>JAABUZ0100007254.1_pt1 | contig 13444 bp, 10 predicted proteins | sample 5562091 | NCBI WGS metagenome assembly JAABUZ01 (sample SAMN12813069, study PRJNA571459) | rock metagenome | isolation source: Antarctica rocks | place: Antarctica: Victoria Land, Linnaeus Terrace sud | collected 2015-12-21 | reverse complement strand
GGGATCCCGGTCAGCTCGGCCAGCTCCAGCAGCTCGGGTGCGGCGTCGGCCTTGATGACGCCGCCCCCGACGTAGAGCACCGGCCGGCGTGACCCGACGATGCGGCGGGCGGCCTCCCGGACCTGGCGGGCGTGCGGCTTGGCGGTCGGCCGGTAGCCGGGCAGATCGAGCTCGACAGGCCAGCTGAACGTGGTCCGGGCCTGCATCGCGTCCTTGGCGATGTCGACCAACACCGGGCCGGGCCGCCCGGTCGCCGCGATGTGGAACGCCTCGGCCAGCACCCGCGGGATGTCGTCGGGGTCGGTGACGAGGAAGTTGTGCTTGGTGATCGGCATGGTGATCCCGCGGATGTCCGCCTCCTGGAAGGCGTCGGTGCCGATCGAGGAGCTCGCAACCTGCCCGGTGATCGCGACGATCGGCACCGAGTCCATGTTCGCGTCGGCCAACGGTGTGACCAGGTTCGTGGCCCCCGGACCGGAGGTCGCCATGCAGACGCCGACCTTGCCGGTGACCTGCGCATAGCCCTCCGCAGCGTGGCCGGCGCCCTGCTCGTGGCGGACCAGGATGTGCCGGACCCGGGTCGAGTCCAGCAGCGGGTCGTAGGTCGGCAGGATCGCCCCGCCGGGGATGCCGAAGACGACCTCGACGCCGAGCTCCTCCAGCGATCGCACGATGCTCTGGGCGCCGGTCACCTTCTCCGGTCGCGCGCACAGCGCTGCCGCGGTCGGCGCCGCGGTAGCCGTCGGCGCAGCCTCCGGTGCTCGTGTCTGGGTCACGGTCGGGCCTTTCCTGCCAGGTGGAGCACGGTGTCGAGGTGGGCGTCCGGGCACAAAAAGGCCCCTCGGCCCGGGCGGGCTGGCGAGGGGCGGCGTGCGGCGCGACGGACTGCGTCAGGCCACACGCCTGACGAGTACGAGAAGGTTCGCGGCCACGGCCCAACAGTGCGCCGCGCCGGTGTCCGGGTCAAGTTCGGTGAGACCCGCTGTCCGCGATGTGGACGCAGCTGCGCCGATCCCGATGCCCCAGCCCCCTCCACCCCCATCCCCAGTGCGGTGTGCCCGACGCCACGCCCGGCAGCAGCTCGGTCGCAGCTCAGTCGCAGACGGCGCCGTGCGCCGCGGACCCGACCAGGCGTGCGTACTTGGCCAGCACGCCGCGGGTGTGCTTCGGCGGTGGCGGCGTCCACGCGGCGCGGCGCCGGTCCAACTCCGCAGGGTCGACGAGCAGCTCCAGCGTCCGCAGCCGCACGTCGAGCCGGATGGTGTCGCCCTCCTGCACGAGCGCGATCGGGCCGCCGTCGACGGCCTCCGGTGCGACGTGGCCGGCGCACAAGCCGGTCGTGCCGCCGGAGAACCGGCCGTCGGTGAGCAGCAGGACGTCCTTGCCCAGACCCGCGCCCTTGATCGCGCCGGTGACCGCCAGCATCTCCCGCATTCCCGGGCCGCCCTTGGGGCCCTCGTACCGGATGACGACGACGTCGCCCTTACCGAGCGAACCGTCCTCGACGGCGGCCATCGCCCCTGGCTCGCCGTCGAACACCCGCGCGGTGCCCTCGAACACGTCGACGTCGATGCCGGCGCTCTTGACCACCGCGCCCTCCGGTGCCAGCGAGCCGGAGAGGATCGTGATGCCGCCGGTCGGGTGGATCGGGTGGTCCATCGTCCGGATGATCGACCCGTCGACGTCCGGGGGCGCCAGGTCGGCGAGGTTCGCAGCGACCGTCCGGCCGGTGACCGTCAGGCAGTCCCCGTCCAGCAGGCCGGCGTCCAGCAACGCCCGCATGACGACGGGCACGCCGCCGACCTTGTCCATGTCGGCCATCACGTGCCGGCCGAACGGCTTGAGGTCACCCAGGTGCGGCACCTTCTCCCCGATCCGGACGAAGTCGTCCAGTGTCAGCTCGACCTGCGCCTCGTGGGCGATCGCCAGCAGGTGCAGCACGGCGTTGGTCGAGCCGCCGAGGGCCATCACGACCGCGATCGCATTCTCGAACGCGGAGCGGGTCATGATCTGCCGGGCGGTGATCCCCTGGCGGAGCAGACCGACGACGGCCTCACCCGAGCGGCGCGCGAACCCGTCGCGGCGCCGGTCCACCGCCGGCGGCGACGACGAGCCGGGCAGGGCCATCCCCATCGCCTCGGCGGCCGAGGCCATCGTGTTCGCCGTGTACATGCCGCCGCACGCGCCCTCGCCCGGGCAGATCGCCCGCTCGATCGCGTCGACCTCCTCGCGGCTGATCAGGCCCCGCGCGCACGCCCCGACGGCCTCGAACGCGTCGATGATGCTGACGTCCCGGCCGTTGTGCTGCCCGGGCAGGATCGTGCCCGCGTACAGGAACACCGACGCCAGGTCCAGCCGCGCCGCCGCCATCAGCATCCCCGGCAGCGACTTGTCGCACCCGGCGAGCAGCACCGAGCCGTCCAGGCGCTCGGCCTGCATCACGGTCTCGACGGAGTCGGCGATGACCTCCCGGCTGACCAGGGAGTAGTGCATCCCCTCGTGGCCCATGGAGATCCCGTCGGAGACCGAGATCGTGCAGAACTCCAGCGGGTACCCGCCGGCGCCGTGCACTCCTTCCTTGACCGCCTTCGCCAGCCGGTCCAGGGACAGGTTGCACGGGGTGATCTCGTTCCAGCTCGACGCGACACCGATCTGCGGCTTGGCCCAGTCCGCGTCACCCATCCCGACCGCCCGCAGCATCCCCCGGCTGGCGGTGGAGTGCAGCCCGTCGGTCACCGCGCGGCTGCGCGGCTTGATGTCCACACCCGGTCCGGCGGCCGGCGCCGACGGCTGCGGTGCAGCGGCGAGGGGGGTGTTCTCTGGCTGGTCGGCGGGGGCGTCGGGCATGCCCCGGATCGTAGGTCGCGCCCCCGGCACGACCGGCGAGCGGCAGTCAGCCGGTCCAGCCGCCTTCCGGCACCCCGCCCGGGGTCGGGCCCGGCTCGTACGGCGATCGGGTCAGCACGAAGCTGCCGACGTCGAGGTGCGTCGGTGCACCGCCCGCGTCGTCGTCACGGTTCCCGTCAGAGCCCCGCACGACGACCAGCCGCTCCCCCGCCCAGTAACCGTCCAGGCCGACCCAGGTGTCCGGGCCGATCGACCGGAACCGGGACTGCCTGGACCCGACCGCCAGTCCGCGCAGCTCGAGCAGCCCGTCGGCTGCCTGGACGAGCAGCTGCGGGCGCGGTCCCCAGTACCAGGGTCCGAGGATGTCCAGCGGGACCTGTTCCCCGGCCGGCAGCGGCTGCCAGGCGGGGACGATCCGCGGTTGGTCGGTTCGCACGATGCTCAACAGCCGGGGAACCAGGTCCGCGTCCAGTCCGGCTGTCGCGTTGGCCAGCGCCACGGCGGCGGTCCGCTCGACCGGGTCGACGAGCAGGGATGCCAGGAACCCGGGCACGGACCCGCCGTGGCCGATCAGCCGGTGGCCGTCGAGCGTCTCGATCTGCACCCCGAGGCCGTAGGCGCTGCCGTCGCTGTCGGACAGGCCCGGCTGCGCCATCTCCTCGACGGTTGCCGGCGCCAGGACCCCGGCCGTGTCACCGAGCAGGAAGCTCCCCAAGCTGCCGAGGTCGGCGGCGGTCGACCACAGCTGGCCGGCGGGGGCCATCGCCCGGTAGTCCGGTACCGGCTCGGGCAGCGTGACCGGCGCCCACGGGTGGACCGCGGTCCCCCGGGCGGCGGGAGCAACTGCACCGGGGGTCGTCCGGGACATGCCCAGCGGCGCCAGGACCTCGTCGTTCAGGCAGTCCGCCCACGGCCGGGCGCGCAGCGTCTCCACGACGCGGCCGAGGATGCCGTAGCCGAGGTTGGAGTAGTGGAACCGGCGACCGGCCGGGTGCCGTACGGCGTCCGGGCCGAGCGGCTCCATGAGCTGCGCCCACTCCCGCCCGGCGCTGCGCTCCCACCACGCGCCCGCGGTCTCCGCCTGCAGCCCGGAACCGTGCCCGAGCAGCTGCCCGACCGTCCGATCGCCGACGGGGGTGCCGGGAACGAGGTCGTCGACCCGGGTGTCCAGCCGCAGGCGGCCCTCGTCCCGCAGCCGCAGCACCAGGACGGCCGCGAAGGTCTTGGTGATCGAACCGATCCGGTACTGCACGTCGGTCGCGTCGGTGGTCGGGTCCAGCTCGCCCCGGCCCGCGCTCCACGCCAGCCCGCCGTCGGCTACCACCGCGGCGACCAGTGACGGGAGCCGCCCGTCGGCCTGCGCCCGGGCCGTAGCCGCGAGCAGCCGCCGGGCCGTCGTCGTCAGCACCGGACGGACCCTAACCACGGCCGGATGGCAGCCGCCTGATGCGGGCCGGGCTGGGCGGGCTGCAGCCGACGGTCACTCCCCCGTGACCCCGTCGAGCAGCTCGCGCGCCACGTCGAGGTGACCGGCGTGCCGGGCGTACTCCTGCAGCAGGTGGAGGAGTACCCGCTCCAGGGTGGCCGGCTCCGCACCGTCCCACCGCCCGCTCGGCTGCCCGCGCTCGTCGAGCGGGTGGCCTTCGACGATCCGACGGGTCGTCGCGCCCTGCGCACGCAGGACGTCCAGCTCCTCGGCTGGGCTCGTCTCATCGGGAACGTGCCACCGGCCCTCGTGTTCGTCGCCCCACGGGTCGGGCAGGTCGTGGCCCTCGAAGCCCCATACGAGCCAGCGGCGTTCCACCCAGGCGAGGTGGTGCACCAGTTCCAGCGGACTCCACCCCGACGGCAGCGCCGATCCGCGCAGCTGCCCGTCCGTCAGCCCGTCGACCTTTGCGAGCACCGTCGACCGGAAGTAGTCGAGGTAACGGAGGTAGAGCTGCTCCCGGGTCGGCACCGGGCCCGTCGGCTCGGGGAAGGGCAGACCCATGCGCGCAAGTCTGTCCGGAGCGCGGCCGCGCTCGCGTCACAGGCCGTCGACCAGGTTGAGCGGCGGGTCGCCGGCAGCCAGCCGGGCCAGGACACCCGTGACGAACCGGCGGGCGCGCGGCTCGAATGCCCGTGCGTGCCCGCCGACGTGCGGGGTCAGCAGGAGCCCGGGCACGGACCACAGCGGGTGGCCCGGCGGCAGCGGCTCCGGGTCGACGACGTCGAGGGCCGCCGACAGCCGGCCGGACCGCAACTCGGCGACCAGGGCAGGGGTGTCGACCACGGCGCCCCGCCCGACGTTGACCACCAGCGCACCGTCCGGCAGCCGGGAGAGCACGTCGGCGTCGACCATTCCGCGGGTGTCGTCGGTCAGCGGGACGACGAGAACGAGCACGTCGGCGGCAGCCGCCAGGTCGGCGAGCTCCTCGAAGCCGTGCACCTGCCGGCCGTCCTCGGTCCGCGCGGTCCGGGCCACGACGGTCACCTCGCACTCGAACGGCGCCAGCCGGGCCAGGACCGCCTTGCCGATCGACCCGTAGCCGACCAGCAGTACCCGCGCGTCGGCCAGCCCGGGACGCTGCCCCACGACGTGCCAGATCCCGTCCGCACGCTGGTCGTCGTACGCACGCAGCTGGTTGCGTCCGGCGAGCGTGAGCGTGACGGCGAGCTCCGAGGTCGCCGTGTCGTGCAGTCCGCGAGCGTTCGCGACCCGGACGCCGTCGGGGACCTTCCCGCGCAGGCTGTCGGTGCCCGCGGTCAGTGTCTGCAGGTAGCGCAGCCGCGGCAGGGCCGCGAGGACCCGCTCGACGCGGTCGCCGGACAGGTAGGGCGCCACCATGGCCTCGACCTGACCGGCGTCGTCCGGCAGCTCGCCGGTGCCGTCCCACACGGTGACCTGCAGGCCGGCCGGGGTCGGCCCGGTGCGCTCCGCCAGGTCGGCGAACGGCTGCCACACGTGCATTCGGGGGCCTCCCGGGTCGGGGTCGGGCGCGCTGAGGCGCGCGCCGATGTCGCGCCGACCCTGTCACGCGGCCGGTGGTCCGCGGGGACGCCCCACGGCTACCGGTCGTTGGACCGCACATGCCCGCCGCCGCCCGTCGCCGACCCCCCCTCGCCTTGCCGGCCGTGGTCTCGCTGCTCGCCGTCGGGTGCTCCGGCTCGCAAACAGGCTCGGCCGGCAATCCGACCCCGACCCCCGACGCTCCGGTTCCCTCCCCCGCCGCCTCCCCGACTGGACGACCGCCGGTACCACCCGACTCCCCGACGGCCGCCCCGACGGCCGCTGCGGCTGCGCCACCTGCGGGCTCGCCGGGTTCGTCGCCAGCCGTGGCGCCCGGGGTCGACCTGGTTCCCGGGCGGGTGACCGAGATCACCCGCGACCTCGACGTCCCGTGGGGTCTGACGTTCCTGCCCGACGGCTCGGCGCTGGTCGCCGAACGGGACAGCGGCCGGATCGTGCACGTGCCGGCGGCGGGCGGGCCGGCGACCCCCGTCGGATCGGTGCCCGGCGTCGCGGCGGACGGGGAGGGCGGCCTGCTGGGGCTCGCCGCCTCACCGCGGTTCGCCACCGACCGCACGGTGTACGCCTACCTCACCGCGGCCTCGGAGAACAGGGTCGTCGCCCTCCGGGTGGCTGAGGACCTGCACTCCCTGCAGCAAGAGCGGGTCGTGCTCGGCGGCATCGCCAAGGCGTCGGTCCACAACGGCGGCCGGCTGCGGTTCGGCCCCGACGGCAACCTGTACATCGGCACCGGCGACGCCTCGGACCGGGCCAACAGCCCGAACGAGACCTCACTGAACGGCAAGGTGCTGCGTATCCGCCCCGACGGGTCGGTGCCGGCAGGCAATCCGGGCGGGACCCCGGTGTTCACCCGCGGGCACCGCAACGTGCAGGGCCTGACCTTCGGACCCGACGGCACCGCCTACGCCGCCGAGTTCGGCCAGAACACCTGGGACGAGCTGAACGTGCTGCGGGCCGGGACGGACTACGGATGGCCGACGGCGGAGGGCCCGGACGGGAACGGCGGTTCGCGGCCGCTGTTCTGGTTCGCCACCGACCAGGCGTCGCCCTCCGGGATCGCCTGGGCGGGGAACGCCGTCTGGATGGCCGGGTTGCGTGGCGAGCGGCTGTGGCGGCTGCCGGTGGCGGGTGGCAAGCGGACCGGGGACCCGGTCGCCTACCTGGACGGTCGGTACGGGCGGCTGCGGACCGTCGAACGCGCGCCGGACGGCTCGCTGTGGGTCACGACCAGCAACACCGACGGCCGGGGCGACGCCCGCGCCGGCGACGACCGGATCCTGCGGGTCGAGCTGGTCCCCGCGGCGTCCTGACCCGGGAGGGGTCCGGCCGATATCGTCAGCCGCGTGACCGTCCCGGCTCCGGAGCAGGAACGCCGTACCTATCTGCTCGTGGACGGCGAGAACATCGATGCCACCCTCGGCAGCTCGATCCTGTCCGGGCGCCCGACGCCGGACCAGCGCCCGCGCTGGGACCGGATCCGGACCTTCGCCGCCGAGACGTGGGGCCAACCGGTCACCGGGCTGTTCTTCCTGAACGCCAGCTCCGGTTCGCTGCCCATGACGTTCGTCCAGGCACTGCTGGCCATCGGGTTCACCCCGATCCCGCTGGCCGGCAACGGGTCCGAGAAGGTCGTCGACATCGGCATCCAGCGCACGCTGGACGCCCTGGCCGGGCGCGAGGCCGACGTCCTGCTCGCCAGCCACGACGGGGACTTCCTGCCGCAGATGCGGACCCTGCTCGACGGACAGCGCCGGGTCGGGCTGCTGGCCTTTCGGGAGTTCGTCAACACCGGTTTCGCCGAGCTGGTCAACGACGGGTTGACGGTGTTCGACCTCGAGGACCGGGTCCGCGCGTTCAACGTCGTGCTCCCCCGCGTCCGGATCATCGCTCTGGAGGACTTCGACCCACTGCGCTACCTATAGTCGCCGGCGGCCTCTGTCGCCCGCCTGTCACCGGTCCCGCCGGTGACGGATTGGCTGCGAGCAGTGATCTCCCATTCTGTCGGTAGGCTTCGAAGCGTCGGGGTCGTGTCAACCGCCACGGTCGAGTTGCTGCATCCGTTTGCAGACCGCGCTGAACCGGGTGAGCGGTGCTCTGAACGAGGTCGGTGAGCCGGCGTCGTGGTCGCTGGCCGACCGGCAGGTCGACGCCCTCCTAGTGGGTTGGAGACGGTGGTATCCCGGGTGCGGGCTCGCTCGCTGGACGTGCTGGCCGAGCGTTCCCGCGTTAGTAGGACGGGGGCGAACGGCGACGTTCGCCTACCTTCGGCCGACGCACTGAAAAGCGCCTCAGTGTCTGAACGTACAACGAGTTGCGGCCGTCCAGCCGCTCACGCGCGAGTGAGTGGCCGACCGAAGTGGCCGACTAGCCCGACTCACGACGCCCTGCTCCGAGGGGCGGTCCAGCGAGTGCGGCGAACGCGGGGCCCGTCGAGACCTTTTCGGCGCGGGTCTGTACGGTGCCCGCGTGGATCTCGAATCGCTGCTCAGTCGCGGGATGTTCCCTCGTGAGCTCCCAACAGCGTTCAGTAGCGCTGATTTCGCTTCCAAGAGGGGCCGCCTTAATACCGATTCCAAAGAGAAGCGTTGGAGAGCACCCGCGGTTTTCAATCTTGCGCGGCCAGGTGACTTACGTCGGCGATTGAGTATCCCAAATCCATTCTCGCAAGTCGCGCTTGCTCGCGCGTGCCAAGATAATTGGGCGGAACTGCAACTCCACTTTGAAAGAAGTTCCATTTCGCTCTCAAAACCACGGGCTCAGGGCACCGGGCGGGCTATCGGGCTTTCAAAGGGCTACCGAACCTTGGCGGCAGAACGAGCCAGTCGGATGACTCGCGGGAAGTACGTTGTACTTGCTGACATTAGCCAATTCTACCGGTCGATCTATACTCATTCGATTGAATGGGCGCTTGAGGAAAAGGCCTCAGTTAAGCGTCGGATCACATCCGGAGGAGCCTCGAAGTCGCTAGGAACGCTGCTTGACTCGGCGGTTAGGTATGGCCAAGAAGGGCAGACAAAGGGTATTCCGTTGGGACCCGATACGTCGATCGTATTGTCGGAGATAATACTGACTGCGGTGGACGCCCAGTTACAAGATCGCATTGTGGACGCTGGCCGGTTCGCCCTGCGATTGATCGACGACTTTGAGTGCTACACAAGAAGTCGCGGAGAGGCAGAGCAAGTATTGCTAACCTGGGAGTCTTTGCTTAACGCGTTTGACTTGGATATCAATCCATCAAAGACCCGGATCGTCGAGGGTCCAATGCTGCCGGAAGAACCTTGGCGAACTCGAGTCGCGCAGTTCCAGCTGCGGACAGCCAGTGATCAAGTGTTCATCAATGATATGCGAAGTTTCTTCACAGTTGCGTTCGAACTAGCCCGCAATCATCCGACGCAACCCGTCCTCAGTTATAGCATTAGGAGGATTGCCAGTGATTGTGATACCCAAGAGCGGTGGTCGGCTTTCGAGCAGCTCTTGTTGACAGCCGCAACGGTTGAGCCAAGTTGCCTGCGGTCGGTGCATGACATCCTTGGATGGGCAGACCAGACGAGCGGGCTCGACTTGAACAAAAGTCTGATCGCAGAAACGCTCAACGATCTTTGTCGCTTTCACGCTCCACTCGAGAATGGAGCGGAGGTTGTCTGGAGCCTAACAATCCTACGGGCTCTCGACCTTATCGTTGATTCTGATGCAGCGCGGGCCATCGCTAAGATGGAAGACAATTGTTCTTTGCTTTTGCTTAGGGACCTGCTTGATCTAAGCCTGGTGGGAGGTCAAGCACTTGACTGGGACCCAGTCGTCGACCGGGCGGAAGCGGCAGAAGCATTAGACAATTCGGATTGGCTCTTGGCCTACGAGTTTATCCGGAACGGTTGGGCCGATCAGTCGGCATTGACGGATCAAGCGCACTGGAGGGACGCTTTATTGGTAGACATTGGATTCTTCGAGTCGTGGGCGAGAGCTGGTAAGCCCATGTCAAGGTGGGGCGTCCTTGTGGCCGGACGGTTGCCGGGCGTCGCGTTGAGTAGGGGATACGAGTGAGTAGCCGCTATTTCCTGTGGCTTGGACACGTCGCTTAGAGTGCTGTTAGTCGCCATCGCAAATGGCCACGGTGAGGCTCGGCCCTTTTGCCTCAAAGTGGCAGGAGGGTGCCCTGGCGTGTCGGGATCAAACGGGTCTCATTGGCGTTCGCCGGAGTAAGCTCCATGCCGAGTCTGCTTTCTGGCCGGTCGCCGGGTGAAGGGGGGTCCTCGTCGCCCACGGGGGACCCCCGTGCAGGAATGACCGGTTGACGGTCGCGAACCCTTGAGCGCCGCACGTCCGCTGGCGTCACCCGCAGCGCGGCGTGCTCCCTCCCGGGTCGTTCCTGCCCCGGTCGGAGTCCAGCCAGGTCGTGCACGACCTCGGGGACTGGGTGAGTTCGCCGACGACCGCACCGATCGTCCCGCTCGTGCCCAGCGCCGGGTCGTCACCGAGCAGCACCCGGCCACGGTGACTCGTCGTACGAGGCGGTCGGGTCCGCGGTGTGCGGCACGCACAGCGACCGCGCCGCGGACCGGCCCTCCGCGCCGGCCAGTCACCAACAACGACGTCGTTGAGGTCCGCCCTGATAATCGCAGCGGGCCGCCCGACCAACCCGGTGGGGCGGGTCGCGACCCGACAGGGTCCGGACCCGCCCCACCGGTCAAGTCGGATTGCCGAGCGTTACGTTGAGCTGGCCGATCCGCAGGCGGTTGCCGAAAGGGTCCCTCAACCCGAAGTCGATGCCGTACGGCTGTTCGGTCGGCCCGTCGGTGACCTCCACGCCGCGCTTGACTAGCCGGCGGTGGGTCTCCCGCGCGTCCTCGGTGGTGAAGATCGTCCAGCCGCCGAGGACGCCCTTGGCGAGCAGCTCGCGGACCTGCTCGGCGGTCGCCTCGTCCATCGCCGGCGGACCGGGGCGCTCGAGCAGCAGCTGGCGCTCCGGGTGGCCGGGAACGCTGACGGTCAGCCACCGCATGAAACCGAGGTCGACGTCGTTGGCCACCTCCAGCCCGAGCAGGCCGACGTAGAAGTCGAGTGCCTGCTGCTGGTCGAGGACATAGATCTGGGATTGGGTGAGTGCGGTCAGCATGCGGACGAGCCTGTCAGCCGCGCAGGTCCCCGCGCTTCTCCGAAACTGCTCGCTCCATGACACCTGCTGGCCCGGGCGGGCTGCTGGGCCGGGTCCATGCCATGACGAAGCAGCTCGGCACCGGCGGCACGGGGCCGCGGCCGCGGTAGGCGCTCGGTGACTCCCCCACGATGTCGCGGAACGTCCGGCTGAACGTGCCGAGGCTGCCGAACCCGACGTCCAGGCAGATGTCGGTGACGCTGCGGCCCGTCCCGCGGAGCAGGTACATCGCCCGTTCGACGCGGCGCCGCTGCAGGTACCGGTGCGGGCTCTCGCCGAACGTCGCGCGGAAAGTCCGGGCGAAGTGCGACGGCGACACGTGCGCGAGCCGGGCCAGCGTCGGCACGTCGAGCGGATCCGCGTAGCTGCGGTCCATCGCGTCGCGGGCCCGGAGCAGCCGGCGGTTCGACTCCTCCACCGCCCGGCTCACGCCGGCACCGCCCGCACCCCGCTCGCGGCCAGCGCCTCAGCCGGCGGTGACGCGCTCGACGACGAGCTCGCGGACGCGGGCGGCGTCGGCCTTGCCGGCCATCTCCTTCATCACCGCACCGATCAGTGCTCCGGCCGCCTGCGGCTTGCCACCGCGAATCTTCTCGGCGGCGCCGGGCTGCGCGGCGATCGCCCGGTCCACCGCCGCGAGCAGCGCTCCGTCGTCGGACACCATCGCCAGGCCACGGGCGGCAACCACCTGCTCCGGCGTGCCCTCACCGGCCAGCACCCCGTCGAACACCTGCCGGGCCAGGGTGTCGGTGATCGTCCGGGAATCGACCAGCGCCTGCACGCCGGCCACCTGCTCCGGCGTCACGCCCAGCGCAGCCAGCTCCACGCCCGCCTCGTTCGCCCGCCGGGACAGCTCCGTCGTCCACCACTTGCGCGCCGCCGCCGGCGGGGAACCGGCGCGAACGGTGCTCTCGACCAGGTCCAGCGCTCCCGCGTTGAGCACGTCGCGCATCTCGAGGTCGGTGAACGCGAACTCCGCGACCAGCCGCGCCCGGCGCTGCGCCGGCGGTTCGGGCAGCGTCGCCCGCAGTTGCTCCACCCACTCCGCGGACGGCGCCACCGGGACCAGGTCCGGCTCCGGGAAGTACCGGTAGTCCTCCTGCGTCTCCTTGACGCGGCCGGCGGTGGTGATCCCGGTGTCCTCGTGCCAGTGCCGGGTTTCCTGGATGATCGCCACCCCGTCGTCCAGCAGCGCCGCCTGCCGGCGGATCTCGTGGCGGACCGCGCGTTCGATGCTGCGGAAGCTGTTGACGTTCTTCGTCTCGGTCCGGGTGCCCAGTGGCGCGTCCGAGAACGGGCGCAGCGACAGGTTCACATCGGCGCGGATCGAGCCCTGGTCCATCCGCACGTCGGACACGCCGAGCGCGGCGAGCAGGTCGCGCAACACCGACACGTAGGCACGGGCGATCTCCGGTGCGCGAGCACCCGTCCCGGTGATCGGCCTGGTGACGATCTCGATCAGCGGCACCCCGGCGCGGTTGTAGTCCAGCAGCGAATGGCTGGCCCCGTGGATCCGCCCGGTCGCGCCGCCGACGTGCAGCGACTTACCGGTGTCCTCCTCCATGTGCGCACGCTCGATGGCGATCTCCACGCTCGCCCCGTCCTCCAGCGGCACGACGAGAGCACCGTTCGCGGCGATCGGCTCGTCGTACTGCGACGTCTGGAAGTTCTTCGGCATGTCCGGGTAGAAATAGTTCTTCCGGGCGAACCGCGAGGTCGGCGCGATGTCACAGCCCAGCGCGAGCCCGATCCGGATCGCCGACTCCACCGCGCGGCCGTTGACCACCGGCAGCGCACCGGGCAGGCCGAGACAGGTGGGACAGACGTGGCTGTTCGGCTCGCCGCCGAAGCTGGTCGGGCAGCCACAGAACATCTTCGTGGCGGTGTTCAGCTCGACGTGCACCTCCAGGCCGAACACCGGGTCGTACCGGGCGACCGCGTCGTCGTAGTCCACCAGGTCGGCACCGGCGCTCACGGTCATCGGGCTCCTCCTGCGTGCGCTGGGGAGGGAACATGGTCGGTCAACGTCCCGCCGCCCCAGGTCGGCTGGAGCAGTGCTTCCAGTGCAGCACCCACGCGGTAGAGCCGGTCATCGGCCAGCACCGGCGCCATGACGTGGAACCCGACCGGCAGCCCGTCGTCCGGGGACAGCCCGGCCGGGAACGAGGCCGAGGCGTTGCCTGCCATGTTGCTGGGGATCGTGCAGATGTCGTTGAGGTACATGGCCAACGGGTCGTCCACCTTCTCCCCCAGGCCGAACGCGGTGGTCGGCGCGGTCGGCGACACCAGGACGTCGACGGAGGCGAATGCGGCGGCGAAGTCCCGGGCGATCAGCGTCCGGACCTTCTGCGCCTGGCCGTAGTAGGCGTCGTAGTACCCGGCGGACAGCGCGTAGGTGCCCAGGATGATCCGCCGCTTGGTCTCCGCGCCGAACC
>JAABUZ0100007252.1_pt1 | contig 13448 bp, 10 predicted proteins | sample 5562091 | NCBI WGS metagenome assembly JAABUZ01 (sample SAMN12813069, study PRJNA571459) | rock metagenome | isolation source: Antarctica rocks | place: Antarctica: Victoria Land, Linnaeus Terrace sud | collected 2015-12-21 | reverse complement strand
AGCGGGCAGCACGGAGCTGGCCCAATTCCGACCCGAACACCTCCCGCACATAGCGGGCCGGGTCCCAACGATGTTCCGCAACCAGACAACTAGGAGTTCCTCGTTGCCTTCGGTGTCGCTGGTCCCTGTCCGGCGGTGTCGGGGATGGACGGCCGGGGCATCTTCAGCTGCGCCCGCGCGCGAGGGCACGCCACGCGACTTGGACGGCCGCTGCCGCCGCCGGAACGGCCACGCATGACGTGTCCCACACGACGTCGCGGTCCAACGTGTAGTCGTGGTGCGCCGCACGGGCTCGCACGCGGGCCATGGACGCCCAGGGCACCGCGGGGCACCGTGTCGCCAGCGACGGCTCGGCCTGCCGGGCGGCTTTCGCCGCTTCGCCGAGCACCACGCGCGGGTACAGCCTGGTACAGTGTGGTACAGCACCGCGTCTCCGATCGCCGAGTCGGCGTCGAACGCCGCGCGCCCGCGGGCCACGTCCCCGGCGATGCCGTCTGCGGCCGCCCGCATGGGCTCGAGTCGCTCGATCGCGCGGTCGGGCGCCGCCCGCGGTGCTGGGGCCGGGGTGTCTGCCACGCTCACCCCGCGCTCAGGCGACGCGGACGGCGGCCCGGCGCACCGGGTCGCGCAACGCGCGCGGTCGCGACCTGCACGGGGCGCCCGAGCAACGACGCGAGGCGCTCCTCCAAGGCGGCGAGGTCGAAGCGCGTGCGGCCCGGGTCGAGGTCGACCAGGACGTCGACGTCGCGCTCCGGCCGCTCCTCGCGGCGCGCGACCGAGCCAAAGACGCGTATGTCGCGCGCGCCGTGTGCCGCGGCAGCGGCGCGGATCTCGGCCCGGAGGCCGAGGAGCTGATCCAGGAGCGGCATAGGGGGCGGGGGAGACCCGCGGAACGATGCGGCAAGCTACTGCTCGGGCCGACCGGGAGCCCGCACGCGCGGCGCCGCGTCGCGCCCGCGCCTGAGGCCGTCGGGATCACGGCGCACCGTACGCCGCGCTGCCGCCATCCTCCCAGGGGCGAAGTTCAACCTCGCTGGCGATAATCACGTGAGATCGCGTCTTATCGGCCGTGAATACCTGGCCAGTATGCGTTGGGGATCCGGAGCGCGGCCCGGAGGTGGTCCGCTCGGGCGCACCCGGTACGCCTCGTCGATCCCCTGGCGAACGCAGCGCGCGATGCTAGTCTGTAGGTATGCGAGGCGCGGGGAACACGCGGTCGGCGCGCGGACGATCGCGATGAGGTCGCAACGCGATCGGCGTCGCCCGGAACTCGGGAACGCGCGCCCCGCCACGCGCCAGGGTGTCGAGCCGGCGATCCGGTCGATCAGCGAGGCGCTCGCGGCTCGGCGCACCGACCCTTCGCCGACGCCGGCGGGCGGGCTGCAGGCCCTGTCGGACGCGCCGCGGCCCACACCGTCTCGCTCGACGGCGCCGGTTCCCGCGCTCGGCCCGGCACCTCGCGACGCGGCCGGCGGCGGGCTGCTGCTGGGGACCGCCGCCGATCTCGTCGCCGCCCTGTGGTGTGGCGCGTCCCCGGCGGCGTGGGCGTCTGAGGAGCACCCGTTCACGGCCGCGGCCGACGTGCGTGCGGCCCTGGGCCGGATGTCCACGGATGCCGAGGTGCTCGCGATCCGCGCACCCGCCGCGGAGCGGCCGTCGGCGCGACTGCTTGCGGAGACGGCCCGGGCCGCTCACGCGGCCCTCGACACGTCGTTGCCATCGCTCGGCGGTGCGATCAGCGGGAGCGGGACGCTGCCGTCGTCCGTCCGACTGCGGCTGGCCCGGATGGAGCAGTGGCTGTCCATCCGCGCGACGACCGACCCAAACGCCGAACCGTCGGCGAACCTGTGTCTTTGGGTCCTCGATCAGTTGGAGGGCGACCTGCGCTAAGCGGCGGTTCCCGAAGCACGCCGCGGAATGCGGTGTGGCTGTGTGGCGTTATAACGCCCGGGTGCGTCGAGGGGTGCAGCAGTACGCACGGTAGTGCGCGCGTCGGCGCCGACGTTGAGAGCGTGCGCAAGCCCTGGTTCGCCGATTCGTTGCCGCGAACGTGACACACTCGCGACGATGCCGTGGCTGGTCGGTGACGCCCGAACCGTACGCTGTCGCCCATGGCTTCACTTGCTGCATTTCAGGGCTGGCCGGTCGGCCCGTTCGATCGACCCGCCCTGTCCAGCGGGGTGACGCGTTTGGCCATCATGCCGCATGACCGCTCGCGTCGTGGCACATGACGCTGGTGATGACTGATCTCCCCGTGCCGGCGCCGGCGACGTTTCCGCGGGGCCCCGCGCCGCAGCGGGCCGGCCCGCCCGACGGCGCGCCGTCGCCGTTGGAGCGCGCTGAACACTTCGCCGCGTACCTCACCCGCCTCTCGGCCAGCGAGTGGGACGACGTCCTGCAGCGCGTGCACGCCGTCGACGCGGCCGCGCACGCGGCGGCGATCCACCGCGTCGTCAACGTGCTCGACGCACATCCGAACATGGACGCCTTGAATGCGTTGCAGCGGGCGGTGTCCGCGGCCGCGCCGCCGAACACGAGCGCGAGCCGCATCGCGACGCACGCCGCGTTCGCGCTCGCCCTGCGCGACGCGCTCAGCGCGCACGAGTTCGCCGCTCTCTACGGGCCGTTCGCCCGGTCCGAGCCGTCGACGCACGCCGCCGGACCTCACGGGGCCAGGCCGCCCGTGGCCGGCGACGAGCCGCACGCCGCAGATCGCCGTGTCGCCGTCGACGCCCTCGCTGACGTCGCCCGCCCCCTCGGGGGCGAGTGACCGTCCAGCCGTGCCGACGCGCTCCGACCACCACCACGCGCCGATGATGCGCTCGACCGCACGACGTGTCGCTGCCCCCGTCGCCCTCGCCGCCGTGCGACCGGCCTAACAGCTGGCGTGCGGGGGCGTGGACGGACCGTGACGCGTTCGTCGCCGGCTCGTGACGGGGCGCGTCTACACTGGCTCCCGGGCCGCCCCGCGGCCCGCCGCCCTTTCACCTCGTGCGCCGCATGCCCCGCCCGACCGGACCCGCCATCGCCGTCGGCCTCCTCGCGACCGCCGGCGTCGTGCTCGCCTGCACCGACACCACCTCGCCCGCCCCCGAACCGACGGCGGCGCGCCTGACCTTCGCCGTGATCGGCTGCAACCGCGTCGACGCCGCCGATACGTTAGGCAACACGAGCACGGCGAACGTCGAGCAGCTCACGCGCACGTTCCGGGAGATCGCGGCGCTGCCGGTCCGCCCGAAGTTCCTCTTCTTCACCGGCGACCTTGTGTTCGGCTACACGAACGACACCCTGCAGCTCGCGCGACAGATCACCGGCTGGCGCCAGCTCTACGAGGCGTCGCCGCTCCCCGCGCTCGGCGTCGAGCTCGTCGCGCTCCCGGGCAACCACGAGGTGCAGAATCTGTCCAAGGTCGCGACGGCGGCCGCGGAGCGGACGTGGCTGCGCGTGATGCAGCCCTACATCACGCGGGGCGGCAACGGGCCGACCGCCGGCGGGGCGGACAACCTCGCCACTGACCAGAGCCGGCTCACCTACTCGTTCGACGACGCCGGCTCGCATTTCGTCACCGTCAACACCGACCCGACCGGCGCGGACTGGCACGCGCCGACCGCGTGGGTGACGGCCGACCTTGCCGCCGCACGAGGGTTAGGCGCGCAGCACGTGTTCGTCTTCGGGCACAAGCCCGCCTATTCGTACCCGACCGTGGCCACCGACGGTCTGTCGAAGTTCCCGACGACGCGCGACCAGTTCTGGGGCGCGCTCACGGCCAAGAACGTCGACGCCATGTTTTCGGCGCACAACCACGTCTACTGGCGCGCGCAGCCGGTCGCGGGAACGTCGACGTGGCAGGTCATCGCCGGCAACGGCGGGAGCAAGCTCGAGACGACGATCGACCGCACGATCCCGACCTCCGGGACCTACTACGGGTTCGTCGTCACCACGGTGCGGAACGACGGGCGCGTGTTCGTGCAGAGTTACGGCCGCGACGTGCCCGCCGCGGGGTACACCGCACCGTCCGCGCCGAGTACGGTGCGCGACTCGTTCGACATCGTCGCGCAGTGACCGGCGGGTGCGTCGGCATACGGCCGACCGGGGCGTGATGCGGCCGTGACCCGGCGGTGGGCGGGGCCGGCGGGGGCGGCCGCCCTCGTCGCGGCGGTGGTGCTCGTGCGCCACGCGCCGTTCGCGCGACCCGCGCCCGCGGCCCGGGATCGCGCGCGACCCGCGGCCGACGCGCCGGACGGCCCGCGGGCGCGACTGCGGCGGGACCTGACGGTCCTCGACTCCGCGCTGGCGCGCGTGCCACGCTGCGCGTCCGGACCGCCCACCTCGTTAGGCGCATCGGGCTGTGCGGCGCGCGCGTTCGCGGACGCCCGCGCCGCGTACAAGCGGCAGGAGGCGCTGGTCGAGCTGCTCGCGCCGGCCGCAGCGGCCGCGCTCAACGGACGCCGGCAGGAAGTCGACGACGACGACCTCGCGCCCCCCGGGACGGCGGCGTCGACGTTCGCGGCGCTCGAGGCCGCGCTCCCGGGGCTCGCGCCCCCAGACCACGCCGCACGCCCCGACCGGCGCGCGGCCGTCGACGCGGTCGACGCGGGGCGCGGGGCGCGGGGCGCGGGGCGGTGCACACCCTGCTCGCCCAACTCGGCGACCTCCGCGTCTCGCCGCCGCTCGTGTTCGAGGCAGCGCGCCTGGAACTCGCGCGGGTCGCGACGTTAGGCGTGACGGGGTTCGACGCGCCCGCGACGGGCGCCGGCGTGGCCGAGTCGGCGGTCGCGCTGCACGGGGCCGCGATGCTCGTCGCGGGCGTGCCGCTGGCCGACACGCCGGCGCGCGCACGTGCCCTCGCCGCGATCGATCGCGCGGCGGCGTACGCGGCGGCGCACCCCGACTTCGCCCGCTTCGACCGGCTGACGTTCATCGCCGACTACACCGAGCCCGCGCTCCGCGCGCTCAACGCCGCGCGCCGCGCCGCGGGCGTGCCGCAGGTGGAGCGCCCGCGCGCGTGGGTCGGGACAACGCTCTTCGAGCGCGGTGCGTTCGCCCCGCGCGCCTACGCGCCCGAATCGGCCCCGATGCCGACGCCCGCGGTCGTCGCGCTCGGCGCGCGCCTCTTCGCCGACCCCGCGCTCTCGGGCGACGGGTTGCGCGCCTGCGCGAGCTGCCACGTGCCGGCGCACGCCTTCACCGACGGCCGCCGCGCGCCGGCCGCGGCCCACGGCGCGTCGCGCGCCCTCCGGCGCAACACGCCGTCCCTCCTCGCCGCCGCCTACGAACCCGCGCTCTTCGCCGACGCGCGCGCCGTCACACTCGAGGACCAGGCCGCGGTCGTACTCGCGAGCCGCGACGAGATGGCGAGCAGCGCCGAGCACGTGGCCGAGCGCCTCGCGCGCGCGCCCGCCGACGCCGCGGCCTTCCGCGCCGCGCTCGGCGGTCCGCCGACGCCCCTCGGCGTCCGCCAGGCGCTCGCCGCGTACGTGCGGTCGCTCGGGCGCACGGAGTCGCGCGTGGACCTTGCGTTCCGGGGCGACTGCCGCGCGCTCACGCCGGTCGAGCGGCGGGGGGCTTCGCTCTTCCTCGGACGCGCGGGCTGCGGGACGTGCCACTTCGCGCCGCTGTTCGCGGGCGCGAGCCCGCCGCTGTTCGCGGGCGCGAGCCCGCCGCTGTTCGCGGGCGCGAGCCCGCCGCTGTTCGCGGGCGCGAGCCCGCCGCTGTTCCGCTCCGTCGACGTCGAAGTGCTCGGCGTTCCCGCGTTAGGCGGCCGGCACGTCGACCCGGACCCGGGGCGCGGCGCGGTCGACGGGCGGCCGGAGCACCGGCATGCGTTCAAGACGCCGAGCCTGCGCAACGTCGCGCGGACCGCGCCCTACATGCACAACGGCGTGTTCCGCACGCTCGACGCGGTGGTCCGCTTCTACGACGGCGGCGGCGGCCGCGGGCGCGGCCTGGACGTGCCGAACCAGACACTGCCGGCGCGGCCACTGCGCCTGACGCGGCGCGAGCGAGGCGCGCTCGTGGCGTTCCTGCGGGCGCTGTCCGACACGGCGCGCGTCGGGCCGCCGGCGTCATGCCACCACAGCCGAGTGCCGGGTAGGCAGCGCCCGCGTGGGCGTTGCGCGCGCGACGACGGCGGCCTGGTACGCGTGCCCCGTCACGCGCCACAGATAGAGCAGTAGCGCGTCCGTCTCGGGGGTGTCGTCGGGGGCGGCCGAGCGGGCGTGGGCGGCGTGCAGCCGCGCCGCGTGCACGAGATCGCCGACGACGGCCAGCAGGTCGTCGAACTCCAGGCCCGCGCGCCAGGCCTCACGGCCGAGCGTGGCGGCGGCGGCGGCGAGGTCGGCAAGCGTGGCCGGCGCGAACTCGCCTCGCTCGGCCGCGCGGGCGAGTGCGTGCGATGTCGCGGCGGCGGGAACCGCGAGTGGTCCGGTGACGGTAATGTCCAGTGACATGGATTTACGCTAGCGCGCGTCGGCCGCGGCGCGCCGCCTCGGCGGCGTCGCGAACTGGCGACGAAGGCGTCACGGCGCCGAGAACGAGACGGGCTCTTGAGCTCACTCGTGACCGAGTCGTGACACGGCCGCGCAACGGTCGCACTCGGACGCCGACGTGCGATGGCTCTGGACGGCGACGTGCACAGTCGCCACGTTGCGCCGTCGAGTCCGCCGCAGCCCGCGGCGCGCTCACGCGAAGGCAATCGGCCTGCCTTCGCCTGCGGTCGTCCACGAGTCACTACGAGTATTAAATCCGAACGGATCCTCCGGCCTGCATCGCGCGGCCAGATGCGGAGGGCGTAGCGCGTATGAACCACGTCGTCGTCGGCCTCGGGGGCACGGGCGGGAAGGTGATCCGGAGCCTCCGGAAACTGGTCTACACGGAGTTCCGGCAGGAAGCGCCCGTCGGAGTCGACGTCGCCTACCTATACGTCGACTCGTCGCGCGAGATGATGGCGTTCGACGACCCGACCTGGAAGGTGTTAGGCACGTCGGTGCAGCTGCCGGTCGCGAGCCAGCTGGCGATCACGGGCGAGGACCTGTCGGCGCGGCTCGCGAACATCCAGACCTACCCGGGGATCAAGCCGTGGATCGGGGACCGCGCCGTCTGGGGCGAGATCCTGGGCTCGATCGTCGGGGCGGCGCTCGGCGGGCAGAAGCGCCGCCTCGGACGCTTCCTGTTCGCGTGCAAGATCGACGCGTTCAAGACGCAGGTGCAGTCGCTCGTCCGGTCGCTGCAGGCGAACGGGCAGACGGAGCTCACGTTCCACGTCGTCGCTGGCCTCGCGGGCGGGACCGGCAGCGGTTCGATCATCGACGTGATCGCGCAGCTCCGCGCGATGTACGGTCAGCCGGGGCGGCACAAGATCGTGCCGTACCTTCTCCTGCCCGACCAGTTCCCGCCGCCCAACTGGGACACGGGCAACTACCACGCGAACGGGTACGCCGCGCTCGCGGAACTCAACGCGCTGTCGACCGGCGCGTACCAGCCGATCGACGTCTCGAACGGGAACCGCCTCGACCTCAAGGACGCGTTCAACGGCGCCTACGTCTTCGGCAACGAGAACGAGACCGGGTATCAGGCCGGGGTCGACCAAGAGATCCCGGGCATCGTCGCGGAGTTCCTCTTCCAGAAGCTCGTCGTCGCCTCGAAGGTGGGCTGGCGCTCGCTCGAACGCATGGAGAACGCGGAGAACGGCGACGGCACGCCCGAGACCACGCCGGGCGCCCGCGTCGGCGAGCGGTCCAAGCGCTTCCTGAGCTTCGGCATCAAGCGCGTCGCCATCCCCGAGGAGGAGATCAAGGAGTACCTGAGCCTGAGCTTCGCGCGCCAGGCCATCCAGCAGCTCCGGTACAACAACTGGCAGGAGACGCTGGGGTACGTCGACGAGGCGCGCCCCGTCGACGTCGCCAGCTTCGTCCGCCAGCTAGATGTCGCGGGGCGCTGGCAGCTCACCGACGAGAGCCTAACGCTATCGGTACCGGTCCTCGCCACCGACGACCCGCAGAAGCGGTGGAAGACGCTGACCGCGGAGTGGGAGTTGGTGCTCCCGGTGTTCAAGTCGCTCGCGCGCGAACAGGAGCCACGCACCTGGATCGACGAGCTCTCGAAGTACTTCCAGAAGCGCTTCGACGAGAGCTTCCGGAACGCGGGCGTCGCCTCGTTCTACCGCACGAAAACCATGTCGAAGAAGGATATGGCGCGCGAGGTCCGCGCCCGCGTCGAACGCGAGCTGTTCGACGACTGGCGGAACGGCGCGCGCTCGGCGTCCGAGGTCGCAAAGGTGCTCGCCGCCCTGCTCGCGTTCCTCGGCGAGCGGCTCGCGGCCATCGACGAGACGATCGTACGGGTCGCGGCCGAAGCGGATGCCGCGCGCGAACAGCTCGCTGGTAACGCGAAGAAGTGGGCCGACCTCGGGCTGTTCGGGAAGATGGTCGGCGGCCGCGACAACCTATTCGATGCACACGGCATCTATCTCCAGGAGCTGTACGTCCGGCTGACGCGCGTGGAGGCGTGGACCTTCGCTAAACCGCTCGTCGCGGAGATCGCGACCGAGATCGCCGACCTCAAGTCCACCGTCGACGCGATCGTCTCGACTATGCAGGACGCGCTGCGGCGCGTCTCGAACGGAATCGACGACCGGCTCAAGAAGGCGGACGTCGACGACGTCACCGGCCACCTGATCCGCTTCTACGACCCCGAGACGGTGCGCCGCGTGACGCGGGCGCTGGCCACGGACGAGGCGGAGCAGCGCACGCAGACCGCGAAGGTCCGCGCGAGCCCCGTCGCCGCGCTGGGGCCGTCGCCGAGTTTCACCACGTTCGCCGCGCGCCTCACCCTCGCCGAGCTGATGGACCGGATCGAGACGGTCGCCGAGGAGAACGCGCACGTCGCGCACAACACGCTCGTGACCGAGAGCAAAGACCGCATCCTCGGCGTGTCGATCGTCGCGAAGCTCAAGGAGCGCTACGGCGGCGATCCGCAGGCGCTGCGCGGTTACGTCGCGAAGCTCGTCAACGAGGCGGGCTGCTTCATCACGCTCAATCCGCTCGAAACCAATCGCGCGGGACCGGGGATCGCGGCCGGGGTCCAGACCCTGATCGCCAAGTGGATCGTGATTCTGCCGAAAGCGCCCGAGCACGCCGCGTTCGTCGAGCAGATGCGCCGGGCGTTCCGGGACGCGCAGCCCGGCGACCTCGAGTTCATCGAGGCGGACGATCGCGCGAACCAGATCACGCTGATCTCGGTCACGAACCTGTTCCCGCTCCGCTATCTCGGCGTCCTCCCGTTCCTCCAGGAACGCTACCACACGCGGGTCGCGGCCAACCCGGCCCGCTTCGCGTTGGAGCTGCACACCGAGGGATCGCTCGACAGCTACCCGCCGCTGTTCGTGAAGTCGGGGAGCGACCTACGGCGCGACGCGCTGACCTACCTGCTGCTGGCCCGGTCGACCGACGTCGTGCGCGAGCAGAACGGGGGACTGCTGATGTTCAGCAAGGACGCGGACGGCTTCGACAACCCGCCGCAGCCGCTCGGGGCGACGCTCCTCGTCGCGCCCGACGCGGTTGACTACGACCTGTTCGCCACGCTGAAGCGGGCGGTCGACGGCGCGCTTGCCGGCGCGCCCGACAAGTCGGCGGTCGAGAACGGCGTACGCGCCGCCGTCGAGGCCATGAAACCACTCGTGAACGGCGACGTCGGCGATCCGCGCTACCGGACCGTGGTCGACGCCGCGCGCGGCGCACTCAAGCTCGTTCGGGGGCAATAAATGGCCGGCGACCGTCAGGGCAAATGCGTCAACATCGGCAACTGCAATCTCGCCGATAAACACGAACTCATTACCACGAAGCCGGGACAGGACTTCGTCTGTCCGGAGTGCGGCAAGGGGTTGGTGCTGGCGACGACGAGCGCCGGCCACGCGCCGGCCCGCGGCGGGACCGCCCTCCGCGCGGGCGCCGGGGTCGTGCTCGCGCTCGTCGCAGGCGGGCTCGCCGTGCGGAGCTGCGCGCACCGGGGTGAACCCGGCGACGCGCCGGGGATCGCGAGCCCGAACAGCGTGACCGCGGCGGGCGGTGGCGAGCCGGCGTTGCGGTTAGGTGGCTCGAACACCATCGGAGCGAAGCTCGGGCCCGCCCTCGTGACGGCGTACTTCAAGGAGCGCGGCTGCGCGGACGTGAAGACGACGACGCCGGCCGCGGAGGAGACCGTGCTCACCTGCGACGCGGGCGGGCGGACGCTCGCCGCGACCGCCAGCGCCCACGGGTCGTCCAGCGCGTTCGAGGGCCTGGCCGCGAAGGCGGTCGACGTCGGCATGGCGTCGCGCAAGGTGAAGGCCGACGAGGCCGACAAACTCACCGCCCTCGGCGACATGACCGCGCCGTCGAACGAGCACGTCCTCGGCCTCGACGGGATCGCCGTGATCGTACACCCGGGCAACCGCGTCTCCAGCCTAACGGTCGACCAAGTCGGCGCGATCTTCACCGGCGTGGTCACGGATTGGAAGCAGGTCGGCGGGACCCCGGGCCGGATCGACGTCTACGCGCGCGACGACAAGTCGGGGACCTACGATACGTTCAAGACGCTGCTCCTCGACAAGACGCCGCTCGTGCCGAGCGCGAAGCGGTACGAGGAGAGCGCCGAGTTATCGTCGCAGGTCGCGAACGACCCGAACGGGATCGGGTTCGTCGGCCTCTCGTCGGTCGCGAGCGCCAAGGCCGTGGCCGTCGGCCCAGCGGGCGCCGCGCCGCTCGTCCCACCGTCTCCACCGAGGATTACGCGCTCTCGCGACGGCTCTTCCTCTACACCGCCGCATCGAACACCAAGCCGGATGTGGCGCGGTTCGTCGACTTCGCCACGTCGCCGCGCGGGCAGGCCGTCGTCGAGCAGGCCGGGTTCGTCCCGCTCACGATCCGCGAAGAACACTCGGCCGCGCCCACGGGGGCGCCCGCCGCGTACAACGCGGTCGTCGCGACCGCGTTGCGCCTCTCGGTCAACTTCCGCTTCCGCACCGGGTCTTCCGAGCTGGACAACCGCGGGCTCAAGGACCTCGACCGCGTCACGCAGTTCCTCGCCTCGTCGTCCGTCACCCCGGACCGCCTCATGCTGCTGGGGTTCGCGGACAGCCGCGGGAGTGACGAACGCAACCAGGCGCTGTCTGAAGAGCGCGGGCGGTCGCGTCGGCGTTGGGCCAACGCGTCGTCACGCCCGGAACAATCCGCGGCTTCGGCAAGGCCATCCCCATCGCGGATAACGCGACCCCCGAGGGGCAGGAGAAAAACCGCCGCGTCGAGGTGTGGGTGAAACGCTGAACCCCCGCGCACGACGACGCCGTACAAAGAGCCCACAAGGAGCGGCCCGAGTCGGCAAGCCGTGACCCGGCGGTAGCGGCGCCGTTACACCCCCGGCCCAGCATTGCGCTCGGTCCGGCGGGTACGCGCCCGTGAGGACCCAACCCTGACTCGGTGAGGTCCTCGCATGCCCAACGCCCACGTTCGCGCTCCGGCACGTATCGCCACCGCCACCGCACTCGCTGCCGGTGCGCTCGCGGTCGCCGCGCTCGCCGCCTGCGCCGACGCGCCGGCCGCGCCCACCGCGCTCTCGCGCGCCGACGCCGCGGCGCCGCAGGCGTCCGCCGCGTCGATCACGCACGTGCTGCTCCTCAGCATCGACGGCATGCACCACGCCGACCTCGACCGCTACGTCCGCCTGAATCCGACGTCCGCGCTCGCGCAGTTGGCCGCGTCCGGCCTTACCTACACGAGCGCGGCGACGAGCCGCCCGTCGGACTCGTTCCCCGGCCTGCTGTCGATGGTCACCGGCGGGACGCCGCGCTCGACCGGCGTCTACTACGACGACTCGTACGACCGCCGGCTCGCGGCGCCGGGGTCCGACTGCTCGGTCCGCGGGACGGAGATCGTGTACGACGAGACGATTGACGTCAACCTGAACGCCGTGGACGGCGGCGGCGGGATCGACCCCGCGAAGCTGCCGCGCGACCCCGACCGCGGGTGCGCCCCCGTCTACCCGCACCAGTTCCTGCGCGTCAACACGATTTTCGAGGTCGCCAAGGCGGCCGGGCTGCGCACCGCGTGGTCGGACAAGCACCCCGCGTACGACATCCTGAACGGCCCGTCCGGCACGGGCGTCGACGACCTGTACAACCCCGAGATCGCCGCGGCCGGCGGCGTCTTCACCGCGGACGTGGCCGATGCCGTCCACTACGACACGCGCAAGGTCAAGGCGGTGCTTAACGAGATTGACGGGCTCGACCACACCGGCGCCCGGTCAATCGGCGTACCGGCGCTGTTCGGCATGAATTTCCAAGCGGTGAGTGTCGGGCAGAAGACCGGCGGCTACACAGACGCCTCCGCGACGCCCACTGCGACGCTCGCCAACGCGTTCGCGCGCACCGACGCGTCGATCGGGCAGATGCTCGCGGAGCTCACGAACCAGGGCATCCGCTCGCAGACGCTCGTGATCGTCACGGCCAAGCACGGCCAGGCGCCGCTCAACACCGCGATCCGCACGATCGTCAGCAACAAGCTGGTTTCCGCCATCGTCAACGGCGTCGCGGCCGGCCTCGTCGCCCAGTCCACCGAGGACGACGTCGCCCTCCTCTGGCTCAGCGATCAGACGAAGACGCAGGCCGCCGTCAGCGCCCTGAACGCCGCCCCGGCGAACGTGGGCATCGCGTCGGTCCTCTCGGGCGCGCCGCTCGCCGCGCTGTTCGGCAACCCGCTCACGGACAGTCGCACGCCGGACGCGATCGTCATCACGCAGCCCGGGGTGATCTACGCGGGGGCGTCGGCCACGAAGACCGCCGAGCACGGCGGCTTCTCGTACGACGACGCGCACGTCCCGATCCTCGTGTCCGTGCCCGGGATCTCGGGCGCGCAGATCACCACGCCCGTCACCACGACCCAGATCGCGCCGAGCATCCTGCAGGCGCTCGGGCTGAACGCGCAGGCGCTCCAGGCGGTGCAGAGCGAGGGCACGCCGCCGCTGCCGTCGCTGAGCACCGCGTTAGGCGGGCGCGCCGCCGCCGCCTCCGCGCGCGCGCGCTGACCGCCCGTCTTCTTCACGCCACCTCTCCTCCGGAGTCTCTCATGCGTCGTTCTTCCGTCCGTCACCGCGCCGGCGTCGCCCCGGTCCTCTTCGGCGCCGCGCTGCTCGGCGCCGCGCGCCCCGCGGCCGCGCAGGCGACCAGCCAGTGCAACGCGGTCGCCGGCAACCTCGTCGCGAACTGCGGATTCGAATCCGGCTCGTTCAGCGGCTACACCCTCAGCGGGAACACGACGAATAGCGGCGTCGACGCGTTCTCCGCGCACACCGGCGGCTACGGCGCGTACTTCGCCAACCGTGGCGGGTCGCAGACCCTCGCGCAGACGTTCGCCACCACGGCGGGCGGGCGCTACACGTTCAGCTTCTTCCTGCTGAGCGAGGACGCGCTCCCCGGC
>JAABUZ0100007249.1_pt1 | contig 13450 bp, 12 predicted proteins | sample 5562091 | NCBI WGS metagenome assembly JAABUZ01 (sample SAMN12813069, study PRJNA571459) | rock metagenome | isolation source: Antarctica rocks | place: Antarctica: Victoria Land, Linnaeus Terrace sud | collected 2015-12-21 | reverse complement strand
CGACCTGGCGATCGCCCGCACGTCCCTGCAACTGCAGGACGACCTCGCGTACCTGCCGCAGCCCGGACGCGCCGACCGGTTCGCCGTTGGCCAGGCAGCCGCCGTCGGTGTTGATCGGCAGCCGTCCGGTCGGCGCGGTCTCGTTGAGGTCGAGCAGTGCCTGCTGTGCGCCGTGTTCGCACAGGCCCGTCTCGGCCATGTGATAGATCTCGGCGCCCGAGTCGGTGTCCTGAACCTGCGCGACCTGGACGTCGGACGGGCTGATGCAGGAGCGAGCGAAGACCTCGCGCGCGGCGTAGACGCTCGGGCTGACGCCCTCCTCCGGAGGCAGCCACGGAGCGAACACCTCGAACGAGCCGAAGCGTCGGGTGCGCTTGGCCACGGCCGCCAACCGGACGGGTCGCTCGCACAGATCCGCGGCGCGCTCGGCGCTGGCGAGCACCACTGCGGTGGCGCCCTCGCTCGGCGAGCAGAGCATGTACTGGGTCAGCGGGGCGTTGATCACCCGCGCGCCGAGGATCTCGTCCTCGCTCATGGACTTGCGTCGCCACGCGTCCGGATTGAGTTCCCCGCAGCGAAACGCCTTCGCCGGCACCTGGGCGAGCAGGCGTTCCTTCAGACCATGGACGTGCAGGTAGCGCCGGTCCTTCATCGCGAAGAACTGAGTGGTGACCATGAGACCGGTCTGGCCGTACCAGTCCTCAAGGCCGTAGTCGGCCGGGCTGGCCGCGAACGCACCGCGGGCGTGCTTGTCGAATCCCACGACCAGCGCGAGATCGGTCTCGCCGGCGCGGATCGCGTTGGCGGCAGTGGCCAGCGCGACGGCGGCCGTGGCGCAGCCGTTGCGGACGTTGACGAACGGGACACCGGTCAGGCCGAGCATGCCGACCATCGTGTCGGGCTTGCCCGACACGTTGCTGCCGCCGACCGCGTACGTGATGTCGGACCAGTTCACCCTGGCGTCGGCGAGCGCCTGCCGCACCGCATGCGCACCCATCGCCATGCCGGTCAGTCCCGGATCGTGCCGGCCGTAGGCGTGGTGGCCGACGCCGACGATGCTCACCTCGGTGGTGGTCACGGCGCGCTCCGATCCGCTGCAAATGCATAGGTGACGACCGGCTCGCCGTCCGGGCCGTCCCACAGCGGCAACAGCGTCAGCGACATCGGCGCATCGATCTGCAAGTCCGCGTCCGCACCGACCAGGCGGGACTCGACGATGACCTCGCCGAGGTGCACGTAACCGACGGCGTACGGGACGAATCCCTCGGCAGGAGCGCGATAGGGCGGCTTTGGTTCGATGCTCTGGACGGTCGACGTCCACAGCGTGCCGTGGTCGGCGAGCTCGACCGGTTCCATCTGCGAGCCGGTGCAGCGGGCGCAACCGGTCTGCGCCGGGAACGTGACGCAGCCGCACGACGTGCAGCGTGAGCCGGCCAGTCGCGGCGGGTCGAGCGAGGCGAACAGCGACGGCTCGAGCGCCTGCGTCATGACTGCGCCTCCCACAGCGGCCGCTCGCCGGTCTCGATCGCGCGACGGCGGCGACTGATCGTCCGTTTCGCGATCGCCCACCGATGCACCTCGGACGGCCCGTCGTAGATCCGGAACGGCCGGATCTCACGCAGGTAGCGCGACAGCAGCACGTCGCCGGAGATGCCGAGTGCGCCGCACAGTTGGACGGAGCGGTCGACGACGCGGTTCACCGCCTCGGCGACGAATGTCTTGGCGATCGAGGATTCGGTGCCGCCACCGTCACCCCGGTCGAGGACGGCAGCGGTCTGCCAGATGAGGGCGCGGCTGGCAGCGAGGTCGATCTCGGAGTCGGCGATCAGACCCTGCACCATGCCGAGGTCGCCGAGCAGACCGCCGAAGGGCTTGCGCGTCGCGGCCCAGTCTACGGCGATGTCGTGCGCGTGACGCGCGAGTCCGAGCCATCGCATGCAGTGCGTGAGCCGGGCCGGTGCCAGGCGCACCTGCGCGTACTGGAATCCGCGGTCGACCGCGCCGAGCACCGCATCCGGCCCGACCCGGCAGTCCGCGAACACGACCTCGCTGTGTCCGGAGAACAGGCCCTCGTCGAGGGTGTTCAGATCGCGGACGACGCGCATCCCGGGATTGTCGGCGTCCACCATGAACATCGTCGCGCCACCGCGCTCGCCGACCGAGCCGGACGTGCGTGCCATGCAGATGGCGAAGTCGGCACGGCGGGCGCCACTGATGAACCACTTGCGCCCGTCGATGCGCCAGCCGCCGTCGGCCTCGACCGCGGACGTCGACAGCATGGACGGGTCCGACCCGGCACCCGGCGCGGGCTCGGTCATCGCGAAGCACGAGCGCGCCTCGCCGGCGGCGAGGGGGCGCAGGTAGTGCTCCTTCTGCTCCTCGGTCGCGACGACCTCGAGCAGGTGCATGTTCCCCTCGTCCGGGGCGGCGCACTTCAGTGCGAGAGGGCCGAGCAGCGAGTAGCCGGCCTCCTCGACCACGACGGCCTGGCCGCGGATGTCCAGACCGCAGCCGCCCCATTCCGCCGGCACGTGCGGTGCCAGCAGTCCCGCGGCGCGTGCCTTCGACTGCAGGTCACGGCGCAGTTCGTCCGGCGCGTCGTGGATCACGCCGGCGACCTCGACCTCGTCCGGCATGACGACGTCCCGGATGAAGTCCTGTGTGTGCTTGGCCAGGTCAGCGACCTCAGCCGGGACGGTGATGTCCACGTCGAGCTCCTCAGCCGTCGTCGGAGAGGCGGACAAGCATCTTGCCGACGTTCGCCCCGGACAGCAGGCCGAGGAACGCATCGACCGCGTGGTCGAGTCCGTCGACGACGGTCTGCTTGGACACGAGTTCACCGGTGCGCAGCCAGCCGCTGACCTGTTGCTCGAACTCCGGCCGCAGATCCTCGTGATCGCGAATGATGAATCCGCGCAGCGTGAGTCGTTTGAGGACGGCCTGGATCAGGTGGTGCACACCCGGCGCGTGTGAGGAGTCCTCGATCGTCGAGATGGCGCCGCAGAGCGCGACCCGACCGTGCAGGTTCAGGGCATACAGCGCCGCGACGAGATGATCGCCACCGACATTGTCGAAATACAGGTCGATGCCGTCCGGCGCCGCCGCGGCCAGCCCGGCGACGAGATCATCGCGGTAGTCGATCCCGGCGTCGTACCCGAGTTCGTCCACGAGCAGCCGGGTTTTCTCGCGACCGCCGGCACTACCGACGACGCGGGCCGCGCCGAGCAGTCTCGCGAACTGGCCGGCGGCGCTGCCGACGGCGCCGGCGCCGGCCGAGACGAAGACGACGTCGCCGACGCGGAACTCGCCCGCGCGGCGCAGGCCGGCGTAGGCGGTGAAACCGGTCTGTCCCAGGACGCCGAGCCAGGCAGGCAGGGGAGCGAACCCGGGGTTGATGCGCCCGCCACCGCCGGCGGTGGTCGCGGCGTCGACCACCGCGTAGTCGCGCCAGCCCAGCCGGTGCCGGACGATGTCGCCGACCTCGACGCCGGGTGCGCGGCTCTCGAGCACGCGGCCTAGCGCCGAGCCGTCAAGCGGGCCGTCGATCTCGAAGTTGGTCGTGTAGTGCTTCTCGCCCTTGTCCATCCGTCCGCGCATGGCCGGATCGACGCTCATGTACAGATTGCGGACGAGTACCTGGCCCTCGCCGACCTCAAGGATCGGCTGCTCGGCCACGCGGAAGTTGTCGGCGCTCGGCCGCCCGTCCGGGCGCGAGGCGAGCGTGACGATGCGAGTCGTGGTCACCGTCGCTGGCACCTTCGCACACTAGCACTAAGCGGATTCGTTCACTAGTTAGTAGGCTGCGGATCACCGAGCACCGCCCAGTCGACGCAGCGACCGAGCACGGTGCGGAACGCCTGCGAGTCCCAGCTGCCGAGATCGTGGCGGCCCAGATCGTCCACGCCGAGATCCTGCACGTCGAAGCGTCCCCGGCGGTGGCCCAGCGTGAAGAACACGACGTTGCCCTTTCGGTAGAGCACCGGTCTCGGCTCGTCGTCGCTGACCTCGCCCTCCTCGAAGCCGCGGCACTCGCCGGTGTAGTTCGCGTGCAGCAGGATCTCGATGGGTGGGTGTACTTCGAGGATGTACAACTCGTCGCGCACCTCGAACGGCTCGATCCCCGCGACGAGCGGGTGATCGGGCTCGGTCACGTGGACGGTGTACGGCTCGATCGGCGGATGGGCGAGGAACTGCCCGCCGAGGACCTCGGCCACTGCGCCCAGCACGCGCGGCGTACGGAACACCGGTGACTCCGGCGTGCGCGCATCGATCGCGGAGTGCGTGCCGTGCAACGCCAGCCAGCGTCCACCGCGCTCGACGAAGTCGACGAGCGCCTGCTGCTCGACGGCGTCCGGCCGGACGTTGCACGTGTAGGTGATCAACAGATCGGCCTGCTGCAGGGCGTCGATCTTCGCGTAGTCGGGGAACACCTGCGTGCGTACCTGCTCCCACCGCGCCAGCTCACCGAGCAGGTTGAGGCGGGCGAAGTCGAAGTCGTGCCACTGCCCGCCGCACACCAAGACGGCGTCGAGGCGACCGGCCGGACCGGCCATTCAGAACTGCACGCGAGAGACGAAACCGCCGTCCACCACCAGGTTCACCGCGGTGCAGAAGCTGGCGGCGGGACTGGCCAGGAAGGTGACCGCACGGGCGACCTCGTCGGCCTTGCCGAGCCGGCCGACCGGAATCCGGCCCTGGATCATGTCGTAGAACTCGGGGCGGTTCTGGTGCAGGTTGTCCCATGCGCCGCCCGGGAAGTCGATCGGGCCCGGCGACACCGTGTTGACCCGGATGCCCCTGGGTGCCAGGGAATGCCCGAGCCCGGACGCGTGCTGCAGCACGGCGGCCTTCAGGGCGGCGTAGGAGTTCGGCGAGGTCGGCGGCAACGTGTCGAAGGCCGAGGTCGTCCCGACGGCGACGATCGCGGCGGCATCGGACTGCTCGAGGTGTGGTATCGCGGATTCGACCAACCGGACGAACGCGAGCAGATCGGCCTGGAAGCTCTTGGCCCACTGGTCCGGGCCCTTCAGTGCGCCGGCCGAGACATTCGAGACGACGATGTCGAGCCCGCCCAACCCGCTGACCGCGGTCTCGACGAAGCCCGCGACCGACTCCTCGTCCCCGACGTCGACGGCGGCCGTCACGACGGTGCGGCCGGCGGCGCGCAGTTCGTCCGCGAACGCCTCGAGCGACTCGACACCTCGGGCGCACAGCGCGAGATCGCAGCCCTCGTTGGCGAGTTCCTCGGCGATCGCGCGGCCGATGCCACGGCTCGCGCCGGTGACGATGGCCTTTAGGCCGTTCAGGTGGAGGTCCATGCTGGCTTCTCTCTGTCGGTGGTGCTGGCGGGCGGACTGATCTCGGTGTGGTGCTCGGCCGCCCAGGCGTGGGCGTCCGCTGACGCGACCCACTCGATCGCATTGCCGAGCAGGCGGCGGAAGTGCGGATCGGCGAAGGTCTCGGGGCCGTCGCCCGGCTGGAGGTAGACCACCGGACTGCGGCCCGCGGTCTTGGCCCAGCCGATGAGATCACTGGCCGGCGGGTGCTCCCACGGCGATCCCGGGCGCGGTGTGCCGAGCACCTCGTGCAGCGTCTCGCGAAACGGCTCGTCCGCCGCGTCGGCGCGTAGCAGCGCGACGACGTCGTCCTCGAACACCGGGCAGCAGTAGAGCTCGTCGCGCAGGGCGAAATCGGTGACGCCCGAGCAGACCGGATGCGTCGGATCCGCGACGCGCGCGGTGTATTCGGCGTAACGGAAGCCGGAGTCCGGCCACGGCCGGCCGCGCAGTTCTGCCGGTGCGTAGTGGTAGCGGCCACCGAGCACCTCGGCCCAGCCCGGCCAGCCCGGCCAGCCAGCGAGCGCGTGGTGCAGGAACACGATGCCCTGCCCGGCCTCGAGCAACTCGAGGACGGCACGGGCGGTCTCGGGGGACGGGCCGACCGGCGTCGGGACGCTGCCGCGCCGCAGGTCGAGCCCGGGCAGGTCGTGGCAGAGCACGGCGTCGAACGATCCGGCCGGTGCCGGGTCGAGCCACCCTTGCGCGGCGGGCTGGACGGCGTGCGCGATCACCCAGCCTCGCTCGGCGCCGAGCGCGGTCAGCATCTGGGCGAAGGCGTCCAGATCGACTCGATGCCCACCGGTGACCGACAGGACGCGCAGCGGACGTCGCGATGCGGCCATCACACGCCGGCGTCGCGGGCGCCGCGGAAGAAATCAGCTCCGGCCGCGGTGTAGCCACCGTCCACATACAGGACCTGACCGGTGACGTAGCGGGAGTCGTCGCTGCAGAAGAAGGAGACGACGTCAGCGATGTCCTCGGGGCGCCCGTACCGTCCGGCCGGCAGCGTGCGACCCCGCCGCGTGCGGGTGGCCTCGTCGCCGTAGTGCCCACCCGTCGGCTCGGTGGGGATGAGGCCTGGACCGACGGCGTTGCAGCGGACGCCACGCGGTCCGAACTCGACCGCAGCGATCCGGGTCAGCGTCTCCAGGGCCGCCTTGGACGCGGGATAGAGGCCCGTGCCGGTCGGCGAGTAGTTCGCGGTGATCGAGGACAGGTTGACGATGGTGCCGCCGTCGTCCGCGGCGAGCAGGGGCAGGAATCGCTGCATCATCAGCAGCGGCCCGAGGACGTTGACCTGCAGCACGCGCTGGGCCTCGTCCATCGGCGTGCTCGCCAGCGGTGTGAAGCGCCAGATGCCTGCGTTGTTGACGAGGGCGTCGCACCGCTCGACGCGGCCGACGAGTTCGTCCACCGCAGCCTCGTCCGACACATCCAGGGCGAACGTGCGCGCGCCGGTCGCGGCTGCCGAGCGCTCCAGTTCCTCGCCGTCGAGATCTACTGCCCAGACCGTGAACCCGTCCGCCGTGAGCCGTTCGACGGTGGCGAGACCGAGCCCGCGGGCGGCTCCCGTGACTACTGCGGTGCGCATTCAGACCCTTCCTTGGTGGAGCCAAACCCTAGCAACGTGACGGAAGTCGCGTCGATACTTTGTGGAGACTGACTAGCATTACCCTGCGCTCTCGAAGTACGGTGAACGCGCCCTGGCCATGGCACTCGATGCGGAGTCTTGATGACCCAGACAGCAGCAACCGATCCGGTGACCACCCTGCCGCACGAGGTGTTGTTCGACCTGCACCGGCGCATGGTGCGGATCCGCCTCTTCGAGGAAGAGGCCGGCAAGCTCATGGAGGGCGGAAAGCTCCCGGGCTTCCTGCATCTCTACGTCGGGCAGGAAGCCTGCGCTGCCGGCGTCATGGCGACCCTGCGCGACGACGACGTGATCACCTCGACGCACCGCGGTCACGGCCACGCGGTCGCGAAGGGCGCCGACCTCAAGTACATGTACGCCGAGCTGTTCGGCAAGACCACCGGGTACTGCAAGGGCCGTGGCGGCAGCATGCACATCAACGACCTGTCCATCGGAATGCTCGGTGCCAACGGCATTGTCGGTGGTGGTATTCCGCACGCGGTCGGCGCTGCGTTCGCCGCGCATTACAAGGGCACCGACTCGGTGGCCATCCCGTTCTTCGGCGACGGTGCCACGAACATCGGCGTGTTCCACGAGTCGGCCAACATGGCTGCGGTGATGCACCTGCACGTCGTGTTCGTCTGCGAGAACAACGGCTACGCCGAGTTCACCCCGCAGGAACGGCACATGCTGCTCAAGGACGTGGCCGACCGCGCGGCCGGCTACGGCATGCCGAGCCGGATCGTCGACGGCATGGACGTCGTGGCCGTCTACCTCGCTGCCCAGCAACTCGTCGAGAACGCGCGCAACGGTCAGGGACCCTCGATGCTCGAGGCGAAGACCTACCGCTACTACGACCACCAGGGCGTCAAGGGCCTGCGCACGCTGTACCGCACGCAGGAGGAGATCGACGAGTGGAAGGGGCGCGACGCGATCGCCGCCCTCGAGGCTCGCCTCATCGAGAACGGCATCGCCGATCAGCCGGCGGTCCAAGCCGTCTGGCAGGTAACCCGGGACGAGATCGTCGCCGCCATCGAGTTCGCGGAGAACAGCCCCGACCCGGACCCGGCCGACATCCTCGACAACGTCTACACGGTCTGAGGTCCGACGATGCGCGAGATCACCTACGTCAACGCATTCACCGAGTCGTTGCGCCAGCTCATGAGCGAGGACGAGGACGTCGTCGTCATCGGTGAGGACGTCGGCTTCTACGGCGGCGTGTTCAAGGCTTTCGACGGGCTCTTCAAGGAATTCGGCGAGCGGCGAGTCGTCGACACGCCGATCTCGGAGATGGGCTTCATCGGCATGGGCGTCGGCGCCGCGGCAAGCGGTCTGCGTCCGGTGGTCGACCTGATGTTCTTCGACTTCATCGGCGTGGCCCTCGACCAGGTCTACAACCAGGCCGCGAAGCTGAAGTACATGTTCGGCGGCGACGTCAGCGTCCCGATGACGCTGACCACAGCGGGCGGCGCCGGGCTGTCGGGCGGCCCGCAGCACAGCCAGAGCCTCGAGGCCTGGCTGGCGCACGTGCCGGGTCTCAAGGTGGTGATGCCGGCCTCGCCGTACGACGTCAAGGGATTGATGGTCGCGTCCGTGCGCGACGACAACCCGACGGTCGTCATCCTCAACAAGCGGATGCTCGGGGTAAAGGGCGAGGTGCCCGAGGAGCTCTACGAGATCCCGCTCGGCCAGGCCAACACCGTCCGTGCCGGCAAGGACGTGACGATCGTCGCCAACGGACGCATGGTGCCCGAATCGGTGGCAGCCGCCCAGACGCTTGCCGACGCCGGCATCGAGGCCGAGGTCATCGACGTGCGCACGGTCCAGCCGCTCGACACCGAGACCATCATCGCCTCGGTGAAGCGCACCAACCGCGTCGCGGTCGTCCACGAGGCGGTCACCTTCGGCGGCATCGGCGCCGAGATCTCCAGCCAGATCCAGGAAGAAGCCTTCGACTATCTCGATGCGCCCGTCCTGCGGATCGGCGCGCCGTTCTCGCCAGTGCCGTTCAGCCCGGTGCTCGAGAGGGCCTACATCCCGGACGCAGCGCGGATCGCCGCCGGCGTGCGGGGGCTGCTCGAACGTCCAGGGGCCTGACATGGCACTGGAGGTGCTGATCCCCAAGCTCGGTCTGACGATGGAGACCGGGCTGATCGAGGAATGGCTCGTCGCCGCCGGGACGCTCGTGCGCGTGGGCGATCCGATCCTGCGGCTCGCGACCGACAAGGTGAATGTCGACGTCGAGGCCGAGGGCGAGGGCTGGTTCCACCCGATCGTCGCCGAGGGTGCCGATCTGCCGCCCGGCGCGTTGATCGGCTGGCTGCTCACCGAGGGGGAGGACGTCCCGGGCGGGGCGCCTGCACCGGCTCCGGCAGAAGGCACGGCACCGGTCAACGGGACGGCCGCGCCGCTGACCGCGGCCGTCGTTCCCGCGCCCGCTCCGCCGGCCGACGGCGGTCGCTTCTTCTCCTCGCCGAATGCCCGGCGCCTCGCCCGCGAGCGAGGTCTCGACATCCAGATGCTGCGAGGCACGGGCCCGAACGGACGGGTCGTGTCGGCGGACGTGCTCGAAGCACCTGCTCCCGTTGCCGCGGCAGAGCCGACGCGGGCGATGTCGCCGCTCGTGCGACGCGATGCCGTGGCCGCCGGTGTCGACCTCGGCTCGATCGCGGCGAGCGGTCCGGGCGGACGCGTGCGCCGCGCCGACATCAGCGCCGCATCGCAGCAGCCGCGGGAACCGGGCGCGCCGCTCGAGATCGTCCCGCTGTCGGGCATGCGCGGCGTCATCGCGTCGCGGATGACGGCCAGCTTGCACGAGATGGCCCAGTTGACCCTCGGCACGGACGCAGTGATGGATGCTGCCGTCGCGCTGCGGGCGCAGCTCAAGGAGCAGTGGGCCGCGGCCGGGCTGCCGGTGCCGACGATCACCGATCTCATCGTCCGCGCTGCCGCGCTGGCGCTGGTCGACCATCCGCGCCTCAACGCCACCGTCGAGGCCGACCGCATCGTGGTGCACTCCGACATCAACGTGGGCCTGGCCGTCGCGCTCGGGGACGGTCTGCTGGTGCCGGTGGTGCGCAACGCCGACCGCCTGCCGCTGTCGGCGATCGCCGCCGAGAGCCGTCGCCTGGCCGACGAGGCCCGATCGGGTCGTCCGGCACTGCCTGACCTCGAGGGTGGGACATTCACCGTCAGCACGCTCGGTGGCCTCGGCATCGACTTCTTCACCCCCGTGATCTCGCCCGGCCAGGTCGCCATCCTCGGCGTCGGCCGGCTCCGAGACTCGGTGCGCTGGGAGGGCGAGGTGCCCAAGCGGACGCAGGTGCTGACGCTGAGCCTCACCTTTGATCACCGCGCCGTCGACGGGGCCCCCGCCGCGGAGTACCTGCGCAGCGTCGTCGCCCGGCTCGCCGCGCCGTTCAGCCTGCTCTCCTGAGCACTGTCGATCCGTCGAGGAGATCCCGTGCGCGCCCTGCAACTGAAGGCATTCCAGACCGATCCGGAAGTCGTCGAACTGCCCGACCCCGAGCCCGGACCCGGCCAGGTCGTCATCAAGGTCGGGGGCGCCGGTGCCTGCCACTCCGACCTGCACGTGATGCACGAGTTCCAGGAGGGCATGGCTCCGTGGGGCCCGCCGTTCGTCCTCGGCCACGAGAACGCCGGTTGGGTGCACTCGCTCGGCGCCGGGGTCACCGGTCTCGAGATCGGCCTGCCGGTCGCGGTGTACGGCCTGCTCGGCTGCGGGCGTTGCACGCCGTGCGCGGCCGGTGCTGAGAACTTCTGCGTCCAGGGGATGGCCGGTCCACCCGGTATCGGCTTCGGGGTGGACGGCGGCATGGCCGAGTACCTGCTCGTGCACGACCCGCGCCGCCTTGTCCCCCTCGGCGATCTCGATCCCGTGGACGCCGCGCCGCTGACCGACGCCGGCCTCACGCCGTATCGAGCCGTCAAGCGGGTCGTTCCCAAGCTCTCGCCCGCCAGCCACGTCGTGGTGATCGGCGTCGGCGGGCTGGGGCACTTCGCGGTGCAGATCCTGAACGCGCTGACACCGGCGAGCGTGATCGCGGTCGACACCCGCCAGAGCGCGCTCGACCTCGCGGCAGAGGTCGGCGCGACGACGACGATTCTGTCCGGCGAGGACGCGGCGGCACAGGTGCTGGAGGCGACGAAGGGCACGCGGGCCGACGTCGTCCTCGATTTCGTCGGCGCAGGCGCGACGATCGCACTTGGTGCGTACGTGGCCAAGGTGGGTGGCGACGTCATCGTGATCGGTGCGGCCGCGGGGAGTTTCGAGTGGAACTTCTACGCACTGCCCTACGAGGTCAACCTGACGAGCTCCTTCTGGGGGACGCTGCCGGAACTGCACGAGGTGATCGCGTTGGCGCAGCGCGGCTTGATCACCTCGCACGTCCAGCGCTTCGGCCTGGACGACGCGCTGCACGCGTATCAGTTGATGGAAGAGGGTCAACTGCCCGGCCGCGCTGTCGTCGTGCCCTGATCGTCCACCCGCCCGTCCGCCCAGGAGCTGATCGATGACCGCGCTGCCGAGCACCGCGATGGCGACGGTGTTCTCCGAGCGGCGCAGCGACCTGGTCGTCACCGCTCGCGAGAGCGTCGGCGACGGCGTCGTCTCGCTCACGCTGGCCGACCCGACCGGCGCGGAGCTGCCGACGTGGACGCCGGGCGCCCACATCGACCTGTTGCTGGACGACACACTGGTGCGCCAGTACTCGTTATGCGGCGCGCCGGCCGATCACGCTGCATGGCGCATCGCCGTGCTGCTCGATCCGGCGAGTCGCGGCGGTTCGCAGCGCGTCCACGAACTGCAGGTCGGCGATGCATTGAGCGTGCGCGGACCGCGTAATCACTTCCCGCTGCTCGACGCGCCGCGGCACGTGCTCATCGCCGGCGGCATCGGCATCACGCCGATCCTGCCGATGGTCGAGGCGGCAGCCGCGGCGGGGTCGGACTGGCACCTGCACTACGGCGGTCGCAGTCGGGCCTCGATGGCCTTCCTCGACGAACTCGATGTGCACGGCGATCGCGTCAGCGTCTGGCCGAAGGACGAGCGCGGCATGTTGCCCCTGGCCGAGCTGCTCGACCCGCCGTCCGAGGACGCGCTCGTCTACTGCTGCGGTCCCGAGGGATTGCTGGCCGCGGTCGAAGCGCGGTGCACGGCGTGGCCGTCCGGCGCGCTGCGCCTCGAGCGGTTCTCCGCCAAGCCACAGGCCGAACCCGAGGGCGACGCGGACAGTTTCGAGGTCGTCTGCCAGCGCTCGGGTGTCACGATTCCCGTGCCGCCGGGCACGTCGATCATCGACGCCCTCGAGGAGAACGGGGTGAGCGTGCTGTCCTCGTGCCAGGAAGGCGTGTGCGGCACATGCGAGACGCGCGTGCTCGAGGGCGTACCCGAGCACCGCGACTCCCTGCTGAGCGAGGACGAACGGGCGGCGAACGAGTACATGATGATCTGCGTGTCCCGTGCGCGGTCCGAACGGTTGGTGCTCGACCTATGAACGGTGCGGCGAACTATCCACTGAACTGCTGGTACGTCGTGGCGATTAGCGACGAGGTCGGCGCGGGCCTGCTCGCCCGGGAGGTGCTCGATCGACGCATCGTCCTGTTCCGTAAGGGTGATGGAACGATCGGCGCGTTGGAGGACCGCTGCGCGCACCGTGGCGCTCCGCTGTCGATGGGCTCAGTCGCCGACGACACGGTCGTGTGCGCCTATCACGGCTTCGCCTACGGCTCGGACGGTAGGTGCGTACGCGTGCCCTCTCAGCAGCACGTGCCCTACGGCGCGAAGGTGCGCAGCTTCCCCGTACGCGAGGACGCGCCGTTTGTGTGGGTGTGGCTCGGCCAGCCGGGGCTCGTCCGCGCGAGCCAGCCACCGGTGGTGCGTCAGCTGCGTGATGCCGGATGGACGACGCAGGGCGGGACGTCGCAGGTGGGCGCGAACTACCTGCTGCTGCACGACATCGCGCTCGATCGCACGCACTTCGCCTACGTCCACCCGCACCGGATTCATCGCGGCTACATCGAGGATCCATCGCCGCTGCAGGTCGAGGTCACCGAGACCACGGTCTCCTACTCGCGCATGTTCGCGCGGGGTCCGCTGACCGAGTGGCAGTGCACGGCGACCGGTCTTGCCGCGGACGGCGAGTACGCGCAGCGCGAGTCCGGCACCTTCGTGTCGCCGGCGCTGCACGTCGACGAGATGGAGATCCTCGGCCCGGACGGCGCGATCTACCGGGCGGTCTTCATTCGCGCGTACACGCCGGTCGACCCGTCCACCACGCGCATCGTGTGGCGCGCGGCGCGCAACTACGCCCTCGACGACGAGTCGGTCACCGAGCGACTGCGCGAGGTCTATGAGGGCACGATGATGGAGGATCAGCCTATTTTGGAGGCGATTCAAGCCGGGGTCACCGACACTGGCGTGCCGGTCGGGCACGCGGTCAGCGCAGCCGCCGACGCGCCG
>JAABUZ0100007248.1_pt1 | contig 13450 bp, 15 predicted proteins | sample 5562091 | NCBI WGS metagenome assembly JAABUZ01 (sample SAMN12813069, study PRJNA571459) | rock metagenome | isolation source: Antarctica rocks | place: Antarctica: Victoria Land, Linnaeus Terrace sud | collected 2015-12-21 | reverse complement strand
GCCATGTTGAGCGAGCGGTTGCAGAAGATGCGCCGCCGCACGTCCAGCGGGCTTGCCCACACCTCGTCCGCCCAGGCCGGGTGGTCGTCGCTCAGCGGCGGCGGCGGCGGCGGCCCCATGCTCGCGCACAGGCCCGGCGCGGCCTGCAAAGCCCCAGCCGTCAGCGCGCGCAGCATTTAGACCGACACGCATGGTGGAGGAGCCCACTGCAAACGAACAGCAAGGGAGTGACGCGGGTATGGGGGGGTGGAGGGGGAGTGAGGGAGGGAGGGGGGACAGGTTATGTAGGGGCGCGTAGCAAGCTGGGTAATGAGGCACACCAGCTTGCAAGGTATGTTGCAGCACATGCATACGCAGCGGCCAGCAGGCGAGACGCACACGTCTGGCTGCAGGCCCAGTGCGGCAGTCCGCAAAGCTGTCTGAGCTGCGGCACGGCGCGTGCTGCTCGCTGTGCTGTCGCACAGCTCGGAAGCAGCGGGGCGAGCAGCAGGCGCGCGTGCAGCAAGCAAGGCTCGCGCTGCACAGCCCTGGTCGTGCATGGGACAGATTATTTCTGCATGTTTGAGCGGCTCCCGCCCGGGGGCGAGCCCTGGCGCGGCTCAGGCGGCGGGGGTTGGGAGGGACACCTTGGACGGCTCTGAGCGGGGGGGCGCTTGCGTCGCCAGCGCGCGCGTGAGCGCGGAGCCCGCCGGCCAAGCCCTGCACGGGAGGGCGCCCGCGCGGTCGGCGCGCGCAGCGCGGCCGAGCGCCGCCAGGCACGGCGCAGGTATGAGCAGGCGCTGCTTGTGCAGGCCCGGGGGTGGACAAGCGGGGCTGGCGGGCGCGCCGCTCGCACCACGGACGCGGCTCGCATGGAGCGTGCGGGCGGGAAAGCCCAGGCACGGGGCGCCAGCACCGCGCATCGCCACACCTCCGCTGCAGGAGCCCGCTGAGGCACCTCAGGGAGGCGAGTCTGCTGCCGGCCATGCTGTGGAGCAGGCAGGGCGCCCGACTGTCACGCATGCTCGTGGCCATGTGCCCCGTCCCGCTTGGCGTATGCGCAGGCCCCCATCAGGTCTGTCGGCCAGAGCGCCTCCTGGCTCGACCCATGACAGAGCACATTTTGCTCGGGGGTAGCTCACTAGAATATTGCACTGAGCAAGCCCAGCAGCCTAGGCGGGAGCGTGAGCTGCTTTGGGGATGCTTGCAGCGCCACACCGGGAGACACGCGCCAATGCAGGGCTACGCTGGTCGCTGCCAAAAGGCAAAAGCAAAAGGCTAAAGTGCTCCTCTGCGCGTTAGGTTGCCACATGTGATCATTTGCCCAGCATTTGCAGATCTGGGCCCACCGTCACAGGCGGGAGGAGCGGAGAGGCAAGGATTTTCACGCGCCGCAGGCTCGTCTGGGAGGAGCCTTGCACGCCCGCACCAGCCTGTGCCTGTGCCTGTAGTCTGAGCGAGGCCCTGCGCGCGCGCTGCATGCTGCCCGCCCTCTGCACGGGCGGCCGGCACGCTGCACGCGGCCTGCTTGGAGGCTGCAGGCTGCGCAAGTCCGTCGGGCCCCTCGTCTGGCTGGGCGCGCCCCCGGCGCGCTCGTGCTCCAGCGCGCCGGGCCTGTCATGGGCGACGCGGGAGACGCTGCACCGCGTGCTGCACAAGTACTCCCGGGACTTTCGGTACAAGGAGCCGCAGCCGGCGCTGCCGTCATGCGAGGAGCTGGGCAGGCTCGAGGAGCGCATCAGGTGTGCCGCCGCCTGACCCCGCTCGCGCGCGCCGTGCAATCCGTCGCCCCAGCGCGTGCGAGGAGACAGTGCTGGCAGGGGACGCTGTGAGGCACCTGCGTCGCGCCGCCCCTGCTCCGCGCACGGAATTTCCACCGGGGCCGTGCAAGCCCGTCCGGCGCGCCGCAGGTACAAGTTCCGCAACCCGTGGATGCTGCGGCTGGCGCTGCTCCACCTGTCCGCCGTCCAGGCCTCGACTGCCGTCCAGTTATACCACGAGATGCCCGTGCAGAACCAGACGCCCGCGACGATGCTGCCACTCATCGGCGACAGCGTGCTCGGCCTGCTGGTCGTCGAGGGGCTGTGCGCGGCCTACCCGACCGCCCGCGTCGGCGAGCTCACGCGCGCCAAGCACAGCCTGTGCTGCCGCGAGGCCTGCTCCGAGTGCGCACCCCCTCGGACCCGGCAGGGGTGTTTCCAACTCTCTGGCAGCCAGCGCCGGGGCGGCCGCCTGCGCGGGCGGGCTCGCAGCGCGGCCGCAGCGGGGGCAGCTGCGCGCTGCCCGCGCTGCTCGTGCTCACGCCGACACTCTCGTGCAGCGTGTGTCTGTGTGAGCAGAGCTGGGTGCGCGCATCTTTAGTGTTAGTCTCTGCGGTGGGTTGGCCTGCAACGGCGCGCCAAAGCACCATGGCTGCGGGTGCCCGGGCGCCCGCACCTGCTCTGCGGCGCGCGAGCGGGCGCGTGCCCGGGGCGCCAGGAACGCGCGCGCGCTGGGCCTGAGGGACGTGGTCGTGATGGGCAAGAGCGTGCAGATGCCGGACACAGGGGCGTCCGGCATCCTTGCCGAGGCATTTGAGGCGGCGCGCGCCCGCCAGGCCCCGGCCGGCCCATGGCGGTGTTGATCTTTCCATTAATTTCATTGGCCGCATCATGCTCGGAAGCCACCCCACCAGATGACAGAGGACGGCCTGTTTAAGCAGCCCACTGGTCTGCGTCATGGCAGGCAACTCCACGTGATGTGTGCGCCTGCTTGTATAGCGCGTGATTACGAGCGAGATGTCATCATCGTCTGTGTGGTGACACCCAGCCGGAGCAGTGCACCGGCCACAGCTGTGCCTCCATGGCGCCCGCCCCTCGGGGACGCGCCCAGCTCGCGCCGCTGGGGACCAGAGGCGGCGGCGCGCTCACAGGTGCTCGGCGCGGTGTACCTGGACGGCGGCATGGATCAGGCCCGGCATGTGTACTCCTCGAGCTTCCCGCTGCCCGCTGACATAAAGGACGTGTGGAGGGTGTCGGCCGGCTGATGGGCCAGCGGCGCTAGATTGATTCTGCGGCGCCCCGCGTGTGAGGCTCGTCCCGTATCCGTGTCTTGGGTGTGGATTTGTCACGTTGGGACTGCTTTGGGGTTGCTGCCAGTGTTCATGCCTGCAACTGCGTCTATTGGGGTCTGTGGAGCTGTAGCGCATGGTCCCGTGGTCCGCAGCATCGGCTGCCAATCTGGGAGCACACGTGCGTGCCTGTGCTCTTGCGTGGGCCGGCATGAATGTGGGACTGTCCGCTTGCAGGGCCACTAAAGCGGCGGTGTGAGCAGAGGGGTAGGCAAGGAGTCCAGCTTGCGGTGATCATGCCCCAATTCGATATGCACCAGTCGGTGAAGGATCACCCGTGGCTGCACACCACAACTGGTGGGGACCCGAACGCGCTTGGCAGGCTTAAGGCTGGTGGCGCGCTGCTGTCACGCGCGCTTGCGGCCATTGAGCAGGTGCTGTGCGCATGTAATGCTAACAGCCGTGGGCCTCACGCATGCAGCTGATGCAACTGCGTCGAGCGGGGATGCAAACACACAAGCCGATCGCAGAGCGGGGTGCGACCGGCGGTGAGCGCGAGGTGCGGTCTCACACATGCACTCGTATCCAGCGTCCCACGCACGCGCTGCGCATGCACGGCACCCGTTGTGCCGACAGCCCAGGCTCACAGAAAAGCAGACAGGAAGGCGCGGTAGCGCGCGAGGTGCGCCTTGCAAGCGGGCACGTGGTGGCCGCCCGCATGCGCGACGACGTGCCGGCAGTCCGCCGCGAACAGGCCGGCCAGCGCCTCACTTTCGGCGATAGCGACCTGCGCGGCCGCAGCCGCTCGGCTACGGTAGGGTACCTCAGTATATGGTCGGTATATGGTAGGAGCTTCGCGCTCGGTAAGGGTAGGGTAGGGTAACACTAACGCTCGCGCAGCGCCTGAGGCCGCGTGTAAGGACGTCCAGGAGCATAGCGCCCCGCACGCACAGAGCCTCCCGCAAGCCACGCGGCAGCCAGCCTGGCGCAACTGACATGCATACTTCGGGGCCGTGCGGCGCGTGCTGAGTGGCGCTCGGACTGTAGCAGGCAGCCCCCGCACCTGCCGGTCGGCATCGCGGGCGCCGCCGTAGATGTGCAGGGAGGGCAGCCGCAGCGGCGCCTGCGCTCGCAGCACCTCCGCATGCTCCGCGCAGGGCGACGGGAACCCCGAGCACAGCACCGCCATGCGCAGCAGGGGCCAGCAGCCGCGCGCGCCGGCGCAGGCGCCGCGCGCGTACTCGGCGCGCTGCTGCTGCTGCTGCAGCGCGCACAGCACGGCCGCCACGGCGGCGCCCTGCGCGGGCGGCGCTGTCAGCAGCAGGCGCGCTGCGTCCAGACGCCCTGCGCTGCACGTTCACGACAGGTTGATACACATGCCATTCTTGTGCGCTCTTCACAGACTGTGACCTGTGCACCAGTAGTAGACCAAAGGCCAGCCCAAGGTGCGTAAGCTACACAAAGTATGTGCTGCTATGAGGTCACTGTGTCTCTTTGCTCCAGCCTCACACCGGTGCTTGCAAGCTCTGGCTCCTGGTTTGCATGCGCTGCAAGGAAGACCGTCTGGCCCTCCACAATGCGAGGCGCGGTCGCTGCCGCGTGCGCTGGTGGAAAGCGGGCGGGGGACGACCTGGGAGAAGGGTGAGGTTTAGGGTTGGCTAGGCACCCAGGCGGCGGGGCCACCTGGGAGAAGCCCATGACGCCGTCGTAGCGCCCGGCCGCCAGCGCGCGCTCCAGCACCGCAATGACGCGCGCCACCCGCCGACCTGCCGCACGTGCTGCCCGGCATCCAGGCCCGCCGGCGCGGGCCGCCAGGCCGCGCCGCCAGGGTCGCGGCCCGTCGCGCCGCCCTCCATGCCCGCGAGCTCCACGAGCCAGGCGCGCTTGGGCCGCGCCTGCGGCGGTGGCGCGCCCAGCGGCCCCGAGTGCGCTCGCTCCTCGCTGTCAGCGGTCGCGGGGTCATGCGCAGCGGGGTTGCCGGCAGCACATTTTGCGCCGCCCGGCGCACGCGTATCGTCGACTGCAGCCCCGTCCCTGTCACCCGACTCGCGGCCGCAGGCGGCGCAGGCGCGCCTTGCTGCGCAGCGTGCGCCCTGGCTGCCTGCGGGCGCCGGCGGCGGCCCCGGCTTAGCCTCCTCGTGCGCCACAGCGGGCACCGCGAGGGCTGCGGGCGCGGCGAACGGGCTGCAGCCGGCCGCGTCGGCGTCAGGCGGCGCGCGCGCCGGGCGCGGGCGGTAGAGCAGCGGCAGCTCGTGTGGCGCGTCGAGGAAGTCAAAGGCGGCCAGGTCGCCCAAGCGCCTGATCAGGCCCGCCCAGCAGCCGCGCAGCTTGCATCCGTCCTGCCTAAAGCCGTGCAGGCACAGGATGCGCAGCCGACGCGGCGGGCCCGGCGGCGCGCGCGGGCACGCCAGCGACGTGGGGCGCCCGCCGGGCTCATGGTCCGCCTGAGGAGCAGCGCCGGCTGCGGCGCCGTCGGCGAAGCGCACACGGCAGAGCTCGCAGACGGCGCGGCCGGCCGTTCTGTCCGAGCCATCAACGGCCCCTGAGGGCTGCACATGTGCAGGCGCGCGCCAAAATCAGTCTTCTGTCCCATCGCAGGCTGATGCCTTTGCCGGGCGCGGGCAGCGCGATAGCTGCCTGCACGCACTCCCCAGGAATGTCTGCAGGCATTGCTCGTACCAGGATAGAGCAGGAGAGCTTGCATCAGGGTAGCAAGGACGGTCACAACTGCATGTGCTGCCAGCAAAGCAGCGTGCGATGGGCTCCTGCGAGGGCGCCCGCACACAGGGTCAGGGCGCCGGCGCACCTCGCGACCCGCGCACGCGCCGCACATGAGCACCAGCAGCCGGCACAGCGCGCAGCGGCTGCGGGCCGCATAGTCGTCGCACGGCGCGTCGCAGCGCAGGCAGCGGCCCAGCAGCTCATCAGCGGCCTGATCAGCCGCGTCGCCTGCGCGCGCCAGCGCCCTGCCCTGCTCTGCAGGCTGCGCGACATAACATGCGAGCAAATGGGAACCACTGCGCGCCCTTGGCAAGGGAAGCACGCAGTGGTACCCACAACAACTGCCACACAAGCACTGCCAACCGAGTGCTGCACAGACTGGATTGCGGTGCCCGTCGGCGGCTGCAAGGCTGTGAAGCGGCCCGAGGCGGCCGCGCGGGGCGCGCCTGGCCCGCTGCTGCGCACGGACACGCGCTCGTCGAAGACAAACAGGCTGCCGCGGAAGAAGCCCTCGGGGAAGGCCTCCTGGTACCGCTGGATGCCGCCTGGCGCCGCGGCCGCGCGCAGGTCCCGCGCGCGGTTCTGGTGCAGAGTCGGCGGGGCCTTTGCGCATGCAAGGAGCTGCACGCTACTGCTGGGCAAAGGCGCGCCCCCTCTGGCGCGCTGCGCTGTGGCCAGCACACTCCTTACATACCCGCAGTTGAATACAACTGTGCTTCCCGCTCCATTCTTGACAGATTCGCGTCCGGCCGAGATGATTGCGGCGGTGCGCGAAATCATCAAGCAAACCGCACTGAGTCGACAGGGTGGTGCACAGCGCGCTCAGAACGGGTGGGTCTACGCCACTCTGAGCTAAGGGTATAGAAAGGCACCGTTGAAGGCCGTCTGCGCAAGCGGGTGCACGAGACAACAGGGTAGGTGGGTCCTATGCAGATTCGTGGGCAGCGCGTGCGCGCGCCCTGCAGCTGCAGCACATCAGCGTGCGCGGGCCCCTTGGCGCGCAGGTACGCCGAGGCCCGCTCGCACCGCACTCCGCCTGGCAGCGCGGCGCGGTTGCATAAGCAGACCCTCAAACGGGATTGCACATGGCATCACTTGCGCGGCTGCCCTTCCCAGATGTGTCAGACACCCGCATGCAGCAGGGCTCACTGAAGCATCGCGGCCGCGTGAATTCTGGGCGGCAGCCTGTACCATCACCCGCTCACAGATGTCAGGCGACAGGACCCTTTACAACGCGCAGCGCCCAGCGCAAAGCGCGGGCGCGCGCGCCTGTGCAGTACATCAGGACCCGGCGACCGGCCAGGTCGGGCGCCGCGGCGTCCAGCCAGGCGCGCAGGTCACTGAAGCAGCGGATGCGCGGGTCCAACGTGGCCACGCCGGCCTGCAGCCGCACGCCGCATGCATGTGAGGTCCGGAGCACAGGCAGCCGCGTTGTTCCACTCCTGATCTGACCATCATGTGATTCCAACAGGCGCAGGGCCATGGGGGAGGCTTCCTGTGTAGTCGCTGGGACCAGCAACACAGACGGCTGCCCGCTGCAGTCGTCACATGATAAAAAACCAGGCGCTCGCCGGGCTTGTTGGGGCACGCGCGGCCCGCGCAGACCAGGGCTGCGCAGTGCCGGCAGCAGCGCTGCATGCAGGCCCGGGCGCATGCAAGCCGGGCTCGCAGGGGCGGGGCCCGCACCCACCGCCTGCATGCGCCCGATGCGCGTCTCGTACACGTTGCGCACGTCCAGAAGCACGGGCGGCGTGCCGCCGGAGCCCGCGGCCGCCAGCAGCGCATGGAAGGCCTGCGGAGTCGCATGCGGCGCGGCCGCGGCCGCCAGCGCGCCCGGCTCGGGCGGCGTGCCTCCCAGGCTCACCACTTCCTGCGCCCGCGCCCTATATCACCTACCCTACACCTACCTTGTCACCTGAGAACAACGCGTTGGCGTTGCGGTCCCGCCTACAGTTACCTGCTTCCTGCAGGAGTGCGCAGGGTACAGGCTGAGCCATGCCCTTCTCATCAGGGCCGCCGCCGGCGCGCCTGGTCCTGCCAGCGTTGCGAATGGAAAAGCCCCTCCTTGACTCAGCAGCAATGGGTGCAGCCTCAACACGCGGGCCGCCAGGCAGGGCTCTCACAGAGTTACCAGACTCTCAACGCTTGCAGACGGCCACCGCCGCGTGGGGTTCCAGAAGCTTGTCTTGCTATGCTTGGAGCAGGAGCGGCGAAGAAGTTGAGAGCACCGTTGGTTGTGACGCGCGGGCTCCTGGCCGGTGCCACCATGCGCACCCGCACAGGGGCAGAGCAAGCCCACCTTGCAGAGCGCGACATAGAGCGTGTTGAACCCGCTCTCCGCAGCCGCCTGGGCGCTCCGCGGTCCGCCCGAAGGCGCGAGCTTGTAGTCAACAGCTGCGCCGAGGCTTTCATGCGCCCGCGCCGCAGCAATGTGCTCGTGCAAGGCGGCCAGCGTGCCGCCAACCTGCGGCGTGCAAGCTCGACACAGTTGCCACTGACTGCACAGCCTGGTCTGCATACGCTCCAGGACCACGGCTTCCCCTTCAGTAACAGAAGTGAAAGGCGTTGCATGCAGGAAAGGAGCAAGCAGGGCCCCTCACTGTCACGTTCACGCCGTCAAATGCGACACGTACGCGGCCGCGCAGGCCCAGCGCCGTGCAGGTCTCCTGATACCACAGCCGCAGCGCGTCGCGCTGCGCGCTGTCAAGGCCGGTGTACTTGTAGTACAGCAGCACTGCCCTGCCCCCATCTTGATGCATACGGCTCGTGTCAGATGAGCATGCAAGCTCGCTGCTGCCGCCTGTGGTCATACGTGCAGTTGCTGCACAGCAGGCGCCGACCAAGACTGGCAGACCTCAGCGATGCCTTGTGACAGAGGTCACGGTGTTGCACTCTCCCCCAGCAAGCAGGGCCGCTCAGGCGTCCGGCCTCTGCGACTGGAGCCAAGAACAACTGCTTTCAGTGGCTGATTTCAGTGACGATGCAGCCTCCGTTGCTGTGCAGAGTGAATGCATGAAGCAGTCTATCTAGGCACTGCGGCCTCAGCTATAGCAAGCCTATGGCCTGGTCTTGCCAAGGAGCTTCGCACAGACCACTAAGGAGACCGGGAGAGGCGCACAGGAGCTGTGAAGCTTTCAAGCGCTGTCTGGCGCACCTTACTTGGTGCTGTAGTGCATTAGCTGCTTGCAGCCAGCAACCATAGCGACAGCAAGCTGCTTCCAGCTGCACACTCGTTGTCCGGCATGTGCTGAGCTGCCAAGCTCAGTGCGCCGCGCGGCGTTGGCCTGATGCTCCGGGCATTCCGCCGCGCCGCGCGCGAGGTGCTGGCAGCTGCGCGCTCTGCGCTCCCGCCAGCGGGCGGCGCAGGCCGAGCTGGCGCCTCTCCCTTTCAGGGCCTGGCCCATGATGCCGCGGGCGGCGCGCGCTTTGCGTGGACACAGGGCACACCGCGGCACGGCCTGGCCGCGCTGCCGAGCACAGAACACGCCAGGGGGCTCCGCACTCGCAGCACGCGCAGCCGGGCAGCGGCGCGCGGTGCGCCCGCTGAGCCTGCGGCCCGCAACCCGCTGAAGCACAGCTGCCGCTACTGGGACGGCACGCCGGGCAGCTGCCGCGCGGGCGACGCGTGCCGGCACAAGGACTGGCACATGCCGGGCGTGCCCTCGCCCGCGCGGGCCTGCCCGTTCTGGACCGGCGCGGCCGGCAGCTGCCCGCACGACCTCGCCTGCCACCGCCTGGCCTCGCATGTGCCGGGCAAGCCGTCGCCCAGCCTGCTGCCGCGCCTGGACGCCGTCGCGGCCTCGGCGCCCGCTGGCGCGGCCGGCGGCGAAGCGGCGGGGGCGCTTGCGGCTGGCGGCGAGGGGCTGCAGGAGCAGGACGCGGCGGGCGCGCCGGACGTGGAGCAGATCACCAGAGAAATGGTGGAGGGCTACCGGGACATGTTTGCCAAGCCGCCCCGGGGCACGCCGGCGCCGTACGCGGGCGTGACGGACCCCGGGGACGCCTGGGACCCGGTGGCGCCCAGTGCGCAGCTGGTCGCGCCCGGCGCGCCCGCGGTGCGCGCCCGGCTCCGCGCCGCGCCGATGCAGCGAGCTCACGACCTGGCAAAGCTCTGCGTGGGTGTGTAGCGGCTGTGCATGTCACAGCCTTCCGGCGGTGTGTGTGGCTGCTTGCTGAGCCGCTGCAGGCGGGCCTTCCTGGTGCGGCTGCATGCCGTGCTCAATGGGAGTGTTTGGACATCAGGCCGGCTGCTCAGGAGAATTGATTATCGGTGAAACTTCCTGCAACTTGCAGCAGGATTGAGCCGTCCAGGGCTGGTAAGCATGCGCGTGCCTGTTGCTCGCCTGTGATGGGGCACGACTGCTCGGCGCCAACCGGCTGCGCTCGCTGCGCCTGCGCGCAGATGCGCAAGCCGGTGGGCGGCCTGGCGCACTTTGACGCGATGATGGACAACTGGGAGCGGCTCATCAACGAGGGCAAGTATGCCGAGGGGCTGACCGAGCTGGAGAACACGCTCAGCGGCGTGCCCGGGCTGCCGCCGCTGGAGGAGCTGCAGACGATGGCGCGCCGCCCCCGGCGCCCGGCCGCCGCCTCAAAACATGCGCTTGCTGTGTCGCAGGGCTGTGCAAGTTTTCTAGTGCAGAAAGCGGTCAAGGCGGCGTGCACGTTGTGCGTTTGCTGTGTTGCAGGGCTTCTCCGGTTTCCTTATGCAGACAGCGGTTGAAGCCGCTCGCATGCTGTGCGCAACGAAGTCTGAGGTCGTGCACTGCTCGCGGTAAGCTCTGCACTGCAGCGCGCGCGATGATGCCGTCGGCACGGTGACCAGCTGGGGTCGCCGCGCCCGGGGCGCCGCGCAGAAGACCGAGAAGGAGCGGCGGAAGGAGCGCAATCGCGCGCTGCAGGCGGCGATCCAGGCCGAGCACGCCGCGCGGCGCGTGCGCCGGGTCGATGCGCTCGGCGTCGCGCACGCCGTCGGCCGCCGCAAGTGCAGCACGGCGCAGGCGCGGCCGCCCGGCGCCATGCAACCTTGCTCAGTGTCGTGTGACGTGTGAATGAAAGCCAACGGACTCTGTTGGCTTCCAACGGCTCCCTATCAGCGACAAAGCCCAAGAGCGCGTTTGCATGACAGGAGGCTGACGCTCCAGGCTTGCTGGTTGTCAGGAGGGATGCCCTCAAATGACATGCAGCATGCACTGCGCCCTGCATGGGTGTGCCAGGGCGCAGCCTCACAGGGCGCTTGCGCTCGCATAATGCAGCCTGTCGCGCATCTACTCATCGTTGGATACCAGTGGCTTTGTAAGCTGTTTGTGCGACTTATACGGGGCTTTAAGCTAGCACATGTTGTTTAGGGCGAGGAGCTGCCCGTGCGTGGTGGCGCCCATGGGGAGAGGACATCGGTGACCTGCCCATCAGGAGAGGACGTGTGTGTGGCAGACTGCGAGGATCGCGTAAACTACATGCTCATTCTAGTGAAGCGGCGCAGCTGTGGCTGCGGGAGGGCAGCGGCAACATGGTCATCAACCGCATGTCGCTGGACGAGTGCATGCCCTCGCTGCCGCGCCGCGCGGATGTGCTCGCGCCGCTCTCGGCACGCCCGACCTGGCGCACCACCACATTGCGGAATCTGCTTGAGGTCAAGTGTCCGTGTTGTGTCACAGAGCGAGGGCTTGAGTGAGTGATCACTTGCCGAGCGGGATGGCCCAGCGGTCTACTGCCGCAGCGCTTGCATGCCGCTTGAAGGCCTACTCTGTGGTCATGAGCCTTGCATGGCTACTTTCACTGGCAAATGCCCGGCATGCGCCCATCTGTCACGGTGCATGCAGCGCAGCAGGCATCCACGGGTGCCTGAAGACAGAGGTGGGCACGCAGATCACGCACACGCTAGGCAAGTTCGACTTTACAGCCAGCGTGCGCGGCGGCGGCGAGATGGGCCAGGCGCAGGCCGTGCGGCACGCACTCACGCGCGCGCTGGAGCGCTGGGACCCGGCGCTCCGCCCGCCGCTGAAGCGCGCCGGGTTTATCACGCGCGACCCGCGCATGGTGGAGCGCAAGAAGCCAGGCCGCAAGAAGGCTCGCAAGGCCTTCCAATGGGTCAAGCGCTGAGCTAAACGACGACTGCCGGTGAGGCGCAGACATGTGATGTATGTGCTGCCGAAGAAGAATGTGAACACTAGTCCAAAAAGGGCGCGTGTACGTGTGGAGCCTTGCGCTGTCAGTGTAACCGTGTCAAAGTTTTCAGACTCCTATTATACAAGGACCCCGAGCACAGAGAAGGAGTGTGTACACTCATTCCATGATGATATCTGGTCGTAAACAAACCCCTTTGCATGCTCCACAGAACTGTCTGCTGTGAGGCAACCCTGCTAGGGAGAGAAAGACACGGGCCTGAAGACGTTACAAAGCAGACTCACACCTTTTTTCATCTCCCCAGGCCTGCGAGTTGCACTCCTGCCTGAGATGGAGGTTCAACACACGATCCGGCGCAACGCAGAGGAGGCACAATCCTACGCGCATGACCTCCTGAAATGGCAGCAGGAAGCGGCGCAGGCTGACCTGCAGCGCAGGCAGGCGGCAGCGCCTGCAGAGGGCTCGTCAGCGGCGTCGCAGGCCCCTGTGAGGTACATCCCGCAGAGACCAGAGTGCTCCGTGCTTTCACGCTGGCATCGCGCATGCTTGTTGTAGGCAACTCGCTGTTGCACCGAACAGGAGTACGAGGACGGCCAGCGCCTTGTCGGCGCAGCAGCAGCAGCGTGCCCCAAGCACAGCGGAGGCCGTGCAGCCGCCTGCGCCGGCCAAGCGTGCGGCGCGCGATGCCGCCGGCCATACCTACGACCGTGCGCACGCGCGGTGGGACAAGTACGATGTGGAGGCGGCTCTACGGGAGGCGTCCGAGCAGCCGCCCGGCACTGCAGCTCTTGCAGCAGCGCCTGGCCAGCCAGGCAGCGTCGATGCGCCCTTGGCGGCCGGCCACCCCAGCCTGCCTGCCGGCAGCGCGGCCGAGGCTGCAGACATGACGCCTGTCAGCACGCGCCGCACAGGCGGAGGCGCGGGTAGCGACAGCAGTGTGCAGGTCCGCTGCGCGGGCGCCGGGCTGGCCGAGAGCGACCTGGCCGCAGTGAGCACGCGCAGGGCGCCCGCCCCCACGCAGCCGGCCTATCCGCCTGTGCGCGGGTCGACATCACCACCACTGCCTGGCGCCGCCGCAAGCAGTGGCGGGGACGGGGCCGACGGCGAGGGCGAGAGCGCCTGGCGCGAAAAAGGCAATGCGGAGTTCAAGGCCGGGCGCTACGCCGCCGCAATCGAGGCATACACCTGGTACTGGCAGCTCTATTGCGCTCACGCCTCTCATAGAACCATTGCAGATGCAGTTTAACACCCCAACTTTTGTATCTCTCGGTGCTGGAAAGCTGCTGAGACAGCAGGGTGTGGGGCAATCTGTTGAGTTACTTATATAGGAATGCATGCCATTTATGCCTCGTGTCCTGGCGCACTCCAAGCATACCTGCGAGTTGCTGGCAAGAGGCCATGCGTTCAGCGGCAAGGCCTGGATCGCAGTTGGCGTCGGCTGGTGCAAAGAAGGAATGCGCTCGCTTGCGCACACGTGTCTTGGCCTGCTTTCTGCCCTGGTGAGACATACAAGCATCCCCTGCCGCCCAGGGCGCTCGGGGCGCGCCCGTTGGCGGCCGCCTACGGCAACCGCGC
>JAABUZ0100007246.1_pt1 | contig 13451 bp, 14 predicted proteins | sample 5562091 | NCBI WGS metagenome assembly JAABUZ01 (sample SAMN12813069, study PRJNA571459) | rock metagenome | isolation source: Antarctica rocks | place: Antarctica: Victoria Land, Linnaeus Terrace sud | collected 2015-12-21 | reverse complement strand
CGCGGATCCCGGACAACGACACAATTATCGAGGCCACCGGCCAAGCACACTCCGCGGGGATGAACACCGACCATCTCCGCCATGACCGACGAGGGAACTCTTGGCCAGAACCAAGCTCGGTCCTGGATCCCCGAAGAAGGAACGGAGAGCAGCGGTTGGTGCACACCCCCGGGCGGCATTCCCGTCGGTGACCCCGGTGGCGGGGCAGGTGCACCCGCCGCCGTGGTGACCGCGGACCCCCGCCGCACTTACCGCCGCGCAAGCAAAACGGGGACACCAGGCCAGCGGGAGAATCGAGAGAACCTGCGGCGAGTGGCCGAGAGCCGGGTGTGGTCCGAGACTCCCGCCGCGGTCACCACCGACGGCGCCACGCTCACCCACGCCGACCTCATCCGCAGACTCGAGCTCAGCGCCGGTCCGGTAGCCATCATCGAGTCGCTGCTCCGCTACCGATAGCACAGCGCCGTTAGCAAGATGGACACCGAACCCCGTGAGACTGCGCGCTCAGGTGTGTTTCTTGTGCGCGTGCCATTCCCAGCCGGGCAGGGCTTGCAGGGCGTGGGTTCGGTTGGGGCGCAGAGTCCCGGCGCGGTAGGCGGTGCGTTGGGTCTGCACCCATTGACCGAGTTGGGCGTTGCTTGCCGTGGCTGCGCTGAGGCTGCCGTGGTCATTGAGGGCGTCGCGGAGCGCTGCGAGGTGGTGGCGCCACCGCAGCTCATGGTGGGTGTGCCAGGTCCAGCCGGGCAAGGCTTGAAGGGTGCTGACACGGTCGGTTCGCAGCCTTCCGGCCCGGTAGTCCCGGCGGCGTGCGGTGACCCACTGCCCGAGCGGGTAGGTGTCGACAACGGTGTGCACGGGGGGCGTGGCGGTGCCGTGTTGCGCGACGTAGGCGCGCAGGTACCGGAGCCCTCGCCGCCAGGCCCCCTCGCCGGGTCTGCCCCAGTCCCATCCGGGCAGGGCCTGCAAGACATCGGCTTGTGCCGGGGTGAGGGTTCCGGCTCGGTGGTCGGCGCGGACGCGGATGATCCATCGTCCCAACGCGAACCCGTCGACGACGGTGGTTTCCGTCGTGGTGAGGCTGCCGTGTTCGTTGATGTGGGCGCGCGCAGCCCGCAAGCCCCGCTCCCACCGATTGGTGTGCGCCTGCCAGCTCCACCCGGGGAGAGCCTCCAACGACGCTATTTGCTCCGGGGTGAGGGCGGTGGCCCGGTAGTCCGTGCGCCGGGCCTGTACCCAGGTCCGGACCCGCACACCGGCCACGACCACCCGGTGGGGGGCCTCAACGCTGTTATGGTCGCGGCGGTAGCGATTGAGGGCGGCGAGTCCACGGTTCCAACGATCCTCGTTCTGGTGGGGTTGTCCCCATACCCAGCCGGGCAGGCACTCCAGCGTCGCGGTGTGCTCGGCGGATAACAGCCCAGCCCAGTAGTCCTCGCGTCGGGCGGCGACCCACCGCCCGACGGGCACACCCGCGGCGATCGCGCGAGCCGGCACATCAGCGCTGTGGTGGACGTGGGTGTAGCGGCGGACCGCGGCCACACCCTGCGCCCAGGATGGGGTGCCCTCGCTTGGTTTGGACGCCCCTTGGCGCCCCGGACGTGGGGTCATTCCCGGGGTGTGGGGGGTGGGGCGGTGTTGCTGTCGAAGATGTAGCCGATGTTGTGGACGGTGCGGATGTGGGGGGCTGAGCCGGGGCGACGTTCGAGTTTGTGGCGCAGCCGCAGGATGTGCACGTTCAGCGTCCCGGGGTCCCCTTGGTAGTCCGGGCCCCAGACCAGGTCCATCAGGTGTGTGCGGGACAAGACGCGGTCGGCGTGCGCGAGCAGTACATACAGGAGTTGGAATTCGCGGGGGCTCACCGAGACGGGGACATCGTCGACGGTGACCCGGTGGGCGGTGACGTTGAGTTCCACGTTGGCGACCTGCAGGATGCGGAGCGCCGGGTCCGCGGCGGGCTCGGGTGCCATCGCTTCGGGTGTCGTGCTCATGAGTCTGTCCCTTTCCCGTGGTGGACCGCGGAAACCTCGCCGTCTATCCGAATCGGCCGGAGATGTAGTCCTCGGTGCGCGGGTCAGACGGTGAGGAGAAGATGTGATCGGTGGGTCCGAACTCGACGAGCTGGCCGGGTTGCCCGACGCCGGCGAGGTTGAAGAACGCCACGTCTTGGCTGACACGGGCCGCTTGTTGCATGTTGTGGGTGACGATGACGATGGTGTACTGCTGTTTCAGCTCCGCGATGAGGTCTTCGATGGCCAGCGTGGAAATGGGGTCCAGGGCGGAGCACGGTTCGTCCATCAGCAGTACCTGTGGGTCCACGGCGATGGCCCGGGCGATGCACAGCCGTTGCTGCTGGCCACCGGACAGCCCCATCCCGGGGCGGTGCAGGCGGTCTTTGACCTCGTTCCACAGGTTCACGCTGCGCAGCGATTTCTCCACCGTCGCGGCCACCTCGGCCTTGTTGCGCCGTCCCCCGGCCAGGGTCAGGCCTGCCGCGACGTTGTCGGCGATTGACATGGTGGGAAACGGGTTGGGGCGTTGGAAGACCATCCCCACCATGCGCCGGACCGCGACGGGGTCGACCGTGGGCGCGTAAATGTCTTCCCCGCTGAGCAGGACCCGCCCCGTCACCGTGGCCTGATCGATCGCCTCGTGCATCCGGTTCAGCGTGCGCAGCACCGTGGACTTGCCGCACCCTGAGGGGCCGATGAACGCTGTCACACTTCGGGGGGGGACGGTGAAGGAGATGTCACTGACCGCGAGGAACTTGCCGTAGTAGGTGTTCAGCGACTGCACATCGATTTGTTTGGCCATCCGGGTTCCTTCGGTCATCACCGGCGCTGCACGGAGCGTCGGATGAGCAGGCGGGCAGTGACGTTGAGCAGGACCACAATGGCGATGAGGGCCAGCGCCCCGGCCCAGGCCCGGTCCAGGGCGGTGTCGTTGGGCAGCCCTGCTTGGCTGAACACGAACAGCGGTAAACCCTCCTGCGGGCCGCTGAAGGGGTTGACGTTGATGGCGTCATTGCCGAAGACGGTTAACAACAACGGCGCGGTCTCACCGCTGGCGCGGGCGATGGCGAGCATCACGCCGGTGGTGATGCCGGGCAATGCGGCGGGCAGCACGATCGAGGCGATGGTGCGCCACCGTGGGATGCCCAGGGCGTAGCTGGCTTCGCGTAACGCGTCCGGGACCAGCCGCAGAATTTCCTCCGACGAGCGCACCAGGACCGGGATCATCAAGATCACCAACGCCAACGAGCCGGCGAACCCGGAGTACCCCTGGTTCAGAAACAGCACCCAGACCGCGAGGATGAACAACCCGGCCACGATGGAGGGCAGCCCGGTCATCACGTCCACGAACGTGCTCACCACCCGCCCGAACCGCCCACGGGCGTATTCGACCAGGTAGATCGACACCAGCAAGCCGATGGGTACCGCGATCGCCGTGGCGATCCCGACCTGCTCGAGGGTGCCGATGATCGCGTGATAGGCCCCGCCGGTGGCGTCGCGGGCGCCGATGTTGCGCATCGAATGGGTGAAGAAGGTCGGATCGAAGCGTGTCAGGCCGTGGCTGATCGTGTAGCTCAGGACCCCGATCAGCGGCAGGATCGCCAGGATCAACGCCGCCGTGGTGATGGCGGTCGCGAGCCGATCGCGGGAGCGTATTTTTCCTTCGACCACCGCTGACAGCACGGTGAGCGCCACCACGTACACCACCGCGACGAACAGCACGAACGGCACCACCCCCTGCAGGGGTGTCACCGCGAACAAACCTGCGGTGAGGGCGAGGACGGCCACGAGCAGGGTCGGCAACGCCCAGCGGGGCAGGCTTCCCCGGGACAGTTCGCTGCGCGGTGAGAGGTGTGGTTGCAGGGCGGTGCTCACGCGGTGGCTCCCCGGAAGTCTTTGCGGCGGGCGACGATGGCGCGCGCCGTGAAGTTCACGGCCAGGGTGATCACGAACAGGACCAAACCGGAGGCGATGAGCGCGCCGCGTCCCACGGTGCCGGCGTCACCGAAGGTGTTCGCGATGTTCGCCGCGATCGTGTTGCCACCCGGCGTCAAGATGTGCAACGGGGTTTCATAGTTCGCGGACAGCACCAGTGCCACCGCGATGGTCTCCCCCATCGCCCGGCCGAAACCCAACACGGCGGCGCTGATGATGCCCGGGCGCCCGTAGGGCAGCACCGCTGTCCGGATCATTCCCCACTTGCTCGCACCCAGCGCGTAGGCCGCTTCTTTGTGGTCGGTGGGAACCAGGGTGAACACTTCGCGGGTGATGGCCGCGATGATCGGCAAGATCATGATCGCCAACACCACCGACGCGGTGAACAACGACTTCCCGAAAATGCCGTCGGAGGTAAAGATCGGAATCCACCCCAGATAGTCCGAGAGCCATCGGCTCAGCGGGGTGATCGCCGGCACCAGGAAAATCAGCCCCCACAACCCGTAGACCACGCTGGGGACCGCGGCGAGCAGATCCACCACATAGGCGATGGGCTGGGCGAACCGCCGCGGCACGTACTGGGTGACCGACAGCGCCACCCCCACCGCGACCGGCACCGCGATCAGCACCGCGATCACCGACGTCACCACCGTGCCGTAGGTCAGCGCCGCGATCCCGAACACCGACGGACCGGCATCGGGAAACCACGACTTGGTGGTCAGGAAGTTGGTGGTGTCGGCGTTGATCGCGGGCAGCGCCCGGGCCAGCAGAAACACCGCGATCGCCACCAACAAGCCCAGCAGGAACACCGCCGAGCCCAAGGTTCCGCGCCGGGAAACGCGGTCCCCGAACCGCTCCTTGACCCGACCCTTGCCCGCAACCCCGGACTGCAGCGAGCCCGCAGGTAATCCACCCGACGTGCCAATGCTCGGGCCGGGTGCCCCACCACGGGCAGAGCCGCTGGTGGAACCCGCACCCGTCGGGGGGGTGGTCTCATCACCGGTCGGGGGGGAACTCATCGTTTACTCCTGTCGCGGATCGCGCACGGGCAAGCACGCGCCCACATCCAGGGCGATCCAGTAGTGGAAAAGACGACCCGAGTGCGACGCGCATCCGGTGTGGTCGCGGCACCAGGCATACCACGTTGCCTGCGTGTCCGCCTCCGTGCACTCCGGTAACGGTGGTGGGTGCCTGAACCGGTCAACCGGTCAGCACAGGCACCCGCTCACCGGCCTGGGCTGGATCAGCTCAACCCGGACACGACACCCTGGACCTTGGACTTGATGTTGTCCGGCAGCGTGACGTAGTCGTTCTTCTCCAAAATGCCCTGACCGCTGCCGACGAGGTAGCCCATGAACGCCTTGGTCAGCGCCAATTTGTCCGGCTTGTTGCCCTTCTCGCACACAATTTCATACGTCACGAGCAGGGCAGGGTAGGCGCTGGGGTCGGGGTTGGTGTAGTCGAACTTCAACGCCAGGTCGTTGCCCGTTCCCGCGACCGTGGCCTTGGACAAGAAGTTCACCGCGTTGGGTTTGGTCAGCTCGACGAACTTGCCTTGGGCGTTGCCGACCTTGGCGAAGGGGATGCTGGAGTTCGTGGCGAAGGACAACTCCATGTACCCGATCCCCCCCGGGGTCGACTTCACGCCCTGAGCGATGCCCGCGGTGCCGTTGGAACCCTGACCCCCGGGGGCTTTCCACGTCTTGTCGTGGGCGAAGGTCCAGTCCTTACCCGCGTCGTTCTCCAAATAGTTGGTGAAGTTGAACGTCGTTCCCGAACCGTCGGAACGGTGAAACGTCTGGATCCCCAACGAGGGCAGCGTGACCCCCGGGTTGTCGGCCTTGATGGCGGCATCGTCCCACTTGGTGATCGTGCCCGCGAAAATCTTCGCGATCGTCGCCGCCGACAAGTTCAGCGCCGACACCCCGGGCAGGTTGTAACCGACCGCGATCGGACCCGGAGTCATCGGCAGATCCACCGCCTGATTACCCACACCGCACCGCTTGTCCGCGGCGGGCTTCTCCGCCGCGGACAACGGAAAGTCCGACCCCGCGAAATCGGTGGTGCCCGCCGTAAAGTCGGTCACCCCCTTACCCGAACCACCACCCCCGTAATTGATGGTCGCCCCCGAACACGCCTGCTGGAAGGTCTTCGTCCACTCCGCCATGGCATTCGCCTGCGCCGTGGACCCCGAGGCCTGCAACGAGCCCGTCGCGCACGCAATGGTCGAGGCCGACCCCGCCGCACCCGAAGACCCCGCAGCCGGGGTGGCGCCCGGGGAGGACGTGCTGTTATCCGAGCCACACGCAGTCAACGTCAGCGTGCCGGCCACGACCACCGCGGCGGCACCAATCAGGCGAGTACGCCTCACACCATCACCGTTCCTTCACCCATCAAGAGTTTCCCGACACACCGGAGAGGCACGCCAGACTATGGCCACGCCGAACCCTAGAAGCCGAACATGAACGAAAAATGATCCGCACATGAACACATCAGGCTGGCCGTCATCAACACCCGCCAACGAACCGATCGGGCAGCCGCAAAGTGTCAACAGACACAAGGTCGGTCCGTGCGCCCGAGGCTGGTACGCCGCTCAGGCCACGAGGTCGGGGGCCACCTCACCCCACGGCGACATCCGATGGCCACCGCGATGACGCTGAGCAGGAGCGAGGCGCTCAGGAGTGTCAGGACGAGGCAGGTCAGGATCCGGGCCGCCCAGACCCAGCCGCCGTGCCTACAAAGCGTCCTGGACCGCCGCAGCGGTCGACGCGTCGTCGCAACCGTTGGCCACCATTCGGGTGCCGCTCAGCCGCGACGGCTACCGCGCCCTGCGGCGTTTCGCCGGCCGGTGGCCGGGCTCGACGTGGGCGATCGAAGGCGCGTCCGGCCTGGGTGCACCACTGACCACGCGGCTGCGCACCGACGGGCTCGACGTGGTCGACGTTTCCGCGAAACTGGCCGCCCGGGTGCGGCTGCTCTCGACCGGTCACGGCCGCAAGAACGACGACGCCGACGCCGTGAGCGTAGGCATCGCCGCATTGAGCGCACGCACCTTGAACTCCGCTGCAGTCGACGGCGCGGTGTCCGCATTGCGGGCGATCGTCGAACACCGCGACGACCTGGTCAAAACCCGCACCCAAACCGTCAACCGCCTGCACGTTGTACTCACCAACCTCGTCCCCGCCGGAGGCCCGCGCGAACTCACCGCCGATCAGGCCGCGGCACTGCTGCGCGGGATCCGTCCCCGCGACACCGCCGGCCGAACCCTGCGCGGCCTCGCCGTGGACCTGGTCGCCGAGATCCGCCAGCTCGACCGCCGAATCGCCAAGGCCGCCATCAACATCCAGAACGCCGTCACAGGCTCCGGCACCACCCTCACCGAACTGTGCGGCATCGGCGCATTGACGGCGGGCAAGATCCTCGGCCGGGTCGGCACCATCCACCGATTCCGCTCCGCCGCCGCGTTCGCCACCTACACCGGCACCGCCCCCATCGACGTCTCCTCCGGCGACGTCACCCGCCACCGGCTCTCCCGCGCCGGCGACCGCCAACTCAACCTCTGCCTACACGTCATGGCCCTCACGCAAATCCGACAGGACACCCCAGGTAGGGCCTACTACCTGCGGAAACGAACCGAAGGCAAGGGACACAAAGAAGCCATGCGATGCCTCTCCGACCTCGTCTACCGGCAGATGGTGCGAGACGCAACCCGCCTGGCGGCAGGTCCGGGAGGACACTCGGGGGCGGCTCTACCGTCCAGCGCGGCCAGCTGAAACCCCGCACACTGACTCTTCGGACAAGTCACTTCCCGGACCCACCAGCGGCCACCATACAACCAACCCAACACTGGACCCTTGACACAGAGAGGCGCCGTCTAGATCGTGCCCTCGCTAATGGTCACACACTGGGTCATTTCCGGGTGGGGTTGTCGGAACGCGGGCGTTTCAGGGTGAACGTCTCGAAGGGGCGTAGCTTGCCTTCTGCGCCGAGGACTTCGTAGTAGGTCACGGTCAGGCAGGTGGTGCCCCCCGGCTGGGATCCGGGGTCCACGGTGAAGGCGGCGAAGCCGTAGGGCTGGGCGGCGTCACGGACGGCGGACCATGGCGCGTTCTCGGTGCGGTAGATCGGCGGTCGCTTCCCCGTGACCGGATCTGGTGCGCCGACGCCGGTGATGACCCGGCACTGCGGGGGGTTGAAGAACAACCCGTTGGAGGGCACCGACGTGCCGCCGCCGCCGAGCACCATGTGCACCGTGCCTGTGCTGGTGTCGACCACATCGGTGCGGGTGGACACGGGAACCGGGGTCAGGGTGGGGGTCGGTGCCTGCCCACGGATGGGGTGGGAGCGTTCGTAGTGATGTTCATGGCCGCACACGACGAGGTCGACTCCATACTTGTCGAAGAGCGGCACCCATTCCTGACGCAGCCCGAGGTCGGCGCCGTTGAACTTGTCGGCGGTGCTGATAACGACCTGGTGCATGCAGACCACGACCCAGTCGATGTCGCGATCCCGGCGGGCGCCGGCGAGCTCCCGTTCCAGCCAGGCGCGTTGTTCGCCGTGGGAGTAACCCCGGACGTAGCTGTTGCCGCCGTCTTGGTAGCACACGTCGTCGTTGGCGATGCTGATGATGCGCACCGATCCGGCGGTGAAGGAATACCAGAGCCCGCGGGTGGTGGGCGTCTGCCCGTCGGTCTCGGGCACCGCGAAGTAGGTTTGGTAGGCGGCGTAGCCGATCGGCCCGTTGCCGAGTTCGTTCTCGTGGTTTCCCGCCGACGGCATCCAAGGCCGGTGCCGGGCGCTGCGGGTGTTGTTCGCCCAGAAATCCGACCAGGTGCGCACCCGGTCTTCTGCCAGGTTCGCATAGCACAAGTCGCCGTTGAACAGGTGGAACAACGGCTGCGCCCGCTCCACACCCACGGTCACATCGGCCGCGGCGGGCGAGCCGAGGTTGTCATTCACATAGGGCGGTTTGGTGAGGGTGAATCCCGGTGGCGGGGTGAACACCTTGCCCGTGGTCGGGGTGCCCTGGTCCCCGAAGCTGGTGAACGTGAATCGGCTTCTGCCGCGGGGAGCGGTCCGGAAGGAACCGAACTCGGGTTGAGCGCCCTCGTGGACCGCCGCGTATGTGTACGCGCGGTCGGGGCGCAACCCGTGCAGCGGTGCGTGGTGGGCATAGACGACCTGCCTGGACTTGCCGTCGGTGTAGGTCACCGTGGTGGCTGGTGCACTGCGTTCATAGGCGCCGTCGGGGTGCCCGAGCAGGACGCGTGGATGTTTCACGGGTTGGAGGGAATGCCAGGACACCACCACCTCGCTGGCGGCGTCCGCCCCGAACTGCAGATGCAGCCCGCTCACCCGCGGCGTCGCGACCGGATCAGCAGCCTCCGGTAACTGCGGCCGTTCGGCTGCCTGCGCACTGCCGGGTCCGACGAGTGCACCCGCCGCCAAACCGGCCCCGGCGGTCCCGGCGGCGGCGAGAAAGCCGCGGCGACTGAAGTGGGAGCGGAAGAGTTCGCTGTCATCGCTCATGCCCCACCACTTTGCCGCCCGCCACGCGTCGGTCACCACCACGATCGGGTGAACACCAGGAGAACGACCCTGGGCGGCCCGCAGTCGGCCGCTGGCAGTGAACGCGGCGCACCGCCACGTCCTTGAGCGGTCACAAACCGCGCCAGGTTCGGAGAAGTGCGTGTCCGTCCTGCGAACCGACGCCGACCCGGGGAGATTCCTACGACGCAGGAGTTGCGCATCTGCTACCGACTGTGTCAGCGAGTTCAGCACGCTCGTGACCAGGAGGAACAACGTCGTCGGTGCCAGCAGGGGCATCACTACCGAGCGGAACGTGCGCACCCGTCCGGCGCCGTCCAGCGCGGCCGCCTCCATGAGGTCCTTGGGCACCGCCTGCAGCCCGGCGAGGAAGATCACCGCGGCGTACCCCATGTTCTTCCACACATAAACGATCACCACCATGACCAGGCTCGCGGTCGGGTTGTTGAACCACTGCGGGCTCGCCAACCCCACACCTCGCAGCAGCGCAGCGACCACGCCGGTCGTCGGGTCGAACATGAACACCCAGATCAGCCCGACCCCGACACCGGAGAGCACGAACGGGGAGAAGACCGCGGCTCTCGCGACCCCGCCACCACGGACCCGGCGGTTCAGCGCCAGCGCGACCAGCAGACCCAGGACCATCGACCCACCCACCGTCGCCACGGTGAACACCGCGGTCGTGGTGAGGATCTCGGGTGTGTCGGGCGCGGCGAAGAAGGCCGCGTAGTTCGCCAGGCCGACCCGGACCGCGGTCGGCGCTCCCAACGTCCAGTCGAGCGTGGAGTAGTACACGTTCGTCAGCAACGGCCGGTAAGTGAACGCGACAATGAGGGCCAGGTTCGGCGCGGCCAGCACGAGGAAGACCAGGTAGTCGGCGCGGCGCCGCCGCCCCACCCGCCGCAACGATGACCGGCTACCGGGCGCAGCCGACACCACCGGGGTCGCAGCCGCAGTCACCACACCGGGCCCCACTCACAACGCCGGCGACTGTGCACTGCCCGCAGCACCTCCCCACTCGCCGCGCCTGTCGCGGTGAACGCGCAAACACTCACACCCCGGGATGCACGGACCACGTCGCGCGAACAACGACCGTGAGGCGGCCCGGTGAACGTCGGGGGTTGGCGGCGGGGCCAAACCCACTCCCCCCGCCCGCCCGGTGTGACGATGTTGACGTGCCCGGTGTGGCGATCACGGGTTGTAGCCGTCAAGATCGGCATCGAGCCGGCTCCGCTACCGCCAGCCCAAAATGCGAACGAAACCCTGAACGACTCTCAGGCCACGGCAAATTCGACAGAGGCACACCAGCAGCTCGTCACGCTTGTCGGCTTCGTGTTCCTGGTCTTGCAATACCTGCAGCTGGTACGCGGGAACACCGCCCTGATAGTGGCGGTGAGCCTCACCCTGAGGGCGCCGGCGATGACGCCCGCCGTACGTCTGATTGCACCCCGACTCAGCGCACGCACCGGGCATGGCCGGTGCGCGCGCTAGGGCTGGTGCTGGTCACCGCGGGCTGCACGACCTGCCGCTGGTCCGACAGCGTTAGCTTTAGCCGACACCGCAGCGGAACCTGCTCCGGCCACGGTGGTGTCGCCGCGTTCCTCTGACGGTGCGGCGGGCACCCAGAGTTGTTGTTCAGTCGTTGAGTTCCGTCAGGGCTTGGTTTACGTGTGGCAGCGAGGAGTTCTCGGCGTAGACCCGCTCGAGTTCCTCCCGGGCCTTGCGCTTCTGGCCCTGCGCGAGGTAGACCAACGCCCGCTCGTACCGCGCCCGGTGACGCACACCGGGCGACCGGCTCGGGAACCGCAAGGCTTCCTTCAACACCTCCAACGCGGCCGTGAAGTTACCCAGCTCGCGCATCGCCGCGGCCCGCGTCACCAGCGCCAACGTCGTCAAGTCGTCGACGTTGTGCACTCCCTCGGTCAACGCCACCGCACGAGGAGCCTGCCCCGCTTGCGCCGCCAATCCCGCCTGCACCACCCGGGCGAGCAGGCTGTCACCCATCTGGTTACCCGCATCCACGGCGAAGTCGAGTTCGCCGCGCTGCTCATGCAGCTGGGCGACCAGCAAAGCGATCAGGTCCCGGCCGATAGGCAAACTCAGCTGCACCCCGGAAAAGGAAACATCCATGCTGAACCCGGCCGCGTACTTGCCGAGGAACACATCCGCACCCGGATCAACCCCTGAGCGCAGCACCCCAGACAGGTCTGCGAGCGCCCGCTGCGGATCCCGGCCAACCAGGAACAGACCCTCGAGCACCCGTGCCGCGACGCCATACCGCGCGTCCGCAGCGCACTGCTCGAAACCAGGCGCCCACTGCTCCGGCGGATTCTGCGCCAAGGCGACCTGCAGGCTCCGATACAGCACCTTCTCCGCCTTCGGCGCAAACACCCCCGGCTTCACCGGGCCAGAGGCGGTGGCGGGCGGCGCACCACCCGAGACCCTCGCGGTGCCACCACTACGCCGGGTGGTGCCCGACGGCGTCGAACTCGTCTGTCGCCAACTCAGCCCCGTACCCGGCACCCCCACCGAACTGGTTCGCCGCCCCGAGCTGTTCACCGTGTACCGCATGTGCTTGGACCCCGCCGACACCCCAACGCTCTTCTTGTTGAGGTTCAGCCTCACCCCGCCGCCAAGGTTGATCGACTTGCGATACCGCATCCCCATCTCCCCTCTCTATGGGCAAACCCCAGGACAACGTGAGCCTTTGACCCAGTCTGCCGCGCCGATCCCGCCGCGGGCCATGCATTCCCTCGCACTTCTCATTTGACGGTCCTACAATGAGCGGGTGGAGGTGCGGTGGACTCAGGCCAGCCGTAAGCACCACATCGGCCGAGCACACGCCCGGCACGTGATGGCCACCGTCGAGCCCACCGCGGCCACCACGAGCAACGGCAACGCGGGGTTGCTCTGGATCGGCCCGGATGACCGGGGCATCGAGCTGGAGGTCATCGCCGCCGTTCTGCCGGACAAGTATCTGGTCATCCACGTGATGCCCACAGCGTTAAGGAGTGGACCAGCATGACCCAGAAAATTCGCATCAACGACACCGACGTCGAGGTCGTCGACGGCGGCGACATCGACCTCGACGCCGAAGACGTCCGCCTGCCCGATGGCACCCGCCTCACCGAGGCCGGCGCCCAAGCGCTCGCCCAAGAGATCCTGCACGCCACCGGGCGGGGCCGCCCGTCGCTGACCGCACCCGGGGAGCACTCCCCACAACTACGGCTCAGCGTGCCCGCGGACCTCCACCACCGGCTCAAAGCCCGGGCCGCCACCGAGCACCGCAGCATGTCGCGCGTGGCCCGCGAAGCCCTCGAGCGCTATCTCGCCTCCTGAGGACGGGTCAGGGCGCCGCAGGCGTCGCGCAATGGCGGGCAGGTCAAGGGCGTAGACCCGGCCGGTGTCCAGCTGCCGGGTGAGTTCGACCATAAAACCCGGCCACTCCGGCCCGGTACGTGCCGCCGATTACGCCTCCGATGCGGGTTCGCGCATGGCCCCACCCCGCAACCTCGGACTTCACCGATGCCACCGGGAACGCCGCCGCACTCGCCGGGTTCGTCGCCACCCGGTGACGAGCTTCGTCACGGATCCGAGCGACTGCAGGATCCTTGCATTCGGCTCGTCCCGCTTCGAGAAAATCGCCGAACCCCACAACGCGATGACCAACAGCACCACCACGAAGATCAACACTTCGCCGACAACTAGCGGCAGCGACCCGCCCCTGTACGGCATCTGAGCAAGCTGAGCAATCATCAGCCGCACCTCCTTGGCCTCTGTATCGGCGCGAGAGGGACTGCCACCGTTGAACGGCAGGTCACCCCTCTCTTCGGAGTGCATCTGCTCCAACCGGCAGGGCCGATTGCCTGACCGATCGATCGGACCTCTGATGGGGAGAGGGTGAACGCGCAAGGCTCGGCGCCACAGTAGAGCGGCGATTCGGACATCTCAGCTCCTGAG
>JAABUZ0100007244.1_pt1 | contig 13452 bp, 10 predicted proteins | sample 5562091 | NCBI WGS metagenome assembly JAABUZ01 (sample SAMN12813069, study PRJNA571459) | rock metagenome | isolation source: Antarctica rocks | place: Antarctica: Victoria Land, Linnaeus Terrace sud | collected 2015-12-21 | reverse complement strand
GCGCACCCGGTCGGCCTCGCGCTGGGCGTCCTGACGGATGCGGGTGGCCTCGAGGCTGGCCTCGCGCTCGATGTCGGCGGCGCTGGTCTCGGCAGCCTCCACGATCGCCTGGACCTGGGCGCTGGCCGCCGAGGCCAACGACGCGCCGCTGCGCGAGCGCGCCGAGCGCCGCAGGGCCTCCACCTCGGCGGCGACGACCTCCAGGTGGGCGTCGACGGCGTCGGGCTCATAGCCCCGACGACCAATGGGGAAGTCGCGCTTCTCGATGGACTGGCGGTCAAGCTCCAAGACTTCGTCCTCCGCGTTGGTCGGGTCCGGGGAGAGGGCGGCAAGCGTACCGGACGGCTGGCGGGGATAGCGGCCCTCGTCGTTGTCCGGTGGATTCGGGTGATCCCCGGGGCGGTTCAGGCCTGGGCGGGAGCCTCGTTGGCCTGCATCTCCGAGAGATTGCGGCGTAGATCGCGCAGCTCGTCGCGCAGACGCGCGGCGTACTCGAAGCGCAGCTCCTCGGCGGCGGCCAGCATCTCCTCCTCGAGCTCGACGATGGCGCGTTCGAGGTCGGGCTGATCGAGGTCCAGGGCGCTGCGGCGACGCTCCGAGCGTCGCCGGCCCCGCGGCGTCTTTGAGTCCTGCTGGAGAAACTCGGCGATGTCGGAGATTCCCTTGACCACGGTGGCCGCGGTGATCCCGTGCTCGGTGTTGTAGGCAACCTGGATCTCGCGCCGACGATCGGTCTCCTCGATGGCCGCGGTCATCGCCCTGGTCATCTTGTCGGCATACATGAGCACGGTACCGTCGACGTTGCGCGCGGCCCGCCCGATGGTCTGGATCAGCGACGTCTCCCCGCGTAGGAAGCCCTCCTTGTCGGCGTCGAGGATGGCCACCAGCGAAACCTCGGGCAGATCAAGGCCCTCGCGCAGGAGGTTGACGCCCACGAGCACGTCGTACTCGCCCAGGCGCAGATCGCGGATGATCTGGATGCGCTCCAGGGTGTCGATCTCTGAGTGCAGGTAGCGCACGCGGAAGCCCATCTCCATCAGGTAGTCGGTCAGATCCTCGCTCATCTTCTTGGTCAGGGTGGTGACCAGGGTGCGCTCCTGGCGGTCCACGCGCCGGCGCACCTCCCCCATGAGGTCGTCGATCTGGTTGCGCGTCTGGCGCACCTCGATGGCCGGGTCGACGATCCCCGTGGGACGCACGATCTGCTCGACCACCCGTCCCGAGCGGGTGCGCTCGTAGTCACCTGGGGTGGCGGAGACGAACAGGAGCTGGGGGGTGATGGACAGGAACTCCTCGAAGGTCTGCGGCCGGTTGTCCATGGCACTGGGCAGCCGAAAGCCGTAGTCGACGAGGGTCTGCTTGCGCGAACGGTCGCCCTCGTACATCCCCCCGATCTGGGGGACGGTCTGGTGGGACTCGTCGATGAAGCAGACGAAGTCGTCGGGGAAGTAGTCGATCAGGCAGTAAGGGCGGTCACCGGGCTGGCGGCCGTCGAGGATGCGCGAGTAGTTCTCGATGCCCGAGCAGAACCCCACCTCGCGCAGCATCTCCATGTCGTACTGGGTGCGCTGGCGCAGGCGGTGGGACTCCAGCAGCTTGCCCTCGGCCTCGAGCTCGGCGCAACGCTGATTGAGCTCACGTCCGATCTCGGCCACCGCCCGGTCGACGGTGCCCTCCTTGACGTTGTAGTGGGTGGCGGGCCAGATGGCGACGTGCTCGAGGTCCTCGCCCAGCAGCTCCCCGGTCAGAGGATCGAAGTGCTGCAGTCGCTCGACCTCGTCGCCGAAGAAGGTGGCGCGGAAGGCGGTCTCGGCGTAGGCGGGAAACACCTCGAGCGTCTCACCGCGCACTCGAAAGGTGCCGCGGCCCAGTGCCGTGTCGTTGCGCGTGTACTGGATGGAGACGAGCTTGCGCAGGAGGGCGTCACGGTCGCTGACCTGACCCTTGCGGAGGATCTGCATGTTCATCTCATAGACCTCGGGGGAGCCCAGGCCGAAGATCGCCGACACCGAGGCGACGACCACCACGTCACGGCGGGCGAAGACGGCAGCGGTGGCGGCGTGTCGCAGGCGGTCGATCTCCTGGTTGATGGCCGAGTCCTTCTCGATGTAGAGGTCGCGGCTGGGAACGTAGGCCTCGGGCTGGTAGTAGTCGTAGTAGGAGACGAAGTACTCCACCGCGTTGTCGGGGAAGTAGGTGCGGAACTCGTTGCACAGCTGAGCCGCCAGGGTCTTGTTGTGGGCGATGAGCAGGGTGGGCCTCTGCACCGCCTCGATGACGCCGGCCATGGTCATGGTCTTGCCCGTGCCGGTTGCGCCCAGCAGGGTGGTGAAGCGAGCGCCGTCCCGGACGACGGCGGCGATGTCTGCGATGGCCTCCGGCTGATCGGCGGTGGGGGTGAAGATCGAGTCCAGGCGGAAGGGAGGCATGCCTCTAACTCTAGAGCCGCCATCCGATGATGGGAGAGAGCGGCTCAGCGCTCAGGCGCGATCAGCTTCACCTGGGGGAAGTAGGTCCTGACCCGGGCGGGGTCGCGGGTGAGAAGGACGAGCCCAGCCGCCTGGGCGTGCGCGCCGATGAAGAATCGGGCAGCGGAAGGGCGCGGGGACCGCCGGCGCGGCGATAGCGCGCGAATGCCTCGGCCACCAGCCAGGAGCTGGCCCACGGCAGCGCCAGCCGTCTGATGCCAGCCCGCTTGAGTGCGCGTTCGAGGCGTTCGGCGGTGGCGACGCCGATTAGCGATCTCGGGGTAGATGATCTGGTTGATCGCGACCTCACCGGCCTCGAGGGCAAGCGCGAGCTGACGCTCAGACCAGTCCCTCCAAGCCGAGGGCGCCATGATGTCGAGCAGGACGCTCAAATCGATCAACGTGCTCAGGCGCGCTCCTCACCGCGGGTGAGACGCAGGACCGTATCGGCATCGAGACCGCCATCGGCCTGGTCGCGCAGGTGAGCGACGAGATCGACGCCACGGCTCGCCTGCGCCGCAGGGCGCACGATCACTCCGTTGTCGCCAGCGACGACCTCCACCTCGGCGCCGGCGCCGAGGTCAAAGCGCTCGCGAAGTTCGAGGGGGATCGTGACCTGACCTTTGGAGGTCATCCTCATTCGGTAAGACTTTTAGCATCCTTACCGAGCGCGCATCCCGCCTGGTCGTGCGAGAGTCGTGAGCAGCGGGGTCGCGCCTCCTCGCTCAGGGTGCCGCGGTCACGGGCCGGCTTTCGACGTCCGCTCGGCCTCCTGCTGGCGCAGCTCGATGCGGCGGATCTTGCCGGTCAGGGTCTTGGGGAGGTCTGAGACGAACTCGATCAGGCGCGGGTAGGCGTAGGAGGAGAGGTTCTCGCGGACGTAGGCCTTGATCTCGGTCGCCAGGTCGTCGTCGGGGCGCTGGCCGCGAGCGGGAACCACGAACGCCTTGACCACGCTGCCGCGACGCTCGTCGGGGGAGGCGACCACCGCCGCTTCGGCCACCGCGGGATGCTCGAGCAGCGCAGATTCCACCTCGAAGGGGCCGATGCGGTAGCCGGCGGAGATGATCACGTCGTCGGCACGACCCTCATACCAGACGTAGCCGTCGGCGTCGGTCCGAGCGGCGTCCTTGGTGTGAAACCACTCTCCGCCGAAGGTCTCCTCGCTGGCCTCGGGCTGCTCCCAGTAGCCCAGCGGGTAGTGCGGGTTCGAACGGGCGCGCAGGCAGATCTCCCCGCGGTCGCCTGGGGTGACCGGATGCTCGTCCTCGTCGAGGATGGCTATGTCCCAGCCCGGCATCGGGCGCCCCATCGAGCCCTCCCGCACCTCCATGAACGGATAGTTGGCCACCAGGGGGTAGCTCTCCGACAGTCCGTAGTAGTCGAGCACGGTCACGTCGAACTGGTCGCGAAACCAGCGGATGGCCTCCGGGTTCAGAGGCTCCCCCGCCGAGCACACCACGCGAAAGTCCTGGGGGAAGCGTCGGGCGGCATCGGCGATCCCCATCATCGAGCGGATGGCGGTGGGCGTGGCGAACACGTTGGTGGGCCGATGGCGCGAGAGGACCTCGAGCTGGCGCTCGGGGTCAAAGCCGCCCTCGCGCTGATAGACGACCTGCACGGCGCCCAGGCGCCACGGCCCGAGCAGGGGGGCGATCCCCGCCGCCCACGCCCACTCTCCCATCCCGTGGAAGAGCTCGCCCTCGCGCAGGTCATGACAGTAGGTGAACTCCTCATGGGCGAGCAGGTAGCGATGGGCGTGCAGGATGCCCTTGGCCAGCCCCGTGGTCCCTGAGGTGTAGTAGAGCTGAGCCGGATCGTCGGCTCGCGTGTCCTGCGCGACGAAGCCGTCCTCCCCGCCGGCCAGCAGCGCCTCGTCCAGGATGAGGACCTCGTCAACCAGCGTGGAGTCGATGCGCCCGGCGTTGGCGGCGTCGGTGAGGAGCACCTTGGCCTGGGAGTCGCTGAGGCGGTGCCGGATGCCTGCCTCGCCGTAGAGGATCGACATGGAGAGCAGAATGGCCCCCACCTTCCAGGTGGCAAAGAAGGCGGCGGCGGTCTCGGGGGTGGGCGGCAGAAGCATGGCCACCCGGTCGCCCTTGACCACGCCATGGGCCCGCAGGACGTGGGCCAGGCGGTCTGCGTTGCCCTGGATCTCACCCCAGGCGACACGGCGAACCCGCCCCTCGAAGTCTTCGTGGATCATCGCCAGCTTCTCGGGAGGATGCTTGTCACAGACGTCGGCGGCGATGTTGTAGCGCTCGGGCACAGCCCAGCGGTGGCGCTCACACGCCTGCTCATAGCTCTGGGGTCCGGCGTTCACAGTCCCTCCTCTCACCGATCGCTCGGGGCGACAGCCTCGGCCTAGCCTGCCAGGTCGGGTCCGTAGGCGGAGCGGTACTCGCTCTGCGCCTGCAGTACCCGTGACACGTAGGCTCGCGTCTCGGGGAAGGGAATGGAGGCGACGCTCAGCCTCCCGCCGGAGCGCGCCACCCAACGATCGACGTTTGACTCACCCCCGTTGTAGGCCGCCACCGCCACGGTCTCCCGGCCGTGGTAGCGGTCGAGCAGCAGCCTCAGGTAATAACTGCCGTAGGCGATGTTGACCTGAGGGGTGGCCAGGTCGGCCACCGCGAAGCGGATCCCGCGCGAGCGGCGCGCGATGGCCACCGCCGTGGCGGGCTCGAGCTGCATGAGCCCCAGCGCCCCCGTGGGGGAGGTCTGCTGGTCGCGAAACTTCGACTCCGCGTAGATGACGGCGGCGATCAGCGTGGGGTCCAGGTGCTTGATGCGCGCCTGCTGGCGAATGATGTCCTGATGGTGCAACGGCAGGGTGATCGTCCGTACCGCTTGATGCAGCAGCGGCCAGGCCCCCACCAACACCGCCACCGCGCCAGCGATCACGATGCCCCGGCGCCGCCGGGCGACACCCCGGCGCCGGGAGCCGCCGCCAAGTTGAGCTGTTCGTCGGCCCGGCGCCGGGGATGAGTCCGACGCGCGAGGACTGCGGGCCATGGACGGCGAGCGCGACGAAGTCATGCCCCCAGCTTGACAAGAACCGCCGACAGCTGGCGCTCGAGATCGGCGACGGTGGCGCCGTTGGTCACCGCGAAGGTGGCGCGACGGGCCTTCTCCTCCTGAGGCAGCTGACGGGCGGAGCGCTCGTCGACGGCGGCGTGGCCACGCGTCTGCGCGCGCCGGGCGCGAACGCCCTCCTCGGCCACCACGGCGATGGTGGCGTCATAGAGGCCCTCCATTCCCGCCTCGAAGAGCAGCGGAGTCTCCACCACCGCGACGGCGGGAAGCGGGTCGCGGTGGCTGACCGCTTCGCGCCAGGCGGCCACGCGGGCCCCCACGCGCGGCCACAGCAGTTCCTCGAGCCAGGCGCGCTCCCGGGGTTGGGCAAAGGCGCGCGCCGCCACCGCCGAGCGATCGACGTGACCGTCCACCATCACCGCGTCACCCCAGCGTTCCGACACGGCGGCGCGCACCTCGTCGCTGTCATAGAGCTCGTGCACCACCGCGTCGGTGGACAGCACGGCCGCGCCCAAGCGCTCCAGGGCGCTCAGAGCCGTCGACTTTCCGGCCCCCAGGCCACCGGTCAACCCGACAAAGACGACGCGCCCACCCGTCTCACCGATTGGCGGCCCTCAGGCGGGGGGCTCGGAGGGGCTCGCCACCGGCTCGGGGACGGGCGCCACGCCGGCCGAGGCCGGTGGCTCGGGTTCAGGCTCGCCAGCCACCTCCGGAGCCGCCGGGGGCTCGGGCACGGCCGCCTCGAGCTCGGGCACGGCAGCCTCGAGCTCGGGCTCGGGCTCGGGGGCGTCGACCACCTGTGGAGCCGCGGGGAGCTCGGACACGGCCGCCTCGGGCTCGGATGCGGAGGGGGCCTGGCTACCAATCAACACCTCGTCGGGGCCGTCGAGGTAGGAGGCCTCGCCCGGCGAGTCGGTCGCTTCAGATTCGTGTCCTGGCACCGCGGGGGCGGGCTCGGGAGGCTGAGCACCGACCAGGACCTCGTCGGGGCCCTCCAGGTAGGCAGGATCCTCGCCCTCGACGCCGTGGGCGTCCTGATCTCCGGTGTCGGACCCCAGGTCGCGGCGGGGCAGCACCTGCCCCTCAACGCGCTTGACCGACAGCGACAGGCGGCGACGCTCAGAGTCGATCTCCAGGATCTTGACGCGCACGTCGTCTCCGGGAGCGACGATCTCGCGCGGGTTCTCCACGTGGTGGGGGGCGAGCTCTGAGATGTGGACGAGGCCCTCGACTCCGTCCATGATCTCCACGAAGGCGCCGAAGGTGACCACCTTGGTGACCTGGCCCTCGAGCTCGTCGTTGACGTTGTAGGTGTCGACGATGCGCTGCCAGGGGTCCTCCTGGGTCTGCTTGAGGCCCAGGGAGATGCGCTGGCGGTCACGGTCGATGTCGAGGACCTTGACCGAGACGGTCTGGCCGATGGTGAGGATCTCCGACGGATGGTTGACGTGTGACCATGACAGCTCGGAGATGTGGATCAGGCCGTCGATGCCGTTGAGGTCGACAAAGGCGCCGAAATCGACGATGTTCGAGATCTGGCCCTCCACCACCGTTCCCGGCTGGAGGCGGTCGAGGATCTCCTGGCGCTGCTCCTTGCGCTCCTCCTCGAGCACGGCGCGTCGCGACAGGACCACGTTGTTGCGCGAGCGGTTGAGCTCGATGACCTTGCAGTCGATCTTGGTGCCCGTGTACTCGTCCAGGTTGGGCACGCGGCGGATGTCGACCAGCGAGGCGGGCAGGAAGCCCCGCACGCCCAAGTCGATGATAAGACCCCCCTTGACCACCTCGATCACCGTGCCCTCGACCGGCTCGCCCGACTCGGCGGCCTTCTCGATGCGCCGCCAGGCCTTCTCGAAGCGGGCGCGCTTCTTGGACATGATCAGGCGCCCGTCCTGGTCCTCCTTGGTGAGGACCAGGGCATCGACCTCTTCGCCCATCTCCACTTCGTCGTGGGGGTCCACCGACTTGCGGATGGACAGCTCATTGGCGGGGATGACGCCCTCGGACTTGTAGCCGATGTCGACGAGAACCTCGTCGTTGTCGATGCGCACGACGTTGCCGGTGACCACCTCGCCCTCGTCGAAGGGGCGCATGGTGGCGTCGTAGTTGGGGACGATCTGCCCGTCGATCTCGAGCAGTAGGCCGTCGGATCCTTCAACGACCTTGGCGTCAGGGTTCTCGATCATGGTTTGCACAGCGGCGAAGCCTAGCGCAGGAGCGCCGAAGCGATCGGTGGTGGCCGAGAGGCGCTCCTATGATGTCCCGAGTGGACCTCTGCGCACCCTCGCCCGCCGCCCGGTGGACCCGCGCCGGACAGGGTCGGGGGCGCTGATGGCGATCCGAGCCACCAAGCGCGGGGGCCTGCGCACCCGCCTGGACGCCGACTGTGACGTCCTGGTCTGTGGCGCGAGCTTCGCCGGGCTGGCGGTGGCGCGCGAGCTGCGCGGCAGCGGTGCGCGCGTGCTCATGGTCGACCGCTACGAGGTGGGTGAGCGACAGACCTCGGCATGCGCGGCCCCCACCGACTGGCTGCACAGCCTCGACCTGAATGGCGCGATCCGCCAGACCTTCCAGGAACTGGTGCTGCACACCCCCCAGCACACCGCGCGCTACCGCCTGCCGTGGGAGTTCTGCACCTTTGACTACCGTGAGCTGTGCGCCCTGCTGCGCGAGCAGGGCGCCGACGCCGAGTTTGAGACCGCCACGGTGCAGGGTCGCCATGCCGGCGACGGCGTGGCGCGCGAGCCGGCCCGCGGGCGCCGCGGGGTGGAGGTCATCCACACTGACCGCGGCCTGCTGCGCGCTCCCCTGGTGGTCGACGCCCTGGGCTGGCGACGGGTGCTCGGGGACGGTCCCCCCGTCGCACCCCCAGATGCCCGCATGTCCCGCGGCCTGGAGGTCCACCCCGCCGGACGCGGGGAGGAGCTCGAGGTGTGGGTCGACCCGCGCTACGTGCGCGCGGGCTATGCGTGGTCGTTTCCCGCGCGCGAGGAGGTGCGCATCGGGGTGGGCTCCTTTGAGCCCCGCGACCATGTCAAGGAGTCCACGGTGCGCCTAGCCGGCGATCTCGACCTCGGTCCCGACGGCTATCAGGGCAACTGGATCCCCCATCAGCTGCGCCCGGCGACGGGCAACGGCGTGTTCTTCGTGGGCGACTCGGCCGGGCACTGCCTGCCGCTCACCGCCGAGGGGATCCGTACCGCCCTGTACTTCGGGCTGGCCTGCGGACGGGAGCTGCGCGCCGTCATCGATGGACGCTCACACCGCGAGACCGCCCTGGAGCGCTACGGCGCGTTCAGCGCCGACCACCGCTGGCACTTCGACTGGCTGCTGCGCATCCAGCACCTCGTGGGGCGCCTGGGCGGGTCCGGAGTGCTGTCTCACACCCTGCGCGCGATGGAGCGCCAAGCGGTGGTCGACTGGGCCTTTCGCAACTACCTAAACGTCGCCCACCCGGCATTTGCCCGCGACGGACGCGGGCAGGGCTTCGGGGGCCGGGGTGCGCTGCTGGCGGCCTGAGAGCGGAGCGCCTCCTGCTCGCGCCCGGTCAGAACCCGCGGCGCTCGCGGTTCACGTGGTCGACGTGACCGCCCGCGCGCAGGCGCCGGAAGGCGTGGGCGAACCACAGGATGGCCAGCACGAGCACGACGATGGTGGCCGCCCGCGCCTGGCTGGGGTTGATGGCGCCGATGGCCAAGAAGAACAGGTAGAGCACGACCACGGCGCCCGCCACCGCCCAGGTGACGGCCACCACGGTGTTGGCCCTACGGCGCGCCCGGGCAGCAGCACTGCGTGCTCCAGCCCGGCGCGCGGAGCCGGCAGCGGCGTCCGGGTCCGGTCGGGGTTCGTGCGGGTCGACAGCGGCCATGGTGATCCTCCTCGTCCAGTCCCCGGCCCGCGCCCCGCGCGGGCCCCTCTGGTCAGCGATCCTACGCCGCCGGACGGCGCACCGCCACCCGTGGGCAACGGCAACTGGCCTGATCAGCGGCGGACGATCAAGAAGACGCCTGCCCCCAGGAGGGCGAGGCCGGCCACGCGGGCGGGGGTGATCGAGCGCTGGGCCACCCCGAGCAGCCCGAGCTGGTCGATCACCACCGCCATGGTCAGCTGTCCGGTGATGGTCACGGCGGTCACCCCGCCGGCCCCCAGGGACCGCACGGTGACCAGCACGCAGGCCACGTAGGCCGCGCCGAGCAGCCCTCCGGTCAGATAGCGGGCGGGGACCTGGCCCAGCCGGCCCAGCTCACCCACCCCGCCGCCGGCCACCAGGGCGATGATCACAAGCACGGCCAGGCCCACGGCAAAGGAGACCGAGGCGGCCTGGAAGGTGCCGACGGTCTTGCCGAGCCTCGAGTTCACCGGGGCCTGCAGGGCGACCAGCGCCCCGGCCCCGACGGTGAGGGCGATGGCCAGCGTCTTGCCGATCACTTGGCCTCCAGCCAGGTGAACCCCAACCCCACGTCGACGGCCAGGGGTGGGTCGTGCTCCCACACGGCGCACATCTCCCGTTCGATCAGTCCGCGGGCGCCATCGGCGTCGGCGGGGGAGCCCTCGAAGAGCAGCTCGTCGTGGATCTGGAGGATGAGCCGCAGGCTCGAGCCCTGCGCCACCAGGGCCCGCTGGCAGCCGATCATGGCGAGCTTGATGATGTCGGCCGCGGTGCCCTGGATGACGGTGTTGACCGCCAGGCGCTCACCCAGGGTGCGCACCTGCCAGTTGCGCGCGCGCAGCTCGGGGATCTGGCGCCGGCGTCCCCACAGCGTGGTCACGTGGCCATGCTCGGTGGCGGCGGCAATGGTTCCCTCGATGAAGGCGTGTACGCGCGGGAAGCGCGCAAAGTAGGCCTCGATGAACAGCCTCGCCTCCTCGCGGGGGATGTTCAGGCGATCGGCGAGGCCGAAGTCCGACAGCCCGTAGACGATGCCGTAGTTGATCATCTTGGCCTTGGAGCGCATGCCGGGGTCGATGGCATCGGGCTCGACGCCGAAGACCTGCGAGGCGGTGGCGGTGTGGACGTCCTCACCGCGATCGAAGATCTCCTTGAGCACCGGCTCGTCGGCGATGTGGGCCAGCACCCGTAGCTCGACCTGGGAGTAGTCGGCCGACAGCAGCGTGTGTCCCTCCTGGGCCTCAAAGCAACCTCGGATCTCGCGTCCGAGAGGGGTGCGGATGGGAACGTTCTGCATGTTGGGATTCGTCGAGGACAGGCGACCGGTCTGGGCCACCGCCTGCAGGAAGGTGGTGTGCAGGCGCCCGCGCTCATCGGTGAGCTGGGGCAGGACGTCGAGGTAGGTCTTGGCCAGCGTGTTGAGCTCACGCCAGCGCTCGATACGGGGGATGATCGGATGCTCGTCGCGGATGGCCTGCAGGACCCGGGCGTCGGTGGAGGAGCCGGTCTTTCCCCGTCGCTTGCGCGACAGGGCGAGCTTGACGAAGAGGATCTCCCCGAGCTGCTGGGGCGAGCCGATGGTGAACTCCTCCCCGGCCAGCTCGTAGATCTCTGACTCGAGGTCTGACACCTCCCCGCGCACGCGGGCGGTGATCTCCCCCAGGCGCCGCGAGTTGAGCTTAACCCCCTCGACCTCCATGGCCCGCAGCACCGCCACCAGCGGCAGCTCGATGGCGGCGAGCACGCCCTCCAGGCCGCGCTCTGCGATCTGCTCGCGCTGCCACACCGCCAGGGCGGCGGTGAGCATCGCCGCACCGGCCACGGGGTCCTCGACCTCGGCGGCGAGGCCGCGCTCCTCACAGAGCTCTGAGAACGGGTAGCCGCGCCGGGCGGGCTCGAGCAGGTAGGCCCCCAGCAGGGTGTCGTGGCCGAGCTCTGGGGGCACCGTCCGCAGGGCCTTTACGTCGTGGGCGACCACCGGGCGCTCCCCGCAGGCCGCGACGAGCTCCTCGGGGCCCGCGCACTCCCCGACGAGGACCGACTCCCCGCAGCTGACGCCAAAGCGCCATGCCGACTCGGCGGCGAAGAGCTCCCCCTCCCCCGGCTCGGGCGCCATCACCGCCACCGTGAGCTCTGCGTCGGGAAGCGCCCGCACGTCGGCGAGGGACCCCGCGCGCACCCGGCCCGACACCGTGCTCTGCGCCGGGGGGGCGGGGGCCGCCGCCTCGGGGTCGCCCAGAGCCTCCTCCAGGCGCCGCAGGGGATCACGCAGCTCGAACTCGCGAAACACGTCGCGCAGGCGGGAGCGGTCGGGAGCCCGCGCGGACTCCTCCAGGGCATCAAAGCCGGCGTCGATGTCACGCACCATGGTGGCCAGGCGCTTGGAGATACGCGCGTCCTCGGCGTGGTCGAGGAGGTTCTGCTTGCGCTTGGCGCCGCTGACCCGCTCGACGTTGGCCAGGACCTCCTCCAGGGTCCCGAACTGCTGGAGTAGGGCCGATGCCGTCTTGTCGCCGATGCCCGGCACCCCCGGGATGTTGTCGGAGGCGTCTCCCTTCAATCCATAAAAATCGGGAATCAGCTCGGGGGCGATCCCGTAGCGGTCGATCACCGCCTGGCGGTCATAGATCTTGGTCTCGGTGATCCCCCGCGAGGTGGCCATCACCCGGACGAGGCCACCGTCGTCGACGAGCTGGAAGGCGTCGCGATCACCGGTCACGATCATCACCGACACCCCGCGCCCGCGCGCGTGCTCGGCGATCGAGGCGATCACGTCGTCGGCCTCATAGCCCGCCACCTTGACGTTTCGGTAGCCGAAGGCGTCGACCAAGGGCTCCATCTGGGGCCACTGCTGGGCGAGCAGGTCGGGGCGGGTGGCGCGCTGGGCCTTGTAGTCGGGGTAGACCTCCTTGCGCCCCGAGGAGCCCGCGTCCCACACCACCACGGTGGGGCGCGTGCCGTACTCGGTGAGGATCTTGACGAGCATGGAGGCAAAGCCGAAGATGGCGTTGGTGGGAAAGCCCGTGGAGGTGGCGATCGACTCGGGCAGGGCGAAGAACGCGCGGTAGACCAGGCTGTTGCCGTCGATGAGAAAGAGCTGGGGCTCGGCGGCGCCGGACACGAGCGGGGACTCTAGAGGCGGGTGAGGAGGCGGGGCCAGGCCCGGCGCGGGTGGCCACTAACATCCGCCACCGCCAGCCCCCCTGACACCATGTCCGCCACCCCCAGCGCTCAGTACAGCCTCACCATCCGCGTCGAGATCGACGATCGGCCCGGCCTGCTCGGGCTGGTGACGGGTGCCATCGGCGAGGCGGGCGGGGTGGTCGGCGCCGTCGATCTCGTCGAGGTCGACGGGCCCCACTCCCTGCGCGACGTCACCGTCGACGCCGCCGATCAGGCCCACTGGGAGCAGATCCTGGCCAGCATCGACGCCGTCGACGGGGTGCAGGTGATCGACACCACCGACCGCACGTTCATGGTCCACATGGGTGGCAAGATCGAACAGCACAACAAGGTTCCCGTGCGCACCCGCGACGACCTGTCGATGGCCTACACCCCCGGCGTGGCCCGTGTGTGCCTGGCCATCTCCGAGGATCGCAACAAGGCGTTTCAGTACACGATCAAGCGCAACACGGTGGCGGTGGTCTCTGACGGCACCGCCGTCCTGGGGCTGGGCGACATCGGTCCCGAGGCGGCCATGCCGGTGATGGAGGGCAAGGCCATGCTGTTCAAGGAGTTCGGCGGGGTGGACGCATTTCCCATCTGCTTGGACACCAAGGATCCCGACGAGATCGTGGCGGCGGTGCGCGCCATCGCCCCCGCCTTCGGCGGCATCAACCTGGAGGACATCTCCGGGCCTCGCTGCTTTGAGATCGAAGATCGACTCAAGGCGACGCTGGAGATCCCCGTGTTCCATGACGACCAGCACGGCACGGCGGTGGTGGTGCTCGCCGCCCTGCTCAACGCGGTCAAGCTCACCGGGCGCAGCCTGTCGGGGACGCGGGTGCTGCTCACCGGCCTCGGGGCGGCGGGGATCGCGGTGACCAAGATGCTGCTCGG
>JAABUZ0100007243.1_pt1 | contig 13454 bp, 7 predicted proteins | sample 5562091 | NCBI WGS metagenome assembly JAABUZ01 (sample SAMN12813069, study PRJNA571459) | rock metagenome | isolation source: Antarctica rocks | place: Antarctica: Victoria Land, Linnaeus Terrace sud | collected 2015-12-21 | reverse complement strand
CACTGCGCGGATCGGCGCAGCAACTATGACGTTTTTGGAGGATGGCGCACGAACTGTGACGTTTCTGGCGCACTAACTATGACGTTTTGCACTGCGCCGCGTGTCAATCCGGCGCAGAAACTCTGACGCCTTACACGTGGGCTGGCACCCTAGCATAAGATGGCCCTCTCGTCAGCGCCGCCCGCGCCGGCTAGCCAGCCGCCGACACTGCTGGACACGACAGACCCTGCCGGCTATAGTAGCCCTAAGATCACGCGGCCACCCGGAGCAGGAGAGATGCACCATGACGCCACGCCCGCGCTATACCTGCTCCTTCTGCGGCACGTCCCAGGACGATACCCGGCGGATGATCGCCGGCCCTCAGCCGCAGGCGGCCTTCATCTGCGCCGCCTGCGTCCAGATTGCCACCGCGCTCCTCGCGGAGGAGCAGCAGGAGGCCACACACGGGGCCGCGCGCGAGGAGCTGGCCGCCGCCCCTGTCGCCACTCCCAGGCCCTGGTGGCGTCCGCTCATCGCCGGGGCCTGGAGGCGCCCACAGCCGCACATGTCCCGCTACGGAACTCCGCTCTGCGACAGGCCGACGGCACGCTTATAGGGCAGCGCGTTGCCGGTAGCCCCTACCCTGCCTTGAACTCGCTGTCCCCCGGACGGGTCGCCCTAGCGCACGGCGCGGCCTGCCGGCGAGAAGCTTCCCCCGACCCGTCTGCAGACGCGGCCCCGCGCACAGCAGCGCCAGATCTCCCGCCCTGGCCCCCCGCGCGCACGCGACGTGTCCGCCCCGCGCGCCCCCAGGCCGAGGTCTGCCCACGCGCCGTTGAGGCGCGGCCTGCCGTTCCTCCCGCTCCCGTCACCCTCCTCGTGGCCCCACCGCGACGTCATACGGGCTGTAAGACATCACATTCGTTGCGCCGAACCGCACGATCAGTTGTAAGCCGTCACGTTCGATGGGCCGTTCGTCAGGATAGGTGAGCCACAATTGTCATGCTCGGTGGGCCATCCCCCTTGCAGTACCTCCTCTGCCCGCGCATTGCATCGCTCTCAGGGTGAAAACACCGACGCGCAGATGTCGTGGAGAGAGACCAGCACGCACGCGGCGCGAGAATTGGCCCACCTATCCTGACGAAAGTGGCCCACAGAGCGCGACGAAACGCCCCCCTCCAGGCGTGCAGCCCGCCCATGTATCCTGAAAACTTACATCGGCGGTACGACTTTGACGCGCACTGCTCCAGCGAACGTGGCATGCGACACTTTGACCGTGACGGTGAGCGTCGCCTGTATGACTGTGCGCGCAGCGTAGCCGAGGCGTATGCGCGCCACGAGGCGTCCCCTCCGATCGGCTCGCGCCCGGACGCTCGTTTGATAGAGCAGGGCCGTCTTGCTGTTGCGCCGGACGACGCGCCTGGCGACGCAGCCCTTCATGCCTTTGTGACAGGGCGGCAACGCTTTGCTAGCGGGGACGCCCGGCATGGGCACGCGGACGTACTCGACGACGGTCTGCGTCGACGTTGTCGTCTTGGTGAGCCTAGCGTTGATAGAGGCCAGGTTGTTAGGCCGCAGCTGCATGCTCACCGTGATTACGCTGTCCTTGGTGACCGTGTTGCCCGGTACGCTCAAATTCACCATCGGTGTCCTGCTGGGCGGAGATGTTGGTGGTGCGGTCGTCGTCGCTTCCGGTGTAACGGTGGCAGGGGCGGAAGGTGATGGGTTGGGGTTCTGACTCGGCATGCTCGTCGGAGGCACGGTCGGGTTGGCTGGGGCGGGCGACACTGCGACGCTGTGCGTTGGCGTTGGCGGTATCGGCGTGACGGTCGGGGCCGATAGGGCGGGGGTGTTCTGTGCCGTCGGCGCGGCCGTGTTGGTCGGCGCGGTGGTGCTGGTCGGCGCGGTGGTGCTGGTCGCGGTGTTCGTGCTCGTGGCGGTCGCGGAGCTTGTGCTTGTGGTGGTGGCCATAGGAGTAGGCGTACTGGTGTTCGTCAACGTTGCCGAGGGGGTGGATGTGCCGGTCGGCGTCACGGTCGGCGTTGTTGCGGCGACCGTGCTCGCCCTCGTCGCCGTGGCTGTGGGTATGGCCGTGCTCGTGCTCGTGGCCGGGAGAGCCGTACTCGTCGGTGTGGTTGTAGGCGTTGCCGATGATGTGGTGGGAATGGGTGAGGATGTGCCCGTCGGTGTTGCTATGCCCGTGCTGGTAGCGGTCGCGGTGCCCGTCGGCGTCATCGTCGCGGTTGTGCTAGGTGCGCTCGTTGGAGTGTCGCTAGACATCGTCGGGGTGGCCGTCACTTGGATCGTTTGCGATGAACTGAACTCGGTCGCGGTGTAGGCGTGCGTAGTCCAGGCGTCCGCGATGTCGGTCCAGATCGACGGCCGGGACTGAGGACGAGCGCTCACGATCTCGACCTTGTACGGCCCATCCACGCCGCTGGCGGAGATGCTCGTGCCAGAGAAATCAAGATGGAGCGGAGCGCCGGCGATACCGAGGGGAGCTGTTTGCGTGGCCGTCGCCACCGTACTCCCATTTAAGCCCGTGAGCGCGGCTTGGATGAGATAGGTATCGGTGATCGCGGCCGCCGCTGTCAGCGTGACGGCGAGCGTCTCGAATTTGCCGAAGGCATCGGGCGTTCCTGCCGCATCCGCTCCCCCCGGCAGGACGGCCATGATCGGGCGTGTAAACTGGGCCGCGCCGTACGCGTGCGTGGTGTAGGCAAGAGGGACGCTAGCGTCCGTGAGGACCGTTTCCCCCCGGTTCTCGGTGAGCGTGAGATGGCGAAGCTGGAAGGGGCCAGCCTTGCCGGATGCCGCAATCTTGCTGCCATTGAAGGTCAACGCCACTGCCCGCGAGGTCCCGGCGACAAGGGTAGCGCGCGCCCCTGCGACGGTGATAATGTTGCCCGACCCATCGGTCAACTCCCCGCTCACGCTGTAGTCGCCCGGTGTTCGCACCCGGACTGTCGGCGTTATCGTCAAAGTCGAGATCAGGCCGAGGCTATCGCTTGCCGAGCCTTCGGTGTACTGGCCCTCGAATGTGGCATCGCCCGACGCCACGTCGAAGGTCCCGATCGCCTCGAGTCCGAGCGGATGCGCTTGATTCCCCGTGGCGTTCAGGAAGACCGTGTAGTTGCCGGGCAGGGAGAGCGGGCCGAAGTTCCCGCTGTAGGTGCCGTCGCTGCGATCTTGCAGCGTCGTGGTGATCGGTGCCATCCCGGAGATCACAGCGGTCGCCGTGATCGTGGCGCCGGTGATCGGCACCGTTCCGTTGGTCAGCGCGACCGTCACGGTGGCCGGCGTGTTGGGCTGGATCGGCGCTGACGGGAGGACCGACATGGCGATGGTCGAGGCGAGGGCCGTTCCCACGTTGAAGGACGTGGTCACGGCCCCCATGTTGGTGATGGTGGCCGTCCAGGTGCCGGCCTGGGCGTTCGGGAAGTGGTACATGACGAGGGTACCGCCCGACGACAGGGCCGTCGACGTGTACACCGCCGTCGGATTGGTCGGCGTGATGAGGGCACCGTCCGGTGCCCGGAGCGACATTGTCACTGGACTACTATCGCTGGTAAGGATAATGGCCGCCCCATGGTTTGGCCCGAGAGGCAGGCTGACAGACCGGGTTGCGTGCGCGGCGAGCGAACCGCCGATAGTCGCGCCGGGTAGCAGGGCTGGCCCGTTCGTTACACTCGCTTGTCTCCTCGCATTCGTGTGCGATTGTTGCTGGACGGGATTGGCGGCGGCGAAATCGCCCTTGTATCCAAAGATGTTGGCGAGATCACCACTTATAGCGGGATCGGTCACCGCATGCGGCGGCGTGCTGAGATGCGTGTACGCCACCTGCCCAAGGTACTGGGCACCAGGTACCTGCGCTATTGATTGCACGCTGTACACGGGAACTGCCCCATCATTCGTGTCCGTACACGGGTTGCTACTGCACCCGTTCGTAAACGCTATTTCATCGACGGCCAACCATCCTGGGAACATGTTGGGATCCGTTCCCGCCAGTCCCCAATAGCGTGCATTGGAGTCGGCACGCGTGAGGACCGACCCTTGGAGGCTGTCAAGCCGCAGATCCACGATGGCGGGGAACACCTGCGGCAGGAGCAGCGTCGTGATGGCGTCGGCGGCCAGCCCAATCTCCGGATTGAGCAGGGACAGGATGCCCCCGGTGTCGTCCATCAAGAAATTGGCCAAGGGTGTACCCGCGTAGGGCGAATTCAGCAGGAACTCATTCGCCACGTAGCCCTGGATGTACGGCGTAGCGTAGCTTGTGTCCACGCCGCCCTTACTGTATCCCACGAGATTTACTCTGGCGACGCCGTAGCGCGTGCGCACCATGTTGACCCAATCGGTAACAATCGCAGCATTGTCCTGCGCGCGCCCGTGACCGGACACGAACACGCGCGCATCCGACGGATAGAAGTTGGGATTGGATGGATTTTGCGAGGTCTGGGTCAGGGCTGGGTACGTAGCATCCTCTCGCTGGCAGCGCACATTCGGCACGCCGAGCCTCTCAAGAAAACTTGGAGTCGTCCCGCCACAGCTGGTAGCGAGCCAGGGGCCAAAGGTGCTCCAGCCGCTGGTGCCCTTAGGGTCCGGTGGCTGTCCTACGAGATTTGTCGCTGCGTCCATGAAGTTGATACCATGGACAAGCACAAGTGGCCGAACGCCGACGATACCAAAGCGGGCCCACGCGACTGACGTGCCACCTGGCACGCCGCTGACGGAGACCGTGTTTTCGGCGTCGAACGGGGGCAGGATCGCATCTGGCGAGGTAAGGTTGAGATCGGGAAAGACGAGGTCGGCTGCCGGGACGGGGACATTTTCGGCGTACCACCAGCTACTATCACCGCCACTATCCTGTTGCCAGGATATCGAAGACGAAGGGAGTGTATGGCCATTCACCATAACCTGGGTCCCGGGAGAGGACCCGACTCCGTACGCCTCCAAGCTCAACGACACGTTGCCTATGCTTCCCTGACACGAAGCTACCTTCGACGTGTCAAGCAGTTGACCGTTGGGGGTACCAGAGCCGCCGATCTTGCTTGGATCAGTGGAAATTGCTCCGTAGTAGCGTGTGATATTTACATTGATTACTGATGTTGTCGATTGAGACGATGCGCTACTAGTATTCTGAAATGAATTGTCCATTTGTCCTACGCAGGAAGAGTCCTCCGGAGGCTGGGGGGAAGTCGGTACCGGAGCGGGTGTGTCGGTTGGTATGGGTGCCTCAGTTGGTGCGGGTGTGGCGCTCGGCGCGGGTGTCTCACGCGACGTGTGTATCTTGGTCACGAAGGCGTCGTAGCCACCGCCATAGGTGGTGGAGAGGGCGCCGGCCGTGGTCGGGAAGTCGCTGGAGGCGGTGTAGCCGGTGACGTAAGCGTCGCCCGCCCCGTCCACCGCGATGCCCTGCCCAGTGTCATCGTAGCTACCTCCGAGGTAGGTGGAGTATAGTAGCGCGCTGCCCGCCGCGTCGAGCTTGCTCACGAAAGCATCGTAGTAACGGACGGAGCTACTGGGGGATGTATGGTAGGCGTCGGCCGTGGTCGGGAAGTCGGGTGAGTCGGTGGAGCCAGTGACGTAAGCGTCGCCGGCCCCGTCCACCGCGATGCCCCCGGTGGCCGCGTCTGAGGGAAAGCCGCTGCTTCCGAGATAGGTGGAGTAGATCAAGGCGCTGCCTGCCGCGTTGAGCTTGCTCACAAAAGTATCGCCGTTGCCGCCAGCATAAGTCGTGGAGAAGGCGCCGGCCGTGGTCGGGAAGTCGCGTGAGTGGGTGGGGCCGGTGACGTAGGCGTCGCCGGCTTTATCCACCGCAATAGCCGCAGCGGAGTCAAAGTCGCTACCGCCGAGGTAGGTGGAGTAGACCAGTGCGCTGCCCGCCGCGTCGAGCTTGCTCACGAAAGCATCACGAGAGCCGCCGAAAGTTGAGGAGAAGGCGCCGGCCGTGGTCGGGAAGTCGGGTGAGTCGGTGGAGCCGGTGACGTAGGCGTCGCCCGCCCCGTCCACCGCGATGCCCCGCCCAATGTTATTGCCGGTACCGCCGAGGTAGGTGGAGTAGACCAGCGCGCTGCCCGCCGCGTCGAGCTTGCTCACGAAAGTATCGCCGTTGCCGCCAGCATTAGCGGTAGAGAAGGCGCCGGCCGTGGTCGGGAAGTCGGGTGAGTCGGTGGAGCCGGTGACGTAGGCGTCGCCCGCCCCGTCCACCGCGATGCCCGCGCCGGTGTTATGGTGGTGACCACCGAGGTAGGTGGAGTAGACCAGCGCGCTGCCCGCCGCGTCGAGCTTGCTCACGAAAGCGTTAGTGTCGCCGCCGGCAAAGGTGGTGGAGAGGGCGCCAGTAGTGGTCGGGAAGTCGCGTGAGTCGGTGGAGCCGATGACGTAGGCGTCGCCGGCCCCGTCCACCGCGATGCCCGCGGCACTGGAGTTATAGTGGTGACCGCCGAGGTAGGTGGAGTAGACCAGAGCGCCGCCCGCCGCGTCGAGCTTGGCCACGAACGCATCTTCGTAGCCGGCTAAGGTCGTAGAGAAGGCGCCAGTAGTGGTCGGGAAGTTGGGGGACAGGGTGGAGCCGGTGACGTAGGCGTCGCCCGCCCCGTCTACCGCGATGCCCAAGCCGAGGTCAGAGCCGCTGCCGCCGAGGTAGGTGGAGTAGACCATTACGGGATCTATGATAAGCGGCCTGTGCCGGTCGTATGCTCCCACCTGGAAGCCGATAGCCCCTCCCCGCTCCTGTACATAGCGACCGGAGACTGCTTGCCGGGCGCCGCCCTGTGACTGATAGATGAGCGGCTCGACCTGGCGCAGGTCGCCGTGCGGCAGGTGCAGGAGTATGTTGCCCCGCCGGTCGAGGCGGACCTGCCTCGCCCCGGAGAGCGTGAGCCGGATGGCCCGGGCGGAGGTGCCCGGCGCGACGACGAAATCGTACTCCAGGCGCCCCTGGTTGCCGTAGTAGACCAGGTCGACACCCGGGTAGATGTTGTGGTACGCCACCCGCGCGTAGCCGGTGACGTTGGTGTGCCAGCGATGCCGGTCGCGGCCGATGTAATAGTTGCTCACACCCGGCAGCCGGTCGAGCCCGACGACCTGCGGATGGGGATTGGCGCCGGCCATATGCAAACGCACCACGCTCTGCGTGACTTTGGGTTCCGGTTGCAGGGAAGCGGGGAATGGCGCATCGGGCAGGTGTGCGCCTCGCGGCAGGTCCCGATGTCCTCCCCCGATGCGTGGAGCGGGCTGATGGGAGGCATGCGCGGGTGTCTGCGCGGCGGCGAGGCTCAAGACGGCGTCGGTGCCGGTCAGGAAGAGGGTGTACCCGGCGCCCCGCGAGACGAATCTGACCTGGCCATCCGTCTGGCCCTGGTTGACCTCGAAACGCAGGGGCATTTGTCCGTACTCGTGGGCGATTGATGCATGGCGGGCCTGCGTTGGCGCGGTGAGCCGGGTGGGCGCCGGCGTAGGCATTGCCCGCAGGGGTGCCGGTCGAACCGGCGACGCGGCGTGTCGTGCCACCGGTGCCGCGGCACCGTGTCCCATATGGACAGCGGTGGCGGGCGAGGCCATCGCGGACGCGGGCAAGATGGCGATGACCAGGGTGATGAAGGTCAGGAGCGTCAGTGCCGAGTTGCGCGACGTGAACATGGTGGGCTGTACCTCCGTCGGGGAGACTCCCAATGTGCGGGCGTTGAAACCGACCCCGATACATGCTGGCGCTGGTCAGTCACCTCGTAAGGAGGGCGGCGCTATATGGGGGCGTGCCGACCTTAGTACCTAGCATAGCAGACGGAGGCTGAGATTGGGTTGAGATGGCGGTTAAGATCGGGTTAAGATTGGGGCAAAAGTAAGGCTTTCGAGGTTGAGATCGGTTAAGAGGATGGCTCACTTACTGTGACGTTTTGGTTCATCTAATCTGACGTTAGGCGCAGGTACTGATATTGGTGGCGAAGTCCGGCGAGCCGCGGCTTATGCGGATAATGGCCTGTCCAAGGCTATAAGCGGTACCGGGAAGGGGTGGTTCGAGAGCGCTTATTCGCCCCTCTCAGCAACGCGCCGACTTCGCCACCAATATCATTAGATGAGCCAACCCGTACGGAGCCCTCCTCCCGGCCCTCCTACCCGCCTTATCCACACTCAAAAGCCCCCCCAGGGGGACGCCGCGGACGCGATCTGCGCGGCCACACCTCGCGCGGATCAGCACACCCACTCTGACGTTAGGGGTCGCCCTAGGCGCGAGTTCGGCGCAACAACTGCCATTGGTGGTGAAGCGGCCCGGCACCCGCGTCCACGGCTGGCTCACGCTCCCAGATGGTTACGCTCCGCTTAAGTCGTCCCAGTCCTCTTTCAACGTGACACCCGTAGGAGGGTTAGAGAATCGCTGCGTTGAGAAGTCGTCCAGCCATCCCCCTTCCCCTCCCATGAGCCAACCGGCCATCTCGCCTTGCCCCATCTCTTCCAACGCGACAAATGAGCCATCGGTACGGCGCCACCCTAATGGTAATTCGTCGTTGTCAACGGCGTTCAAGAACTCAAAGAGCACTTGGTCGACAATATCCAGGATCAATGCACTCAGCGCATGGTGAGCGCTGGCATCGACCACGATACCGCGCCAGCGCTCGCCACGCGTTCCTCGAATCTCTCCCGCCGCGAATTGATCACACTCCTTGATCGCGCGGTCCCTGACGAGCCGAATCAGCCGCTCGGCGAACTCTCGGAGCTCTGTATCCTCAGCCATTATCAACCTCACGGAATACGCGTTGGTCCTGAAGCGTTCGCCTGTTGGAGCGCGGCAATTGCTCGATCAATGCTGCACGGCCAATTGTAAGACGTTAGAGTCGCTGATGTTGTTTATTGGCGATGTCGGGCAAGCCCTGCACGATGGGGACGGGCGACCCCGGCCTCGTCGCGCAGCCGTCGCCACGCCGCCACCAGGGCCTCATGCACGGCGACGATCTCCCGCTCGTGCAGCCGCGGCGTCTCCTCCCCGGCCCCGGCCACCTGCGCCTGCGCGCCGCTCCACAGGCCCCGCAGCAGCGCCGGCGTGCCCAGCCACCGCAGCGCGTGCTCCGCCGCCCGTGTCAGCCCCTCTGGCGAGGACGCGTCCTCCACGCACCCCGTCGCCCGCCGCAGTAGCCCGCTCAGCTCGACCCCGTCGGGGTCCCCCGCCACCGAGCGCGTCCCCATCGCGCCAATCGCCGCTCCGCACCGCTCACACCCCTCCCGTCCCGCCGCCAGCCGCAGCGGCGCATCACACTCCGCGCACCGCTCCCGCAACAGCACCCCATGCCACGGGCACGCCGTCAGGTGGTGCAACCACCACGGCACCAGGATCACCGGCCGCTCCTCCCAACACGCTGCGCACACGGCCGCCGCCTCCCGCGTGTGCCCCTGACTCCCGATGTCCGGCCACAGCGGCACCGGCAGGTAGGCAACCCCCGCCGGCAGCGGCCGCCCCAGTCGCCGATCCACGCCGTACCACGGCGCGCATCGGTGCAGCGTCAGGCCGACGAGCGTCGCGCGGTCCAGCCCCGTCACCCCCTCCAGCACCTCAAAGTCCCGCACCCGCCGCAGCACCTCTGGCCGCGCCGGATGCCGCCCCAGCACGCCCCCCAGCCATGACCGCTCCTGATAATGGTTCGCTGCCCGTAGCCGTTCGAGCAGGCTCCCCAGGCTCTCCAACGGCGCCGGCCGCAGCCGGTTGATCAGCGTGACGCCGTGCTCATACTGCCCCACCCTGCTCCTCTCCTGCACTCACCGCCATCCCGGACACGGTCTCCGCCGCGTCGACGACGCGCGCGGTCTCTCGCACGTCCTCCTCGTCATGCCGGCCTTCCGTCCGGAACGGGTTCGCCGTCCCCCGCCGCACGCTCGCCAGCCGTTGCTCGAACGCCCGCCCCAGCACCTCCCGGCTCAGCGTCGCCTGCCCCTCCGCCAGCGCCAAGTACGTTGCGCCCCGGATCAGTTCCATCAGGTGCGCCATCACCCCTCCGCTCGCCGCGTGCAGCCGCCGCGCCATCCCCGTCCCCGCCAGGTCTGGACGTTCCGCCAGCGGCAGCGCCGCCTCCACCAGCGCCAGGAACGCCACGAACTCCCGCCGCAGCTCCGGCTTTCGCTCGTCCCACGTGAACGGCAGCAGCACGTGCGGCGCCCCGAACAGCCGCGCCAGCTGCGGGTTCAGCCCCACCACCTCTTCCGCTTCCCCCTGCAGCCCCACCAGCACGCACGCCACCCCCGTCTCTTTGATCAGCGTCTTCAGCCAGTTGCTCGCGTTCTCCAACACCCGCCGGCTGTCCCGATCCCGAAAGTGCTGCACCTCGTCCAGGATCAGCAGTTCCACCTGGCAGTCCCGGACGTACCGCGTCAGCCGGTACGTCATCGACCCCACCGTCCCGCTCGTCGCCCGCGGGTCGCCTAGTGCCGCCAGCAACACCATCGCCAACGCTTTGATCGTCGCCGGCGTCGGGATTGTCGCCTTCAGCACCGGGTAGGTCACCCCGCTCTCCGTCAGCACCGCCGGGTGCTCCCGCGCGTACGTCCCCACCAGCGTCGACTTCCCCGCTCCCGTCGGTCCCACCACCAGCAGGCACGGCGGCTCCGCCGCCACCGGCCCCCATTCCTGGCACCGCTCGATCTCCGCCACGATGCGCTGCCACCGCGGGTACGTCACCCGAATGCTCTCCACCTGCACCCGCACCGCCGGGCTTATGGCTCCCATCGTCCTGCCTCTTCCCTTACCATCCGCGGTCTCGCTCTATGGTCCGGGGTGGCGCGTAGATGATCCCCCACCCCGGTTCCGCCAGCGTCGCCGCGATGTCCCGCGCCGCCGCCGCCTTCTCCTCGAGCGTCTCCTCTACGACGTTCTCGTCGCGCGCGGCGGGGGCAACCGGCGCCACGGCCGGCGTCTCCACGCCCACCCCCAGGTAGCGCGCCCCTGCCGTCCGCCGTCGCCCCCGCCGCGTCCGCCGGAACTCCTCCTCGACCAGCGTCTGGATACGCCCCTTCGCTTCCGCCAGCGCTTCTACGTTCACCGCCCGCCCCCGCTCCACGCGCGCTTGTCCCTGGATCACCCGATGCTTCCACAACGACAAGCCCCGTGCATACTCCTGGTGCAGCGCCGGCACCCGCAGCCACGCCGCCCCCTCCCGGTCCCGCTGCGCCGCTGGAATCTGCACATGCAGCGCCCCCAGGTCCTCCGGGTCGTACGTCAGCGCCACCGCCGTCCCCGCCGGCAACACCCGCCGCAGCGCCTCCAATTCCCTACTCTGGTAGCGCAGACTCAGGTGGTCGATCCCCGCCCGTTGGATCGTCCGCACCGCGCTCCGTCCCAGCAGCAGGCGCATCTCCGCGTCGTGGTGCAGCGCCGGCGTCCACCCTCCCGCCACCGCCGCCGCCCACCGCTGCGCCGGCACCCCTCCCACGCCCCGATTCCACTCCTGCCCGTACACGTCCAGCAGGTACACGTGCAGGATCTCCCGGAACCGCGCCAGTGAGATGCAGGCCATCCCCTCCGCGTCGTACTCCCCCCGCTCTAAGACATTGGAGAACGTCGTCCCCGGCAGCCCATGCACCAAGCCCGTGTTGTGCGTGCGGAACTGCCGCTCGATCGCTCCCTTAAACCAGGGCCGCTTCACCGGTGAGGGGTCCAGCTGGATGCCCAGTTGCCCACACGCATCCGCCAGGTCCCCGCCCACCAGGTGCGGCGCCCGGTCCACCACTAGCGTCTCCGGCAGCCCGTACACCGGCCACCCGTGCGTGGTCCCATAACGCGCCCGCGCGTCCTCTTTCGGCAGGATCGCGTGCAGCAAGCAGCGCATCGCCGCCCCGTACCCCGCCGCCTCGAACCCCACATGCACCCCCGCCGGCAGCCCGCTGTACACGTCCAGCGCCAGCGTCACCGTCGGCCGCCCGATCGGCAGCCGGTCTTCTTCATCTACCACGATCAGGTCCAGCACCGTATGGTCCAGTTCCACCCGCTCCAGCGGCCGCAGTGCGCGCGGTCCCGGCTGCACCCCCACGCCCGCCCGTCGCTCGCGCGATCCTGGCCGTCGCCGCAGCACCCCCGCTGTCCCCGCCGCCTCTACCCGTCGTCCGATCGTGGCCCGGTGCGGCGCCACGAGTCGCCCCTCCGCCGGCTGCCCCTGGTTGCGCACCCGCACCCGTTCCACGATCATGTAGTACACGTCCCGCACCGTCCGTTGCGCCGGCGCCGCTCGGCACTCCGCCAGCACCCCTTGAATGATCTCTTCCACCTCGACGCCCAGCCGTGACTCCCCGGCCGTGCTCCGTGTCGTCGTTGGCGCTAACGCCCGCATGGCTCCCCGGCTCGCCTCGAACGCGCGTAGGTACCGCTCCACGCTACCCCGACTCGTCGCCCCCGCTGCTTGCCCCTCCGCGCCTCGACCGGCGGTCTTCGCGCGCGCGCGGTACTCCTCAAATGGCCGGCCGCGTCCGTTCCCCCGGCGGCAACGCCAACAACGGCTGGATCAGCCCATACCGCCGCCACGCCTCCGCCCGCTCCCTCTCCGGCAACAGGTGGAAATCGGCGATCGTGTACCCCGTCGGCAGCGCCCCCGCGTCCCCTGTGTGTATCCCCGGTCCGTCCACCGCAAAGCGCAGCGTCCCCCCGTCCCACGCCCGGGTGAGGTCGTCCCGCGTCACCGCGCTACGCCCTCCGTCGGTCTGATCCTCCACCAGCAGCCGTCCGTCCCGTAGCACCTGCACCACGACAAACGTGCGCCCCGCCCACTCATAGCGCGTCCCCACGCCCACCTGTAGCCGTCCCATACCCCTCACCCTTCGCGGCCCTGCCTCCGTGAGCACCGACGCTGCTCAGGGGCGCCGCCGCCTCCGCACGACACCGCCTTATGCGCCCTTGCCCCTGACCGATGCACGACCCCAGCGACGAAGACCTGCTGGTAAGATTGCACAGAAGATGCGCCGTTGCGCACATAACCTGCGCCGTATAGCGCCTATAACCTGCGCTCATCCTCACGACGGCCTTTCTCTCTGACCATTTCGTGCCTACAGAGGGTCCCCTCCTCACGCCGGACGGGCGACCGTGGTACTCCTCTCATGGACGGATAAGCGCATCTTCTGTGCGCCAATGGACGGATAAGCGCATCTTCTGTGCGCCAATGGGAGGATTGGCGCATCTTCTGTGCGCTACGCCGCGCATTTTATGTGCGCTACGCTGTCGTTTGAGCGTGGCCCGCGCGCATCTTCTGTGCGCCCTTACACCCCGCTTAGGGCACTCCCGCGCTCGATCCGTCTGCAGCCGCCGTCACGGCGCGCGACGTGCCCGGCCAGTTCGCCGCCCCGCCGAGCCCCCAGAAGCTTCAGGAGCGCCAGGAGCCCCCCCAGGCCCACAGAGGCAACTGTCCCATCCTCCGTCGCTTGTCGCCCTCACGCGTGCATGAGCCCGTGTCATCCTTGGCGCACATGCAACCGCGCGAGAAACCGTAACCAGCGGATAGCTCCAT
>JAABUZ0100007242.1_pt1 | contig 13454 bp, 16 predicted proteins | sample 5562091 | NCBI WGS metagenome assembly JAABUZ01 (sample SAMN12813069, study PRJNA571459) | rock metagenome | isolation source: Antarctica rocks | place: Antarctica: Victoria Land, Linnaeus Terrace sud | collected 2015-12-21 | reverse complement strand
GAACTTCCGCTGGCGCGGCCGAGACGGTCTCACGGACACGGCCGGGCAGCGAACCGATCACCGCGACAGCGTCGGCGACCGATACCTGGGCGAAGTCGATCTCGCACGCCTCGCAGACGTAGTCCTCTGCGGCGAGCGGCGGCACCGCCGTGCGCCGGCGACGGGGGACCCCACCCTGATCGGACACCCGGACCATCATCCTCGGCCGCACTGCCTCGGTGGGGATTCGCTCGCGTAATAGGGAACAAGGCGATGCACGTTCACATCAGCGAGTACCCCGGGGGCAGGGGGCGGCGCCCGGTCAGGGCCAGCAGCGCCGGCGCTGCGCTGCCCTGGCCAGCGGCCAGCGCTCCGAGGACGGCGAAGCTTGCCGCGGCGGCGTCGGTGGGCACCGCGGCGTCGAGGTCCAGGGCAGCTGCCAGGTCGCAGGTGTGCACGGTCAGCTCCACGATCCGCGTGGGCAGGTAGCCCTCCAGGGTCATCACCCCGAACGGGGTTGCCATAACCGCATGTTCAGGAGCGCTGCGTACGCGCTCAAGAACCCGTGTGGCCAACCCCTGCAGCGCGGCCAGCGGATCCTCACCCAAGGCGACGCCGGCCGCCCGGCCACGCTGCGTAACTGCCTCGCCGTCAGCGAGTGCGGCCTGAGTGGCGCGGTAGTAGGCGGCCGCATCGACCAGGTCAACCTCGATGTCTCGCGCCGCGTCGGCCTCAAGGTAGCTCTCGATCGTGGCCAGGGCCCGGCTGGTGTGCCCCAGCAAGTCCCGCACGTTCCACGCGCCCAGACCGGCTTCGTCCAAGCGCCCCTCGGCGTGCGCGGCCACCTGCAGAAACCAGGAGGCCGCCGACGTCAAGGTGCGGGAGGTAGGGGAGTCCACCGGCTCAGTCTGTCACTGACCCGCCACCGAACAGCACGGTCAACGGCGCCAGCTCCGGGCGGGTCATCTGCAACGGCCCTGGTCACGGGCTTGTTGGTGACGCAGATAGTGTCGGTGATGGTTCGTCGTTCGGGAACGTGGCGACCGCTCTCCCAACCTCTCCGTCACAGCTCGTCAGAACCAGAGCCGAGCAGGTGGCGGTACTCGTCGTCGGTGAACGTGAGTTCTTCGGTGCCTCGGAGTGCGGTACGGGCGGCCTCGTACGCTCTCGGGCTGGTCGGCGGGGCGATCCGTTCGAGGTGATCAAGCTCGCGGGCGAGCGCATCCCTACGGTCTCGAAGCGCGCTCTGGGTGAGACCGTCAGCCTGCACATCCGCGATCAGGCGCCGGTAGTCGTTCCGAAGCGCGAGGTAAGACTTCGCGGCCAGTCGCTGCCTTGTCGCGTCCGCGGCCGGGTCGAAGGAGAGCTGGAACGCCGCGAACACGAGCGCGACGAGGGCCGACGAGACCGCGAGCCACGCCGCCGCCGTGGACTGGATGAGCGGGGCGGCGAGGGCCGCGGCGGCGGTGAATCCGAGGACGGCCACGTTCGTGACCTTGATCCTCCGGCCGGCGGTCTCCTTCAGCTCGGCTTCCTTCTCGTGCGTCTTATGCGTGTACGCGACCCGGCCGAACGTCTCCTTTGCCTCCTTCATGACGGGTTCAGGCACCGAAGCCATTGCCGAACACGCTCCTCCAGTAGGTCAGGTAGTACGGGCTGGAGTCGCCGAAGGTGCAAGCGGTGCCCGCGTCTGAGCAAGACTGTTTCGCCTGGTCGATCCAGCCGACCCCGGTTCCGATGCGCCTACCGGTCGGGAGCGCGTACGTGGAGTGGTAGTTCGCGACCATGTGGCCGAAGAAGTCGCGCACGAGCCAGTCGTCGTACACGTACCCGGTCCGCGACCGGTCCCAGCCGCGCATGAACTCGGCAACCATGAGCTCGAGCAGGATCGACTTGAACGTCGTGTCCCACACGCGGCGCCATGCCTTCATGTACCGGATCAGGCGCGTGTACTGACCGTTCGTTGCCGTGTTTAGGGCGGTCGTGTTGTCGTACTCGGCGCCGTAGTCCGAGTCCTCCCACAAGCCGCCTGCCCGGGTGACAGGCACCTTGCAATCCGCGTGGAAGTTGTCCGCGCCGCCGGAGAACAGCACGCCGGGCACAATCTCGACGCTCGGTCCGGACGCGAACTCGACCACCACGACCGGCCCGTCCCCACGGATCTGCGTGCGCGGATAGCGGGCGGCAAGCACGCCGCGGACCTCCTGCAGCAGCGCGGACTGTCCGTTCCCGGCGTACTCGGCGAACCGGGTGTATGTGCCGACGGGCGTGCGGAAGATCCCGTCCGCGTCCGCCATCGGGGAAATAGACGTACTCTTCGCGGCGGACCCGATGATCGTCAGGTGGTCGCCAGCCGATGCGTTCGCGAAGTAGCGCGCGGACAACGCGGCCTCGCAGTCCAGCAGCCTGTTGATCGAGGTCTCCCGCTCCGACTTTGTCGCGGTGACCTGTTGGTCGAATCTCCGGAACAGTTTAGCCGTGCCCACCCCGTCGCCCCTCTCTCTCGCGCAAACCCGAAAGCGCGGATGTTGACGCCGCCATTATGCCGAGCGGGACGACGCCCGCCCGACACTGCCCGCCGTCGCGCACATCTGCGTGAGCGTGCGTCCAGCGACGTGTTGATGAGGGATCCCCAAGTGACACAGCTGCAGATGCCCGCAACCTGAGAATCCGCCGACCTGCAGCGTTCCCGCGCACCCCCTTGCACGGTGTCTTACACCCAGGCTTGGCCTGCACGGATGCAACGGACGGGCGTCCATAACCGGGACCTACAAGTTGCTCCTATGCTCGCTCTCCAGCCTCGAGCAGCCGCCCGCCCACTATCGGAACGGACGTGCCGCACTCACCGGCCCGCACCTTGGGACCGTCGGCCGTGGGCAGTACGGCGACTTCGGGGGGAGCTGAGAGGAAACGGCGGGCGGAACTCGGCCAGGTCAACGTTGCGGTCTCGTGCACTCGCCTCCGTCGGTTACCGGGCCGCACACGCCGCCTCGCGCGGTACCTCGCGTTGGTCGTGAATGAGCTTCACGGCGGGAGCGCTGCAACCACATGGCCGCCCCGAAGCCAGGTTAGGGTCGCCTTATAGTATATACAAGGGCTCTTGTCTCATTTTGGCTGCATCTCGACAGCAGGCAATTTGCCCGCCTGGACTTAACGCGGTTTATACATTATCTACAAGGAGCCCTTTTTTCATTTTGGCTGCATCTCGACAAATCTGTCGGGATGCAACGAAGATTGATCGCCACCCTGGGGTGCAGATTGAACAAATCGACCCTCTCGACGGCTGTGTTCAACTTTGCCTGCATCCGCGTGTTGGACTTGACAGCCACCGGTGACGCCGAGCGTGCCCCGTTAACCTGCATCCACAAGCACCGACAGCCGTGCCAGATGACCATCGGTCAGCGGGACGGCGACCGATCCAGGGCATGGTCCGCGTGTTCGTTCGCGGCCAGGCTTTGAAACATGACGTGCAGGCCGACCAGTCCGTGCTCCCGGTGATCGAAAGCCTCCGGCACCGTGGTGAGGATCTGGAAGCCCAACGCCTGCCACAGGTGAACCGCACCGGTGTTGGTCTCCACCACCGCATTGAATTGCATGCTGCGGTAGCCCGCTGAACGAGCCCACTCCAGGACTTCCTCGCCCAGCGCCCGGCCCACGCCGCGCCCGACCTGCTCCGGATCGACCATGAAGCTGGCGGTGGCGACGTGCGATCCGCGGCCAGGCCGGTTCGGGCCCATCTTGGCTGAGCCCAGGACGAGGTCGCCCTCGACGGCCACCACGGTGCGGCCCGGAGGCTGCTCCATCCACAACGGCCGGGCCTCCTCGAGCCAGAGGTGCTCGGGGTAGGCGTAGGTGCTGCCGGCGGCGACGATGGCGGAGAAGAACGGGTAGATGCCAGCCCAATCCTGGTCCGTGGCCTCCCGAATAATCACAGTCGAGACTGCAGGCAGAGCAATAGAGCCGAGGCCACTGCATTGCTCATCGAGCCGGCCGGTAGAGATGCCTGACCGGGACGGTTGCGTGTTGGGCCCGCCGCGTCAGGTTGGCTTCCCGACTAGTTGGGATTGGTAGGCGAAGACGACGAGTTGAGCGCGGTCGCGGGCGCCGAGCTTGAGCATGGCGTGTCCGACGTGGGTGCGGATGGTGGCCGGGCTGAGCACGAAGTGCTCGGCGATCTCGTCGTTGGACTGCCCGGTGGCGACTTGGGCGACGATTTCTCGTTCCCGTGCGGTGAGTTGGTCGATGTTCGGATGCGGTTCGCCGGACATTCGGTCGTGGCCGGCGAAGCTGCTGATCACGCGGGTGGTGACGGCCGGGGACAGCAGAGCTTCACCGGCGGCGACGGTGCGGATCGCGTGCACCAGCTGGGCGGTATTGTCGTCTTTGAGCAGGAAACCGCTGGCTCCGGCGCGCAGCGCGGCGAAGACGTACTCGTCCAGGGCGAAGGTGGTCAGCATGATCACCCGGGTGCCAAGCAGGTCAGGGTCGGCGCTGACGTGCTCGAGCTCAGCGATGCCGTCGAGGACGGGCATCCGGATGTCGAGCACAGCAATGTCAGGGCGGGTGCGGCGGATGAGCTCCAGTGCTTCGCGCCCGTCGGCGGCCTGCCCGAGGAGTTCGAGCCCGTCTTCGGCCTCGATCAGCACCGCGAGGCCCATCCGGATCAGCGGCTGGTCGTCGGCGATGACCACCGAGATCACGCGCCGACCACCTGGTAGGGGAGTTCGGCGTGCACGCGCCAGCCGCCCTCGCGGCGCGGTCCGGCGTGCAGCGTGCCGCCGAGCGCGGAGCAGCGTTCCCGCATGCCCACCAACCCCGATCCGTGCGACGGCGCCTGGCCGGGCGCACCCGCGCCGGCACCCGCGTCGCAGACCTCGACGGTCACCGCCTCGGCGGTGCGTGCCACGCTCACCTGCGTGCGGGCCGCGCCGGCGTGGCGTGCGGTGTTGGTCAGCGACTCCTGCACGATCCGGTAGACCGCCGCCTCGTGGGCGGTGGGCAGCCCGTCGGCTCCGCCGGTGACCGACAGCCGCACGTCCTGGCCGGTGGCGGTGAACCCGGCGACCAGCGCGGGCAGGTCGGCGATTCCCGATGCGGGTGCGCATGGCGCGTCCTCGCCCCGCAGCACCGACAACGTCCCGCGCAGCTCGGTCAGCGCCTCGCGGCTGGAGCGGACGATCGCCTCCAGCGCCAGGTGCGCCTGCTCGGGGCGGCGCGCCTCCACGTGCAGGGCCACACCCGCCTGCAGAGAGATCACGGCCAGGCTGTGCCCGAGCACGTCGTGCAGCTCCCGGGCGATCTGCATCCGCTCTTCGTCGACCTGGTGCCGGTGGGCTTGGACCGCGGCGTGCCGGGTGGAGGCACGGTTGATCCGCACCAACGACGTCAACGCCCACGGAATCACCGGCACCAGCGACCACGTCAGCAGGCTCAGCGTGGAGGCCAGCACGCTGGCGCCGTTGAAGTGCACGGCAGCCGCGGCGACCAGCGCGACGCTGGTCGCCGCCACCACAGGAAGTGCCCGGCGCAGCGGCTGCGCCCAGCCCAGCATCGCCGCCGCCGTCACCGTCACCAGGTAGATCGGGCCACCCGGGTAGTCCCGGGCCAGGTAGGTCGCCACCAGCACCGTCGTGGCGGCCAGCACCGCCCGGGGCCACCGCCACACGAACGCCAGCAGCGCCGGTGCGAGCAGGAACAGGAGGTAGGCCTGCGCGTCCAGCGGACGGTATCCGGCGGCGTCGGCGCCCGCGGCCGCGCCGCGAGTGCCGAACAGGCAGAACAGCACACCCGCGACGATCCATCCGCCCTCGAGCAGCACCACGCGCACACGTCCGGGCCCGGGGCCGGCACCGTTGAGCCAGAGGGCAACACGCACGTCGCCGAGGTTACGGTCCCACCCACCGGCTGTCCTCAACGCTGGAACGTAGCGGGCACTACGTCAGGTTGCGTATCTCCGAGCCGCCGCCACGGTGACGACACAGACCCCCGGGCTGCGCCAGGCTCGTAACCCTCACCCGGTCAGTTCCTCTGGAGGTTTCCCCGTGCGTCGTCTCGCTCGTTTCGTCGTCGCCCACCGCTGGTGGGTGCTGGCGGCCTGGCTGCTCCTGACCATCGCCGGCGGGTACGCCGCCCCGAAAGCCACCTCGGCGCTGACCTACAACTTCGGACTACCCGGACAGGCGGGGTACGAGACCAACCAGCAGATCCTGCAAACGTTCGGCTCGGGCGGCAACAACGCCCCGATCCTGCTGGTCGTCGGCGACGGCAACCGGACGCTCACCCCGACCGAGGCCGCCCCGGTGGTGCAGGCGGTAACGACAGCCACCCCGGGGGCGCGGGTGGTGTCCTTCGCCGACGCCCCGTCGCTGCGCTCCGCCGATGGTCGGACCGGGGTGGTGCTGGTCTACCCCCGCCCGGTGCCCGGTGCTGATCCCTACGCCGCGGCGCTGCCCGCGCTGCAGCAGGCCGCCACCCAGCTCAGCGCACACAGCGGCGTCCCGGTGACCGTCACCGGCCAGGCCGCCCTCGCCACCGGCGGTGGTTCGGGCGGGTCGGGGGTGCTGGTCGAGACCCTGTTCGGTGGGATCGGCGCTTTGGTGGTGCTGGTGTTGGTGTTCGGGTCGTTCCGGGCGCTGATGCCGCTGGTCATCGCCCTCGGGTCGATCCTGACCACGTTCCTGATCGTGTGGGGGTTGACCGGGCTGACCGACGTGTCGTTCATCGTGCAGTACCTGCTCGCGCTGATCGGCCTCGGTGTGGCCATCGACTACGCCCTGCTCATCGTGACCCGGTGGCGGGAGGAACGCGGCCACGGCCACGACAACGCTCATGCGGTCGAGAAGGCGATGGCCACCGCCGGGCGGTCGGTGCTGTTCTCCGGGACCACCGTCGCGGTCAGTCTGGCCGCCCTGATCGCGTTGCCGGTCCCGTTCCTGCGCAGTGTCGGGTTCACCGGCCTGCTGATCCCGCTGATCAGCGTGATCGCCGCGCTCACCCTGCTGCCCGCGCTGCTGTTGGTCGCCGGCGACAAGCTGGCTTGGCCGCACCGGCGCAGCGCCGACCCCGACAGCAGGTTGTGGCGGCGCATCGGGCAGGCGGTGGTGGCCCACCGGCGGATCGCCGCCGCCGCATCCACCCTCGTGCTCCTGGCCCTGGCCTCGCCGCTGGTGGGTCTGCGCCTCGGGCAACCCACCAACGCCTCGCTGGCCTCCACCGGAGGCAGTGCCGCTGCCGCGATCACCCGCCTGGACACCTCCGGGTTGGGCGCCGGACTGTCCCAACCCGTCGAGATCCTCACCAACCACCCCGAGACGGTCCAACAGGCCGTCGCCGGTATCGGCGGGGTCGCCGCGGCGATCGCCCCTGGAGCCTGGAGCCGTGGCGGCACCTCGATCCTCGAGGTGTGGACCACCGCCGATGCCTCCAACAGCGTCGGATCCGCTGCGGCCGCGACCGTGCGCAGCGCGGCCGAGCACGCCGGTGCCCGGGTCGGCGGAGCGCCCGCGCAGAACGCCGACTTCCTCACCGCCGTCTACGGCAACGCCTGGTGGATCGCGCTGATTATCATCGCCGTCACCTTCGCCCTGCTCGCCCGCGCGTTGCGCTCGATCGTCCTGCCCATCAAAGCCCTGCTCCTCAACGTGCTCTCCCTGGGCGCCGCCTACGGCATCACCGTGCTCATCTGGCAACACGGCATCGGCACCCAACTGCTCTTCGGCCAGGCCGCCTCGGGCGCCATCACCGTATGGGTGCCCATCGCGGTGTTCGCGTTCCTGTTCGGCCTGTCCATGGACTACGAAGTGTTCCTGCTCTCCCGCATCCGGGAGGAACACGACCACGGCCAGGACACCGACGACGCCACCGTGCACGGCCTCGCCCGCACCGGCCGCCTCGTCACCAGTGCCGCCCTCATCCTGTTCCTGGCGTTCATCGCCCTGTCCAGGGTTCCCACCGTCGACGTCAAAATCCTCGCCACCGCCCTCGCCCTGGGCATCATCATCGACGCCACCATCGTCCGCGGCATCCTCGCCCCCGCCCTCGTCGCCGCCCTCGGCCCCGCCAACTGGTGGACACCCCGACGACGCCACCCCCAACGCGAGGACAACTCCTCAAACCATGCCCGCGGGCCGCACGAGATCACCAAGCCCACGCCAAGCGGCGACCACCGCCCCAGCTGACCATCACCGTCACGGTCCGGCGGTGGCCCGGCAAGACTGGCGGGCACGGTGACATCGGACGGTTCGATCAGGATTCAAGAAGCCCCGTAAGGGCCACGGCCGCTGCCTGGGTGGCGGCCGTCTTCGTTTCGGCCTGGGCGACGGTGTACAGCCGTGATACTCGGTCCACTGCCAAGACGGTCCACGGACCCGTCCCCTCCTCGCCGCTCAACTCGACGTAGATGCGCGTCCGGTCGTGCTCGACGCGGAGGCGGTGCGCGTCGTTGCCGTCTTCGTGCAGAATCCGTCGGCGGTCAGGATCGGCCACGAACGATGTCCATCGGCTGCCAGGCATCCGGCAACGTAACCACAAAGACATTCCCATAGTCGTCGATGCCGGTAGCGGATCGCTATCCGGTGACGTTCGGCTGATCGGCAACCCACAGCCAGGTGCCGTCGCTTTGCCGCCTCGCGATCTCTGCTGTCGCGCCGCCGGAGAAGCGGGTTGAGGTTAGTGCGAGATCGCCACGGCGCAGCGCCGGGCGCACGTCACCGGTGAATTGCGGCGGGTCAGTGAGCAGCGCCTCGTACACGCCCCGAATCGCCTCGCTGCCGGTGACCACGTCGCCGCCTGCGGAAGGGAGCACGGCATCCGGCTCGTACAAGGCGACCACGCCCTCGATGTCGCGAGCGTTCGCCCGCTCCAGGAAGAGTCGGCCGAGGTCCTCCGGCTCGACGGCACGTTCACGGTCATCGAAGTCGGTCACTTCGCTCCCTCCGTTGTTCATCGTCCAGTTCCGAACAGCATCTCGTGCGGCACTGACACTTGTCCGACAAGCGGATCCGCTACTGACACGGCCTGTCGTAGGTAAGCCATGAGGTCTTTGTTGCTATTGAGTCGTACAGCCGTTGCGCCGGGAGGTTGTCGGCCGCCGTGATCCATCGGACGATGCTGCAGCCATCGAGTCTGCCGATCTCGGAAATCGCATTGAGCAGTGCGCGGCCCACTCCTGCGCCGCGATGATCGCGGTCGGTCATCAGGTCGTCGAGGTAGATCCCGACGGAGTCGGTAGACGGTCAAGCGAAGCGCCGGTAGTGGGCGAGCCCCACCGTTGCCCCGTCGGACGCCACGGCGCCGAGCGCTTTTGTCTCGTGGGCCGGATCGTGGATCCATCCCCACACCCGCTCAACAACCGCCTCATCCTGGGCGAGTTTGTAGAAGGTGCGGTATGCACGGAACAGCGGTGCCCACGAGTCGAACTCGTCCTCGCGTGGCGGGCGAACGGTGATGGAGGCGTCAGTCACGGGCGCAGTCTGTCACGATCGATCGGCGTACACGTCTGGTCGCCTGCCCGTAACCCAGCCGCCACTGGATCGCCGCCCGCAGACGATCGGCTTGTGCAACCGCGTGACCTTCTTTGGCTGGCTTATCGGACGGTTCGCTCGGCGGTTTCGTGCACGGTGTAGTCGAGACCGTGAGCGCGAGCTGGGCGAGGATCTAATCGGCTGAGCGGTGTCCGGAAGCTGCGGCGGTAGGTGTGGGGGGGTACGCCGAAGGTGCGGTGGAAGTGGCGGCGCAGGCTGGTCGCGGTGCCCATGCCGGTAAGGTCGGCGATCCTTTCGACGCTGTTGTCGGTTGTTTCGAGGAGTTCCTGCGCGTGGTGGATGCGCTGGGTGAGTAGCCATTGCAGCGGGGTGGTTCCGGTGGTGGCGAGGAAGTGGCGGGTGAGGTTGCGGCCGCTCATGTTCATCCGCCGGGCGAGGTCGGCGACGGTGAGTGGCTGGTCGAGGTGTTCGATCGCCCAGGCGAGCACCGGTCCCAGTCCCGCCGTCTCGTCGGGCACGGGGGCGGGGATGAACTGGGCTTGTCCGCCGGGTCGGTGCGGGGCGGTCACGAGTCGTCGGGCGAGGTCGTTGGCGACCTTGGCGCCGAAGTCGGTGCGCACGATGTGCAGACACAGGTCGATGCCGGCCGCGGTGCCGGCGGAGGTGAGGATGTCGCCGTCGTCCAGATAGAGGACGTCCGGCTCGACGGTCACGTTGGGGTAGCGGCGGGCCAGTCGGTCGGCGTGCATCCAGTGGGTGGCCGCGCGGCGCCCGTCAAGCAGGCCGGCGGCGGCGAGAACGAAGGCGCCGGTGCAGATCGAGGCGATCCGCGCTCCGGCCTGGTGGGCAGCACGGACGCGCCGAAGAAGGCGAACGTCGGGACCTGTCCGTCGCGCGTGTGCGCGGCCAATCCGACCAGATACCGATCACCGGCCACCACACCGGACAAGTGGCGGTACAGCCGAGAGCTCCAAAACTCGTTCGGATCGGTGAACGCCGCGCGGACCGCATCGGAGCTCTGCACAAGAGCAGTATCACCGACATCCTTGCCCCGCGGTGACCTGACGAAGCTGCGTCGTTTGACGATCCGCATGCGGGACGGCGATCAGTGGTACCACGCTTCACGGGTGGCTGTGGGCGAGGCGTTGGAGCAGTTCAGTGAAGTGCTGGCGTTGATTGGCGAGTGGAGCGAAGAAGGTTCGGTCGGTGTTCTCGACAGCGTTGTTGGCGACGTAGGCAAGTGTCGCACCTTCAGGGGTGACGGTGACCGCGCGAGCGCGGCCGTCGGCGGGGTGGTGGGCGCGGCGGATCAACCCTTTGGCCTCCAGCGCCCGGAGCACTTGGGAGGTCATCATCGGGTCGGTGTGCGCGTGGCCAGCGAGGTCGCGTTGGGTGACGGGGCTCTCTGCGGCCTGCCAGGACAGTGAAGCGAGGAGCACGAACTGCACGTGGGTGAGGCCGAAGGGTGCAAGCGCTGCTCGCTGCGCGGCCTGCCAGGCGTTGGTGACCCGCCAGATCATGAAACCTGGACTGTCGACTGCATCGGTGAACTCGCTGCGCAGGTCGCCGGTCATCGCTCTCGCACCGGCAGCATCGCTGCGCGCAGCACCGCCACGTCATCCGCGCCCAGTGCGACCAGGCCACGGCGCAGCTGGTACCCCCAATTCGGTGCGCTCGTCAAAGACAGATGCTCCTTGACCTGATCCAGGGAGACGGGGTGGGCGGTTTCGTAGCGCACCCGGCGGCGGAACGGTGTGAAGCCGTCCTCGTCCGCCTGCCAGATCACGTCGTCGGCGACGGTGCCGATCGCGGTAAACTGCCGCAGCGGCGCCGAGTCTCCCAACTGGTCGACCGGCGAGTAGTAGACGAGCGTGTCGCGCTCGTGCATCCGGGTGAGGCCGGCGCGCTTGCCGTGCCCGATCTGGGCGATGCCGAGGCTGACTCCTCGGCGGACATGCTCGGCCGAGACGACACCGAGCCACGCGTTCATGGCTGTTCCACGGTGGCGACCAGGCGATCCAGGTCGGCCTGTACCGAGTCGCGGAACCCGCCGCCCATGATTTTTGACCACACGAACGCGAGCGGTCCGTCCATCGTGACCTGTACGTGCAGCTCGCATCCCTGCGCGGCCGGTTCCACGGTGTGCCGGAACACCAGACGCGCGCCCGGCAGCCGGGTTGTGTCGGTGTACTCCCGGCCTGGGCTGCACGTGCTGATGACGAACTTCGCCTTCGGGGCGCCCTTGGGCTTCAGCACGCCCCGGGTGCCGACCTCCACCGGACCGTTGAGGTGAACCCACTCGGTGTCGGGAGACCACTCCGGCCAGGTGTCGTGGTCGATCCAACGGGCGAAGAAGGCAGCCGGGGTGGCGGTGGAAGTCGCGTGGCCTCGTCCCAGTTCCATCACCGCATTAGTATGCGCGCATACTAATGCGCAACGCAAGGGGATCGTCCACTGGGAGCGAGAAGCATTGTCGCCGAGTTGCGTCGGCTTTTTCGCCGTCAGGCCGTACCGGTGCGGGCCATAGCGCCGAAGCCGCTGCTGGAGCGCCAGGTGTTGCGCAGCTCGAGCCGGTGCAGGCGCCATCCCCCGCGGGTCGACTGGCTCAGGCGTGGAGGACGCCGCCGGCGATGAAGTAATGGTCGAGGGCGTTCGGGTCCGTCCCCTCTGGTTCTGCGTCGTGGTGCGCCCAGAGGTGGATCGCGATCAGGTTCGCCCGGATGCGCGCGGTGTAGCCAGCGAGATCGGTGTCACGGTCGAAGTAATTGATGTGGTCGCTGCTGACGTGGTGGGTGGCGCGGAAGCGGGCGAAGCTGCGGGTCTGTCCGACGAGGATCTCAGCGGGCCCGTTCATCGCTGAGCCGTTGGGTCGCACCAGCTGCGCGTTGTCGGTAAAGACGGCCTCGACGACGTCGCTGTCGAGCGTGTGGTCATCGATCCCAGCGAAGTAGCGTGCCAGCAACTCGCGCAGCACAGCACTGTCCTCGGACGGGGCGTGGCCGGTCATGGTTGCTCGGGCATCATCGCCGCCCGGTTCCGAGCCATGGCCTCGCACTCCTGGGCGGTGAGCTGGGCCATGGCGCGATTGCGTCGTTGGGCCATCTCGTCGCGCTCAGCGTCGCTGAGCGCGACCATCATGGTCCGACGGCGGTCCTCGAGCTCGCGTCGCTGTTCAGGGGTGAGCTGGTTCATGAGATCAGTCGTCTCCTTGATCTTCTCGGTGAGGACGGTCGGGTCGAGGCCGTCGTCGGCCGCGGCGGCCAGTAGTGCGCGCAGCACGTCACGCACCCGCCGCCCGGAGGCGAGGCGCTGCTCGACCTCGAGCAGCTGGCGGGCGAGCAGGTCGCTGATCGGCGGGCCGGTGCCGTCGAGGATCTCGGCGATGTCAGCGAGCCCCAGGCCCAGGCCACGCAGGGCCAAGATGTGCTGTAGTCGGGCCACGTCGCGGCCGCTATACCGGCGCGGACCGGCGCCGGCCCGCGCCGAGGGCCGCAGCAGAGCGATCTCGTCGTAATGGCGCAGCGTTCGTACGCTTACCCCGGTGGCCGCGGCCAGCTCCCCCACCCGCCAGGTGCGATCTCGTTCCGGATGCATGGGAATGACGCTAGAGGCGGACGTGACGTCCGCTGCAAGCCCGGTTGAACGACGAACCCAAGACGGGCGACCTGCGCGCCGCTCGTCACCGCAAGACGATCCTCTACCGGGTCGTTCAGCTGGTCTCGGTCAGGGACGCCAGGGTGGCCAGCTCGCTGGCCAGTGTCGCGGCGGTTTCCGCCGGGTCGACGTCGGGGGGCAGCGGCAGGGTCATGGTGATGACGCTGCCGCCCCCGGGTCGGGGGATGGCCCGGAGGTAGGCGCCGCCCTCTTGGCGCGGGGCGACCTGGCGCAGGTAGTCCACGGTGCAGGCCTCGCCGTTGATGGCGACTCGGAGGGAGAAATCCCGACCGTCCTTGGTGGCCTGCCACCCCGACGCGGAGTCACCGTGGACCTCGT
>JAABUZ0100007241.1_pt1 | contig 13455 bp, 19 predicted proteins | sample 5562091 | NCBI WGS metagenome assembly JAABUZ01 (sample SAMN12813069, study PRJNA571459) | rock metagenome | isolation source: Antarctica rocks | place: Antarctica: Victoria Land, Linnaeus Terrace sud | collected 2015-12-21 | reverse complement strand
AGGAACGGGAAGTGTCGCGGTGGTGCCGTACCGAAAGCAAGGACACGAACCGGATCGGGCAGCCTGCGCGGCATGTACTTACCGGTAACGGAAACCAGCTGGATGATGATGGCAACCGGGGTGGGAAGGAGCTGTGTGGAAAGGCTAAGTCGGCTTAGCTTCGCTAGGTCCCTCCGGCCCCGCTACGCGCCAACTTAGCCTAGCATACTCTTCCAAACCGGTGCATAATCCTGCACAGGAACCGGTCCGGAAAGAAGCGCCCCAGGCCCCCGAACGGGACGGTCCCAGCCACGGACGTACCCCCACACACACCCAACCCCGGACGCCCCGCAACCACCACCGGAACGACCCCGCCCAGCCCGGTACGCACCGCCGCGCGGCAGCAGTTGTTGGATGTCAACGTTGGGTTGCCACCCAGCCTCTCCTGCCCTGCCGGGCGGTCAAGGTTTGGCTTGGTTGCGGCCGGCACGGGGTCGAGATTGAGCCGCGGCAGGGGACACACCAACTTCGGTTCTCGGGTTTTCATGTGCGGTCGGGTTGCGGCGGTTTCGCGAAATAGCGTCGGCCGGATTTCCGAAATAGCGTGTGGCCGGTCGAGGCATATGGCGGCCACGTGCCTGACCTCAGATTGCGCCGGCAGCGGCGGCCAGTAGGGCCAGCACCGGGCCCGCCTCACCGCCGTCAGTGAGCCAGGTCGCCGGGCTGCGGGGGATCTCGGGGATCAGCGGCTGGATGGGCTCGTCGAGGGGCAGCACCCACATCAGGTCCTGGCTCGGTGTCATCATCAGCGTCCGGATTGCCGTCGGGTGTGTACCGGCCGGGATCGCGGCCACTACGGCGGCGAGATGGGGCAGCAGCCGGCCGTAGGCGAACTGCCAGGAGGGGTACCGGTGTGCTCCTCCGGACGGTGTGTAGGAGTACAGCTCACCGGCCTCCGTCATGCCGAGCACCTCGCGCTCGCTCCTGTCCAGCAGCGCCGCGACCGCCGCCTCGCGGACGCCGGAGTGCTCGCGGAGGAACGCCGCATCGGCATCGGTGAGGTGACGCTCGGGCTCGGTCACGTGGCCCGGTCATCGACGCGCCGCGCGCGGCGCACAGTCGGCGATCTGGCCGCTCGGGTCAGCAGCTCGCGCAGCTCCGGGTCGCCGTCGTACTCGCGCTGCGCCTCGGTTCGGGGGTCACGCTCGGGCTCGGTCATGGGTCCATCATCCGCCGCAGCCCTGTCGGCGGCGCGACGGCCTGCAGGGGACACACGAGATTCGGCGTATGCTCGGGGCATGTGCAGAGACCTCACCCACGGTGGCCGTCGCTGCGCCCGAGCAGAGCCGCTACCCGGCTCACCCGCATCCAACCCAGAACGCGCGGTGACTCGCGCCGAACAGGTTGCCGAGCAGGCCCGGGCCGCGTTCGGCAACGAAGGTGCCGCGGCGCTGGACCGGCTGTTCACCGCGGTCACCGAGGCCACCACTCCGGCGGAGCGGACCGACGCGGTGCGCACGTTCCTGGACAGCCTGGCCGGTGTGTGGCACGCCGTCGTCCGGTCGATCGGGCGAGCCCACGAGCGCAGGACCGACGCTGCCGATGCGCGATGGCGTGCCCAGGTCGGTGAGCAGCTGGCTCAGGTGCGGGCCGCCCGGTACGCCGAAGAACTCGCCGCGCTGGATCGCCTGCACGCCGCGGAGCTGCACCTCGCCTCGGAGGAGCTGCTGGCCCGTAGTCCCGATTGGGCCTCCGGTATCTGGAGGGAGTGCCAGCGGGCCGATTTGCTGGATTTGCAGCAGGAGCTGGACGAGGAGCGGATGCGATTGCGCAAGCTCGAGGTCGGGTACACGAAGCGCCCCACGCCCCGCGTCGGTTCGGATATCCGCCAAACCCAAGCCCGAATTGCGTGCTGGAGCCGGTCGCTGGAGGGACAGCTCTCGACCCTGGGGGCGACACCGCGCACCGAGGCCGAGGGGAAGCGGCGGTGCGCCGAAGCGCAGGACCGTGTCGAGACCGCCCGTGCCTCGTTCGAAGCGATGCGCGGGCGCCCGGCCGGCGGGCCCACCGCGGATGAGCGCGCCTACCTCACCCACGCCGATCTGGTGGCTGAGATGGAGCACAGCCGCGGGCACCCGGAGGAACGACGTGGGCGGCCTCGGAGCAAGTTCGCAGGCGAACCTTGAACCGATCAGCGGCGAGTTCGGCTTCGCCGAATCGTCTCTGAGGTGCGAACGTGACCACTACGCCGGGGGACGACGACGGGGCCGAGGAGATCACCTTCGTCGGCCCTGCCGCGGCCGCGGCTCGCATGGCGAAGTTGATGGCGACGCCGGGTATGGCGGGCCGAGTCGCCGCGGTGCGAGCCGAGATGGACGCGGCAGACCGGGCGGCTGCCGAGGAGCGGGAGAACCCGTGCTGAGGGCACGGCGGGGTCGGCGGGGACGGGCACCATGGGGACATGGACGTGTCGGCCGGTGACCTGGATGCACCGACACCGGAGGTCGCGGGTGATGCTCCGTGGGAGGTTGCGCTGCGGTACGCCGCCGGGGAGCTGAGCCACGATCAGATGATCGAGACGTTCACAGTCTGGCCGTGGACCCACGACCAGTTCCTCGACGCCGACAGTGCGTGGCCGGAGCAATACGTGCGGGGCAGCTGGCAGGACCTGGCGCGGGCCGCAGACGAGGGATACATCAGCCGTCAGGACTACGCGCTGTTGTTCGAGTGGTGCCATTGAGAGCGTGGCGCCGAGGGGTACTGCGAGCCGCCGCACACATAGGAGTGGACACCCCGACCACCGACAGACAGACAGACAAGGAACTCCCATGATGAACGCGGACGCCGACGACAGCGGCCGGCTCTACGACCGGCTCGACTCCGAGTTGAATGCGCTGATCGCCTCGGGCGTACATGACCCCGAAAATTGGTTCAACGCATCGACCTTCAGCGTCGATCAGGCGATTCGGTGGGACGGTCTCGGCTACACGGCGGAGGGCGCCCTCGAATGGAGCGCCGCCTTTCACGCTGACAAGGTCGCGATTGCGGCCTGGGCGCGTGTGGGAATGTGCCCCGTCGACCCGATTGATGTGCTCGAGGCGTTGACCGTTGGGTTGGATCCACTCCGGTGGCAGTGGTTCCGTATCCACGGTTTCTCACATTTGGCCGCTGTGGAATGGTCGGACCGCAGATTCACCCTCGCTGATGCCCTCGCCTGGGTCGAGTCCGGCTCCCCCGATCCAATCCAAGCCGCGGAATGGGCCGCCCGCTCTTTCAGCCCTGCGGCGGCAAAATCCTGGCGCGTGGCCATCCGAGAGGTCGCCGAAATTGCGACCGAGGTGATGGTCGAGGTGGGGTTTAGCCCCGAGGAGGCTTCGCTGGCCAGGCTGGTGACCGGGGTTGATCGGCCGCCGGAGCTGGCCGATCGCGTGCCCGGAGATATGAGTTCGGCCATCACGGCCGGCCGGGCAGACCGGGACCGGCAACACTGGTTGGCGAACTACCGGCCTCGGTGACGGCCGCCGCGGAGCATCATCCCCACAGGCGGCGACCCGCGGCCGTGCACACTCGGCGCCGGACACCGGTGCGGGACATTCCCGATTCGGCGGCCAGCGCCTGCCAGCTGAGCCCTGCCGAGCGCATCGTGATCAGCGCGGCCGTGTCGACCTCCGTACGACCCCGCGGCCCGGGTCGGCGGACAGCCACGGACTTTGGTGCGCAAGGTCGTGGTGGCGGAGGCGGTGCGCAACAAGATCGGGGACCTGCTGGCCGGGGGCGTTCCGCACGAGGAGCCGCGGTGGCAAGCCGGCGACGCCCATCCCCTGCCCGTCGTACTGAGTCCCGAACGGGCACCACCCGGTACACCGGGGCAGGGTCGAAAGTGGCACAGCGGAGCTCTCAGCGGGCAATAATTTCGCGCGACCCCCCAATCAGCCCGCGATCGGCGTGACGAGCTTCCCAGCCGAGCAAGGCCCCACCCCGTAACGGGGTGGGGCCTTCTTGCCGCTGTAGGGCTTCGTGCTGCCGCCGGACACATCGTGGGCATGGGACAGCAGATCGGTTCGAGGTTCCACCGTGGCGGGGTGTTCGCGGTGAACGCAGTGCCGGCCGTGCACATGGTGGGCATGGAGAAGCAGAGAACACCCAGCAGCCGCCGCGGAAGGTTCGCGGTGAACGCAGTGCCGGCCGTGCACATGGTGGGCATGGAGAAGCAGAGAACACCCAGCAGCCGCCGCGGAAGGTTCGCGGTGAACGTGGGGTCGGCCGTGCACATGGTGGGCATGAAGAAGCAGAGAGCACCCAGCATCCGCCCGAAATGTGCCGATATGCCGGAGATAACAGAGATCGTTAGCAAAGCTCATGTGGGTTCTGAGGGTTCTGTGGGTTTTTCTAACTCAGAGCTAGGGGGAGAAGTTAGAAAGTCCTCTAGGGGGACCGGATGGGGAAAACCCCCCAAACCCACAGAACCCCCGTTAGCAAAGCTAACGGTCTCATGTCACTTCACCCGGACCATGTCGCGTGAGACGACAAGATGGTGTAGTGTGAGGCGACAAGACCAGCAACTCCCCAGGAAAGAGACCAGCTCATGAGCACCGACCGCACCTACGCCCGCGGAGTCGACCCCGCCGCGAACCGCGAGTTGCTGGCGGCCGCCCAAGAGCTCGCCGGCCTCGGCTTCACGATCCTGCCGGTGGGCGCACGGAAGGTGGTGTCCCTCAAGAGGGACTATCTGGAGAACACCTCCGCCGACCTGACCGAGGAGACGCTCACCCAGATCCGCCAAGGTGCTGTGACCGGCCTGGCATTCCTCCGCGGTGCCCGCTCCACCCGACCCACCGCCGATGGTGGGTGCGAGTTCGTCGGCGTCCTCGAGCTCGAGGGGCGCGCCGTAGCCAGCGAAGCCTTTCAAGGAGAGTGGGACAACGCGGTCGAGCAGCTCGCACTCGACGGCGTCATGGAGCGCCTCGAGGCAGGATGGAAGGAAACCTCGCCCTCCGGGGGAGTCCACTGGGCTTTCACCATCCCGGTGCCCGACGTCGCCTACATCGGTCACCTCAAGAGCTGCCTGCCCACCCTCGCCGCGAGGCAGGCACAGCCGGGCGGCGAGGTTCTGTGCTTTGCGGAGCTGCTGATCGCCGATGGGTACGTCATCGCAGCCCCCAGCCACGGCGCCACCCACCAGACGGGAGACCCCTGGATCCGAGAGGCCGGCGGCCCGGCCGAAATCCCCGCCTTGACGGTGGGCGAGCTCTCCCGGCTTGCCGACCTGCTGGTCCTGGTGGGTGATGCCAAAGCGAACCCGAGGGACCCCGCAACCTCCCTGGACGCCCGCACCCTCATCGTCCGGTCCCGGTATGACGCCGCTGCGACCAACGAGGACACCGTCGAGCTGCTGGTGGAATCAGGGTGGGAGGTGACCGAAACCCGCGCAGACGGTGAGATCATCCTGTACCGGGCCGGTCACGCCCAGGTCAAGGTCGGCGGCGGGAGCCGCCCCCCTGGTTCTCTCTTCACCTTCTCCGCCAGCGCCGCTCCGCTGGACGCCGCGCGAGGTTTCTACACCGCCTTCGACATCCGCTCGGCCCTTACCGGCACCGACGCCGAGACATTGGCCGAGGAGTTGGTGAGGGACGGCATCGTCCGCCCGACTGTTTCGACCCTGGCGCCGCGCAACAGGCGCCGGATCTGGCTGGCGAACAACGACAGCGATCGGCTCACCTACATCATCGCCACGGAGATCGCCAAGGCCAAGCACCCAGACGACTCCGGCTCACCATTCGTGCTGTCCGAGGTGGGCGAACAGGGCGAGCCCCGCGGCCTGCTCACCGTGGACCGGCAAGGCGGGCTCCGCCGCTGGCATCCCAAGGAGTCCAAGGCCCTCGCGCTCCGCGTCGTCCAGCCCGTCCGTGGCAATGCAAAAGATGGGATCACCTACGAGCACGATCTGCCCACGACCATCGTCGAGGCCGCGGTTGAGGCGGCGCGGGATTCCCCGGCCACCTCACCGGTGCGGTTCATCGGCACCGCACCCGTGCTGCTGAGCAGCGGAGAAACGGTGGCGGAACCGGGTTACCACGCCACGAAGCGGGCGCTGGTCATCATCCCGCGCCGGGATCGCCAGACCTGGGGCGCCTACCAGGTACCGGAGCACCCCACTGCCGGCCAGGCGCAGGCCGCGCTCGACTACCTGCTCGAGGAGTTACTGGTGGACTTTCCTTTCGAGACCGAGCCTGACCGGATTCGCGCCGTCATCATGCTGCTGACGATGGCGAGCCGCGATCTTTACGGGCCGGCACCCGCCTTTCTGGTGTCTGCGCACGACCGGGGCAGCGGCAAGGGCCTGCTGTGCTCTCTGATGCGGCGCATCGCCTCCAGCTATTCGACGCCGGAGAGCATCGACTACGACAGGAAAGACGATGCTGAAATTGGGAAGGCTCTTGTCTCTGCGACGCTCGCTGGTGTTCGTTATCTCCATGTCGATGAGTTGCCTCGAGAGGATCGGGTGACCTCCAGAAAAATCTCAGAGCTGATCACCTCCGACGGAGACATGAACAAGCGAGCTCTCGGCGGGAACACTTCCGTCACCATCTCCAGGATGACGTTGACGGTCTGCGGCAACAACGCCGAGTTGGCGGACGACGGAACACGCAGATTCCTGGCGGTGAATCTCGCGGTCAGGACAGGTATTGCCAGCGAGCGCAGCGGTTGGCGGCACGCGGACCTCGCCACCTGGGTGCGGGAGAACCGCGCACCCCTGCTGGCGGCGGCGCACACCATTCTCAGCCACGGTCTTCAGGCACCGCGAGCCTCTTACCCGGCGTACGGCAGTTTTGAGAGGTGGAGTGCCGTCATCCTGCAGTCGCTGGCCTACGTGACCATCGGTGGGGTGAATGCGGCGGAGCTTGCCTTCTCCGACCGGAGGGAAAAGGCTGATCAGCAGGACGCGGAGGGCCTCGAGTGGTTGCCCTTCCTGCAGGGGTGGGTGAAAGAGTTCGGCGGTCAGTGGGTGTCCCCCTCGACCGCTGCCGAGAAGCTCACCGGCCGCGGCAAGGTCGACGAGTTGCCGGTCGACCTGCTCCCTCGCGTGGAGCAGGGTCCCACCGGCCAAGCCGCATCGTGGGGGCGCGCGCTGACCAGGCGGCGGGGTACCGCCGTCCGGAGCGATGGCCGCATCTACCGGCTCGCGCTGCAACGCGCGGACAGAGGAAACACCTACCGGGTGTCGGTGGAGGAGGAGGCGCCCGTTGCAGCGCCACCCTCTTCTCCGGCGGACACCACCCCCGCCACCACGCCGGCCCCGGCATCCCCGGCCACCAAGACCAAACCCAAGGCCAAGCCCAAGACCGCCGCGAAGCCGGCGAAGCGTGCGAAGGTGACTCCCACACCGATCGCCCGCCCGTCGATCGACACCCTCACGGTCCTCGAGCTTGCGTGATGAACGGCGCACTGAACTACCTTGCTGCGGGCGCCGAGCTCGAGGGGCTACGCCAGTGGCTGGCGTCCGAGCACGGCACGCTCGCCCTGGACACGGAGACGACGAACGACGTCACCGGTGATGGCCGCGACATTTGGGCTGCCGGGTTCCGCTGCACCCAGGTGGCACTGTGCGCGGCCGACGGCACGGGGTTCATCCTGGACGGCTCCGCGGTCGCGTTGGTGCGCGATGCCCTTGCCTGCCTCCCGCCGACCTTGCGGGTGTGGGCGCACAACGCATCTTTCGACCGGGACGTGCTCGCTGCCGCCTACGGGGTGCTGCCGGGGCTGCTGGATTCGGTGACGCTGGCGTACGCGGTGCGCCCCGAGCTGATCGGGGGTCGCAATGGCGGCGCCTCGCTGAAGGTTCTGCGGCCGGAGACGCACCTCGCCCAGGACCGGCTGCGAGCGCATTGGGAGGGGATCACCGGCGGCGAGGTGGATGATGCGGGGTGGCTCAGTGCCGCCACCGCAGGTCTCCCCGCGGATGACCCGGCGCTGCTGTCCTACGTTTCCACGGACGCCGTGGAAACTGCCCGGCTGGTGGACGATCTTCGCGATGGTGCGGACAAGGATGCCCGCGCCGCAGCGTTGCTCGAAGCCCGAGTCGATCGCATCTGGCACCGGGCAACGCTGCGTGGGTTCCGGGTGGACACCGACCGGCTGGGAGTCGAGGTGGCCAAGCTCGAAGAGGTCCAAGCGGCCAGCGTGGCGAAGTTCGGGTGTGACCTGACCTCCGCCAGCGAAGCAACCCGAGCCTGGGTGGCATCCCGCGGCATCCGCATTCAGGACGGCAAAGGCCAGGCCACGCTGAGCAAGGATTTTTATGCCACCGCATTCGTGCCCCCCGAGGCAGGAGACGACTGGTCCTCCTTCCTCGAGATCCGCCGCGCCGGTGCAGCTCGGAATGCGTTGACCGGCTTCCGGACGTCGATGGTCAACGGCCGTATTCACTCCCGCTTCTCCGTCCTGGGCGCGGTTACCGGCCGGACGATCTCATCCGCCCCCAACCTCCAGAACATAGCGCCTCACCTGCGGCCGATCTTCACCGCCGATGAGGGGATGACCTTGTTGGGCGCCGACTTTGACAGTGTGGAACCGCGGGTGATGGCGGCGATGAGTGGGGATGCGGCAGCGCTCGCCGCCGTGCAGGCCTTGGATGTCTATACGGAGATGGCGGTTCAGGTTTGGGGTCCTTCGGCTCGCGGGGACAAAGCCCTGCGAGCTCAGGCAAAGACATCTTTCCTGGCCACTGGCTACGGCCAGGGCGCGCCCGCCTTGGCCGCGCAGCTCGGAATACCCATCGAAGATGCACAGGATCTGAGAGATGGTTTTCGCCGCCAGTTCCCGCGGATGCTCGCGTGGGGCCGGTCGGTGGTGGCCGCAGCGGAGGCGGGCCGGCACCAGACGACCGGTTATGGCCGGTATTTGCCGCTTCCCCAGGAGGAGTGCCCTACCTCCCCGCGCCACTTCCGCGCGGTGAACTGGCTGGTTCAGGGGACCGGCGCAGACGTGCTCAAGCAGGTCACGGCGCGCGTCGCGGAGCGGCTGGGGTCGGCGGCGTTGTGGGTTCCTATCCACGACGAGCTGATCCTGCAAGTACCGGATACCGCCGAGGGTCGTGAGCGCGGGTTGGCTGCTCTCGCGGAGGCGATGAACTTTGACTTTCGCGGTGTGCCGATCACCGCCACCCCGGAGATCATCGGGCTCCATTGGTACAAACTAGGGCAGCAGCCGGCCCACGACCTCATTCCCGCTTGCGTTGCGTAGCTGCGCGGCGGATTGGGTGTCCGGCTGATCAGAAGTCCGGCTCGTCGGCCGGCTGCTCGAGTAGCCGCAGCCGGCCCAGGACGCCAATCCTGCCGGTGCCAGTGAGCGTTCCGAGAAGCTGCTCGCCGGCGCTCTTGGTCCGGGGGCGCACAGGGTTGGTCAGCATCAATTCCCGCGCCACCACCTCGCGCAACGCCGCCGCGACCGTCTCTGCGAGCGCGGCTTCAACCACGCGCTCCCGGTCGAGGGGGGCCACCTGATCCGGTTTGGCCGGAGTCCAATCCCCCCAAGGGTCGTTTGCCCACCAGCCGGGCATCTCCGCCGAGATCCGCCGCGCCTCTTCTCGGATGAGCCCGGCGATCGGCCCTGTGGCCATCCGCTCGGCGGCGGCGGCAATTTCCGGTTGGACCGTCATTCTCCTGGGTGAGGGCATGAGGTTCAGTGTAAGTCGAAGCGACGAAACCGCGCACAACGTGGTAGCCTTGTGCCATGAAGCGACACGAGGTCGAGGAGCGCGAACGCACGGTCGCGCGCGCCCTTGCGGACCTGCGCGCGAGCACGGTGACCATCGCCGAGGCTGCCGAGCTGCTCGGCAAGAGCGCTCCCGCGGTCCGGGTCGCGGTGGCCCGCGGCCGGATTCCCGCCATCCACATCGGGCGCGCCGTGCTCATCCCTCGCGCTTCTGTGGACCGGCTCTGTGACCCCGCCGGTGCTGCACCGATCGCGGGGACCCTCCTCTATGAGGACGCATGAAACACACCGGTGAGGAGCTGCCCGATGAGTGGTGGGATGACCTATACCTCCACCCGACCGAGCCGTGCGGCTGCCAGGACTGGTCTCCGGAGAAAACTGAGGATCTACCGACCCAAAAGCCGGTAGCCGAGAACCCGGTCGATGATGACCGGTGCCTCTCCTGCGGCACGGTCGCGCACGGCAATGGTCATTACTGCGGCTCCCGCGGGTACGTCTGAGCTAGCGGTGTTCTCGCTCGTCGATGTACTGCGCGAGTTCCGTCGCCGTCATGTCGCTGGCCCCCGAGCGCATGTTGCCAACGAGGGCGAACCGGCGCTCCACCGCTTGGTGCGAGCCATAACCCAGCAGGTCGGCCACCGTGCGGCGGACCGCGGTCGGCCGCAGACCGTGGTCCCAGGGCCGCATCTGTGCCCGCACGATAAGCATGCGGGCAATGTCTTCCCTTAGCGGTGTTCCGAGGCGGTCCGCGATTGCCGCACCCGCGCACTCGGCGGGCACGTGCAGTTCCGCGGCGATCCGCTTCGCGTGTGTGTTGATTGCCCCCTGGACCTCGGGGCTGATTGCGATGGCAAGCGCGGCCTCCACGATGAGTGGGTGGGGTGTGGGGCTCGCGGTGGGCACCAGCGCACCGTACAACACCGTGTTCCCAGCTTCAATCCATGAACTAAAACTATGAGTTGCCATTAGGAACTGATAGTTGTATACTCGGGGCATGACCATCAGCACCTTGGACCTCGAGATTGCGGTGTTGCACGACGCCGAGCGGGCGTCCTACTCGCAACGCGAGGCCGCGGACGCCTTGGGCATCACCCTCGAGGCGATGCGTGCCCGCGTGTGGCAGGGATCGATCCCCGCGGTGCACATCGGCTCCGCCATCCGCATCCCCCGCGCGGTGGTCGGAAACCTGCGTGACTCCGCCACCTTCCTGCACCGCGCCACTGAGCTGACCACCGGAGGGGGTGGTGCCACCTGACCGAGAACGCCGGGAGGCGCCCCGTCCGATCGGACGGGGCGCTGGCCGACCCGATTGCGGGGCAGGCGCAAAGGAGTCAGTGCCACCACGGGCAACGCCTACCCGGCCGCACACATGGTGAACGTGTGGACGACCTGAGACAGCCGCCGCACACACCACCAGAGACCAACCCGACCGCACCCCCGAGGAGACCGACCCGCCATGATCACCGACTCAGACCCCCGCGTGCTGTTCTTCCACGATCAGCGCGACCAACCGGTCCTCCGCTGCGCCACTGGCGGTGAGGCGGAGCTGGCCCGCGCTGCGGTCGCCTCCGCCTCCACCGCCCGCGTGCGCCGTATCAGCGAAACCGCGCTCGCGGTCACCTACGCCGACGGCATGGACCCGCACCGCCGGCTCAACGCCCGCGGATTCCGCGTTCGCCGGGACTCTTCAATTCCGTATCGCCAGGGCGTTCCAATCGAGCGGGCGTACCGCCAGGACATCCGAATTCCCGGGTACGACCCGATCTCCACCCTGACCACCAACTCCGAGGTCATGGTCACCGTGCGCTCCCGCGATGCGATGCCGCTGCAGCTGACCATGGCCGGCGGCTTCCCGTTCGTGGCCGTGGAGGTCCTGGGGATTCTCAGTGATGAGGGGTTCCTCGTTACTGACGAGGTCGATGACCTGCGGCCGGGGATGGCATTCGGCGACCTGTGGGTCCACGCCCTCGGCACCGCCGACGAGTTGAGGGCGGTGTTGGCGGCGCACGGAATTGCCGCCGCGACCGCGGACGACACCTACCCGACCGCAACGTGTGCGGGCGTGTGAACAGCACCCGCACACATACCGACACCCACCCACCACATCCGAGGAGCCGACAACATGACCACCACCGCACCCACCACCACCACCGCACCGGTTCGCCTGCGTGAGCACTGGGCCATGCCGACCTGGGTGATCGCCGATGACCCGGTGACGCTCGCCCACGCAGCACGGGTGCTCAGGGGGCATGAACTCTGCGTCATGGCACAGCCCTACGGGGGAGATCTGCCCGCCGGCGCTTTGGGGCTCTGGGCGATGGGTGCCCACGACGACGCCGCGGAGGTGCAGCTGCTGCTCGCCGCCGCCGGCATTCCCGCGGTGGTCACAGCGGTCGAGGTGCTCGATCTGGAGACGGGGGAAACCGTCGACATGGTCGAGCCCGCTGAGGACCCGGCGGACGACATTCACACGATTGCCGCCGGTGCCGCCCCCGAGCTGGAGAAGATGTTGGCCGCCATCGGCTGCCCCGGCGATGGGGAGATCACCTGGCGCCTCCTCGACCCGCTGTAGGGCGATCGAGCACCCCCGCACACACCACGTACAGACCCACCCGCACCCCAGAAAGGACACGCCATGAAGATCCACCGCCCGAACCGCCGAACGCTCGCCGCCGCGGTGCTGGCCGTCGTCACCGCGGGGGTGGTCGGCGTGCAGCACAGCACCACCTCAGCGCCTACCCCGGCACCCCCAGCTGCGGCAGCACCCGCGCCCGTCGTGCAGACCTCTGTGGAATGCAACCTCTTTGGACCCATTTTCGCCGTGATCATCACACCCCCGCCCGGGCACGGAGTCGCATTCGGTGTAGGGGAACGGATCCCAGGGCAGCCGTACGGCCAACGAGGCCTGGGGGAGTTCGTGGTCGCGCCCTCCCAGGATGCCTCCACCACTGCCCAATTCCGGCTTGGCAGCCGGACCGGCACGATGATCCTGCAGGAGCAGGACACGCCCAGCCGCGAGATCCCGTATAGCTGCCCGCCACTGCCGGGAGACCCGCCGGGGGCGCAGCGATGAACCGCGCCCGTCCGGTCGCACTGGCCTCCAAACAGCCCTGGGTCGCGGTCGACCCCCCGGAGGTGCCGTACGACCGCCACCCATAACCGGGTGTGACGAAGGTCACACGAGCTGCTGTAGGGAAATCCAAGGCAGCCGTACACACCACAGATGAGAACACCCCAGATTCGCCCCGCCGCACCCCGCGAGCGGTCCGCACCTCCCAGAAAAGGACTCGCACCATGACCACCAGCACCAGCACTTCCACCCACCGCGTACGCCGCGGCTCCGCGCTGGCCGTCGCTACGCTGATCGCCGCGGGCACCGGCACCACCGCCCTCCTCACCGCCCCCACTGCCTCCGCACGCTCGCAGTTCGCCGGGTGCACCTTTCAGGTGGCCAAGACCGACCAGGCAGGAAACCCGTTGCCCGGCGCTAGCTTCCAGCTAGCAACCCAGGACGGCTCGGCCAAGCTCCTCACGCCGGCCCAAGCCCTCCAGGTCGACCTCCAGTTCATGCAGCTCGTGAAGCCGTTCTCCGGGCTCCTGGATGCGGCACGGGCTGGGGACGGGCTCCCCAACTCCTTCGGTTTCCTCCCTGATGCGGGAGGAAACGTACCGTCGCTCACGCTTTCCGATGTCCAGACGTCAATCGACATCCTGTCGCCCTTCGCGTCGGCGCCGACCATCCCGGACAGTGCCTCGGCAGGC
>JAABUZ0100007239.1_pt1 | contig 13458 bp, 13 predicted proteins | sample 5562091 | NCBI WGS metagenome assembly JAABUZ01 (sample SAMN12813069, study PRJNA571459) | rock metagenome | isolation source: Antarctica rocks | place: Antarctica: Victoria Land, Linnaeus Terrace sud | collected 2015-12-21 | reverse complement strand
CCCCCGCCATCCGCGACGGCCTGGTGCGGGTGATCGGGATCGACCCCAAGGGCGGCATGGAGTTCGGGCTCTACGCGCAGCTGTTCCACCTGTTCGCCTGCGAGTCCGAGTACGACCTCGTCCTCGCCCTCGAAGCCGCCGCCGACCTGATGGACGACCGCACCCGCGCGCTGCGCTCGATCACCCGCCAGCACACCCCGACGCGGGAGATGCCGTTCTACCTGGTGCTGGTCGACGAGATCGCGTCCCTCACCGCCTACGTCAGCGACCGCGCCCTCAAGGAACGCGCCCGCCAGGCCCTGGGCCGGCTGCTCACGAAGGGACGCGCCCCGGGGGTGTCCGTGCTCGGGTGCGTGCAGGACCCCCGCAAGGAGGTCATCGACCTGCGCGGGTTGTTCTCCACCCGCATCGGGCTGCGGCTGACCGAGAAGAAGGAAGTCGACATGCTCCTCGGCGACGGGACCCGCGACCGCGGCGCCAAGTGCGACCGCGTCGCCATGACCACCCCCGGCGTCGGCTACGCCCTCGAGGACGGCTCCACCACCGTGACCAAGGTCCGCGCCGCCTGGGTCACCGACGACCATCTGCGTTGGCTCGCCACCACCTACCCCTCCCCCACCCACGACGACGTCACCCGCCTGCGCGTCGTCCCCGAAGACAAACCCCGACGACCCCGCCAGGCCACGAAGACCACCACCAAGAGCACCGGCGGCGAGGCCTCGTGATGGGCAAGCTCGGCAACGACGGGAACGGCGTGCGCCGGCACACCGACAACGCGGCGAGCTCCCTGGGGCTCGCCAACCACGAGACCTTCTCCAGCTCGCTCGGGCTCTGCGACGCCTACGACGTCGTCGGCAACCTCGACGAGCTCGTTTATCGGCTCCCCCAGCTCGTGACCTACCTCGCCCGATCAGTCGAGCACGCCGGCGGTGGTGAGGGTCTGGTCGACGACCGCGGCCACGACCCCGCCGAGGCGCTCTACGACCTCAAGCACGCGCTCACCGCCGTGCTGGGCGGCCTCGACGGCGTTGGAATTCATCTCGCCGCCGCCCACAACGCCCTCGGCCACCTCGGCCGCACCGTCATGTCGGAGGAGTAACCCATGGAAGCGCTGTTATTTACCGCAGAGGAGGCGGCTGACCTGTTGAAGATCAGCCGGTGCAAGGTCTACGACCTCCTGCGGAACCACGACCTTCGATCGATCAAGATTGGCGGTTCCCGGCGCATCCCGCGCTCGGCGCTGGAGGAGTACGTCGCTCAGCTCCTCGACGGGGAGGCTGCTTGATGGCCGGCGAGGAGCGGGGTCGCCGACGCAGGGTCAACGGCGAGGGGACGATCAGCAAGCGGAGCGATGGTCGATGGACCGGCGCCGCGTACGTCTACACCACCTCGGGCGCGATCAAGCGGAAGTGGGTCTACGGCTGGAGCTTCGAGGAGGTCCGAGCCAAGCTCGACCAGCTCAAGACCAAGTCGGCCAACGGCGAGGCCGCGCCGGACGGGTCGACGCCGCTCGGCGAGTTCCTGGAGGAATGGCTCAAGGAGGTGCAGGCCGAGAAGCGCGCGACCACGTGGCGCGGCTACGAGTCGGTCGTCCGGCTGCACATCGTCCCCGCACTCGGCAAGAAGCGGTTGGAGAAGCTGACCGCCGCGGAGGCCCGTGCATTCATGGCCGGCCTGCGCGAGAAATGCCTCTGCTGCGCGAACGGCTGGGACAAGCATAAGCCCCGCGAGGAGCAGTGCTGTTCCGCCGGCCGCTGCTGCGGACACCACCCGTCGGTGCGACAGGTCCAGTACATCCACGCGGTCCTGCGCAACGCCCTCGGGCACGCCGAGCGCCTGGAGCTGGTGCACCGCAACGTTGCCAAGCTGGTCAAGGTCAAGACGCCGCGATACAAGGTCGGCAAGGGCCTGCCGGTCGCCCAGGCCCGCGCGCTCCTCGCGGCCGCGGAGGGAACCCGGTTCTATGCCGCGTACGTGGTCGCCGCGACTCTCGGGCTGCGCCGCGGTGAGGTGCTCGGGCTGCGCTGGCAGGACATCGATTTCGAGGAGGCGACGCTGACCGTCGAGCAGACCGTCCAGCGGGTGAAGGGCCGTCTGATCATCGATCGGGCCAAGACCGAGGAGTCGGAGGCGACCATCCCGCTTCCGAAGGTCACACGGAAGGCGCTGCTGGCTCATCGTGAGCGCCAGGAAGCGGAGCGGGTGGAGGCTCAGGAGTGCTGGCAGGACCAAGACCTCGTGTTCACCACCCAGGTCGGGACCCCGATCGAGCCCCGGGCGTTGGATCGCGACTTCACCAAGCTCCGGGTCCGCGCCGGTTTCCCGACTGTCCGGCTCCACGACCTGCGCCACACAGTGGTGAGTCTGCTGCTCTCCCTCGGCACTCCCCCGCACGTCGTGCAGGCCATCGCCCGGCACGCCGACGTGGACATCACGATGACGATCTACGCCCACACCAACCTCGACGCGATGCGTCAGGCCCTCGACGCCATCGACTGGGAGGGCCGATGAGGTCCGGTTGTTGTACGGCTGTTGTCAGACGACGGTCCCAGATGACCTCGCCCTCAGCGTTTGCGCTGGTCGGACCTGGTCGGGGTGGCGGGATTCGAACCCACGGCCCCTCGCTCCCAAAGCGAGTGCGCTACCAAGCTGCGCTACACCCCGTGCGGCCGAGTGTAGGGGCCTCTACACCGTCGACCGCCTCGAGCAGGTGCCCAAGGACGAGTTCCCGACGTTCGCGGTGTTCGGCGCAACCGCCGACGACGTCCTGCGCCTGGTCACCTGCGCCGGCGACTTCGACCGCGGCGCCCGCAGCTACGTCGACAACCTCGTGGTCCACGCGAGCCGCGTCTGACCGTCGTACGGCGGTCGTTCCGTCGCGATGCCGCACCATGGGTACGTCCACGACGACGGGATCGACCCATGACTCCGCGCCCGCCCGCCGACTCCCCGAATGCCGCCCGGATGTACGACTACTACCTCGGGGGCAGCGCGAACCTGGCCAGTGATCGCGAACTGGCCGACCAGGTGATCGCGGCGCGGCCTGAGCTCCCGGCGATCGCGCGGGCCAACCGGGCGTTCCTCGGTCGAGCCGTGCGACACCTCGTCGAGCAGGGGATCGACCAGTTCCTCGACCTGGGCTCGGGCATCCCCACGGTGGGCAACGTCCACGAGGTCGCGCATCGTATCGACCCGCGGGCGCGCGTGGCTTACGTCGACCACGAACCCGTGGCCGTGGCCTACGCCCGCCACCTGCTGGCCGACGACACCCGAATCCGGGTCGTGCAGGCTGATCTCCGCGACGCCGAGACCGTGCTCGCCGAGAGCGCCGAGCTGCTGGACCTCGGCCGACCGTTGGCCCTGCTGGCGGTCGCCGTCCTGCACTTCCTGACCGACGAGGACGATCCGCCCGGTGCCCTCACCGCTTACCGCCAGGCTCTCGTTCCCGGGAGCCACCTGGTCCGCAGCCACGGCACGACCGACCGGCAGCCGGCGGGCGCCGTGACCGGGACGCAGATGTACCAGCAGTCGACCAGCCCGCTCACGCTACGAACCCGCGAGGAAGTCACGGCGCTGCTCGCCGGGTTCACCGTCTGCGCTCCCGGGGTGGTCTTCACTCCCGAGTGGCGGATCGGCGAGAGCGTCCCGGCCCGCGACGAGTTCGCCGGACACCCCGAGCGAGCCGGGTTCTACGCGGCGCTCGCCCGCCTGCACCGCTGAATCGGAGCGGAGCCTCCGGGCCTGTCCGCTACCCTGGCCCCCGGTCCCCGGGTGGGGCCCCCGCGGGCGTAGCTCAATGGTAGAGCCCCAGTCTTCCAAACTGGCTACGCGGGTTCGATTCCCGTCGCCCGCTCCACGCCATTCTCGCAGGTCAGCGGCCTACTGGACGCCCACCAGGAGTTCCGGCGGCCCCGGAACCACTCCACTCACGTGCAATTGGCGTGCGATTAGGCCGACGCGGCATCGTCGTCACCCTCCTCGTCTTTGACCGGGCGCTCGCCCTCGACGTGCTCTCCCATGCGGTCCGCGATCGCTCGGTCCCGCTCGTCACTGGCGTGCTGGTAGATCAGCGCCGCGCGCATCGACGCGTGACCCATCCGTCGCATCAGCTCCCGCGTGCTCGCCCCGGACATCGCCGCGAGCTGATTGCCGGTGTGGCGCAGGTCGTGGAAGTGGAAGCCGGGCGGGAGTCCGACGCTCACCACGGTCTTGGTCCACGAGGTCTCGCGGTGGAAGTTGCCGCGGCGCAGTGCTCCGCCCCGTTCGCCGGTGAACAGCAGGCCGGTCGGACCGGGCTCGGCGTAGGTGTCAACGTGCGTCGTCAGCTCCTCGACCAGGACGTCGGGCATGGCGACCCCGCGGACGCCGGCCTCGGTCTTCGGGGGTCCTTCGACGATCTCGCCGGCCTGGGTCTGACCGAGGCTGCGGTGGACCCGCAGCACGCGCCCCACGAGGTCGACGTCGCAGCGTCGCAGCGCGATCAGCTCGCCCCAGCGCAGGCCGGTGAAGGTGGCAGCGAGGACCAGGGCACGGTACCGCGGTGGGAGCGCTGCACGGAGCGCGAAGACCTGGGCCACCGACGCGAAGGGACGTTCCGGCGTGCGGTGCTGGCCGGCGCCCTTGATCCGGCAGGGGTTGCGCTTGACCCGACCGTCGTCCGCGGCGGTGGTCATGATCGCGTGCAGCAGTCGGTACGCCTTGGCGGTCCGGTCCTCCGAGCGTCCCGAGGACAGGAGCGTCGAGCGCCAGGTCCGAACACGATCGGTGGTCAGCTCCCCGACCTCGGCGTCCCCGACGAACGGTTCGATGTGCAGCCGCCAGAGGCTCGCGTACTCCTCGCGGGTCCGCCGGGCGCACCGGTGCTCGGCGATCCATTGCCGACCGAAGTCCGCGAGGGTGATCTCCCCGAGCTTCGGGTCGGTCCAGTCACCGCGGAAGATGTCGCCTTCGAGCACCGCGAGCCACTGCTCTGCATCCCGCTTCCGCTCGAAGGTGTTGGGCGCGGTCCGACGCTGACCGTCGCTACCTAGGTAGCTCGCCTGAGAGCGACCCGAGGGCAGCTTGCGCACGTTGCCGAACCGTCGATGGTTCTTCTTGTTCCCCATCACGCCACCCCCCGTCGGACCGACGCACGGGTGATCGGCTCGACTCGGCCGGCCTGAGCGAACGCTTCGAGGTCCACGTCGGCCAGTCGGACATGCCGCCCGACCCGGTGAAAGGCGATCCGTCGTTCCGCGATGATCCGACGGATGAACCGCTCCGACGTGCTCAGGTACTCGGCCGCGGCCGCCACGCTGAGGTACTTGGTCTTCTCCGCTTCCATCGTTCTGCCTGTCTGTTCGGTCGGTCTGCTTCCCGTGCTGGTCTCGCCGGTCATGCCGCGAGCGACGTGAGTTCGTCGCGGGCGGCGCGTCGCCGGGCTCGGGCGTTGGCGGCGGCGGTGTTCGCCAGGAGGGCGTCGGCGCTGGTGTGCCAGCCGATGCCGGCAAAGGCCAGCGAGCTGACGATGATTTCGGTGGTGTCGTCGTCGGCCTGGTCGTCGAGGTCGTTCTGGGGGCCTGCGGTGGTGTGCTCGCGGCGCCAGTCGCGGCGTGCCTGGCGCAGGGCGCCGAGGGTGGTGGAGTACCGGCGGCTGCGGGTGGAGAAGTGGCCGCCGAATCCGAGCATGTGCGCCCGGCGCTGTAGCCGACCCCAGGTCTCGGCCCATTGGTCGCGGTCCCACTCGTCGGCGCCGGGGTCTTCGGGGTCGTGGGGACGGCCGCCGAGGTACCAGCAGGTGTCGATCTGACGGCCAGGGTGGGTGTCGTGGCGGGCATAGTCCCGGACGGTGTCCGGCCGCAGCCGGGACGAGACGTGCCCGGCCATCTCGGTGGCTTTGGTGGCTACTTCGCGAGGTAGCCGGCGACCGCGCCGGTGGTGATCTCCCCGGTGTCGTCGAGGTCGAGCCGCGAGAGCCGGACGGGTCGGGGGTCGACCTGCTCGCCCCAGCTGATGGGCCAGCCCAGCGGACGCGCCGGATGCGCCGCGGTCGTGAGCCGGGTGTCGGTGACTGCGTCGCGCAGCACGGTCGCGAGGTGCTGGGCGCCGACCCGGGGATCGGGGACCAGGATGGCGTCAGCATCCGTCGGGTCGCGGCCGTCGAGGCGGACCAGGGCGTGGAAGTGGACCGCGCCGCGGTGCTGGAACTCGGCGACCTCGGTGTAGCTGAGCCGCAGCTTGATCGCGTGGCGCTTCTCCAACGACTTGATGCCGCGGCGGGCGGCGATCATGGTGCGGCGCCACAGCTCCCCGGCGTGCAGGTTCCAGACGGCCTGGTGGGGGTGGTCATAGCAGTCCAGGCACAGCGGCCGGCCGATCTCGCCGCCGTCGGGGTCGTGGCGGGTGAAGCAAGCCAGCGGGTGGCCGTGGTCGCAGTGCTCGAGGGAGCGCCGAGGGCGGCACGGCAGGGTGCGGCCGGCGCGGTCGGTGCGGTGGGCGTGGACCGGCCCGAACGAGGGGGCGGTGACGCTCAGGAACACGCACGGGTGCTGCGTGACCGCGGCAGGGACGGTCTTGCCGCCCATCAGCCCCGCGATGACGAGTTGGTAGATGTCGGCCCGGTAGGTCTCCGCGCAACCGGGACACACGCTGGCGCGACGGTTGCCACACGGGGTGTAGAGCACGCCGTCGGGCATGGCCGAGGTGTGGGTGTCGGCGGTGATCCGTCCGGTCGACGTTTCGACGTGGGTGAGGTTGCCGACCAGCCGGATCGGGTGCGCGCAGCCGGCGGCGCCCGCAACGTGGGCCAGCCAGCGGTCGTGATCGTCGCGGATTGCCGACGCGAGCTGGTCGAGGCGGGCGTCCTTCGCGGCGCGAGCTCGTCGCCGTTCACCGAGCGCTTCGACCGTGGCGCCGGTGATCATGGCGTGGCCTGGTGGTCGCGGCTGGTGAGGTAGCGGGCGTTGGCGCGGAGGTCATCATCGCTACGCGACGGCCGGCCCACCGCAGTCACGAAGGAACACGCCGAGCCAGGTACACGGGGCGGTGGGCCGCCCGCCCTTGATCGCGAGCCTCCGCGCCCGTGCTCCCGCGCTCCAAGCGTGGCGGGGGCAGCGCCCCGCCACCCGTACCGGGGCCGACAGCCCATGCGACACCGGAACAACCACCCGAGCACAGTCCGGCCCGATACGACTGCGAAGTATCGACGTGCGACTGTGAAGTATCGACATGCGACTGCGAAGTATCGACATGCTCCTAGGTTGGGGTACGCTCTGCAAGATGCGACCTCTTCGGTACTCGATTAACGTCACCTTGGACGGGTGCTGCGATCACCGCGCATTTCTCCCGGACGAAGACTTGCATCGTAACGCGGCGGAGAACATCGCCCAGGCCGACGCCCTCCTCTTCGGCCGTCTCACCTACGAAATGATGGAGGCAGCGTGGCGGTCGCCGGCGCGGACGGGAGGGAGGCCTGACTGGATGGAACCCTTCGCCCGGACGATCGACGCGGCAAAGAAGTACGTCGTGTCGAGCACTCTGGACCAGGTCGACTGGAACGCGGAGATCGTGCGCGGAGATGATTTGGAGAAGGCCGTTCAGCAGCTGAAGCGGGAGTCGGGTAAGGGATTATTCGTGGGCGGCGTGACACTTCCGTTGGCGTTGGCGGAGCTGGGACTGATCGATGAGTACGAATTCGTCGTGCATCCTAGACTGGCGGGCCACGGGCCGACGCTGTTCGCAGGGCTCTCGAAGTACGTCGACCTGAAGCTGGTGAGCCGGCTGGAGTTCGGCTCAGGGGCGGTGGCGATGCGGTACGTGCCGACAGCCGCGGGCAACGACGGCACCCCCTGACAGTCCGGGCGCCCGGTTCGACCAACGTCCACGCCCGCCGCCCAGGCGAGCACGTTGATCTCGCAACGTGCGATTAGCGTGCGATTGAGGACGGCCAACCAAGGTCACGACCGGTACCCGGTGTCGGTCGGCGTGCCAGGTCACGTGGTCTCATCAAGGGCTCAGCGCGGCCTTCCAAACTGCTACGCGGGTTCGATTCCCGTCGCCCGCTCCACAGCATCACCGCAGGTGAAGGACTCCAGGACGCCCACCGAGCGCTGCCGTCCCCCGCCCGTACTCGTCCTGCGTGCAATTTGAGTGCAATTAGGGATCGTCCACAGCCGGCGGCGTCTGAGCCGGCGGCGAGGGCAGCACCCCGCCACCCCGACCGGGGCCGACAGACCCCGGCGTCCCCTTCGAAGCCCCGGAGTGTCACCAACCTCCCTGGTCAAGGACATCTACCAGTCGCCGACGCCAGGCGGCCCATCGAGCACCGTGGGAACGTACTCGAGCAGCTGGAGCCGACCGTCGAACGTGCGGCTGTCGACCAAGTCGAGGGCGATGTCGGGATACCCGTCGAAGATGCGGTCCTTCCCCGTGATGCCGGTGATTACTGGGAAGACAACCACACGGAAGCGGTCCACCACGCCGGCTTTGAGCAGCGATCGGCACAGACTGAGGCTGCCGATTGTGCGCAGGGGTCGCGACTCGCGCCGCTTCATGTCCTGCACAGTTTCGACGGCGTCCCCGTCGACCAACTCGGTGTTGGCCCACGACAGCGGCGCCTCCAAGGTGGAGGAGAACACGACCTTTGGCATCGCGGTCAATGCGGCGAGGCTGGGTTCGTCGGGCATCTCGTTGGCGAAACCGGACATTAGCCGGTACGTCGTCGCACCCAAAAGGGCGGTGTGCTGGTTTTCGGCTCCTCCCTTGATCCAGGCAAGATACTCAGGGCCCTCCATGCCCCAGTAGCCGGGCCAACCGTCCGCGCCCGCGTAACCGTCAAGTGAGATGATGAAGTCCACCATGAGGCTTGCCATCAGTTTCCCTCCTTCTGCAGGTGCGCTGTGCCAGTGGTGACCCTGCTGGTCGCGGGTCCCACATATCAGCGACGGCCTGCTCGACAGACCGGAGCCTTGCCCAGGGTGCCGTCCTGGCCGCTCGAAGACCGAGCGTGCTCGTATTATATTAGGACCATCTAGTATTTAGCAAGGACGACGCTGGACTGGCCGACTCGTGGCGATCGGCTGGTCAGTGTTTGACTGCTGAGCGCGCGGCAGGGTGCCAGGGCGGCGCCTACTGCCTGCCGCTGTTCGAGGTCGGAGGCCCTGACGACGGTCCCGGCGCGGCCTTCCAAACTGGCTACGCGGGTTCGATTCCCGTCGCCCGCTCCACCACGTCCATGCAGGTCAACGGCTCGCGAGACGCTACGCCCAGCCCATGCGAGCGCTCCCTCCCACGCCGAGCCATGCCCGTCCGGCCGCGCCGAACGCACCGCGGCGACCACCGCCCCGATCAGCTCATCGGTCAACGCGCCGAGCCCAGCTTCCCGGGACAGGCCCGCCGCCTCGGCGGCCGCGACGTACCGGCGGGCGGTCTTACGGTCCACCCCGCCCGCTCGCCAACCGTCCGCAGAATCTTGTGGCTGGGCGGCGGGGTCGGCGGTTGTGGAACGCGCGCAGGTCTCGCAGCAGGTGCGCGCCGCACCAGGCGTGGTGGGCGTCGAGCAGGTGGGTGTAGCCGGCGTAGCCGGCGTAGCCGGCGTAGCCGGCGCGGACGATGGTGCCGGTGTAGCCAGGCAGCACCTGGCCGGCGTCGATGTCGGCGGCGCTGCGGCCGCCGGTGTGCAGCGCGGGTCAGGAACTCGGTCGCCGCGACGTGGACGTATTCGAGGCTCCCGAGGCCCCCTTTGGCGGCGGTGGACAGGTAGGACTGGACGACGGCGAAGTCGGCCAGCCCGGTCAGGGTGCGCCAGCAGCCCCCGGACGTCCGTTGCTGGATCTAGCGACGGCGGCCCTTCGACGCCATCAGCCAGCCTTCCGCACGGCCCGCGCAACGTGATCACGGGATACGACGTCGACACGACCGTCCTGGACGAACGCCTCCAGGTCGTCGAGGGCGAGGTGGACCCGCTGGACGTCCGCCGCGACGCCGCCGAACTCGTCCGGCTGCTCTCCGGCTGGCAGTGGCAGGCCGTGCACGCAGCCCCGGACCGGCGAAGCGAGCTGGGCGCAGATCGCGGCCGCCACCGGCGTGACCGTCGAGCAGGCCCGCGCCGACTACGCCGTGGCCCTCGACCGCCAGGAGCGCATCGGCGCCGAGGTCGCCGCCTACCGCGAGGTCCTGTGACCGCGCTGCCGAATTGACCTCTCATCAGTCAAGGCCCGGGCCGTCTGGCCTTCGGCCCTGGCCTCCCGCTCCGCTCCGGCGGGCCGGGGCCGCGGCCGGGCGAGTGCGAAGAAGGAGACCGCCACGACGACGGAGGAGGCATCCGGCTGCGAGGGTGCCGGACATGCCGACGGGACCGAGCGAACTCACCTTCCGGGCGAACCGCCCACCGACCGAGCGCGCGGGGGCCGTTCGCATCGTCCGGAGGTTCCGCCCGGCACCTAACACCTTTGCCGACGCCGTCGACGAATGCCCGTCAGTGGTGGTGGCCGTGCCGGCCGAGGGTCTCCACGAGGGTCGCGCCGGGGCGGGTCCACTGCGGCACGGGCCGGCTGGTCGGGCCCCAGGTGGCGACGCCGTCGGCGTCCGAGCGCCAGTACCAGCAGGCCTGGCGGCCCTCGGACGGGTGCCCCTCGCCGACATCGCCGATCACGGGCCAGCCCTCGGGGTTGTCCTCCCACGCCTCGCCGCGGCCGTAAGGCGTCATGTCGAGCAGGCCGAAGGACCCGTTGACCGGCTCGTTGCCACGGCCCGTCGTGGAGTAGGTGAGGAACACGCGGTCGCCGTCGCGCAGGAAGCAGGTGATGGAACCCATGCTGCCGCCGACCGGCGCCTCCACACCGCGCACCGAGTACCAGGGCTGGGTGTAACCCATGAACTCGACGTAGGAGGCCACCTCGTCCCACCGGCCCGTGGTCAGGATGGCGAACGAGACGCCGCGGGCGTTGAGGTAGACAGCGTCCTTCAGGTGCCAGGCCGTGGTTGTGCAGCCCTCGCACTGCCCCTGGTGCGGCGCGCCGTCGTACCACATGTGCTTGTAGACCACGAGCTCGTCGCGACCCTGGAACAGGTCCAGGAACGGGACCGGGCCGTCAGGTCCGACGACCTCGACCGCCCCGTCGAGCTCCACCATCGGCAGCCGGCGGCGGGCCGCGGCGATGGCGTCGCCCTCGCGGGTGTAGGCCTTCTCGCGGACCAGAAGCTCGTCACGGGCGGCCTGCCAGGTGGCTAGGTCAACGACCGGCGGGCGGCCCGGCAGCGCGGTGGTCGGGTCACTCGGCGTGGTCGTCATGGTGTCCTCCGTGGTGTCTCGTGCCGGGCAGCGTCATACGACGTCCTACGACAATACGACGTCTTACGACACTAGGACAGCGCGCGACCCGGCCGGAACTCATCGCAGCGGGGCCCTCGGCCGAGCCGGCACGGACCACGTCGGGCTGACAAGTTCACCGGCTCGCCGTGCGCCTTCGGTGGCGAGGCTGACCAGCTCGCGACGCCTGGTGCTCGTGATCCCCGCCGTCCCATGCGACGTTGACGAAGCCGATCAGCCTCCTCGCCCGCTCCGAGCCTGCACCGCCCGCGCGCCGCCCTGCTGTGACTCGCGCCGTCAGCCCGAGTTCCCGGTCAGCTATCCGGTGCCGCTCGAGGGCACGATCACGAAGAACTCCGCCGAGCGGTCGCTGCCCGACGTGGTGGTCGAGTGCGCGAAGTTGAACGTCCCGTCGCGGCCGTGCAGCGAGCCCTCGAAGCGCTTCACCATCGTCGCGACGCCGACCGGGGTTCCCGTGGAGACCGCCGGAGTTGGCGCGACGTCGGTCGGCGCGAACGACTCGACGCTGAACTCGGCGGCGGCCCGCATGCCCGGGAGCGTATCGGCGGGCCCCCACAGCCCTCGCCCAGACGGGATCGGTGCGTTCCTCCGCCCCCGTGTCCCCGGCCCCACCCCGCAGGGTTGGATGGCCGAGATCCCGCCGTGCGACGAGGAGTATCCGACGATGACATCCGCGGCCCGGTCCGGAGGCAGCGTCGCCGGCGACGGCCTCGGCGTCGACGCGGTTGCGGAGCCCGGGGACACGCGCGCGGAGACGATCGCGAACGGGCGCCTCCTCGACGCCGACCCGATCGGGGGCTTCGATCGGCTCACCCGGCTCGCGGCCATACTCACCGCGGCGCCGTCCAGCTTCCTGGCCTTCGTCAGCGCGCAGCGGGCCGTCCGGACGTCGAGCTTCGGGATCGACGACGCCGGCGCCGGCCAGGAGCTCCCGCTGTCCGAGTCACTGTGCGCGGAGGTCGTGGAGGTGGACGGGCCGGTGCTCGTCGACGACGTCGACGGCCACCCCCGCTCGCGTGCCCTGCCCGTGGTCGCGCAGCTCGGGCTCGCGGCGTGGGCCGGCTTCCCGGTCCGCGACGCGCGCGGCCTCGCGCTCGGCGCGCTCTGCGTCGTGGACACGCGGCGCCGGGGCTGGTCGGAGCACCACCGCGATGTGCTCGAGACGCTCGCGCAGGCCGCGAGCGGCGAGATCGGCCTGCGGCTGGCCGTGTGGGAAGCGCGCGTCGCGCAGAACGCCTCCAGCCGCCGTGCCGACGAGGCCGACCGCCAGGCGGTGGCCGCGGGCCGCGCCGCCCGGGAGTTCCACGACCGGGCCCGCGCCGCCGCCCTCCAAGCCGAGACCTCCGAGCAACTGGCCGCCAAGGCCCAGCGCCTCGCGCGCCTCGCCGAGCAGCACGCCGCGGAAGCCGATGAGCTGGCCGCCACGCTGCGCGAGAGCCTGCTCCCGGCCCGGCTCCCCCGCTTCCCCCGGCTCGACGTCGCCGCCCGCTACCGCGCGGGGTCCGGGGCGTCGGTGCTCGGCGACTTCTACGACCTGTTCCCCACCCCCTCGGGCTGGGGCGCGGTGGTCGGCGACGTGTGCGGCAAGGGTGCGACCGCGGCCCGGACGACGGCGCTGTCGCGCTCCACGGTGCGCGCGCTCGGGCACACCGACGACGACCCCGCCGCCGTGCTGGCCGCGCTGCACGGGGTGCTGCACGTGTGGTTCGACCAGTGCCCGAGCTTCGTCACCGCCGTCTACGTCTCCCTCGCCCCCGGCCCCGGCGGGCGGGGGCTCGCGGCCGCCGTCGCGAGCGCTGGTCATCCCGAGGCCGTGGTGCTCCGCCGCACCGGCACCGTCGAGGTCCTCGGCGGGGGCGGACGGGCCCTCGGGGTCGGTCCGGATCCCATCATCGCCACCGAGACCGTCGTCCTCGACCACGGGGACCGGCTGGTGCTGTGCACCGACGGCATCACCGAGGCCCGGTCCCCGCAGGGTGAGCAGTTCGAGACCGAGGGCATCGTCGCCGCGCTCGGGGCGCTCGACCCCTCGGTGGGTGTCGACGAGGTCGCCGACGCGCTCCTCGGCGCCACCCTCGCCCACGCCGTCGGGAGCGCGACCGACGACACCGCGCTGATGATCCTCGGCGCGGCTCAGTAGCGTCCGTGAA
>JAABUZ0100007236.1_pt1 | contig 13466 bp, 17 predicted proteins | sample 5562091 | NCBI WGS metagenome assembly JAABUZ01 (sample SAMN12813069, study PRJNA571459) | rock metagenome | isolation source: Antarctica rocks | place: Antarctica: Victoria Land, Linnaeus Terrace sud | collected 2015-12-21 | reverse complement strand
TCACACGCAAAGCGGGCGGCGCAGACACTTCGACAATTACGGTGGGGGAGGGCGTCGAAGTCACCATCATTGAAGTCAAAGGCGATCAAGTCCGCCTCGGCATCACCGCGCCGCCGGATGTCGCGGTCCACCGCAAAGAGGTCTACCTACTGAGAAAGGCCGCTGAAGCAGAGAACGCGGCGGGGATTGCCAATAGGAAAGAAGAAGTTTAATGCAGTGTGTAAATCGCCGTGACCCAGACGGAACTAAAGTAGGGGTGAGTGTTGCTGCTCTTATGATCCTGCTGATTGGCGCAGGGGCCTGGCAGTCCGCCACCCGGCAATCACACGCACCCCATCCGTCCGCAGCCGTGCAGGCGGCAAGTCTTCCGGCGGCAGTTTCAGCCCCTTCGCCAAACGTGGATGCGCCTTCCGCCGTGCCTGCTTTGACGGATGCCCAGCGAGCCGCGCAGGAGGTTAAAGCCGCGCAGGAGCGCTGGAAACAAGAGCGTCAGCAGCAGGCGCAGGCTGTGCGTTCTTCGGATCAGACCTCTCAGCCCAGCGCGTCATTCCAGGGGCAAGGACCTTTTTATGAACCTTCTTCTGGCGAAACAAATGAGGCTCCCCTAGACCCTGCCAAACTTACAGAGGTGCTTGACGAAGACCAGTACCAATTAGGCCAGATAGAATGGGCTTATGCAAAATCCTACAATCAGTTTGACGCGGAAGCGCGACTCGCCCACGAGGAACAGACCGCTCCGCTGAGGGAGCAAATTAAGTGGGACATAATCGCGCTGGCTTACGCCCAGCAGCACCAGCCCCGCCCCGCTTCATACTAACCCGCTCAGATCAAGTTACTCAGAAGCCGGCTGACTTTGCCCTGCTTGTCCGTTCGGCTGTCGTCGTAGCGCATCAGCGTTTCGAGCTTGGCATGGCGGGACAATCCCTGCACTTCCCGCACGTCCGCCCCGGCTTCCAGTGCCGCCGTAATCGCTGAGTGCCGCAGCTTGTGCGGCGCAAGTTTCAGGCCCAGCCGCGCCCCGTAGCCCTGCACGACGCCGTACAGCCCGCCCGGCGTCAGACGCCCGCCTGCCGCCTCCGTGTTGCTGCTTCGCCGGTCCAAATTGCGGAACAGCGGCCCCGCGTCGTCTTCCCCATGCCCTGCCGCGTGGAGGTAGGCACTGATGGCCTGGACCGTCTTCGGCGAAAGCGTGACCGGCACTTTCTGGGTTCCCTTGCCTTTGCCGAGGATTCGCAGCCGCTTCTCCGCAGGCGAGAAGTCACCCGCGTCCAAAGCCGTGACTTCGGCCCGGCGCAGGGCGTTCTCGGCGAGAAGCCGCAGGAGGGCCGTATCCCTTAGCCCTATGAGCGTTTCCCCATGCACCTGGGCAGGCAGCGCCACCAGCTTTTTCAGCGTCTTCACGTCCACGCCGCGCGTGTCCCGGTACGCCGTCACCTTCTCCCCGTCTACCAGCCCGCGCCCGTCGGTCTTTGCCAGCCCGAGGCGGAAGGAAAATTGAAGGAGCGAGCGCACAGCGGCAAGCCTGCGGTTGACCGTCGCCTCCGACAATCCCGCCGAGAGCATCCCGGACTTGTAGACGGACAGCCGCAGGGCAACTTCCGGCACGGACAGGGCAAGGAACGCCTGCACGACGGCAGGGTCGGTTCCGCCTTCCCCTGCCCCGAAGAAGCCGGCCAAATCCGCTTTGTAGGCCCGGCGCGTCGCCGGACTGCGCTTGTCTGCGAGAAGCAGAGCAACCGGATCGGGGCCAGTGGTGGTACTCAGCGCCGCCGTAGGCACAGCGGACAGCGCAGACGCCGGAAAAACCGCGCCCGCTAAGATGAGTTCATTCAGCATGAAGTTTTTCCCCTGCGCGGCGGCGGTTGCTTTCGCTGATCCGCGCCCGTCCTGCCGCCGCCGTTGGCCCGGTGGACAGCCCGCCGTGGAGGCGGCAGCGCACGTTTCCCAGCACAACGCGCTTCGGGCAGGGCTTCCCGGTCTGCTTGCAATGTGCCTCGCATTTGGGAGCCAGGAACCGAAGCATCCGGCGCACCTGCCGCCCGGAGAAGCCGCAGCGCATTCCCGATTCGGACAGCACCCGCGCCGCCTCGCTCGCCGCCTGTTTGCGCTCCCGTGCGTCTCTCACGTCCTGCCGCGCCCAATCGTTTGCCGTCTTCCAAACCTGTACCTGCCCATCTTCGCAGCCATCTTTTCCGCAGTTCGGGCAGACAAACGCGCCCCACGTCGCCGACAGAAAGCCGACAGCATGGCCGCAGGGGAACGTGTCGCCGCTGATCTGCTCCGGTTGATACCACGGCCCGCGCAGTGCTGGCTCAAAAAGGCCGCAGAACGCGCAGCAGACAGCAGGAAGCGAGCCAGCGCCACGGCAGCGCAGGCAGGGAGCAGAACGGGCTACCAGCGCGTCAGTAGCTATAGCGTCGTCAGAGGACATCGGCTTCCCTTTGCGCTTCCCGCGCCGCCCACGCCCGTACCAGCCGCAGTAGCCGCGATTCGGCCCGGTCCAGGCAGCGCAGGCATGGGCCGGTTTCCCGCGTCCGAGGCGGCAGGCTGTCCGCGTTGCCGTTCTTCTCGGCCTGCCGCCGCAGTACGGCCCAGTGCATCTCCTCCCGAAACGACGGGCGCAGCCGGGTACACGCCTGAAGGCAGACACTTCCCACAAGTGACCGCGACCGCTCGCCGGGTGTTTGCCGCGCTTCCATTCGCGCGTGCGCTTCCAGGATGCGGGCGACTTTCGCCGCCCCTGCCGCGCTTTGGGTCCACCCCGAACGCCGCACCGCTGGACGCCGAAGCCGCTGCTTTTTGGCGAGGGTTTCCAGGCGCAGGGCCACCAGCTCATTCACGCGCCGCCGGCTGACTTTGATTTCTGTCATTCTGTTGCCTTCCTTCTGTTTCTTCTGCGCTCCTCAGCCTACGCGCTCGCCCGCTGGATAGCCCTAACTGATTGTTCGGACACGTGTTCGACAACGCTGTGCTGAAGCCGCGTCATGTCAATCGTATGATGCTGCGTTGATGTCGTGTGAACATCCACGCGGACATTGACGCCGTGTGGCCGCGTCTTCTGCCAGTCCCTAGCCCGCTCCGCTTCCGTGCCGAACGCGCCGCCGAGAAACCCGTTGGCCCCGTCCTGCGCTCCCTGAATGCTCTTTGTCAGGCCCGGCCCTGCCGCCCCGATCTTGCCGAAGAAGCCGTCCAGCCCGTGCGGGTTCAGCCCCGGCGAAGTCGTCAGGGCCACGCCCGACGCGCTCATCCCCAGTCCGGCTTTCAGCACCCCTGCCGACGCCCACGCGGTCACAGGCGAAAGGGCAAGCGCCGCGCCGAGGCCCGTCAAAAGCAGCCCTGCCGTCGTCACCAGCGCCCCTAGCCCCGCCCGGACGCCGTTGAAAATGCTGGCAAAGCCCGCGTACAGGGACTTGCCGAACTCCGCGACGGCAGGCAAAGACGCCGCGAGCGACTTCCCCATCTCAAAGAAGCCGTTGGCTCCAGCCTGCAAATACGTCGGCAGCTTGACGTACACCCACTTGCCGAACGCTTCCAGCCCGCCGACGATGGCGCTCTCATGCCCGGTGAACCATGTCGTGAACGCGCCGAGCGTGGCATTGATGGCGGGCATCAGGTCCGAGAGCATCCGCGTTTTGAGGCGGTCAAGCTGGCTTTGAACTTCCGCTAAGTTGAGGGAAAGCGTTGCGTCCTGCACTGCCTCTTTGGGAGTGAGCGCTGTTTCCCGTGCGACTTGCGCGGCCCGCCCGGCCAGTCCCGGTGAGTAGGCATTCAGCGCGAACAGGTTGCCGATTTGCTCGTTGCCCTCGTAGCCGCCCTGCACGAGAAGCTGCCGCCGGATGGGGTCTAGCCTGCGGTACGCTTCTGCCGACTTCACGATGTCGCCGAGCGGGTCGGTTCCCGTCGCCCCCGCCACGCCGAACGCTTTCAGGCGGTCGCCCTGGTACTGACTCATGTGGCCGAAGCCCGTGAAGACGTTGTTCAGTCCCCCCGGAGAGCCGGTGAGAATTTGAGACAGCGCCCCGACGCCGCCCGCCGCGCCAAGCGACAAGTTCCCGCCACGGGCGACCGAAATGGAAGCCGACGCGAACTTCCCGCCTGTCTCAATGAGGTCCGAAAGAACGCCTTTGATTGACGTAAGGGCGTCGCCAATCGCCGAGCCGACTTTGCCGAAGGCGTCTCCAATCGCGCCCAAAGCCTGCCCCAGCGCCGACGACACGCTGCCGACGATTCCGGCCAGCGCGTGAAGCACCGTTCCCGCCACCGCGCCGCCGAGGCCCGCACCAAAGAGCGCTCCGGCCAGTGTTCCCGCGCCCGGCAGCACCGAGCCGAGGATGCCGCCCAGCACCGCCCCGATGCCGATGCTTCCAAGCGTGGCAATGCCGGCCACAATGCCGGAAACCAGGCCGACGCCGATGCGGACGCCCGCCGAGAGAACCGCGCCCCCGGCAGACAGCGACCCGATCAGGGCTTGCCCCAGCCCGCCGGTGAGCTTCGCCACTGCCGCCCCAGCCCCGCCAAAGGGAGACAGCACCAGGCTGAGGATGCCGTCGCCGACATGAATCAGGCCCGACGCCGCGCCGGTAAAAGCGTGGGACAGGCCGCTGACCAGTGCGCCCGCCGCGTCGCCGACTTCACGCCCGGAGCGGAATGCCGTGCTGAGGCCGCGCAGGACGCCCAGCGCTGCGAACGCCCCAGTGCGCGTCAGGCTGGCAAACCGGGTGCTGGCCGTAGCATCGGAAGCCGCCTTGTCCTTCTCTGCCTGCTCGGTTTTCTTCCGCTCCTGTTCTTCGGCTCCGGCGAGCGTCTTCTTGGCAAAGTCTTCGTGCTTCTTGGCGTCCCGCGCCTCTGCCGCTTTTTCCCGCGCGTCTTTCGTCTGCCGTTTGGCTCCCAGCGCTCCCAGCTTGCTGGTGGCACGGCGGCGCTCGGCTGAGGGGATCTGCCCGTCGAACGCTTTGGCGGACAAATGCGCCTCGTAGTCGTCATCCGAGAGCGCCCCCGCCTTGTGCGAGGCGTCCATCACAGCATCAAGTTCCGCCCGGCCCTCCCGTGTCTTGCGCTCCGCGCCCCGCTTTTCGGCAGCAACTTTAGCCTTGTCGCCTGGTTTATCCGGTCCATTCGGCGGGTCGTTTGGCGGGGGACTTCCGCCTGCGGCAGCCGGCTTTGATTTGTTTTTGTCATCGCCCTGGTCTCCTTCAAATCGCGGGAAGACGCCCCCGCCGCCCCCGCCGTTCCCGCCGCCAGAACCGTTTCCTCCCCTGCCACCGCCCCCCGCGCTGGCCTCAGCAGCAACAGCGGCGTCGAAGTCGCGGGAGAAGGCAGCAGTCCCAAAGTCGGTCCGCCCGGACTTAATCATTCGGGCAAGGATGTCGCTTTCGCTGATGCCCGCGCCGGCCCCCTCTGCGGATACCGGGGCTTCTTTCTTCGCCGGGGCTTTTTGCTTAGGGGCAATCGGAGGTTGCTTGGGAGCCAGATGTACCTTTCTGCCGAGCGCTGCCGGGCTGTCCCCTGCGGCGGCTTTCTCGGCTTTGTTTGCAATGGCCCGCGCTTCTGCCGCGACGGATTTCGGCAGGCCGTTATCTTTCGCAAAGACGTCAATGTCCCCGCGCTCGATCCCGCCGTCCGCCGCCGCGTCTTTCAGAAGCCCTTCCAGTGCCGCCCGCCCCGCGTCCGGCGGCACAATGCCGAGCTTATCCACGACCTCATCATGCGTCAAAACCTGCGGCTTCACGAGGCTGCTGCCGGGGTCCACATAGTTGCCCGTCATGTTCGGCTTGACGTACCGCTCTACGAAGTCCTTGATGCCGGGGGCAAGCGCGTCATTTACGCCGTCCCCCTCATCGCTGAGGCTAACCGACGAGCCGGACGGCACGGAAAACCCGGAACCCTTTGGCGTGAACACGCGCCCGCCCCGGCCCTGCTTTTTGATGCTGATGCCGCTGCCCTTCACGTCCAAATCCGTCAGCGCGGCAATCATCGCTTTTTGCCGCTCGGCCCGCTGGAACCGCAGCCCTTCGGCTTCGCTGGCTTTGAGCATCTGCTCGCGCTTTGCGATGGCCTCAAACACCGGCTGGTACGCTGGGTCGTCCTCAACCCACGGGTCATCCCGAAGCGCCGACTCATACTCGTTCAGAGCTTTGGAGTTGCTGATAGCCTCAATCGCGCGGAGTTGTTCGTCAAGAAAGCTCATAAGTAAAGCTCATAATCTTCGGTTCTGATGCTGCTTCACAGAAGCGGCGGTCACAAGCCCATCATCACAAAAGCGGCGGGTTCCCCAGAAGTCCGCCGCTGCCGCTGCGGATAGCAGAGCAGCAGGCATGGCCCCATTTTGTCAAGTCCCTCAGCGTCGTTCCCTTCGCAAAGTCTTTCAGGTCCAGGTAGAACCGGATGGCTTCTGCCGCCCAAAAGTGTTCCGGGTTGTCCAGCAGGGCGACGGCTTCCTGGTACGCCTGCTTCATGTCATGGTCTCGCCGCGCCCGCCACTCCGCGCGTCGCTCGGTGCTGGCACTGCGGCCCAGGGCGTCGTCTTCGCTCTCCCAGCGGCATGGGCCGCCCGCCAGAAGAGCCGCTATTTTTCCAGGAATGCGAGCTTATCCACGGGCAGGACAGCGGCATTCACCGCCGCCATGATCGCCTTCTTCAAGTCTGCCGGCAGGGCCGCGCAGGTTTCCGCCGAGACTTCGCCAGTGAAGGCTTCGCGTGTGCCGCCTGGCAGCACGGCCTCCCAGCTTCCGATGCAGTCCGCCACCGCCGCCCCGTCGGCGATCTGCATCAGGCGCACAAACTCCGCTTCGCCGCCTGCGTCCAGCGCGTCTAAGGCTTCGGTGAACGCCGAGAGCGCTTCGCCTTTGGGCGGGTTGCCGTTGACGGCTTTCATGGTCACGAGCGGGTCCAGGCCGAGCGCGGTAAGGCCCGCGCCGACGGCAGATAGAAGCGCTGCTTCCAGGCGGGAAGCGTCGGCGGCGCGGAGAGTAATGGCGAGCTTGCTGCCGCCGCCGGTAGCAATTTCCGCCGTGTGCGGGTAGGCAGTGCTGTTCAGAAAATCGGTTAAATCTAGGGACATGGTTTGGGTTCCTTCCAAGAACATAGGGTTGTCAAGAACGTGGGGTCAGCGACGTGGGGCCGCATTACGCAGGCCTATTAAGAAATTTTCAACAGCCTCGGCGGAGCGGGCCTGCTGCTCCGGGGTCGGCGTCAGGTGTTTGATCAGCGCGGCGATGCTGTTTGGGCCGGTGAGGGCTTCCTCACTGGCAAGGACTTGGGGAAAGATGTCTCTCAACGAGCGGGTGGAAGGCGACGCAGGGGCAGGCGAGAACACCGACGCACGGGCTGCTTCATTGAGGCCATGCAGGTGCTCCTCAAACGCCTGCCGGGGAATGCGAACGCCGCCGCTCTTGCTGCCGACGCGAACGCTCGGCAGCACTCCTTCGCTGATGAGCGTGTACACGCGGTTCGGCTGAACGCCCAGCGCGGCGGCAACGTCGCGTACACTCAAAATGGCTTTCTCGCTGACAGGGACGGCTTTTCGGGTGGACATGGCTTCTGGCTCCAGTAGGCTGTTCTAATGCGTTGTAGTGGACGCTATGAGAAAGCGTCATGCGGAAGTAGCCGGGAGCGAAGGGGGAATGTCACGGACGCGCAGGCCAGGCATGACAAAGCCGCCTTCCAAAACGGAAGGCGGCTCCGGCGCTCGCATAGCGACAGTTAGAAACTCCTTCTTGTCGGACACTTCTAAAAAAGCGCATCCGGTTGCGCTTTTTTCTTCATCACCAAAGAACGTGTTGTGCCGAAGCGCAGAGTTATGGGCCGTCCGAACAGTTCCGGGGCAGCCTTGGCGATCTTCTCGGCTTTGTCTACGGTTTTGCCCGACACGCCAACTTTTGCGGCGGCGCGGTCACGGGCTTTCGTTTTTTTGGTAGAGTTAGCTTCGGCAGAACGCGGAGGCTCAGGCAGATCAGAGGCGTTATTGAAGTCCGACTCTTTGTCTGTACCTTGTTCAATATCTTCAAGAGGAATGGTGGAAAAATTACCACCTTTGTTTTTGGCGGCGTGATCGTTTACCCCTGTTGGATTACCTGGTTTCACCGTCTCCTGCATCTCCTGCTTGTAGCCGACGGCGATGCAAGCCTTCTGCGAAGTTGTGAGATGACGGCGGTGGAAGTTTAGCGCAGGTCACACCCCATGCAGGCGGGCGTTTTTCAGGAATTGATTTGATACGAGGCTGGCGGGAGCGTGTAGAAGAGCGGGCTTAGGGCGTTCCCCACTTTTGGGGGCTAGGGGCGAGGCCGGCGCGGGCGAGACTGAGACAGAGGCAGTTTCAGCACCCGGCAATACCCGAACGCCGTGGAAGCCGGAACACCGCTTCGGGCTGACAGGGTTCTAAGCATCGGCCAGTCGCCGGTTGTCTCAACTAGGAAGTCGTACCAGGCGGCAACGCACGTTTTTCGGCTGAGGCAGCGCCGGGGTTTTAGAAGCGGCTCGGAGTGCTTAGGAGAGAGTGCTGGGAGGCTTGCCACACTTCATTATATCCGTCTGCGCGATAGGTAGCAATGGGGGCCGATGAAGGCAATTGATATAGCGAGAGCGTAAGGGTATCACCCCTGTCGCCCCGCCCTCCTCTTTGCCGGTCGCCGAAGTTTCACGGCCCCCCCCCCTTGTTGATGCTCTCCGTTTGCGCCTGGTTTTCCTGCTCCCGGCGCTGACCCTCCCCAAGCAATCGCTCGAAGTGCGTGAAACCGCTGTACGGGGCGCGTAGGCAGTCACAGAGGCGTTTCCAGCGTGTTCTCTACCAATGCTGACGCCGGGCTATTCCCGCACGATCCCCACCGCGCCGAAGGCATCCCGCTCGGCTTCTTCGGCAAAGCCTTCCAGCACGTCCGCCGGCCCGTCATCCCCATAGCCGCGTTCGTGATCCACATCCCGCGCCGCGTCGTAGGCTTCCCGCATCAGGCGGGCATAGCGCCGGCTTTTGGGCGTGTCCAGCAGCGCAAGCGGCACGGCAAGCGGCGGCGGCAATGCCTGGGGCCGGTCGGCGCCAGCAGCTTCCAGCGAGATAGACGCGGTGGCGGCGGCTTCCTCTAAGTCGCGGAGCATGGCCCGGCCTTTGTCTGCATCCCCTTTGGCATACACTAGGCGGGCGGCAATGGCCGTGTTGCGGGCGAGCTGGGCGAAGCGGTTCCACGCGCTCAGTTTGTCGGCAGTGACGTTCATTCGGCAACCTGTTCTTTCTCCACTGTGAGCAGTTCACCGAGGCTTACCCCAAGATAGTCGGCCATGACAGCGGCAGCAGCGAGCGGCGACCCGCTGACATCGCCCGCGTCCTGTGCCGTGAAGCGCCGTACTGTCATCTTCGCCAGGTTCGTTTCTGCGGTCATCGTGTCAAAGGTGATCCGCCGCCCCTCCCGTTTCTCTTTATCTTTGAGCAACCCGAACCCGTTGGACATCACGCGCAACCCGCGTTCTTTTGTCCCTGTCATCGCTCTTTCTCCTTCCCGTGGTGTGAGTAAACAGATTGTAGCACAAACGGTATAGGCTTGTATACTCAAAGAAATAATCGCTGTAAAAAAAGTCTAAATAAATAGTATAAAAGTATTGACAGATAGTATAAGAGCAGGTATAATAAGTCCATGAGCGTAGACGAAACGCCTAAACAAAGGATACCCACCATGCCTACACTTTCACGAAACGAACTGATTGACCTGCTGAACGAAGATGCCGTCGCCCGCGCCGAAGCCCGGACGCTCGCAAACATCAGCCGCCGCGCCCAAACCCTGTTCACTGACGGCGGATACATCGCCCTGTCTCTCGGAAGCGGCAACTACGCTGTGACTTCCCCGAAGGGCGACACCTACGCGGTCTTCGCTTCCGACGTTCCCGCCGGGGAAATCTTCGGCTCATATTGCACTTGCCCCTGCTTTGTAACCCGCCAGACGTGCAAGCACCTTCTTGGGGTGGAACTGCTGATGCAGGACGAAGCCGACGCCGCCAAGCTGGATGCCGTCGCCGATGCCGCCGATTATGACCGCTTCGCATACCGATTTTAGCCAAACCGGGGGTCGGGACGAACGCCCCCACTTTCACCCCCATCTTTGCCGAACAGGAGACAAACGACATGGACACAATTTTGGAAACCAATGAAGCCGTGCAGAGCGTTCGGCAGGCCTACGACGGACCGCCCGCCGGCCAGCCCCGGCCCGAATGGGTGCGCGGCACCTGCCCGGTTTGCGGCGCGGCTGTTGTCTCCAATTGCTACTACGTCGGCGGCGCTGGCTACTGCTGCGTTTGGGAGTGCTGGGACAGCCTCGGCGAGACGCCCACCTGCTCTTATCGCAAAGTTCTCTAACATTCACTCGGGCAAGTTCTCTAACATTCACTCGGGCCGGGACGAACGCCCACCGACCAAACAAAGGAAACCGATCATGCAAACCGTTACCGCTTCAATCACGCCCCGCTTCCCGCACCTTCTGACTTCGGGCGTCTGCTCATTCTGCCCGTCCGCGCCGCGCTGGTGGGTGTACCGCCAGCCGAAGACCCGCGCCCGATTCTGCATAAATTGTCTTTGCGCCGCCGCTTCCGACCCGAACGCGGACCCGGCTATCGCCGCCATTGTCCACGAAATCTTAGAAGCCCGGCAGCAGGACACGCCGCCGCCGGTTCCCACCGCTCCCAAGCCGCTGAACATCAAAGGCAAGTATTGCACCGATTGCGGCACGTTCGGGCCGGTCTGGAGCCTCCCGAACGGCTGCGAACACTTCTGCCGCGCCTGCACGGGCCGGTATATCGCCTGGGAAGAAGCCGAGATTTTGCAGGCCCGCGCCGCCTTCGCCGCGCTCCCCCTGATGCTCCCCGCACGGACTTACCACCGGCTCGCCCGGTGCGGATCCCGCTACCTCCGCGCCGCTTAGAAGGGTAAAGCAGATGCCCCTTCCCACGGCGGGAAGGGGCATCTTTTAGACCCGAAAAACCTAGCAATTTTAACAGGATAGGAAACAGAAAAATGAAACTGTCCATTCGCCACGATCTTGCGTTTCTTGACGCCCTCCTGCGCTTCGCAGATGACCAGATCGAAGTCAACAGCAACCCAGACGAGTCCGCCCCATCACCGGCGCAAGAGCAGCAGGCCAACCACTCCATGATGCTGCTGTGCGACATGATTGACATCTTCGTTGACACGCAGGTTGACCAAGAGCGGCGGCTGCTTCTAAAAAGCAAGAACTAGCAATTTTATTGCACGAAGAAAGAGGAACCCATGACAGACAAGTCCACCACCCCAGAGAAGCCGATAAACGAGACTCCGATAAACGAGACGCCGATAAACGAGACGCCGATTATGGACGCCGGGGAACAACTGGCCCGGAACGCCGCCTATGCCGGCAAGCCCGGACAGCTCTATATCGCCGCGTTCCTGCCGCGCCTCGGCTACAGTCAGGGAGATCCCGGCTGGCTGGCCGGTTCCATTGACGACGGCAGCCTCATCGCCTGTCCCCGCTGTCACTTTGTGCATCTGCCGGCCTTGCCGCTGCCGCTTGGCCTGCGGGCGTCGGACCCGCTCCCGGTAGACGCCTGCGACGTGTGCGCCTTTGTGCCGGCAGCCGCCGAGTTTGACGTGTCTTACCAGGATTTCGCCGAAACGCTGGCATCTGCGCCGGACGAACTGGAAGAAGCGCGGGAAGCGCGGGCCGTGCTATTTTACGACCTTTGGGTGGGGGCGGCGACCGGGGCCGAACTTTGGCTTCATGCCCAGATGCAGCGGGTGCTGACCGAGAGCATCGCCCTGGCCCGGCAGCCTAGCCTGGCAGCGCAAGAGAGCGACACGGGATAGGCCAGCACGGATCAGGGCAATCCTAGCCGGCGCGAGGGGAGTTCCGCCGGCCATCCCTGCAAAACAGCGAAGCAGACAGCAAGTAAGAAGGAACCTACTATGAACAAAGCAGCGACAAGCAAAAATGCAAACAAGCCCGACGCCTGGACGCAGGCCGCGCACCTCCCCGGCGTCAATGGTACGGGCGGCTTGGTGGACATCACGGACGGCATTTACCCGCCGGCCAGCGCCCGCTTGCGGATACTGATCCTAAAGCGGACGGGGGACAAGGGACAAGCGGGGAACGTGCGCGGGTTTCGGCGTGACCTTGCCCGAGCGCTGAACCGGGTCGCGGCTGGCAAGTCCCCGTCGGCTGTTTATGACGCTTACCTCATGCAAGCGGCCCTCGTGATCGTGCAGAGCGTGTACGGCTACTCCTGGCCGGGCATTGTCGCGGCCCTAGACAACAAAGCGGGCCGGGACACGACTTGGCAGGAAGCGGAGCGGCAGCGGGCAGCCGGGCGGGAACTGCTCCGGCGCATTTTCCGGGCAAGGCGGGAACTGCTCCGGCGCATTTTCCGGGCAAGGCGGCGGCTGGACCTGGTGATCAAGGCGGGCGTCTTCCGGCGCAAGGAGGCCCGGCTTTGAGGGCAGGACAGGCCCGCCGGCACGGCTCCGGCGGGCCGTTGCTTTCTTTATAAAGAGACTTATATCTTTCTCTTTATAAAGATAAAGAGACAGTCTCTTTATCTTCTTTCTTTATAGCCCCTGTCAAGAATACACCCATATTCTTGACACTCCGGGCCGTTTTATCTTATTTCGCGTGAAGGAGCGTAAAGAAGCGCAGGACATGGTATACTGCGAGTAGAGTTTGACGGTTTGAGGGCAAGCAACCAATGGCCGGACGCAGGCGCACCGAAACTAAAAAAACAGCGCTTCCCGCGCAAGGAACGCAGGCCGTCGGTTACGTCCGCGTTTCCACAAGTGAACAGGCCGACAGCGGCCTCGGCTTGGAAGCGCAGCGGCGGCGGATCACGGCGTACTGCGAAGCGCAGGGCTGGCCGCTTTTAGAGATTGTCGCTGACGAAGGCATCAGCGGCAAGACGCTGAACCGGGCCGGACTGAAGCAGGCCGTGGGGATGATGCGCCCTGGCCGCATTCTCGTAGCGCTGAAGCTGGACCGGCTGACGCGCGGCGGGGCGCGGGGGCTGGACGAGCTGACCGAGAATGTTCTGAAAACAGGCGGCGACTGGGCGACCGTGGAAGGCAGCTACGACACGTCTACGGCGATGGGCCGCTTTATGACCCGGCTTGTGGCCGAGATCGCGCAGCTTGAACGAGAACAAACAGCGGAGCGGACCGTACAGGCCCTCAGCGTCAAGCGCGAGAACCGGGAGCGGCTGGGAACCACGGCGCTGGGCTTTCGGACCGTGCTGGGCGAAGACGGCGTTCGGCGCGTGGAAGCGGACGCCGCCGAGCAGGAAACCGTCGCTCTGGCGCGGCGACTCAATGCAGAGAAAATGTCCCTCCGGCAGATCGCGGCGGAGCTGACGCGGTGCGGGTGCAAAACCAAGCGGGGCGGACGCTGGGCAGCAGAAACGGTTGCTTGCCTGCTGGAACCGCGTTACCTAGAGCAGATTGCAGGATAAGAGCAGGATGAAAACACCAT
>JAABUZ0100007235.1_pt1 | contig 13475 bp, 16 predicted proteins | sample 5562091 | NCBI WGS metagenome assembly JAABUZ01 (sample SAMN12813069, study PRJNA571459) | rock metagenome | isolation source: Antarctica rocks | place: Antarctica: Victoria Land, Linnaeus Terrace sud | collected 2015-12-21 | reverse complement strand
ACCCACAAAGGCTTCATGAATCAACAAAACATCCGCAATTTTTGTATCATCGCGCACATCGACCACGGCAAGTCGACCCTGGCCGACCGCCTGATCGAGCAGACGCATACCCTCACCCAGCGCCAGATGGCCGCGCAGGTGCTCGACTCGATGGACCTGGAGCGCGAGAAGGGCATCACCATCAAGGCGCAGGCCGTGCGCATGCTCTACCGCGCCCGCGACGGCCAGGACTACGAGCTCAACCTGATCGACACGCCCGGGCACGTGGACTTCAACTACGAGGTCTCGCGCGCCCTGGCCGCCTGCGAGGGTGCCGTGCTGGTGGTCGACGCCGCGCAGGGCATCGAGGCGCAGACGCTGGCCAACGTCTACCTGGCCATCAACAGCAACCTGGAGCTGGTCCCGGTCATCAACAAGATCGACCTGCCCAGCGCCGATCCCGAGCGCGTCAAGACCGAGTTGATGAACGTCATCGGCATCGACCCCGACGACGTGGTGCTGGCCAGCGCCAAGGAGAACATTGGCACCGACGACGTGCTGGAGGCCATCGTGCGCACCGTGCCGCCGCCCAAGGGCGACGCGAACGCGCCCCTGCGCGCACTCATCTTCGACTCGCACTACGACTCCTACCGCGGCGTGATCGCCTATGTGCGCGTCATGGAGGGCACGCTGCGCCCGCACACGCGCATCGCCCTGCTGGGCTCGGGCGCGCAGAGCGAGGTGCTGGAGTTGGGCGCCTTCCGGCCCACCCTGACCGCGCTGCCCGACATCTCGGCCGGCGAGGTCGGCTACATCGCCACGGGCTTCAAGAACGTCAAGGACTGCCAGGTCGGCGACACCGTGACCGAGGCCGGCCGCCGCGCGGCCGAGCCGCTGCCCGGCTACAAGCCGGCCCAGCCGATGGTCTTCGCCGGCTTCTATCCCACCAACGGCGAGGACTACCCGCTGCTGCGCGAGGCGCTGGACCGCCTCAAGCTCAACGACGCCAGCCTGACCTACGAGCCCGAAAGCTCCATTGCGCTGGGCTTCGGCTTCCGCTGCGGCTTCCTGGGCCTGCTGCACATGGAGATCATCCAGGAGCGGCTGGAGCGCGAGTACAACCTGCACCTGCTGGCCACCGCGCCCAGCGTGGAGTATCAGGTGACCAAGACCGACGGCCGCGAGATCGCCATCGACAACCCCTCGGGGCTGCCCCCCCTGGGCGAGGTGGCCGAGATCCGCGAGCCCTGGGTCCACCTCAGCGTGTTCACGCCGTCGCAGTACATCGGCGCGATCATGGAGTTGTGCCGGCAGCACCGCGCCGAGTATGGCGGCATCGAGTACCTCGACGAGACGCGCGTCCACCTGACCTACGACCTGCCGCTCTCCGAGCTGATCGTGGAGTTCTACGACCAGCTCAAGAGCCTCAGCCAGGGCTATGCCTCGCTCGACTACAACGTGGCCGGCTACCGGCCGGGCAACCTGGTCAAGCTCGACATCCTGCTCAACGGCGCGCCGGTCGACGCGCTCTCGCTGATCACCGACCGCGACAAGGCCTACCCGCTGGGCAAGACGCTGATCGAGAAGCTCAAGGAGCTGATCCCGCGCCAGATGTTCGAGGTGCCGGTGCAGGCGTCCATCGGCGGCAAGGTCATCGCCCGCGAGACCATCCGCGCCATGCGCAAGGACGTGCTGGCCAAGTGCTACGGCGGCGACATCTCGCGCAAGCGCAAGCTGCTGGAGAAGCAGAAGGAAGGCAAGCAGCGCATGAAGCGCGTCGGCAACGTGGAAATCCCCCAGGAAGCCTTCATGGCCGTGCTCAGCCTCAACAAATAAGGTGATCAGGGGATGATGCAATGCTTATCGCGTACATCAAGGCAGCTATGAGTCGGGCGCACTACACGATTTTAGAAGACGGCTCATTCTTTGGGGAGATTCCCAGCGTCGAGGGAGCCTGGGCCAATGCGGATACCCTCGAGGCATGCCGGGACGAATTGGAGGACGTTCTTCAGGAGTGGATCGCCCTCAGTTTAGCGAAGAACCTACCCATTCCGGATATAGACGGCATCAACTTAACCGTCACACCCGTGTCCTGATGCCTCCTTTTGGACCCATCAGCCGCAACGAGTTGATTCGCATTCTGAGGCAACTGGGCTTCGACGGGCCGTTTTCAGGGACGCGGCATCAGTTTATGCTGCGGGGAAGCCAGCGTCTTCGTATCCCCAATCCTCATAGCGGCGATATCAGTTCTGGGCTGCTGGCCAGTATCCTACGTCAAGGTGGGATCGACCGAGCGGATTGGGAGCAGATATAGGTCGCAGTGGGCTGCTGTGTGCGCCGAGATGCGTAGGCTCGACGAAGAGGACGAGGCCACCGACCGAGAACGAGATCTGGACCAGAACTTGAAGATGCTCGCTCCCTACATCGAGGAGGCCATGCGCAATGCGCGGTACAAGACCCTTGACGATGGCGCGTTCTTCGGCGAGATTCGGGGCATCAATGGAGTGTGGGCCTCGACGGCCACCCTTGAGGCATGCCGGAACGAGTTGAAGGACGTGCTTCAGGAATGGGTCGCTCTCAGCCTTGTCAAAGGGATCCCCATACCGGACATAGAGGCTGGCAATTGAGCGCAACGGCTCATCCGGGCCGCCCGCGCTCCCTGACCTCACAGGCCATCTCTGGAGGTAAGACATGGCTGCCCCACGACACGATCCTTCCTGCGAAAACGACGTGCAAGGACGTTTTGCCAAAGCCCGTGGTCCCGGCCAGAAGACGGCGGTTGGCGTCGCGACAGCGTATCTGCTCGACGCCGCTCACGCCTGCGCGTTCGAGGCCCTCGGACATCCCTTGCGCGATCATATTCAGGAACGGCTGGCGGCTGGAAACCGATTCTACTCAGACATCCTGGTCGTCGACCAGGCACTACACCTGTTCGGCGTGCAATCGCATCCCCCGCGCCATCCCACGGAGCGCGTGGAAACGACCTTACGCATGCTCGATGCGCAACCGCAACCCGCGCGGCTAGCGTCCGGATGGGACATCGAGGGTGGCCTGTTCACCATCGTCGAGACGGATGCCGTCGACGCGGCTATCGCTGCGGATATACAGGCAACGCTGCGACGACAGGGCAGGGGGATCGCCACGATCGACGCCCTCATCGCTGCCGTCGCACGCCGTGCCAGCTTCGTCCTGCTCACGACGGACGGCGACCTGACCACTGTGCCATCGCTGCAGGTCGAAAACTGGATGTAGCGCCAGGTTCGTGCTCCAGATGCTTTTTTGTTGCGCGGCCACAACAGCATGATGGAGTCTAAGTTTGTCATAGAGACGGAGCATGTCGACGACGAGGGACGAGGCTATGTCTGAGGTCGAGGTTTTCATGGCGCAGCGGACGCTGCTCTTCGGATTGGCGTACCGCATGCTCGGCAGCGTCATGGATGCGGAGGACATCGTGCAAGAGGCCTTCCTGCGCTGGCGCCAGGTCGCGAGCGCCACGGTGGAGACGCCCCGATCGTACCTCAGCACCGTGGTGACGCGCCTGTGCATCGACCACCTGCGCTCGGCGCGCGTCCGGCGTGAGCAGTACGTCGGGCCGTGGCTGCCGGAGCCGCTGGTCGGCGCCCAGCAGGAGGGCAGCGCGGGCGACGACGCCCTGGCCGAATCGCTCTCGCTGGCCTTCCTGGTACTGTTGGAGAGCCTGACGCCGGTCGAACGCGCCGTTTTCCTGCTCCATGAGGTATTCGGCTACTCGTTCGAGGAGACCGCGGCCGTAGTGGGCAAGAGCGCGGCCAACTGCCGCCAGATCGCGCGGCGAGCGCGGCGGCGCGTGGACGAACGGCGCCCGCGCTTCGACGCCTCGCCCACGCACCAGGAGCGCGTGCTGAGCCGCTTCGTGCAGGCCTGTACGACGGGGGATATGGCCGGGTTGCTCGCCCTGCTGGCGGACGACGCCATGCTGTGGTCGGACGGCGGGGGCAAGGTCGTCGCCGCACGCCGCCCCATCCGTGGCGCGACGAACGTGGCGCGCTTCCTCCTGGGCGTCCTGACCAAGGCGCCGCCGGACCTGACGGCGCGCCTCGCGCCGGTCAACGGCCAGCCAGGCTTCATCGTCGAGGTGAACGGCCACCTCACCAACGTGACGGTCCTGGACCTCGCCGACGGACGCATCCAGGCCGTCCGCATCGTCGCCAACCCCGACAAACTCCAGCGGCTGCCGGGCCCGGCGTCGGGCGTCGCGCCGCTGTCGCTTGCCCCGTAACATGTCCAACCGGGACAAGCGGCACTTTTCGGATCGGGAGAGGGGGATATGGATATAATGGTGTCACTGCCCCACGCCGGGCAGCGGCGGCCTCAAGGTCAAGGCATGAAAGGCGCGCTAGGTGAAACAAGCGCTGGGGAAGGGGCTGCCGGAGCCATTCCGCTCGAAGCTGCATGGTGGCTGCTGGCTGGGTATGGCGCATGGAGGGCTGACGACCGCTGCTCCTGCCAACTCCCGGCGCGCCATCACGGCCGCTACCGCTTTTGGCGTCGATATCATCGAGGTGGATGTGCATCGCACAATCGATGAACAGCTCGTGCTCCATCACGATCGAGATGTCCGCATTGGCGCTATACCCGTACCTATTGTCCTCGTCACGTTGCGCCAACTCAAGGCCGTGGACCTCGGGCAGGGCGACCACATCATCACCCTGGCCGACGCGATGGACATCGTCCGCGGCCGCGCTGGTCTCTTTGTGGACGTGAAGGCGGACGGCCTGGCGCGGGCCATCGTCATGACAGCGCGACGGCTCGCTTTTACATCGCTGATCGTCGGCGGTATCTTTCGTTAGCGCGCAGAAGTCTCGGGACGAGGCGAGAGAGCGGGTGATGGGGTATGCTGAACGCACGAGGGAGATGGGTAAAGCGTGGGGGGAGATGATGGGCCGGGTGCGCGTGGTGGTGTGGCAGGTCGAGGAGGATGAGGCGGGGGAGCGGGAAACGGAAGTGGCGCGGTTCGAGGTGCCAGGGACGGACCTGGCGACGGTCGCGCCGGGAACAGCACTCGATGTGCTGGAGGAGCGGACGCACCAAACGGGGCAGGCGCTCCTGCGGCGGGTGCTGCAAGCGCAGTGGGAGGCGACGGATGCGGCGGCGGTGGCGGCGCACCGGCGCCTTTCCCCCCCTGCAGACCTGGCAGGGCGACGGGACCGATGACCTGGAGGTGGCGAGCCGGTTTGGGCGGCTGACGCTGCGGCGGCAGGTGCTGGAAGGGACGGGCACGGGGCAGCATGTGACGCCGGGGAACGCGGTGTTGCCGCCGCACGGGGGCATCGTGATCACGCGGGGGCTGCAAGAGCTGGCCTGCTTGCTGCCGGACACGCTGCCCTTCGTCACGGCGGAGCGGCTGTTGGGCTGGCAGACCCACGCGCCGGGGGTCGAGGCCAGCGTGAAGGCCGAGGCGGCGCCAGGCACGTCCGCGACGTCCGCGACGTCCGCGACGTCCGCGACGTCCGCGGTGCTCTGCGCGAGCACGCTACGCACACTGGTGCGGGAACATGGCGCGGCCCTGGCACAGGCGGAGTGGGCGGAGGTGGCACGCCTGCGGGTGGCGCTGGCGCGCGGGGACATGGCCGCAGGCGACCTGCGCCCGCGCTTGCTCCCGGCCCGTGCCCCACGGCGGAGGGCGGGCTGGCCGGCGGCGCTGAGCGCGGCGGTGGACCAGGCGCTCGCGGCGGGCGAGACCCGGCCACCCCACGGCGTGCGCGCGGCCGACTGGGAGCGCGTCCTCAGCGTGCGGCGCCAGGAACGGGTCGAGGCGGTGGCGGACCTCCGGCGGCTGGGTCCGGAGGTCGGCCCGGCCGAGGTGGTGGCCAGCGCGGACGAGGTGCTCACGCGGCGGCCCCAGCGACGGCAGTTCTGGGAGTTGCGCACCGCGCGCGTGGCCACGGCGGAGGGCTATCGCTACGTGAGCGGGACGGGGGCCACCTTCCTGGCCACGCTCGGCGTGCTGTGCGCGCTCTGCCAGAACCAGAACCAGAACCAGAGCACCCCCACCGCCGCGCGTCAGGTGGTGTTCGTGGCCGACGGCGCGCGCTGGCTGCGCGACTTCTTTGCGGCGACGCTCGCGCCCCGCGGGGCCACCCTGATCTTGGACTGGTACCACCTGCACCACCGCTGCTACCAGGTGGCCACGCAGGTCTGCCGTGACAAGCCCACCCGGCTGCGCTTCCTGGGCATCATGGGCCGCGTGCTCTGGCGCGGCGACGTGGACGGGGCCATCGCCGCCGCCGAGGAGTTCCGCGCCGCCGCCAAAGCGCCGCCTGACCCGCGTCGTCCCGCGCCCCTTGATGAGTGGATCACCTACCTGGCGGCCCGCCGGGCCGCCATCCCCTGCTATCGGGAGCGCCACCGGCAGTGCCAGTACATCGGCAGCGGCCAGGCCGAGAAGGCCAACGACCTGCTCGTGGCCCGCCGCCAGAAGAACCAGGGTATGCACTGGAGCGAAGAGACCAGCGTCGCCTTGATGCGCCTGCGCACCCTGCGCCTCAACGGCGATTGGGATCGCTATTGGCACCAGCAGACGTGTCCCTCGCTCCTCGCGGCGTGACCCCGAGACTTCTGCGCGCTAACGAAAAATAAGGAGGAAAGGGATGTCTCGCAAGCTATTTGCATTCACCGCTACCACTGCTTTGTTTGTCTCGCTTGCCTTTGTTGCGCCAGCGGCGACCCATGTCCATGCGAGCGGCAGACCGGGACCAAACCTCTTGCCCGGTGGCGGTACTCCCGTGTGCATGACTCTTTCGCCAGTAGGGACGGTAACTGGCTCGAACTCGTATAACCTTGCGCTCAAGATCGGTAACCCCTGTGGGTTTACGATGTACAATACATTCGCGCAGATCTACGTGACTGAACAGTGCGGTAGTGGCCAAAGCGCTAGCCAGTCGAGTCCTCCACTTTACCCTCAAATGCCGAACAACAGTCAGGGAACTGTTAATGTGGGCGGGAAAGGAACGTGCGTGTCATGCACCAATGGAGTTGTCACTGGATACCCCCCATTCAGCTTGACTTTCCTTATGACTGCCTACGGGGTAGACGGCAAGAACTACTCATGGGCCTCCAATACTCCTAATCAATTCACGCTAAACCTTCCGAACAGCCCTTCGGCTGGGGGTACTTGCTCATGACTAACTAAAGGGTAGATAGACAGCCGGAACTACCTATAGGCCTCGAACACCTCTTGGGGAAGTCATGCGCAGAGAAGTTGTGCTAAACTTCAAGAGTAGCCCTTCTCCTTCGTCTGAGCGTACTTGCTGATAGTGGCGCTCGTTCGTGCCGACGCCTTATAGAGTGGGACCGGCCACAACGGACGGAGCCGGGTCCGCATGCGGACCCGGCTCCGTCCGTTATAAACAATGAATAATGGAGCGGCGCATGTCCACTACAGCTATATCTGTTGTGAGTCGTCTGCAAAAAGTGGAGCGAATCCTCAAAGAGATCATAGGGGAAAACGACGAGATATTCGAGGCGGCGCTTATGGATGTACATGGGAGTGACAGCGAGACGCAAGCCTTTGAGGTAACGTCACAGGATCGTGCTAAGGGGCTCCTCCTGAGTATCTGTTCAGCCTGCTACTTACTCGACAAACGGCTAGGAAACTTATCGCAAGGGATCATGTTTGTCGGACAGATAGAGTTTACCTCTATCTCAGCCGATCCCCTCACGGCAATTCCGACTTCGTCTGACTGAGTATGTGTTAGCTACGCCCACGTCTGCGGGGCGCTGCTGCGATGCGAGTCTACGCTTTATCAGAGCTTGGGCTGTTATAGTGCCGCGTGTCCCGCTGTTCGTGCTCGCACCTCTCTCACGCTGTGGCTGTAAGTGCTGGCTTTGAAGTGTTACGCTTTGCCGGTTTAGCATGTATCACTTGAGCATCGTCTTTTTTTCAAGTAGACGGTGGTCTGTGAGGGTGAAACAGCGTGCTAGCGGGCTCGATTGGTGTTGCCCACCTGTACCACCGTAAACCGGCTTTTTGTAACAGATCGAAACCGGCGCTTACAGGCGCGGGGGCCGGTGTGCCCCTAGCTGCGGCCGGGGCTGTGCCGGCCGCCATAGCGGCCCGGCGGGGGAAGATGTACTCCTTGTCGGCGCGGCTGATCGTGTCGCTGGTGCGCACGAGAAAGAAGAAGACGTCGCCGGGGGTGCGGCGGGTGCCGTCAGGGAGGGTGAGGCCGCCCTGGGCCTCGACGGTGAGGGCCTGGCCGAGGAGGGCGCGGGCGCGGGCGGGGCCGAGGCGGGCGACGATGCGGGTGATGATGCGGAGGGGCGGGGGCATTGTCTCGCCGAGGACGGCGGCGAAAGCGCGGGCCAAGGCCCACACGGCGGGGGGCACGGAGACGTACGGGACGCGCCGTTGCACGTCGGGCGCCGCCTCTCTGGGCAGCCCAGCGCCCGCTGGAACCGCGCTCCCCTCTCCCGTCGCGTCCGTTGCGGTCGTCGTGATGTCGCCGTCCGCGATCGTTGTCATGCTGTTGCGTTCCACGGCATTCCCCCTCCACGGGTCAATCATGGGTCGATGAGCCAGGCACCCTCACTATAGACGAGCCGGCGTTCTCCGCGGCGCGTGTCCAGGCACGCGAGCTGGGCCGGGAGCGTATCGAGCGCCGCTGTTATGTCGAGTAGGTCCCTGCCTCTGAGGGAGACAAACACGTTGTCGGCCTTGAGTTGGAGCGTGGCCGGTGCCACGCGATCCCTGCCCCCAAGCGCGGCGGCGAGGGCTGGGGCGACGCCAGCCGGGGCCGTCGCGGGGACGACGAGCTGGGCCAGCGGCAGGGGCGGGCCGAACGTAGCCAGCAGAAGCACGCCCCAGGGATGCGGCTCCTCCCCGCGCACCGGCAAGAAGGCGTGGCGCTCGACCGCGACGCCAACGGCGAGCAAGGCGTCGGCGAGCGGGCCAACGTCGTCAGCCGTGACGCGATCCGTGGTCAAAGTGACGTGCGTCAGCGTGGTCGTGGTCCCGTCCTACCGTGTCCATACGCATCGGCCATGTCCGTCACCTAGCCGCCCAAGGCTTCCAGGTCTGCCCACAACGCGGCCCGCACCTGGTCGCGCGGAGCCTGCCCCTTTGTCGATTCGAGCAATACGACTGTCTGAAGGTCCGCGCCAGCGATCCACCCATCGCGGACATGCTGCGGCCGTTCTGACGCAGAGACTAAAGGGGCGATATTCCCCGTCGGGGCGACGACCGGTGTCACATGTGTGACAGGCTCATTCCCTCTGTTAGATGCGTGGGAAGGCGTCGGTGCAGCGTCGATGGGAGAGGTTGTCAAAGCTGTGATGCGCGCGCGCTGCTCCTGATCGTCTTGGGTCGGTGGTGCCGGAGGTGCTCCGGCGTTCGTAGCTGTTGTCACATGTGTGACAGCGGGAGGTGGGGTGAGGTCCTTCAAAGTCAGGCGCTCGCCGGCCTCGGCCCGCCCCAGCAGGCCGCGCCTGCGCTCCGGGTCCTTGACGCGCGCCAGTTCGGCCGCGATCGTCGGCACGAGAGTGCCGGCGCGCACGGCCTCCTCCACCCTAGGGTCGGCGATCAGGCGAAGGCGTCGCGCGATATGCTCGTGGCTCTTCTTGACACGGCCGGCCACGTCGCGCAGGGAGAGTCCGAAACGGTCCATCAGCCGGTGGTAGGCGTGTGCCTCGTCCAGCGGGTCGAGGTCCTCGCGCTGGACGTTCTCGACCAGGGCCAGCACCTCCATCTGCTCATCGGAGATGTCGCGCACGACGCAGGGAACGTCGGTCACGTCGGCGAGTTCCGCCGCACGCTTGCGTCGTTCACCCGCCCCGATTTGATAGCGGTTGCCGGCTTGGCGCACCGTGAGCGGTTGCAAGACGCCGTGTTCGCGGATCGAGGCAGCCAACTCCTCGAGCGCGGCCTGATCGAAGGTCGTGCGGGGCTGGTAAGGGTTGGGATCAAGGAGGGCCACGGCGATCAGCTTGGCGCCGGGCAAATCCTCGACCCCAGCCTGCTGCGTCACCCAATCGACAGGATGGAGCGGCGCACGGCGCGGCGGCAACGCCGACTTAGGCATGGGCCACCCCCTCAACACCTGTGGACATGCTATGTGTCTCCCGCGTCGTTGGCGACAGTTGGATGCCCCATGACCGCAGCAATCGCTCGGCGATGTCCTCGTACGCGCGCGCTGTCTCGCTGCTAGGGGCGTATCGGGTGATCGAGATACCGCGCTCGGCCGCCTCGCTGACCTTGATGCTCCTCTTCACCTCGCCCAGGACGGGGACCTGGCCGGCCACGCTCTCCTTGACACTCTCGGCGATTGTACGGCCATGCGATGTGCGATAGTCTACCATCGTCAGGATGATACCGGCGATCTCCAGCTGCGGGTTGAGGCGCGTCTTACGGATGCGCTGCAATGACTCCAAGAGCAACCCCAGACCATAGGCGGCGGGGTATTCGGGCTCGACCGGGATGAGCACCTGGTGCGCGGCCGTGAGGGCGTTGATCGTCAACAAGCCGAGCGACGGCGCGCAGTCCACCAGCACCGCGTCGTAGGCGTCGTGCGCGGAGGCCAGAACCTCCGCGAGCACGTATTCGCGCCGCACCGCGTTCTGCAGCTCCATCTCCGCAACGCCGAGGCTGATGTTTGAGGGGAGCAGGTCCAGGCGCTCTTCCACGTGCTGCACATAGGGCGCGAGGGGAGAGGCCTCGCCCTCGCTTATGAAATGCGCCATGGCAGTGTAGACTGTCGTCTTCAACTCATGTGCAGGCACACCAGCGTTGTTCGTCAAGCTCCCCTGTGGGTCGAGGTCAATGAGGAGCACACGCTGGCCGCGGTCAGCGAGCGCCGTTCCCAAGGCGAGCGCGGTCGTACTTTTCCCAACGCCACCCTTCTGATTAACAACAGCCATGATACGGCTCATCTTGTCACTTAACCCATATCCTTGCCGTTGCGGCAAACTTATGCTTCCAACTTTGATGTCGCATCGGGTCCTCCCAGGGATGTCGTCCTGTCGTCCTCACTGCGGCGATTAGCAGTTTGCGATGCTGCGGCGATAACGCTAGCAAATGACGGCTGAGTCTGTCACGAATAGCAAGCCCCCGATAGTGTCCTCGCGGCGAGGTTATGCTTCCATTTTGCACTCGCGGCAACATTATGGTTCCACCTACGTTGCCGGACTGCTTGGTCCCACGCCCAGGGGGGCGGCAAAGTTATGCTTCCAACGCGGCAGACTTATGGGTTAAGTGACACCCCCTCTTGTTTCGGTGGGCAGGGGACGCTTCCGTAAGAGCAGAATACGCAGCAATCGCCCGTGCGTGGGCGCAGGGTCGCCCCACAGTGCGTGCAGGTGTAGAAGAACTGACAGGCATCCGTGGGCATCGCCTCGGTGGCCTGGCCCCCGCAGTGGGGGCATGTGAGCGTCGATGTCGCGATCAATGAACCTCCTCCCGGATGGCTACTGGCGGCCAGACTATGCGTCCAATCCGCACCCGCGGCCACACGATGGTTCCAACTCAGCGCCGGGCCTGCCGATAGTCGCGCCAGCGAGGCGGCCAACCTATGCTTCCAGCGCGGCCAACCTATGGGTTAAGTGACAATCGGCATTACCTCGCTGACCTGCCCTGCTTCTCCGTCTATTATGTCAATTATCGTCGGTACGCGCTTCTCTGTCCCACCGACACTGATCCTCGTACAACCCGCGGAGTTCGTTGCGGCAGGAAACGCAGGTTGTGACGCCGGGAGGGACATCGGCCCGGCCGCGCGGCCACAGCGTCGCGGCGTCCTCGTCGGCGAGCGCCCACTCGACGGGCACGGACTCCATCTCGGCCACCGGGACCTCGGCGCCGCAACGCGGGCAGCGCGCGTTCGGGATGCGCCAGGCCATTACCCCCTCCCGTCCGCGTTGATTGTTGCCCTCTCATCGCCGACCGTGGGCGCGCCCAGTTCCCCGCCCTCGGCGCGGCGGACCAGCTCGGGATGCAGCGCGGTCGCCTCGTCGCGCCTGATCGGCTCCTTGACGGTGAGCGGCGTGCGGCCCAACTCGCAGCGGGAGATCGTGCCCGTCCCCGCAACGACGAAGAGGGCGGGGTAGGATGGCTCTCCCCCGCGCTCATAGGGGGCGGCGGTGTTGACCGCCCAGACCTCGACGCGTCCGAGCCACTCTCGCCTCACGTAAGAGATCATGGTATCACCTGACACTGCGGCACGCGCCAGACAGCCCCGTAGCACGGCGCGCTACGGACGGCGACCTCGTGCGCGCCGACGGCGGCCGCGTCGCCGACGAGCACCGCGGTGAGCAGCAGCCGGAGCGGGGTGAGGTGGCGGATCACCCCTCCTCCTCCGTGTCCGTGTCCGCTCGGTGCAGGTCCGCGTACAGCCGGTCCAGGTCCCGGCGCGCCGCGAGCACATCGTCGAGCACGTCGATCATGCGATCGAGAGACGCGGCCGGGTCCTGCGGCTCGCCGCTCGCTTGCGCCTCCCGCGCCTCTTTCACTTTCTCCAGCACCTGGCTGACGAGGCGCATGAGCACGCTGTCGATCGCGGCGCCGCTCTCCTCACGGTCTTGCTCGTCGCCGTCCTTGTCGTGGTCGATGAGGTCACGGGGGATTGTGACGTTGATCATCGGGTCATCTCCTTTTGTGCATAGAGCGTGCGGTAGAAGCGCGTGGCCAGGTCCCGCTCCAGGGCCTCGCGGTCGGCGTCGCTGGGGGCGCGGCGGCGGAAGATCGCCGTCATATCGATCTCACGGAGAGTGGAGCCGGCCAGCGTGGCAGCGGCGTCCGAGTCATCCTCGCTACTGGCGTCACCATTGTCGCTACCGGCGGCGTCATCCTCGCTACTGGCGTCAGCGACAGGCGGCGCGACGGGGATGGGCAGGGAGAGCCTGCCACGATCGTCCAGGTCGTCGTAGACTTGACCGCGCGGGACGGGATGGATAGCCCACTCACCGGTCTCGTAGACGACGAGGTAGGCATCCTGGCTGCGCCGGTCCCACCAGACGGCCCAGCCCAACACGTCCTCGACATGAAGGTCGCGGACCTCCTCGAATGTGCGGGACAGGCACTGATCGTCCATCAGGCGCGCGCGGGGCGACGTCGGGAGCGGCCAGAGGCGGGTGAGCCGCCGGCGGCTCGTGTCCATCACGATGGCGATCGCGGCGAGTTGCTGATCGCAGTCGTCGCAGATCGCCACGCGGCCGTCGGCGGTCTGGCGGTCGTAGCGCGCGACGCGCGGGTCGATCAGGCGCAGCTCAACGAGGGGCTGGGCCAGGAGGTCGGCCGGGTCCACGTCGCGTGCGCAGCGCGGGCAGCGCCGCATCGGCAAGGAGAGATCATCCAGGGTGGCGCGGTGCAGAAGGTGGTCAAGCATGGGTCTCCTCCGTGGTCGCGGGGCCGGCGGGCGCCTCGTCGCCCGCGGCGGCTGTCCGCGCGTGGGCCTCGGCCTTCTTCATCTTCATCCGTTGCTTCTTGCGTGAGGGCTTCCCGACCTGGCCCAGGTGGTCCGCGCGGTAGG
>JAABUZ0100007232.1_pt1 | contig 13481 bp, 14 predicted proteins | sample 5562091 | NCBI WGS metagenome assembly JAABUZ01 (sample SAMN12813069, study PRJNA571459) | rock metagenome | isolation source: Antarctica rocks | place: Antarctica: Victoria Land, Linnaeus Terrace sud | collected 2015-12-21 | reverse complement strand
TCAGCGAGGCACGACCCCGACACGGTGACCGCTGGGCCGTGCCATGTCGGGAGCTAGCGTGAACACGTCCCGGGTGGGGCCACTTCGAGCCAGCGCGGTGGGGCCAGATCGAGTCGTCATACCCACAAGTTACATGTAACATGGTGTTATGGCTGGCCAGGACTCTCCGACTGTGCGCCAGAGAGTGGCAGACCACCGGGCACGCTTGCGGCGCCAGGGGCTACGGCCCGTGCAGATCTGGGTTCCCGACGTGCGTGCCCCGGGCTTCGCGGCCGAGGCCCACCGCCAGTCAGCACTCGCGGCCGCCAGCTCCAACGCAGCCGAGGACCAGGCCTTCGTCGACGCCATCTCGTGGCTCGGTGACGAAGGCAACGACGAGGAGTGAGGCGGGGCGAACTGTGGACTGCGAGTGGGGGCAAGCACTACGCCCGCAAGCCGCGTCCGGTGCTCGTGGTGCAGGATGACCGCTTCGACGCCACCGACTCGATCACCATCTGCCCGCTCACGACTGATCTCACCAAGATCCCCCTGCTGCGCATCCCGTTGAGCCCAGGGGCCGACACCGGCATGGACCAGCCCAGCAACCTCATGGTCGACAAGCTCACGACGATGCCCCGATCCAAGCTTGGCGAGCGCATCGGAGCTGTCTCCGACACCGACATGCTGGCCCTGTCCCGCTCCCTTGTGGTGTTCCTCGGCCTTGCCTGACCGGGTGCCTACGGGATCATGTGCGTCGTCAGTTGCCGGGAACTCCGTCCAGCAGGTTGACTGGCCATTCAAGACTCGTCCTTTCGCCGTGTTTGGCGGCGCCAAAGTCACGGGTAGTGGTCGGGCAGATCGTTTTCCCAAAGCACTGCGTCGCCGGTCGTCAGGTGCCTTGATACCCATCGCCTTGCTTCGCCCCGGTCAGCGACCGCAATCGCCTGGCCGCCAGCGGCACCTCCAAGAAGTGCTTTCCGGTTTGTCCGACCGACCACGATTAGCGAGGCACCGTTACGAACGGCCGCCGCAGCAAGCTCTGCATTCTCAGCAAATTGGGACTCGCCAAGCTCAACCATGCCAGGTGTTACGACAACAGACCGTGCGGCGCCGAGCTCATGCATCAGGCGTAATGCCTGCCTAGCTCCAACTGGATTTGAGTTGAAGGTATCATCGATAACCCATGGACCATCCTCAAGACCTCTTTGCGCTACGCCTCTATGAGGAGGTACCGTCAGAGTCTTGAGGCCCCTCTCGATGGCTGTGGGCGGCAGTCCGTATGCGAGAGTTGCGGCAACCGCACAGGCAACGTTTGTAGCGTGCAGTCCGCCCGCAGATGGCACGGTCCCCAACTCAGAACCTTCAAACCAGACACTGAGACAGTCCCCGTCAGCACGAACGAAAACGTCCACCAGCTCCTTGTCTATTGTGCCGACCCGCCACACCTTCTTGCATCTGCACCTGTCTGCAACCGCCGCCAGTAACGGATCGTCGATGCACAACACCGCCTGGCTAGCTTCTTCGAGGATCTCCGCCTTTGCCTCGACGAGGGCCTCCATCGAACCCAGCCGTTCCAGGTGCATCGGCCCGACCGCGCAGATAACGGCTACATCGGGAGGCATCCATGAGCAGAGAGCACGAATCTCACCCTTCCCGTACATACCCATCTCGGCCACGAGAATCTCCGTAGAAGCTGTGAGGTACTCGTTGACAGTTCTCGATAACCCGGCCATGTTGTTCCACGAGGCGGGCGAAGCCACTGTATCAACAGACGCGTTAAGGATGTCCCGAATATGATTTTTAGTGGACGTCTTCCCCCAGCTCCCAGTGACAGCAATCACGTACGGTGATATCTTTCTCAGTCGAGCTTCCGCCTGAGTCCGATACCGAGCCAGCGATCGCCGCTCAAAAGGCATAGCGATGACCGCAGCCCCATCTGCCAAGGCCGGTGTCAGTAGGATTGCCATCGTGACTCCGATGGGTGATTGCGCGAACAGTGAGATAACTGCTCCGATTGCGCCAGTAATGATAATGAAAAGACCAGCAAGTCTGAGCGCTCTGCTTGTCAGCTTTAGCCGGACCTCTTTCCCGACAACGGTCATCGGTAGCGGGATCGTCGCCGCCATGATGCTAGCCACGATTAGCAAATAATCTCTCAATGTCGTTCTGAGCGAACCGACTATAAAGAGAAGAATACAGGCTACGTAGATAGCCCAGTTTACTTTCCAGGCTAGGAGCCACCGCCTTAGCACTGTTACCGCGCTGCCTGGAATGTAGTGCTCCCGCTGCAGCACTCGGCACCACCGAGTCATGCCGACGAGGGCACCTACGCAAGCAACGAGATAGGTAGCCACCTCTAACATCGAGCAGCCGCGCTTACCTGATCGAGCACTTCTCGTACAACTTCTGGCGAGGAGTAGTGAACGTCATGACTTGCGCCTTCGACAAGTCGCAACACGACAAGGTTGTCGATGAGCCTGCCGACCCGCTCAGCCACGCTGGCCGGGACGGCAGAGTCGAGTTCACCCCAGCATAGAGCTACCGGGCACGTGAGCCCCCGGAGCTCCTGGTCGTAGCCTTCGTTCACCGTGCGGACCAAGACGTCTCGCATGATCCCCTCGGCCGACCGATAATCTTCTGAGCCCCGGCGCTGGCGCATGCGCTCCATCCGAGACTCAGTCAACAAACCGGCCTTGCTGGCAGCGCGAGCCACTCGGTACCTCAGCGGAGGGGTTTGCTGCTTCTCAGCCCGCAGCAAGGGCGCACCGATGAGGACCAGTCCGAGCACGAGATCGGGCCGGGATGCTGCGAGGCAGGTCGCCACGCGGCCCCCAAAGCTGTGACCGACGACGAGGTGTGGTAGCGCACCCCTGTCATCAATGAGCTGGCCAAGCTGACTGGCGTAGTCGGCGGCGCCCCATACCTGCGGCGGAGGCGGTGAGATCCCGAACCCAGGCAGGTCCGGTAGCAGTGCATTCCTGCCCGCTACGACTTGAGCCAGGTCGCTTCGACTCCGCCCCCAGCCGTGCAGAGCCATGACCGGGGGCTCGTCGCCTGAAGTGACGTCAGCAAAAACTGCTCCACCAAGAAAACTGCGGAGAACCATCGCCTAGAAATGGCTGGGAGCTGTGACGAAGAGCTTGACGCGGTGGTCGGTGACGGTCATTGCGATGAGAGCCTAGGTCTTGCGATGGGAGCCTAGATTCTGACCGCTACCGACCCTTGCCGGTCGTTGGGCCGATCCCTCCTAGGAGAGCCGGCCAGCGAGTAGAGTGCTGCGCCCATGACGACTATCGGGGTGGTCTTCGGGGGGCCTTCGCCAGAGCACGACGTCAGCGTTCTGACTGGGCTGCAGGCGGCACGAGCACTTGCCCAGGCTGGAGATGACGTCCTTTGCTTGTACTGGACCAAGTCGGGTGCGTGGATGTCGGTTCCGGTGTCGTCTGAGGCCAGTGCCTTTCTGGAGCCTGACCCGCCGGGTTCAGCCAGAGTTGACTTGAGCCTGAGCGAAGGCTTTGTTGAGCACAAGCGACGACGGTCGGCTCCTCTCGACATTTCGGTCATCCTCAACTGTTGCCATGGTGGCCCGGGGGAGGATGGCACGCTTGCTGGCCTGTTGGCGCTGTCCGCACTCTCCGTAACTGGACCGAGCGGCGAGTCGGCCGCACTGGTGATGGACAAGCTTGCGACCGCCGCTCTGGCGATGGCAATCGGCGTGCCGTGCGTACCGACCGTACTGCTTGACGGATCGGTAACCCTCGACACCGCGCCACCAACTCCCTGGGTCGTGAAGCCTAGGTTTGGTGGCTCATCGCTCGGTGTGGAGTCCGGCATTGAGGATCTTGATACGGCACGCGACCTCGCTCGGGCAGGGGTTTCCCGGGCTGGTGCGCTGCTCCAACCTTACCTGCGCGGATGGACTGACTTGAATATCGCAGCCCGTTGGACATCCGGGCTGGAGATGTCCAAGATTGAGCGTCCGCTTCGCAGCAACGAGGGAGTGCTCAGTTACCACGACAAGTATCTCTCAGGTACCCAGGGCATGGCATCTGCTCCGCGAGAACTCCCGGCAGCCATCCCAGACGAGATCGCTACGCGCATTGGAGAGTACGCCGGGCAAGTGATGCGCGCCTTTGGTCTCACTGGTGCGCCGCGACTAGACTTTCTTTGGGACGGCAAGGATGATGTTCGCCTCTGTGAGGTGAATGCGATACCGGGTGCTTGGGCTACCTACCTTTGGGCACCCGACGGAGTGGCGCCTGTTATGCTCTATCGGGCGCTTATCGACGAAGCTCTTAAGGCTCCAAAGCAAAGGCCACAATGGTCCGGTTCTAGTGACGGACGTGCACTTCGGGTCGCAGGCTCTATTGCCTCGAAGCTGGTCGGCCCGGCGTGATGTCGCGATTCGCCGCTCCTGAGGAGCGCTGGAGGGACCAGACCGGCGTATCACCGGTAACCACGACCAGGTGACTAGGCGAGCGGTTCAGCGGGTAGCTACAGTCGCTACGACGGCAGGGAGCTGAGGATTGCCCAACAAAGAGCAGGTATTGGCGTTGTTCGGACGCCACCGAAGCTATCAGGAGGTGGGGCGCGTCCTTGGTGTACCGCCTGGCCAAGCGTTCATGATCGCTACGGGGCTCCCGGCTGACGGCGGTAACACCTTCGTTCTCGATGGTGGGGACCAGGCCGGGGACCTGTCCACCAGTCCGCAACATCTGGTTCACCCCTCCGGCCCGGCCGAGAACCCGACGACCAAGCCGCACCTTCACCAGTGGGTCAAGTGTCAGGCAGGGATCGACGTAGCCATGCAAGCGGCCGCGCAAGCGAGAGGCGCTGCCCCTGGGAAGCCACTGGAGGCGGAGAAGACTGGAGTATCGACCGTCCTCACCCGTGACCACGACCAGGTGACGGCCATGTTGAAGCAACTGAAGACGATCCCTGGCGTTACCAAGGGTGGCTCGCCGGTGCATCAGTCTCGCCGGGAGTCGATCGTCGACATGATCACCGTCGCCCTGTCCAAGCACGAGGCCTCCGAGGAAGAGCATTTCTGGCCGGTCATCCGATCCCTGTTGCCCGATGGCGAGGCTCTGGCCGACACCGCACTGGAACAGGAGCAGCGGGGCAAGGAGGTCTTGGCTGCCCTTGGGCCATTGTCGGCCTCCGACGAGAAGTTCGACGAGTTGGCCGAGGCGCTGGACGCTCTGGCCCGCAAGCATGTGGCGTTCGAGGACCGGGTGTTGCTGGCCCTCGGCGAGGCCATGAGCCAACAAGACGCCGAGGCCCTCGGCCGTCGGCTACTCGAAGCCCAGACCGGCGTCGAAGACCAGACCAGCATCGAAGACCAGACCAAGGAGTGACCTGATGACCTTGCGCGAATGGCCAGTCCTGCGCCAGTTCCGAGGTGCGGACCCAATGGGGCGGGGGGCGGCAGTCAAATCGGCGAAGTCGTCAGAGTTGCAGCCCCGCATTGCCGACGCCGACAAGGTGGTCAAGTCCATCTGTCCCTATTGCGCCGTCGGGTGCGGTCAGAACGTCTTCGTCAAGGACGACAAGGTTGTCCAGATCGAGGGTGATCCCGATTCTCCGGTCAGCCGGGGCCGGCTGTGTCCCAAGGGCTCGGCCAGCCTCCAGCTGACAACCGGGAAGAGCCGACGCTACGAGGTCCTCCACCGCCGCCCCCATGGCAGCGACTGGGAGGTTCTCGACCTCGACACTGCCATGGACATGGTCGCCGACCGGATCATTGCCACCCGGCGGGAAACCTGGCAGTGGGCCACCGAGGAGGGGGTCCGAGTCCGACGGACCCTTGGCTTCGCCAGTCTGGGCGGGGCAACCCTGGACAACGAAGAGAACTACCTGATGAAAAAGCTGTACACCGCCCTCGGGGCCATACAGGTCGAGAACCAGGCCCGAATATGACACTCCTCCACCGTCCCCAGTTTGGGGACATCGTTCGGTAGGGGCGGCGCCACCACCTTCCAGCAGGATCTGCAGAACTCGGACTGCATAATCATCGAGGGCTCCAACATGGCCGAGTGCCATCCGGTGGGGTTCCAGTGGGTGATGGAGGCCAAGGCTCGGGGCGCCACGGTGATCCATGTCGACCCCCGGTACACCCGGACCAGCGCGTTGGCGGACATCCATGTACCCCTGCGGGCCGGTACCGACATCGCCTTCCTGGGCGGCATCATCAACTACGTCATCCAGAACGACAAGTACTTCCGCGAATACCTGGCGGCCTACACCAACGGTCCCACCATCATCACCGAGGACTTTCGTGACACCGAAGAGCTGGACGGCGTCTTCTCAGGCCTGGAGGAGGAGGAGCGCAGCTACGACTTCCGAAGCTGGCAGTACGAGGGCACCGAGGTACAGGCGGCCTCGGGCCACCGCGACCAGGAGTACCAGGATCGCACCTCTGAGGGGGCGAGCAACCGGGCCATGCGGGAGTCGGGCCGGGGTGAGTCCCACGGCTCCGGCGGTGCCTCGGTGCCCTCGGGGACCGAGCGTGACGAGACCATGCAGCATCCCCGCTGTGCCTTCCAGATCGTCAAGCGGCACTATGCGCGGTACACCCCTGAGGTGGTGGAGGAGATCTGCGGGGTGTCCCCGGATCTCTTCCGCAAGGTCTGCGAGACCCTGACCGCCAACTCCAACCGGGAGCGAACCAGCGCGTTCGTGTACGCCGTGGGTTGGACCCAGCACACGGTGGGGGTGCAGTACATCCGCGCCGCCGCCATCCTGCAATTGCTGCTGGGCAACATCGGGCGCCCCGGTGGGGGCATCATGGCCCTGCGGGGTCATGCCAGCATCCAGGGCTCAACTGACATCCCGACGCTGTTCAACCTCTTGCCCGGCTACATCCCCATGCCCCACGCCCACCAGGACGAGGACCTGGAGAGCTTTCTCCAGGGTTCGTCCACCGACAAGGGTTACTGGGGCAACATGAGGTCGTACATGGTGAGCCTGCTCAAGGCCTGGTGGGGACCGGCCGCCAACCAGGAGAACGACTTCTGCTTCGATTATCTGCCCCGCCTGACGGGCAGCCACAGCACCTACGACACGGTGGCCGCCCAGCTGGACGGGACGTGCAAGGGCTACATCCTGGCCGGGCAGAACCCGGCCGTCGGGTCGGCCAATGCCAAGTTGCAACGTCTGGGCATGGCCAACCTGGACTGGCTGGTGGTCCGGGACTTCTCTCTCATCGAGAGCGCCACCTGGTGGAAGGACGGTCCGGAGATCGAGACCGGTGAGATGCGCACGCAGGACATCGCCACCGAGGTCTTCTTCTTCCCGACGGCCGCCCATACCGAGAAGAGCGGCAGCTTCACCAACACCCAGCGGATGCTGCAATGGCACCATGGCGCCTGTGAGCCGGCTGGCGACGCCCGAAGTGAGCTGTGGTTCTATTACCACCTGGGCCGCATCATCAGGGACAAGCTGGCCGGGTCCACCGACGAGATGGACCGACCGATCCTGGATCTCATGTGGGAGTACCCCACCGAGGGCAGCATCGCTGAGCCGAGTGGCGAGGCCGTCCTGGCTGAGATCAACGGATGGGACGCCGACGGCCAGCTGCTCAGCTCCTACGAGCAGCTGAACGAAGACGGCTCGACGGCCTGCGGCTGTTGGATCTACTGCGGGGTGTTCACTGACGGGGTCAACCAGGCAGCCCGGCGCAAGCCTGGTGGCCAGCAGGACTGGGTGGCCAACCAATGGGGTTGGGCCTGGCCGGCCAACCGCCGGATCCTCTACAACCGAGCATCAGCCGACCGTGACGGGCGACCATGGAGCGAGCGCAAGGCCCTGGTGTGGTGGGACGAGGAGGAGTCCAAGTGGACCGGCCACGACATCCCGGACTTCTCGTCGGACAAGTCCCCGTGGCACCGGCCGCCGGCTGGCGCCACTGCGGCCGAGGCTTTGTCCGGAGAGGATGCCTTCGTCATGCAGGCTGACGGCAAGGCGTGGTTGTTCGTACCGGCTGGCCTGACCGACGGTCCCCTGCCGACCCACTACGAGCCCCAGGACTCCCCATTCCCCAACCTGTTGTACAGCCAGCAACGCAACCCGGTCAGACAGGTCTTCGCCCACCGCCACAATCGGTACCACCCCAACCCCAGCGAACCCGGCTCCGAGGTCTTCCCCTACGCCATCACCACTTACCGCCTCACCGAGCACCACACTGCCGGGGGCATGACCCGCTGGCTCCCGTACCTGGCCGAGCTGCAACCGGAGATGTTCTGCGAGGTCTCCCCTGAGCTGGCCGCCGAGCGCCAGCTCGAGCACCTGGGCTGGGCAACGATCGTCACGGCACGAGGCGTGATCGAGGCCCGGGTGCTGGTAACCGAGCGGATGGCGCCGCTCAAAATCCAGGGACGCACGCTGCACCAGATCGGCTTGCCCTACCACTGGGGGCCCAACGGCTACACCACGGGAGACTCGGCCAACGAGCTGACGTCCATCTCCTTGGACCCCAACGTACACATCCAGGGGGTCAAGGCATTGACCGGGGACATCCGGGCCGGTCGCCGACCCAGGGGCCCAGCCCGCACAGCTCTGGTAGAGGACTACATTCGCCGAGCCGGCATCACCGACGGCACCGGAATGGAGGTGCTCGGTGGCCGTTGACTTGCTCCGGTCCCTACTGGAAGAGACCGACCCGGCAACGTCCAGCGGTTATGTGGATCATCCGCCCCGCATGGGGTTCTTCACCGACACCTCGGTTTGCATCGGTTGCAAGGCGTGTGAGGTGGCCTGCAAGGAGTGGAACCACGTTCCCGAGGACGGTCTGGTCCTGACCGGCATGTCCTACGACAACACCGCCCGACTGGGCGCCGACACTTGGCGCCACGTGGCGTTCATCGAGCAATCCAAGCGGCTGGCTCACCAGGTCACCGGTGCAGCACCGAATGAGGACAGCACTGGTGGCATTCGCTGGCTCATGTCGTCGGACGTCTGCAAGCACTGCACCCACGCCGCATGCCTCGATGTGTGCCCCACCGGCTCGCTCTTCCGCACCGAATTCGGGACCGTGGTGGTACAAGAGGACATCTGCAATGGCTGCGGCTACTGCGTCTCGGCCTGTCCCTATGGGGTCATCGACCAGCGTACCGGCGACGGGAGGGTCTGGAAGTGCACGCTGTGCTACGACCGCCTGGGCGTGGGCGCCGAGCCGGCGTGTGCCAAGGCCTGTCCCACCGACTCCATCCAGTTCGGACCTCTGGATGAGTTGCGAGAGCGGGCCGACGCCCGCTTGGCTCAAATGCATGGCAGTGGCGTAAGTGACGCCCGGCTGTACGGCCGGGATCCCGATGACGGGGTCGGCGGCGACGGAGCGTTCTTCTTGCTCCTCGACGAGCCCGAGGTCTACGGCCTGCCGCCCGATCCGATCGTCACCACCCGCGACCTGCCAGCCATGTGGGCTCGGGTGGCCATAGCCGCAGCAGCTCTGGCTGCCACCATTGCCGCCACCTTTGTGAGGAGTGGCTCCTCATGAATGAGACCGAGGTCACCACTGACGGCCTCCAGGGTGCTCGGCCGGGGCGCCAGGCCACCACTGGAGCAAACACCGGGCCCGGTGGTGGCCACCAACCCGGTGGGGGTCGGCGCCGAAGGGGGCGAGGCGGCGAGCAGCCGATGGTCCCCGAAGCCGAGTTCACGTCCTACTACGGCAAGCCGATAATCAACCAGCCGACATGGCAGGCCCCCGACATCCCCGGCTACCTCTTTCTCGGTGGTCTGGCCGGGGCAGGTTCGGTGGTGGCAGCCGGGGCCCAGGTCACCGGGCGGCTGGGATTGGCCCGGGCCAGCAAGACCGGCTCCGCGGTTGCCGCTGGAGTATCTCTCGTCGCCCTCGTGCACGACCTGGGGCGCCCTGCTCGCTTTCTCAACATGCTGCGGACCATCAAGGTGACCTCTCCTATGAGCGTTGGCTCCTGGCTGCTGAGCGCCTACGGCCCGGCCGCGTCAGTGGCTGCGGTGAGTGACCTGACCGGCATGGCGCCTACTCTCGGGACCGCCGCGACGGCCGCCGCTGCGGTCGTGGGGCCGGGCCTGGCCTGTTACACCGCAGCTCTCATCGCCAACACCGCGGTGCCGGCCTGGCACGATGGCTACCGCTACATGCCATTCCTGTTCGCCTCCTCGGCCGCCAGTGCGGCCGGTGGCCTCGGGCTGCTCGGCGCTCCAGTCCGGGAGAACAGTCCAGTGCGCCGCCTGGCCATCCTGGCCGGGACCATCGAGGTGGTAACCACCAAGGTGATGGAGAAGCGTATGGGCCTGCCTGGTCAGGCCTATGAACAGGGTAAGGCGAGGCGCTACGGCCAGATGGCTGAGGCCCTCACCATGGTTGGAGTGGCGACTACCGCTCTGGCGGGTCGCCGCAGCCGGGTGGCCAGCGCACTGGCCGGGGCGGCTCTGCTCTCGGGCTCCGCCCTGACCCGATTCGCCATCTTCGAGGCGGGCTTGGTATCGGCCCGAGACCCCAAGTACACGGTCGTCCCCCAGCGCCAGCGGCTCGCAGCCCGAGGTGGCGGCTGACTGGTCGACCACCCTCCAACTGCGCCACCTCTTCGGGTCAACCAGGCCACCCTTAATCGTCGTTGTCGTCCCACGCCTCGTTGCGCGCCGCAACCTGATCTCGCCAGTTGGCGGCGTCCTCACGGGTGGGGTACGGGCCCATGCGGTCCATCTGGTCGCACTCCTCGAGCATTTCGACCTTGCTGTGCTTGAAGCAGTAGAACCACTCGCCTTTGGCGTCGCCCAGGCGGCTTGCGTCGTCGGTCATGCCTGCTCATGCTACGGCAGTGGTCACCTCCAACCGAGGAGATCACGGTGGGGCGTGAGCGGGGGTCGCCATGTCGTGCCTGGCCCACTCGGCCAGGGGCTCGACGTCGGCCCGGTCGCCGCAGATGACCACGTACTCGACGTTGCGTTGGTGGGTGGCCTTGCCCACTCGCTGGCCCTGGGGGTTGTACACGCCGATCTGGGCGCCGACATAGCGCCGGGAATCGTAGGCCAGGACATCGACGTGGCCACGGGATGAGCACATGGCAACCAACTCGGGGAGCGCCACCCACGCCTCGTCGTTGTACGAAACCACTACTACCCGAGCGTCGACTTCTGCGATCACTCGGGCCAGTGCCGGAGCCATGGCCCGCCGCGAGTTGAAGACGCTCTTGGTGTCGGGGAGGCGGACATCGACCCGCTTGCAGGCCGTCCCATAGTGCTCGGGAGCATCCCAGGCCACCAGCGTCTCCCACACGTGGTAGTTGGAGAAATACCGGTGCTGGTTGTAGGGCGGATCCAGGTAGGCCAGGTCAAAGAGGCCGAGGGTTCCAGCCAGCTGGCAGGCGTCACCGCGCACGGCGCATCCGCCCCCGGCCAGCAGCTCGGGTACCCGCAGGGTGAGGGGGCGGTGGGCTCGAGGGGCCCAGGCCTTCAGGTAGGCCATCTGTACCCCCACCGTGCTGTCCACCCGATCGGCCGCCTCGATGAGGCTGGTGAGCAGCAGAGGGTACAACGGTGATTCGCCAAACTCGGCTTGGATGGTGTCGCGTATGGCGTCGACTCGGGCCCCGTTCTCGGGCCTCAGGTACCGCGACTGCCGGCAGAACGTCTCGGTGAAGTAGCCCGCCCGGCCAGGCAGGTCGTTCAGACGGTCGACCGCCCACCGGAGCTCGCCGGGGTTGACCTCAGCGGGGTCCGTGGCGATGTAGCAGCGGGCAAAGACCTCGGAGTAGCGGGCTGAGTCGACCGCCGTGACCCGGGCGCCCCGCCGCTTGAGCTCCTGAGCCACCCGAGTGGTCCCGGTGAACAGGTCGAGGGCGGTGACCGCCCCCATCTCCGAGAGGAGCCCTCCCAGCACCGGCACCAACCGCCGCTTGGAGCCGATGTACTTGATCATCCTCTTCCCGTATCCTTCCGCTCGACCGCATAAGGGGCGCATTAGCTTGTCATCGTGAGGGCACGGGCGCCGGCATCGTCGGCCAATCTGGGGCCAGGGTTTGACACCCTGGCCGTCGCCCTGGATCTCCATGTCGAGGTCGAGGTCGAGCTGGCTGATCGCCTCAGCGTGCGGGCCAGAGGAGAGGGTGCCGACCTGGCGGCCGACGCCTCCCACCTGGCCGCCCAGGTGGCGACGGCGGTGGTCGGCCACGATCGCCTGTCCATCACCGTCAGCTCGGCTATACCGGTGGGTCGGGGATTGGGGTCGTCTGGCGCCCTGGCTGCAGCCACCGCCGCGGCGGCCGGCGCGCCGGACCCGCTGGCGGTGGCGGCCGAGGCGGATGGCCACCCCGAGAATGCAGCCGCCTCGGTGATGGGCGGCCTGGTGGCGGCCACCGTCGTCAGGGGCCAGCCGACGGCTGTGAGCCTGGCCCTCGATCCGGGTCTGAGCTTCGTGGTGCTGGTACCGCAACGGTCCCTGCCCACCTCCAAGGCCCGTCAGGCCCTTCCGCCGGTGGTGGCCCACGCCGACGCCGCCTTCAACCTGGGTCGTATGGGGCTGTTGCTGGCCGGCCTGGCCGATCACCGGGTGCTGGTGGCGGAGGCCACCGAGGACCGCCTGCACCAGGCGGCTCGCAGCCCGATGTTTCCCGAGGCCTCCCAGCTGCTCACCGGCCTGCTCGAGGCCGGGGCCAGGGCGGTGTGCTGGTCGGGGGCCGGCCCCAGCCTGCTCGCCGTCTGCGACCAGGCCCTGGCCGCCGAGGTTCGTGACGCCGGTGAGACCCTGTTGTTCGGGGCGGGCGTGGCGGGCCGGGCCCTCGCCCTCAGACCCGACACCACCGGTCTGGTGGTCGGCGGCCAGCCATGGCAACCGGGGCACGCGTCCCAGCCGCCCCAGCCAGGCCCGGCGGCCCAGCCGTCCCAGCCCGGGTGGCGGTAGGTTCTTGGTCGTGCCCAGCCAGCCGTCGACCACCCTGGTGGCCCTGCCCAATCCCAGTCCCGGCCGGGACTACGAGGTGACCTGCTCCACCCCCGAGCTCACCTGCGTGTGCCCGCGGACGGCCCAGCCGGACTTCGCCACCGTCACCATCAGCTATGTGCCGGGACCGTCCATCGTGGAGCTCAAGTCCCTCAAGGGCTACCTCTGGAGCTACCGGGACCAGGGCGCCTACCACGAGGCGGTGACCAATCAGATCCTCGACGACCTGGTGGCCGCCATCGCCCCTGTGCGCATGACCGTGCGCACCGACTGGCTCATCCGCGGCGGCATCCACACCGTGGTGGAGGCCAGCCACCGCCAGCCGGTGCCCAAGGCGCCCTAATGGGGACCGACCACCCCAGCCACCTGGTGGGTGAGACTGGTCAAGCTGAGCCGCCGGCAGGTGAGCACTGCAAGCGCCAGGGCTTCGAGCCTTACAGCTAGATCGTGGCCCTGTCGGTCGGTGAGGTTCCCGTGACGGCTGGTGGGATGTCGTGCCTGGAGCACTATCCATTAGGTGGCTGCTGGGGTCCTCGGGCTCGGTGTTGGTGCCGGTCGAGCGAGAGGAGCCACAATG
>JAABUZ0100007231.1_pt1 | contig 13481 bp, 18 predicted proteins | sample 5562091 | NCBI WGS metagenome assembly JAABUZ01 (sample SAMN12813069, study PRJNA571459) | rock metagenome | isolation source: Antarctica rocks | place: Antarctica: Victoria Land, Linnaeus Terrace sud | collected 2015-12-21 | reverse complement strand
TCCCTCCCCACCCGCCCACACTTCCTCCTCCCCTCCCATCCTCCCCCTCCCGCTCCCCTCCCCTCAGCCTTCTCACCCCACCGCCGCGGCGCGAAACACCTCCCGGGTGGTCTCGCAGCCACGGTGCTAGAATGGGTGCTCGAAGCGTCGCAAGCCTCACACAACCATGCGCGAGGCCGCAGTGGAGCCACTTGGGATTTTAGCGTTGTGGTGGAGGAGTGCAGGCAGAGTGAGAGGATGCTGTTGGTGCGGGAGAGGGGGGCGGGGAGGGGGTGGGTGTTTGCTGGGGGTGCGGGTGCGGCGGAGAGGGTGGGGAGGGGGTGCGTGCTTGGGGTTCGGAGACTGGTGTGGGAGGTTGAGATTGGGGGGGAGCGGTGGGGGGTCGGGGTTGAGTGGAGGGTTTTGGGGGAGGGATAATTTAGGAGGGTGAGGCATGGTGGGGTGGGAAGGCTGGGATTGTGGAGGTGGAGGCGTGGATGGCGGTTGGCTTCGAGTAAAGCTTCCGACCAACGCAAACCGGCCGGCTTTTCGGAACGCAATGACAATGTTACAAGACACCGAAGATTCAAAGACATCTCAGCTGGAAAAGTCGGAATGATTTTCTTTGGGGATTAACGACAGGATACATGAGCAAACAATAATGCAACAAAACCAGAATCACAAATTGCCAATCGCGACAAACACACGCACGCACGCATTGTGAACATCTCTTGCAGGATAAGGAATCATATACTACCGAACCCATCCCGACTACCGTTCCTAAATCCCCTTGATCAGCAGCACTCGCTTGACACCATCGAATCCCAAACAAAAACAAAAACTGCACCTACAAACCACGGCCACATCCATCCATCCATCCATCCGACACCCCTACTCGAACCCCCCCACCCCCACCAACCCTCCCAACCCCCTCTCCGACCTCCCCACCCTTCTCCTCCCCTCCTCCCTCCTCCTCTCCACCCCCTCCACCACCCTTCTCCTCTCCACCTCCCTCGCAAAACCCACAACACTGCTCTTCTTCCCGCCGCCCCTCCTCACAACCGCGCCTTTCTCGCCTCCATCGGCCGCGCGCTCCGTCGTCGCCGTCGCGGTCGAGATGCCGTGTTTGTCCTCGCTGGTGTGGGTGCTTGTGGCGCGGCGGAGGAGGCTGGGGACGGCGAAGGTGGGGATGGAGGTGGGGTTTTGGAAGGCGAGGCGGGTGGTTGTGGTGGTAGAGGAGGTGGAAGAGGAGGAGGCGCGCTTGAGGGAGATGCGGTCGATGATTGGGGCGGTGTTGCGGCGGGGGTGGGGGGCGAAGGGGTCGGTGGTGGTGGTGGGGGGGTTGGAGGCGTCTTCGTCGATGTCAGAGGAGTCTAATGGGTGTAGGGATAGGGCTTCGGGATCTTCGATGAGGAAGGAGACGGATTCGCGAATTTCGGCTAGGGTGGAGGGTTTTTGTGCGGTCCTGGTGCGGCGTGCAGCTGGGGGTGGACGGTTCGCGGTGGTTTCCTGGAGGGGGCGTTTGCGTTTTCCAGGTTGGGAGTCTGGGAGCAGAGGGTCGATTTGGGAATTGAGCATTTCTTGGGTATCTGGCAGTTGCTGCTGGGAAGAATCTTCTGGCATCTCCTCGAGGAAAGTGAGATTCTCGTCGTCATCGCGGTCTTCGATGGCGCGGAGGAACGCGAGTTTCTTGGGATCTTCTGCAATTTTGCCCACGTTTTCGTTTTCCAGGAGTGCTTTTCTCATTTTAGCAAATTCTCGCCGCTTCGCTCGTTGGCGGGCTTCGGCATCGTCTTCGGAGTCGGAGAGATCGAACTCGGCGCCGCGTTTTCGGCGGAGGAGGCCGTTGTTGATGTCCTTGAAGAGCTTTTCGACTGCCTTCTCGTCGGTGGCACGCTCTTTATCACTGGACAGGAGTGAGTCAATCGTCTGAGCTTAGAGAGTACTGAAAGCCAATTCGACTTACGCGTAGAAAGCGGCCAGTTCTCCTTGATCGACGTTGACCTCGCCCTCCTCTATCATCTTACGAACTTCATCATCCTCTTCACCCCCACTCTCATCATCGCTGGCTCCTCCAACCCCGGCGTACTCATCTTCGGACTCCTGAGCCTGCTCTTCGACCATTCCTTTGGCTTCGCTCTTTTTCTTGTCGAAAGGATCAACTATAGGTGCTTCCGTCCGTTTAGACCTTTTCAAAACGTCAAATGCATTAGCTGAGACCTGAAATCCAGTATCCTCCTTCCCATCTACTTGGTCTGCTTTCTCGCCATCAGAGTCGTCTGCGGTAGCTACCATCCGGCGCCGCAGACGGCCTTTACGTATCACTTTCGGTGTCTCCTGGCCAGTAGCTCTCGATAGTACTAATGTATCTACAGTTGAGGGGGGGACAGAAGAAAAACGCTGCTCCGGTCCTGGCGAAGACAGCGCAAAGCCAATGTCCTGTGTCGGATCTGGAATATCAGAGTATTGGGTAGCTGTAGGAGGTAGATTCTGACTATCTTCCATTGCCATTTCTCGTGCCTGGGATTGGGAAAAATGTAATTCGATGTCTGCCGTAGCTACCGTGGTATGTTGCTGGTGATCAACATGTTGGCTATCCATTACCATTGGCTGTGAATCATTCAGATCATAAAGCGGGAAATTCGGTTCTGGCATAGGTCCGAGGAACGCCAACGAATCTTGCTCCTGATCCTCATCTGGGTTATCACCAGGTACCTTGGTCTGCGACTCTGCCATTGTGGCAGCAAAAGCTTGGGTCATACCCATGATACCAATCGCTGGCCCACCAGACATGCTTGATCCAGGTATCAGTGGGTTCTGGGCAAGCCCGACTGTCTCCGACGTCCCTTGACTGGCGTAGGCTTGAAGATCTTCATCGTCGTCATCTTCGTCAATGATCTGGTTGGTCCTACGTTTCCGCTGAGTGGGTAGATCATTGGTCTCGTCGTCGCTATCTTCATCATCCATGGGGCTAGCTGCTTCTTCCGCATCGCTACCATCGGAAGGTTTTGCATTAACAAACTCTTCTGGTCCAGACTGATCTTTTGCCACGTTAACTCCCTCTGCTTCTTTTGCCGCCTCTGCTTCAGTTCCTGAGTCATCTTGCTCTTCCACAGGCTCTTCTTCCTCGGACCCAGAGAGTTCAACATTCGACTCCTCTGCCTCATTGTCTTCGTAGTCTTCATCCTCGTCGCTTGTGTCGGGTAACGCATCGTCTTCCCCGTTCGCTTTCTTCTCTTTTCGAGCAGCCTTTTTTTCCTTCTGCATAATCTCCTCTGCCTGCATCCGAGCCTTTTCAACTAGATTCTCAATGTTAATTTGATCTCTTTCACGCTCCTCCGCTGTCTGCACTATCACACCTCTGTCCTTCAGATCTTGGATTTTCTCTGATCGCTCTGTTGCAGCTTGATGTCTTGCCCTTCTCTGCAACGATGCTTGCATTTCGGAAAGGCTTATGGACGTCTTTGTTCTGGAATCCTGCTTGCTTGGGGATGTTAAATGCGCAAGCGCGCGTAAAGTCTGCAGTGAGCGCCCTTCATTGAGTTTCCCTGCTGGTAGACGATCAAAGATACTATGTTTGGAAGTTCTGGTCGTTTTGATAGGGACAATCTCAAGGTCGCTATCGGAATCACCGCCGGTATTCGTAGTTTCTGGAGGCTTTTGTGGGCGGACTCGAATTTGAGGCTGCGTAAAGACGGTTTTGGGTGGCTTCTCTAGCTTCTGCTGTAGGGTTGGCCCGCAGCTTTGCTCCCGACTGCTGGACCCCGCCTTACCCTTCCCTTTGTCAAGCAATCCCTCAGGGGGATTGACAATCTCGAAAATGGTTGGAAATTCAAATTCTAGGTCTTCCATGCGCGCAATCGAGGTATCAGTCGTCGATACTCCAGTTCCAAAGTTCAATGCATTCAGGACGCTAGTTTGGTTTAGTTCCGGTAACCCTATCGGCTTTTCCTGAGACTCAGTACCACCGATTGACGGAGGACTGGTTGGAGGGGATTCGACTTCTTGAACGCCTTCAAATTCAGAGACTGGAGTCGAACTTGCAGCAGTAGAAGAACTCAAACCCTGAACAGTGCCTGCAGTTGTAGGATCACTTATTCTATAATTGAAGCGGGCGAAAAAACTCTCTTTCGTGATCTTCTTTTTGGTCTTTGCCTGGTGCGTGAGCTGCATGTTTCTACTCATTCTCTGGGTCTCCCTATTCATCTCCTCCAGAGCCTTCTTGCTCGCCTTCCGGGTTGGTCGGGCTTGTTGAGCCAATTTCGTCTCTCCTTCTCTATTCTCAACATCGTCCTCAGAGACGTCGGAAGATGAGAGGTGGGACCCCAATAACAACTTCTTGCCTTGAGTTTTTTGGTGTTGACTTGGCCTTCGACGAGCCTCTTCTGCTTCTCTTGCTTCTCGCTCAGCCCTTTTTCGGGCTACTAGTTTGAGAACCTTGCTGCTGAGTTGAGAATCAGGTGGTAGGTCGCTATCTGATTCATCGCTGCCGCCTAGGTTGTTTGAATGCTTGAGTGGTGACGCTGATTTTGGTGAAAGGAATAATCCTGGCGATGACCTCTGGCTGGTAACTCGACGCTCAGAGGGTGGTTGGGAGCGATCATAATCGGTTGCGGCTCGTTTGATGCGTTGAGGCGCATCTCTTTGTGGTTTGTCGTTATCCTCAGACATGTTTTCAATTGAACCAGTCGGTAGACTGCCGGAATTCCTTGCAGGTCCACGCAATAATTGGATTTTTATCCGCTCGTAGGCATTCGCGTGCTCTTCATCTACACCCGAGCTATCTTTGAGCGTATCATCCCTCCGCAGGCGTGCAGCCAATCTTCCTTTGGGTTTCACCGGCGCGACATCACTTTCTTCACCTTCGGCATCACCTTCGGAATCAGTCCCCTCGTTCGCAGCTATAGCCAGTGTCGATTCTTTGCTTCCTGGATCTACAGATTTCGAAGTATCTTTAGGGTCAGATTCATCGTCAATTGCTGCGAGCATCGCCTTAACCTTGCTTCTTGGCGTAAGCTGCTGCGGTAAGGTGCCATACTCTATATCTGACGGCGAAGAGAGGGGCGACGGGGAACGTGAACCCCTATGGGAAGCCATATTGATGGAATTTTAGTAGGTCTGGTCGAATCGTGCCACGATTGAAGTCATTGAGAAATTTCCTATATGCCTCCTTGGTGGTGTCGAGAGAAGCGCGCCTTGAGAGGTGGGAGACGCGACGCGAAACCTGGCTAGGGTAATCATCTGCTAAGCCTGATTTGGATTAGTGGCGTTCAATGCCGTCGGGTAGGGTTCATGCACAACGAAGTTTTATGATTCTAATCTAAGAATCTACGCCCTACAATGTTTTATCGACTGTAGATGATAGTACTTTGATCGAAGGTAAGGTATCCTCTATAGAGTCAAATATCTAATATATTCATGCGGGTCTTCCATCACCATCTATCAAGTCTTCTTCGGCACCCATACGCTCTGCGGATTGCACCACTGTTTCAATCCCGCAACTCCCCACTCCGTGCCTAATCCACTCCACTTATGCCCACCATACGGCACATGCGCCTGCACCTCGAAATGCATATTGACCCAAACGCTTCCCGCCTCCAGCTGTCTGGCCATGCGTTCCGCGCGCTGCAAGTCCGGACTCCAAACCGACGCGCCGAGGCCGAACTTGGTGTGGTTGGCGCGAGCGATGACTTCTTCTTCGTCTGTCCATTTGAGCAAAGGGATGATGGGCCCGAAGGGTTCCTCTTGCACGATGCGGGAGTTGTTGGGCGGATTGTCGATGATAGTTGGGTTTATGAAGTAGCCCTTACCTCCTTTGGAGTTGGTGCCGCCTAGAACTGGGTGCTGCCCTTCTTTGGTAATTTCATCGAAGAACGATTGGACTTTGTCGTATTGGGTAGCGTTTTGAAGCGGTCCGACGTATGTGTCATGCTCTACGCCAGGGCCTACTTTGAGATTTCTGGTATACGCGACAAGGGCGTCGCGGAAGTGGGTGTAGATAGATTCGTGGACGTAGACACGCTTGATGGCCATGCATATCTGGCCCGAGTTGATGAAGCAGAGTTGTGCGATCTACAATTCATTGGTTTAGTTTAAAGGGGGACGAAATGGAAAAGCGAGTAGATAGTCGTGTCTTAAAGATACTCAAGGGAGTAGGGGATCTGGAGACTTACTGGGGGGACGACTTTATCAAAGTCAGCATCCTCACAGATAATAGCAGCATCATTTCCACCCAGCTCGAGCGTCACCCGCTTCAAGGTTTTGCTACAGCTTTCCATTACCTTTTTCCCAACTGCGATGGAGCCAGTGAAGCTTATCTTGTCAATGTCAGGATGAGCGGTACAGAGTGGTCCCAAGTCGTGCCCCCCGCTGAGCGCTTGGACTACACCTGGAGGAAAGAACTGAATGGCCAACTCTACCAGCTTGAGGCCGCAATAAGGAGTATCGGGAGACGGCTTGACGATAACGGTGTTCCCGGTATAAAGCGCCGGCGCTATCTTCCCCCATGCCAGCAATAGAGGGTAGTTCCAAGGGACCAAGGCGCATGTAACCCCGATTGGAACATATCTAACGGTAACCGTACGCTCTTCACTGTCCTCAACAACTTCTTCTAGCAGTTGGAGATTGGGTGTATTACGGATCATCCTCGTTGTTCTGTTGAACTCATCTTGGGCAAGACCGTAAGCTTTGCCTTGCTCTGCGATCAGAAGGCTGACAAAATCGTCCCGATGTGTTTCCAAGGTATCGGCGTAAGCGTGGAGTTTCTTCCGCCGCTCCTCGAACGTGGTCCTTGACCAAGCTTTGTAAGCATGCTTTGCGGCGCCTACAGCATTATCCAGATCCTCTTGAGTGGAGAGTGGAACCTTTGGGTTGGGCTCGCCTGTGGCAGGATCGACGCTATAGCGGGTTTCCGCCGTAGTCGTCAGCTTTCCGTTGATGATGTTGTGGAAGGTCTGGCTTTGGTCAGTACAGCTACACCGGAGAAAGACGGCAACGGGTTGGTGCAATGACGGAAGAACTTACGGTAAAATCCAGTTTGTCGGCATGTTGAGGGGCAGCTTCGGCCGAAGAATGCATGGCTTCGTCCGACATCCCAGGTGTCTAGATTTTGTAATGGGAAAGACAAAAGGAGCTGGATGGGGAGCGCGCAGAGGGAGACTGAGAGAATATCTTGCGATGACGGCAGGCTGGCCAGATACAGAGCCATTGCATGAATTCATCTTACCAGCCCTTCATTGATTAATCGACTACCTTAGCTCCCAGCCGATGAGTTGAAGCGCGAAGAGGCGTCGAGTTGGAGGCCTCTGTTCTTTGATGGCGCCCGACTTAACCTTGTAACTAAAGTACTGGTACAGTCCCTACAGTATCACGGGAGCCTGAGAAGGGAGGCACAGCAGCGAGTGATGCGGGGCAGTGTGCCAGTCAAGTTACCTTCATGTATCATCAACTCATAGTCAATATCATCCCTTGTCGGCGTACGAAGTATTGTTCTACGCGAGAGGCAGGGTAATCTCTTGAGTCTTGAGAACACTGCCGATTGGCCATCGCTCCTTCGGGACATTGAGTAGGTATTCCGTACGGTACCTTACATAAAGTACTTTATGGCTGGAACCGGGGTTGTTCTAGTAAGTAAGGTAAGGTACGGAATACAGTATATTCCGTAAGTAGCAACTAGCAACCTTTCAACAACCGAGGTCGAACAGCCGGCGGCAACGAACGGCTCATTCATCTCAATCACGCTTGTGACCCCGCAACTGTGACCGAACCTGCATGCATTGTTTATGATATCTACCGTAACATGGACTGCCGAAGATCATCAATCTAAATTAACATGAAAGCGCACTTTTCTATATTAAATACTCCCTATACGGCGAAGGGCACATCGAAGGTCTTCCAGTCTCCATTCCCCATTGCAATCCTGCCATATCATGCAGGGCTGACCTGGTTCTTCGCATTCGGGGAATCTTGCTTTAATTGAACCTCACACATGGTCACACACTACGTAGGACTATCACACAACATGCCGACTAGTACGGAGTACTGCAGTCGGTTTTGTTCTCGTCAACGGCCCAGGCATGCTAAACGTAATACGTCAATCTGCTTTCATGCACAACGTAAACCAGTCACTTCAAGTCACCGGCTGCATCTCGGATACGAAATGTTGTCGATCAACCTTGGATGAGGACGTTGTCCGAGATCCGCTCGTAGGCTCTTGACTCATAAGGCCAGAACACCGGCGCCATGGAGCAACTCTTGGCGCTATTACCAATAGAACGACGGTAGGTTCTATTCTGCTGGACTTCCAGAGTTGATAGAGGCCATAGCGTAGGTCGAGAAGATTATCAAGACGCCAGCAATAAGATTTCCGGCACTGCAAAAAAGGATCCTGAGCACTCAGAACGAATCCCCGCCATGTGCGGTTTCTGCTGTTATCTCGATCTACCTGATACTCCAAATGTTTGTTTGGCAAAATGGCCGAAAAGAAGCTCCTATCCACGTCGGTTGATGCAGTGTCCGGTCCTGATAAGCCAATCCCAGCTGGCACTTCCTCCGCATACCGTGTGACAGCCTGATGCTCTTTTAAACCATTTACGTAGGTTACCTGATCATAAAGCGTGAGTACGGGATGCCTCGTTGATGTTCTTCGAGTCCGCCGGTATGGGTTATCCCTGCCTCTGCTTCAACTATATACGAGTAGATTAAAAATCTGGTACGGGAAGCCTCTGCTGCCTTGATCCTCGTACCCAGAACTCGACCAATCAAAAAGGTCATTCTAGTTTCAGGGATATGTATGGGGAAACGCACTGCAGAGCCTGCTTCTGGTACTAGGACGGATGTTCTAGCCTGGGGGCCTTTCATATCAAAGCCTTAATTTGCTATTGGTAGATGATCCATGTGCAACATGGCGGAAGATTTTCGTGGGTCCCTGGCGTCTTCCTGTACCTGGCGGCAACTAAACCGACCTGCAGCTGTCAATCAAAAATCATCAGTCTCTTATGCAATGTTACCTGACGTTGTCGTCAGTGCTTCGATACAATATGCCGGCTATTCTGCTCTCTAGGGGTAATTCATTTTGTCTACACTACATATTGCGTATTGTAGGATACATAAACGTTGGGCTTTTCAACGTCTCAAATTATATGGGAGGACCCGACTCGCCGCTGCTGCTGCCATTCAGACCAAGCAAACACCATGTCTGAAAACTTCGTTGCTGAGTTTTTCAGCCTGCTTGGCATTGCTCTGGTCGTCATCTCTCTACGCATTGTCTTCCGTATATCATCCTTGGGACTGCGTAGGCTCCAGTTGGACGATTATTTGATGGTCTTGGCCGGGGTTAGCGATCTCTGTCATTATTTCTTTGAGAAGACATGAACTGATGAGATGGACACGCAGTGTTTGTACTCCGCTGAGACGGTTGCTGCGTACTACGTCCTTGCGTATCAGGGACTTACGAATGGCAGCATGACGGAAGAAGAGAGAGCGAATCTTAACCCAGATTCGCAAGAGTACCACTTCAGAGTCTGGGGCTCGAAGACTCAATTGATGGGCTGGGTGGTTTACACAACCCTCCTTTGGACGTTGAAAACATGCATGCTTGTTTTCTACACCCGCTTGACGTAAGGTCTCAGTGCTTCTTATCTCCTCCTAGCTTGCCGCTACACGATACTTCACAGTACGCAATCGCTTACCAAGAAATTTATAGGGACAATGTTAGTAACATGGCGATCCGAATCAGAATAGGGGTCTACGTACTTCCTATAACTTTCCTGGCCGTCATTTGTGTGATACTCTTCGGTTGTTCTCCGGTTCAAAAGCATTGGCAGATCTATCCTGATCCAGGAGGCACGTTGTCGTACCGAATCGTTCTCTCGCGGCGACTAGGTATGCTAACACGGAGTTTTAGGGGTGTGCTATCCCGCACATTCATTCCCTTCGCTATATACACTCATTGTGTTGAACGTTTCTACTGATTTCTACTTGATGTACATTCCATTGCCAGTGAGATATCGCGCTATCTACGATGAAGCAAGAGACAAACGTATTGATTTCGTTGCTAGATGATTTGGAAAGCACGTCTTCCCACAAGGAAGAAAATCGGCCTTTGCGCGATGTTTTGCGGTGGTATCGCCGCCACAACAGCTGGCTTTCTCCGTTGCATACTCATCATCACAGTAAGTTTCTTTTGTTCATGTCGAATCATGTTCAGTAATGCTCACATCACAACAGTCTGGCCCCAAAGGTGCACAGCAAGCCGGCTCATGGTCATGCCGAGAATCTTTCATCGCCGCCTGCGTCAGTAACATTCCAGTGATCTACCCTACCGTCGCGCGCATTTATCGTCGAGTGGGCTCGAGCACCACGTTCTCAAAGATTTCGGGCCCCGCCAACAGTTATCAGCTTGGCCCCTCCAAAGAAGGCGCTCGTCGCAAGAAGCATTCTCCTTATTCGATACCTGACGACACGGTACAATCAAGTAGCGACAGGATCGCTATGGTTCCGAATGGGAGAACCAAGATCGAAACGGCCAATGAGGGCGGGTGGTATGGGGATGTGGGAAGTGGTCTCGGTAAGAATGATATTAGGGTCAGGACTGAAATCGACGTGGAGTCTCTGTCAGAACCCCAAGGCCGTCCAAGCGTAGATCACCGTGAATTTCCCAAGGGTCCGCATGAAGCGAAAGGCTCAAGAAGCAAGTAATGGGGGATAAGGATTCGACCGCGTCATATTACTCCGACATCGCGCTATACCATAATAACGGTTCCAGCGAGTGTCTGCAATCTTGCTGTAGCTAGGTAGAGATCAAGAATTTTGGGATCGAGAATTAGAATTGGAAGGAGTGGTTGGTCACATGATACCCCGTTATAGGAAAATCGGTCTAGCCGTGTTTTTAAAACTAGCGCGACTATCATTCAGAATCTTCCCCAAGAAAGAAAGTCCCTAGTTACCTTACACTATGCAATCAATCGTTGCATTTCTTCAACTATATCAAGCTTCAGCTTCTATACCACTTTCACGCGAACTTGGAGGCCGACGTGGCGTTTGGCAAGGTAACTAACCTGTCTGTGACTGCAAGAGAGAGAAAGAGCAGAAATGGAGTGGAGACAATGACCTTGCCATGCTAACCTACTCTCTCTCCGACATACTCAAAAAACACAATGCTTTACATCGCTATTGGATACTTTACGTTGAAAGAATTATGATCCCAAAAGAATCGGCTCGGGAAGATCGTTTATCGTAGCTGTTCGAACGGCGGCACACTATGGAATCGGCGCCACAGCCGCAATTCTCGCAATTGATTCTCGCAATTTCCAACCTTTACGTTGGCTACCTACCTTAAGTAGTGTTCAAGCGATGAGTACCAACGTCCAGACTTGTGTTCCCTCCGTACCAGGCTGATTGGTCATCTCTACTCTGTACACTGCTCTTTCTTTGTTGTGTAAACACATATCACCTTGATCGATACCGACTCAGCACCTCGTGCTCGCAAGAAGCGAGTATGGCCACCGAAACGATCAAGGACTTGGCGTTCATTATTTCGAAGAATACTGCTATAGTAGAAGAATACCTATCTTTGAACAATTTACCTCATCCGTCGTTCAGCGTGGATGCGCCTAGGGGATCATTGATTCCACGAGATGCCGCTGACATCGAAACTGCGCGTCTAGCTGTCATTGAAGCAACCTCGAAGCTTCGCAATCTGATGCTTGGGCCAAGAGAATTTCTTCAGAGCTTTGCGGTACATCTATCAAACATAGTATGCCTGGTGCGTTGACGACAAGACTGATACTGTGCACATCCAGCACAACGAGCTTCTTAGTATGCAAGCCATTAGCCATTTCAGGATCGCTTCCAGTTTTCCGGTTGACGAGGAAGCTTCGTTCACCCAGATATCCAAGGCTTGTGGGGTGAATGAGCCTGATCTTCGCCGATTACTCCGCCATGCAATGACAAAGCACATCTTCAGCGAACCTCGTAAGAACTGTGTCGCGCATACAGCAGCATCCAGACTTCTGGCAGAGGATCAGCAGATGTCCGATTGGGTTGGCGCGAGCACTGGTGAGCTATGGCAAGCCGCATCACAAACTGTCAACGCCATGGTGGAATTCCCTGGGTCACAGGAGCCGAATCAAACGGTACCGGCTCTTGAATCCTGACTACTGTCCCCACTTGCTGATCGTACTTTCAATGTAGGGATTTGCCACGGCAAATTGCACGGAGAAATCAATGTTCGAGGTACTCTCGCAATATCCGGAACGTGCCAAACGTTTCGGAAGTGCCATGAGTACTTATGGTAAAGGTGCGGGCTATGAGCCTAGACACTTGGCTGACAACTATCCTTGGGCATCCTTAAAGAATGGAACAGTTGTGGATGCAAGTCCTTACATTCGATAGCCAGCTTCTAAGCTTAGTGGTTTACTAACCTTCTCTATTAGGTCGGAGGCTCTCTCGGGGATATCTGTATTCATCTCGCCTCTAGATTTCCCACTCTTCAGTTCATTGTGCAGGATCTTGCCGCAGTGGTTACTGGTGCCTCTCATCGGCTGCCCACGGAGCTTTCCGCCCGTATAACCTTCATGGCACATGACTTCATGACCGAACAACCCGTGAAAGCAGCAGACGCCTACCTATTCCGCTGGGTATTCCACAACTGGTCCGACAAATACTGTCTTAAAATCCTTGGGAACTTGATCCCAGCACTAAAGGACGGCGCTCGCATTATCGTCCAGGATAATTGCTTACCAGAGCCGAACACCATCTCATGTACCGAAGAGGCGAAGATAAGGTGTGTTGCTTTCATCTTCTTTCCTTCCGGTTGTCCTTGATCAACATCAACAATTATTTATCAATGTTTTGTTACACATCGAGATCTCAATAATTTGCTAACCTTGAGTTACTTCGGTTACTGTAGAGCCATGGATCTTACAATGTTGGAGCTGCAGAACGCACGCGAAAGAGAGCTGGACGACTGGGCAGGCTTATTTAAGCAGGCCGATGCGCGTTTCAAATTTCTAGGCGGCAAACAGCCGCCTGGGTCCAGCCTTTGGATCATGGAGGCTGTCTGGGAGGGAGACAAGCCCGCGGTGTGAAATGCAGTATTTTCGATTCATAAATAGCAAGAAGAATCTACTACAATTCTCCAACACCTCTTCCGATTTCTTTCATTCGCCGGCGTTGAATCATATACGAGAGGGAGAGCGCCAGAGCGACGTCTCTAACAAGTCTCGATATCCCGTCAATTTCTGTTAAGATCCTGTATACGATGTTAAGAATCCCCCATCAACCCACAAACATTCCTACCCCTTGACCCCAACGCACCCACTCTCTCACCCCACCCCAACCCTCCCTTACCAACCCTCCCTCACCTTCCCACCCACCTCATCAACCCCAATGCCACCCCTCCTTCCACCACCCCCACAAAACCCACTCCCACCCCCAAACAAACAAACAAACCACAAAACCCTCTCAAATACCCCCAAACCACAAAACCCTTCAAATACCCT
>JAABUZ0100007227.1_pt1 | contig 13485 bp, 18 predicted proteins | sample 5562091 | NCBI WGS metagenome assembly JAABUZ01 (sample SAMN12813069, study PRJNA571459) | rock metagenome | isolation source: Antarctica rocks | place: Antarctica: Victoria Land, Linnaeus Terrace sud | collected 2015-12-21 | reverse complement strand
GACCAAGAACCGGTCGTTGCGGTGTACACCAGCGCGCCCGAACGCGATCCGTGCCCGGTCGTCGGCTGCGACTTCGGCGACCGGCTCGAAGCCGGCAAGTGCGCTCACGGTGACTCCTACTCATTGTTCGTCTCACCTAGCATACATTAAGTGGGTATATGGGTCTCGCCCACGATGAGCGAACCACGGGCCTGTCCCCAGCCCCGTAGGAGGAACGTCGACGGACTTGCCCTCGACCGCGCGACACGGCGGATCGTCCGACGATCAAGGTCGTCCCGTAAGGCGCCCGGTGACCGGGCCGGTGCCGCAAGGCGATCCGCTTACGACGAACTCAGATCGGCTCCCGCTACAGGACGTTCGGTCACGCGGGCGATGCTTTCTTGCGCAGGGTGAGGAGGTGGGCGGTGAGGGCCACTACGCCGAGCGCGGCACCGACCAGCGGCAGGAGATCGGGGGTGAGCTTGTGGTCGAGCAGCAGGCCGCCGGCGCCGGCGCCGAGTGCTTGGCCGAGGTAGATGCCGGAGGAGTTGAGGGAGATCACGACACCGGGCAGGGCGGGTGCCAGCGCGGTGAGCCGGTGGTTGTTCGGGGTGGCGACGGCCCAGGCAGCGGCCCCGTTGACGGCCATCACGACGAACACGACGGGCACGGAGGTGGTGACGGTCAGGGCGGCCAGGGTGACAGTCAGCGTGATGATTGCCAGCACCAGGGCCGTGCCGGGTCCGTAGCGGTCGGTGAGGGCGCCGCTGCCGAAGGCGCCGACGGCTCCGCCGGCACCCCACACGAGCAGGACCGCGGCCAGGGTGGTGCCGGTGATGTGCGCGGTGTGGGCCAGGACGACGGCAATGTAGGTGTAGACGCTGATACTCGCGGCGCTGGCCAGCAGCATCACCGTGACGATGGCCAGCACCCGGCGGTTGCCCAGCAGCGCGAACCGGGCCCGCAGCGGCACCGCGGGCGGCAGCGCCAACGAGGGCAAGGTGGCGAGGATGCCGAGCAGCGCTACCAGGCCGACGACGGCGACGAACACCAGGCTGGCCTGCCAGGAGATCCGCTGGCCGATAGCGGTGCCGACTGGAACGCCCAGCACGGTGCCGACGGTGAGCCCGCCGAGCACCATCGCCAGGGCGCGGCCGCGGCGGGCCGGCTCGACCAGCGCCGTCGCGGCGGCGGAGGCGTTCGGCGTGTACAGGGCGGCGCCCAGGCCGGCCGCGACCCGCGCTACGAGCAGCAGTGCGAGGGTGGGTGCGGCGGCCGAGGCGAGGTTGGCCAGCACGAACAGGCCCAGCGCGGCGAGCATCAGCGGCTTGCGTGGCAGCGCGCCGGTGAGCCCGGCGAGCAGCGGCGCGGCCAGGGCGTAGGTGAGGGCGAACACGGTGGTCGTCTGGCCTGCGGCGGCGGTGCTCACGTGCAGGTCACCGGCGATGTTGGGCAGGATCCCGGCCAGCACGAAGCTGTCGGTGCCCATCGCGAAGCTGCCCATCGCCAGCACCGCGACCGGCCGCAGCGAGCCACCGGTGGCGGACATCCCGGGCGCAGTGGGCTCGGGATCGTGCGCCATGGATCCGTCCTCTGTTGCGGCGTGGCCTTGGGTCATAGGTCCACACTGAGGTCAGCACGCTGCCTGGCACGGAGGGGTGCTTATGCTGGTATGAACACCACCACGTAGCCCCACGACGGGGTGGCGTGGGAGAGGGTTCGATGGCAGATATGGCCCGCCGGCAGGAACTCGCGGTCTTCCTGCGCTCGCGGCGGGAGGCGGTCAGCCCGCTGCAGGTGGGGCTGAGCGCCGGGCCGCGGCGCCGCACACCCGGGCTACGCCGCGAGGAACTCGCCGCGCTGTCCGGAGTGAGCGTGACCTGGTACACGTGGCTGGAGCAGCAGCGCGACATCACCGTCAGCCGCCAGGTCATCGACGCGCTGGCCCGCTCGCTGCTGCTGACCGCCGCCGAGCGGCGACACCTGTTCACTCTGGCCGGTCAGACGTTGCCGCCGGAGTCCTCGCCCGGCCGGCCGGTGGTCGGAGCGGTGCTGCACGCCTTGGTGAACACCCTGGACCCGAACCCGGCCTACGTCATGGACCAGTGCTGGGACCTACTGACCTACAACCGGGCCTGCGACACGCTCGTCGGTGGACTCGACCACCTCGACGAGACCGAACGCAACGGCATCTGGCTGCTGTTCACCCGCCCGGGCATGCGCACCCTGCTCGCCGACTGGACCGGCGAGGCTCAGCAGCTGATCGGCCAGTTCCGGGCCGCCAACGGCGCCCGCACCGACCACCCTCGGGTCCGCGCACTCATCGACGGACTCCAGCAGGCCAGCCCGGACTTCGCGGGCATGTGGGCTGAACACCCCATCCGCGGGTTCGCCCCCGCCCGCAAACACTTCCACCACCCCACCCTCGGCCCCCTCACCCTGGACTACGTCAAGCTCGCCGCACTCGAAGACCCCCACCAGCACCTGCTCGCCTTCGTGCCCGCCGACCCCGACACCGCCGCCCGCCTACCCGGCCTACTCGCCCACGCCAGCCCGCAGCCAACAAATTCCGCATGAGCGCCCAGCCTGCGCGCGCCGGGCGGCGCGGGCACTGCCATTGGAATCGGCGCGCCCCGCATGTGCCGCATGCGGCTTACGACCACGTGCTGGGGGCCGCTGGACTCATGCCTCGTGGCCGATCCGCGCTTAAGAGGCCTCGATGAGTCGGGCGAGGCGCCGCGCGACACTCCGGCGAGTGGTGAGTTCGCCGACGGTTTCGCGGAGAGCGCGGCTGCCCTCGTCGGTGCCGCCGAGTGCGGCCTGTGCCCTGGTGTGCCGTAGGGCGCGCTCACCAGCGGGGCGGCGGGCTACCTCGTAGCCGTCGAGCTTGTCGGCGGACGCTTGGTCGTGGAGTACCGCGGTGAGCCGGCCGGCGAGGTCGAACGCGTCCTGCAGGCCGATATTCAGGGAGGCCCCGCCTGCGTTGAAGACATGCGCGGCGTCGCCGGCGAGGAACACCCGACCGAGCCGGTAGGCGTCTGCCTGGCGACTGTTGCCCACGGTGCTGCGGATCCCGGTGGCGTCGGTGAAGGGCAGGTCGGTGCCGAGAACGCGGCCTAGGCTGGACCGCAGGTCGTGAACGGAGGCGGCGTCTCGTGGTTCAGCCTTGCCGCGAGGTTCGTGCGTGCTGATCAGGTAGAGATCGTCTGAGGCGCTAGGGTCGAGCGCGGCAGCCGGGGCGATCGAGAAGCCGCCGTCGCGCATCTGGTTGGGTCGCATCGCTGCCACGTGGCCGACACCATCGATGTGGAAGCCGTCGCCCGTGCCGGTGATCTGATCCGCGGGAATCGTGACGCGGGCGATGTAGGCGATCTCGTCGCTGGTGAAGCCTGGGAAGCCAATGCCCGCGTGCTTTACGCACGAAGCTGCGCGCGCCATCGCAGCCCACGAGATAGCGCGCCTGCCGGGTCGCAGTAGCGTGCCCGACCTGGATCTGTACCGTCACTTGGCTATCGGTCTGGCCGAAGCCGATGACCTCGTGTCCGCGGCACACAGCGGCGCCGTGTTGCGTCGCTCGATGCTCGAGCAGTTCTTCGAGACGACGCTGCGGAATCGGTAGGACGTGCAGCGGGTTGCCGGGTCCGTGCCCGAGCTTGAGTTCGAGCGGCCCGAACTGGAACCGCGGTGGCGAGACGACGCGCAGTGAGGTGCCGGCGATGACGCCGCGCTTGGCCAGCGCCACAGCTGCGTGTCCGACAATGCCGTTCGCCTTCGGGATCGGCGACGGCCTGTCGGCGCGGTCGAGTACGACGACGCTGATGCCGCGCCCGGCGAGTTCGCCGGCGAGTAAGAGGCCGACCGGGCCGGCGCCGCAGATCGCGACGTCGCACACGCCGGCCGCATCGTCTTGAACACTCATGTTGTCAGTTTGGCTTGACACTGCCCGACGCGTCAAGTCAAACTGACAGCGTGGATACGCCAGACTTGCGCGAGCGTTTGCACGCCACCGACCCCGCGACGGGACTGCGGGCTGTTCGCGCGCTGCACCGACTTGCCGAGCGCGTCGAGGCGATGCACGTTGTCGCGGCGCGGCGGGCTGGCTGGTCGTGGGAGCAGATCGGCGATGCACTTGGCGTCACACGCCAGTCCGTACACGCAAAGCACGGTAAGCGAGGAAACGATGTTTGAGAGGTTCGCGCACTGCGCCAGGGCTGCGGTCGATGACGCCAGCTTCGAGGCTGGACGTTGCGGCGACCGGCGCATCGGCACCGAGCACCTCCTGATCGCGCTCCTGCACGACGAGGCACTAGCGCGGCTCGTCGGCGTCGATGCTGCGACCGCGCGTTATGCCGCCGACGAGCTCGACCGCGCTGCGCTGGCCGCGGTCGGCCTAGAACTTGGCATGTTCGAGCCGGCGGCCCGAACCGCAGTCTCCAGGCACATCTCGCTGACCCCTGGCGCAAAGGCGGCGCTCAAGCAGACTCTCACCAATGCGACGGACGAGAAGGCTCGAAGGCTCACGTCGCGGCACATGCTGCTCGCGCTGCTCGATCGACATGAACCAGACCCAGCCGCAGTACTACTCGCGAACCTCGCTGTCGACCCTCGGGAAGCGCGACAGCGCGTGGCCGCATGCTTGTAATGCGGCCCGGTTCTCCTGCGGCCGATCGGTAGGACACTCGGTCCCAGACGAAGCGCTGCCCGCTGAGCCCTCCGCGGAGACGCCACTCTGTCCCGGATGCCGATCGTCGAGCGGGGCGGCGGTGCCTGCCCCGGTCAGGCGAACGGGTCGACTGCGGCTCGAAGCGCTCGCCTGGCGTCTCTGATCGGGTTGCCGTGGCCGACGCACGCCACCTCCACGTCAAGGGCGGCCTGTCGATGCAGGGACTCCCAAGCCTGATCACGGTCCACGTTGAACGGCCCGAGCAACGCCTGCCCGTCGCCTTCGGCGATGGTGTCGCCGGTAAACAGCACGCCGTGACTGGGCAGGTGCAACGCCACGCTGCCTGCGGTGTGTCCGGGCACGGACAGCACCTCCGCGCCGCCTGCGAAGTCCAACCGGTCCCCGTCGCGGAGCTCTTGGTCGACCCGGCACGGCGGCGCCGCAGGCAGCCCGGCCGACACCTGAGCGAACAGGGCCTGCTCGGCCTGGGTGAACACCGGTCCCGGGCCTGGGACGTCGCCGCGAATGACCGGTGCGTCAGCGGACCCCGCGATGACGGCGGCGCCACCCCAGTCGGCGACCGCCGCGGCCGAGCCGGTGTGGTCCTCGTGGAAGTGCGTCAGCACGACCCGGGTGACGTCCTGCGGTTGCCGCCCGAGCTGCCCAAGCGCAGCGCGCAGGGCCGCTCCTTGTCGCTCCGGTGTCGATCACGGTCACGCCGTCGTCGTCACACCACAGGTAGGCGTTCAACAGGTGCGTGTTCGTGTTGGTGAACCGCAGAAGGTGCAGACCAGGCACGACCTCGACAAGATCCATGGCCATGACGCTAGGAGGCGGCCGGCGTCCTGGGAAGGGCCTTCGCTGTCAGCGCACTGCTCGTTCAGGCCGCCAGCGCGAAGCCGTCGTACCGGCGCTCCGCGACCTCGGCACGTGCGTGCTGCAACTGCAGCTGCAACGCCTCGAGCAGCTCTTCGAGGTCAACATCGAGGGCTCGGCAGATCCCGGCCAGCACCTCCGACGACGGCTCCTTCACGCCCCGCTCGACCTCCGACAGGTTGCCCATCGAGATGGCGGCCGCCGTCGCTACGTCCCCGAGACTGCGTCCCTGCAGCAGCCGGAGGTCTCGAAGACACCGGCCGACCACCACGCGCAGCAGCATGGGAGCAGTGTGCCCTGCGCACGTACGGACGTCCCGCAAGCTGATCCGCTACCGGGGCGGTCAGCGCCTGTCCTTGGGTGCCGTGATCTTGTAGAGGGGCGCTCTTGGGGCGCGCGTGCGATCTCAACGTGTAGGCGCCGCCACTTCCAGGTCGTCGAGCAGCTGGATCCAGTGGTCCTTGCGACGGCTGCGGGCCTGCTCGTCGGGCAGCTGGTCTTCGTGGAAGGCCACCGTGGTGCCGGACGCTGCGGGTAGGAGCCGTAGCTGGACGAGTGACTGCGGGGTGCGGACCCGCACGACGCACCGCGCGGTCAGGCTCCGCACCGCCGGGTCGCCCGCATCGAGCACCGTCAACCCGGACCACCGGTGCAACCAGGGTGGGATGGTGAGCAGGTCCCACGCCTGGTCGAGATCGCGCGGCAGCGTGCGGCGCGCGCCAACCTGCCAACCGGCGTCCTTGGTCTGCCCGGTCACGGCAGGGCCGCGATGGCGCTGATCTCGACCAGTGCCCCGGGCACCGCGAGCCCGGCCACGATCGTGACCGTGACGATCGGTGGGGCGCCTCGGCCGGACAGGGCGGGTCGCATGGCGCCGTACCCCGCTCGCAGGTCCTGACCGGCCACGACCGCCACCGTCCAGCTGATGACGTCGGTCAGCTGCCCGCCGGCGGCTGCCAGCGCGACCCGGACGTTGTCGACGGCTCGGGCGGTCTGCTTGGCCAGACCACCGACGACCGCCCCGGAGGCGTCGATACCGTTCTGGCCTCCGACGTAGACGGTGCGGGCGGGCTGCTCGACGACCACGGCGTGGGAGAAGGCCGGGCTGCGCAGCAGTTCCGGCGGGTTGAGGTAGTGCACCGGCATGACGCTCCTCCCTTGATGACGACAACACCGGTCATACTGGTGTCGTGATGGTGGATAGGGCAAGTCTGCCCGCCTGGCAGCGCCGGCTCCTCGCGTCGGGCAGCCCGGCTCTGGACGTGGTTCACACCGGGGGAGTAGGCGCCTGGGTCGAGGCAGACCTCGTCGTCGACGAGCCGGCGCTGGCCTGGTGGCTGGGTGTCCTCTTGGAGCGGTCGGTCGTCGGCGGCCCGGGGCTGCGGAATTTCCGCGAGCTGCGGGAGGCGCTGTTCCACTGCGCGCGCAGCCACGTCGCTGGCAGGCCGTTCCGCTCTTGTGACGTCGAGGTGCTCAACCGCTTCGCTCGGGGGCCCGCGTTGCCGATCGCTATGGATGGCACCGGAAAGGCAGTGCTGCCGGTCGTCAACGTCGACGAGGCCCTGGCGCACATCGCGCGGGAGGGCATCGCGCTGCTCACCGGGCCGCTGCGCGGGCGGATCCGGGAGTGCGCGGCCGACGACTGCCAACTGCTGTTCGTCGACACGTCCCGACCGGGGGCGTCGCCAGTGGTGTTCCATGGCCCGATGCGGCAACATCGCCAAGACCCGGGCCTACCGCGGCAGGACCGAACCGTGAACCACGACTCCGACAAGGGCGGGCCGGAAAGCGCCACAATCCAGGCAACGTGCCGTCGTCCCAATACCGGATCGTCTGCGATACAAGGCGACGACCGCCCGCAGCGGTGCGGCATTCGGGACGGGCACGAGCATTCACTCGACTGCTGTGGTCCGCTTCAGCCGTGCTCGCCGGTACGCCGACCTGTGCCCGAGCAGCTTGCGGACGAGCGCGTCGGAAATCTGGGACAGCGCTAACGGCCCCAACCTCGAGCAGAAGATCTTGCCGACGCGCTCTCCCGCCGTCGTGGTACTCCTGAAAGGGCCGCGACCACTCGGCGCCGCGAACGTTTGCAGGCGCGGTCAGGTCGGCCGGCGGTAGATCGAGATGACGGTCCCGTCCGGATACGGTGTGACCTCGGCCAGCTCGGCGCCCCCCCGGAAGGTCCGTGAACATCGGCTCGCCGCTGCCGAGCGCGACGGGGCGCGTGACGAGGCGGTACTCGTCCACCAGGTCCGCGCGCGTAAGAGCCTGCGCAAACCTGTAACCGCCATAGGCGATGATCTCGCCGCCGGGCTCGGCCTTGAGCTTCGCGACCTCCTCCTTGAGGTCGCCACGGGCGATCGTCGTGGTCGGCCAGTCGGACCGGGCGAGGGTCTTGGAGAACACCACCTTCGGGATCTCGTTCATGGGCTTGGCGTACTCGCTGGTGGACGTGGGCCAAAAGCCGGACATCTCCTCGTAGGTGACCCGGCCCATCGCGTGCAGCCCCGCATGAGTGACCCATGCCATCTTCCTGGCGACGACGTCTGGGTGCTCCGGCTCGCCCCGGCCGATGTCCTCCTCGGGACCGCCGGACACATAACCGTCGATCGAGATGCCCATCTGTAACACCACGTTGCGCATGTCGTTCTCCTCTCTTTCGTCTCTTTCCTGTCGTCAGTTACGTCGAACGGGCCTCCCGGGTTTCGACCCTGATCAGGGCAGTCCTGCCCTCCTTGACGCGGTACCGCAGGTGCAGGACGTGCTGGCCGGGGTCGTGGAGTCGCGGGTGCGCAGCTGCCGCATGAGCTCGACGTGCTCGGGGCCGAGGTGGTCGAACAGCCGGCGGCCGCGGCCGAGCAGGACGGGCACGACGTGCAGCTCGAGCTCGTCGAGCTCGTCGAGCTCGTCGGCCCGTAGCAGTGCCTGCGCCGCGCCGGCGCCGTGCACCATGGCCGCCCCGTCGCCGGCCGCGGTGCGGGCGAGCCCCGCGCACTGCTCGACGTCGGTGACGAAGCGGACCGAGCCCGGCGGCGTCCCGTCGGGGACGTGCCGGGTCAGCACGAAGATGGGCACGCCGTGGTGGTGGTCGCCGTCCCAGTGGCCGGCGAGCTCGTAGGTGCGGCGCCCGGAGATCACCGCACGGGTGGCCAGCTGCTCGGCGTACACGTCACCGGACGGCCCGGGCTCGTTGCGCAGGTCGAGCCAGTTGAACAGCCGGAACCCGCCGACGCCCATCGGGGCGTCCGGTCCGTCATCCGGTCCCGTCACGTAACCGTCGAGGGACATCGTCATGTCCAGTCGGATGATGCTCATCGCTCAGCCACCCGCCCGGATGCGGTAACGCAGGTGCAGCACGTCGCGTCCCTCGAGCGCCCGCACCAGTTCGAGCTCGACGTGGTCGGGCGGCATGTCGTCGAACAGGCGACGGCCCCGGCCCAGCAGCACCGGCACCAGGTGCACCTCGAGCTCGTCGAGCAGACCGGCTCGCAGCACCGCCTGCGCCGCCGCCGCGCCGTGCATCATCACGTCGCGGCCTCCGGCCGCCCCCTTCGCCTGCGCGACACAGGACTCGACGTCGGTGACGTACCCGGTATGCCCCGGCGCGGGCTCGCCGGGTACAGCGCGCGTGAGAACGAAGACCGGGACGCCGTCGTGGTGGTCGCCGGCCCACCCGCGCGCCAGGTCAAAGGTACGCCGGCCGGTGATCACGGCGCCGGTCGCCATCATCTCGTCGAAGACCTGGCCGTCCGGCCCGTCGTCACCCGGGCGGTGCGAGCCGGGGTCCACGCCGCCGTCGCCTAGCCAGGCGTGCAGCCGCTCCCCGCCCACGCCGAGGCCGTGCTCCGGCCCGGTGACGAACCCGTCCAGCGACATCGACATGTACAGCCTGAGCTTGCCTGCCCCCGCGTCCGCACTCACGCCTGCTCCGTCCCTGCGTTGAAGAACTCGATGTCGATGGTGTCGGCGACGGCACCGGCGCCGACGCCGAGGTGGATGTCCACGCCGAACTCGGTGCGGCTGTTCACGAGTTCTCGCGCCATCGGGTGCGGGCGTGCGACCCATCGCAGAACGGCTTGCTGGCGGAGCGTCCGCACCGGCAGAGGTAGACGCTCTCGGCGAGTGGCTGCAGCGGACGGCCCTCGCCGTCTGCTAACTCCAGCGGGCCATCACCTCATAGGGGCCGTCCGGAAGCGCCTGAATACGAGTCTGTGCCATGAGCTTCTCCTGAATCGAGCGAGATCAGCAGTTGTCAGTAAGAGGACGTCGCGCGGAGCGGCTACTCATCGGTCCCGCGCTTCCGCGTTGACGCCGGGCCCGACCGAAGCGTGCGACCGTCGAGTGCCCGGCGCCCAGTCCCCGTTGCATGAGCGACTTCAGTTGTCAATCGCGGTTAGGAGGCCGCCGGGCTGGCGTCGCGACGCCACGCGTTGCTGGTCGCCGACGGCCGGCGTCCCCAGCACGCGGTGCGCCCCCGACGCAGGAGCGTGGTGGACAAGCGCCCGCAGGAAGAGGAGGGGGGACCGCGACAGAGGCTCCGCAGACCCTGAAGGTACTTCGGTAGCGAAGGAGTCGTCACCCGCATTCAGACGTCTCCCGTCACCTGCAGCGAACGACTGCACAGGCGATCCCCGAGGTCGGTTTGCAGGCGTATGAGAACGACACGCTCCACGCGCTGATGGTCCGGGCCACCCCGGGCAGGGCGACTCGGGGGGAACTGGCACGACACCCCGCAGCTCTCGGCGTCGGGTATGACGGGGCGGGTCGACGTCCTGGAGGCGAGCGCTTGCTCCAGCGCACCAGTGACGCCAGTGACCGCCGCAGCGTCGTCCCTGACCATCACCGAACTCGCCCGCCGGCGGTGGTGCGAAGGCATGGGGCTGCGCGGTGCCGCCGAGCAAGCCCTTGTCGGCGCGTTGTCCCGCGAGCAGCACCGCGAGTCGGCTGAGCGACGGCGGCGGCTGCCCGGTGCTCAGCAGCTTGTTGGTCAGGGGTCGCTGGCGCATGGAAGCTCAGCGGTGGTCACCCGCGTGCAGAGTTCGGCGGCGGCCTCCGCGAAGGCTTGGGGGCGTTCTTCCGGGACGAGATGCCCACAGCCGGTCAACGTACGGATCTGCAGGTCGTCGGCGTACGGCAGAACGGTGCGGCATGCGGGTGCGGACAGCCCAGGGTCGCGGTCTCCGACGAGCATCACCGCAGGCACTGACAGGCGAAGGCCTCGGTAGCGGCCGGTCAGGGTCGGCACTACCTCGCCGTAGCCTCGGTGGTGCTGCAGCCGTTCGCTGGCCAGGGCTCGGTCAGCTTGTTGGAGGACGGCGGTGTAGGTGTTCAGGACGGGCCGCGGGATCGCCTGGTCTCGGTCGGGGCCGGCGCTGCGGCGCAGCACGAACCGGACCAGGGCGGGCAGGTGCCGGGCGGTCCACCGGCCGAAAAGCGGTGTCTCGAAGGGGACGGTGGTGGTGTACCACCAAGCGTGCCGCAGCATCGGTCGGGCTCGAAGCCAGGGTCCTGCTGTTCCGGCAATGAGCACGCCGGCGACTGCTTCCGGCTCCTGCAGCGCGAGGTGCAGGGCGAGCCAGCCTCCCCAGTCGTGACCGGCGACGACCGGTCGGTCCAGGTCCAGCGTCTGGATCAGAGAGGCGAGGTCGGCGACCCCGTCGGTGGTGGTGTAGCCGTGCGGGGGGGCGCCAGAACATCGCCTACACCGACCACGACATCCGCCAACTGCGCCAACGGGCCGCTCACCTGCAGGACCTGCTCGGCGACTTCCTCGCGCCCTCACCAAGACACGCGCGCATCCGGGCCGAACGCGATCGGCTGCACGAGCTGATCAGAAACCACGAGCAGAACCAGTGATGACCGCGAAGCCCGCCACCAGCAGCTGGCCCGACCGCGAGAGCGAGCCTCAGCGTGTCGCGATCCTCGCCGCTGCCGACCGGCTCCTCACCGGCACGCCCGACCGCTCGACAGGCAACCTGTCCGTCGTCCAGCTCGCGATCGAAGCCGACATCAAATACTGGGTCGTTGCGCAGAAGCACGCCGACCTGCGTGATCATTTCCAGCAACTGGGGCGCAGACCCGACAGACGGCCAGCGGTGTCCGTGACCGCACCCACGACTTCTTCGCCCGGCTCCAACGAGAACACCAGGAACTGAAGGATCACTGTGCCAGGCTCGAAGACCTCGTCCAGACCTACGCGGTCGTCATCAACGAACTCTCTCTGGAGAACGGCGCGATCCGCGACCAAGCGCATCGCGGTCACGTGACACCACTCCCAGCACCGCACGCAAGACGAAGCTGAAACGCTGGCCAGCCAACAATGGCCGGCGCCCCCCTTCGATTCAGAAGGGCACCGCATCTGCTCAGGTCACAGTTCCGAGCGCATCAACGGCAGCGTGTGCGTCCACTGGCACGTGGTCGTCGCAGCAGATCGGGCCCGAGCAGACGCGTCCGATCGGGTTACTGCACACGCTTGCGCGAGTCCGCATAGACATTCGATCGCAGAGGTCCCGTTTCTTCGACGAGCGTGCCGCTCGGGACCGCCGACTATGCGCGGGCGATCGCGACTTGCACATGACTCTCCTCGGTTGATATGCGCGGCCGTAGCTCGTCGACGGCACGGGCCGGTTGCCGACTTTGGACAGAGGCGGGTCGTCTGACCCCAATCGTGCAGCGGATCCTCCGGGCTCGCCGGAGTTGACCGTCTGGCCGGATTCTGGCGTGCTCGCCGTGGTGGCGATCCACGTGTCGTGGCTGAAGGAGAAGAAGACGGCGACGGACGCGCCGCGCTTCGGGATCCCGGTGCTGCTCGTGTGGCTCAAGCGGATCTGGCGCTGCGCGCCGAGGCCGACTGTCCGCAGCTGACCTGGTCCGAGGAGCACGAGCTACTCGCGCTGCGGGCAGGGTGATCACTAGCCGCGCGATCGCTGGGCGGTCGACGCGCTGGCCCCTACGACACGACGGTCTCGGCGCTCGCCCGGCATCTTCGGGTAGGTTGGCACCCCGGGTGGGGCGATTCGGGTCGAGGCCGCCGCTCGGACGAGCCGTCCCGGCCGGCTTGAGGGCGTGCGCACGCTCGGCGTCGACGAGCACATCTGGCGGACCCGGCCGGGTCCGGTCGAACGAGCGGGCCGTCATTCGATGGTCGACCTCACCCGAGACGCCGACGGGCGGCTGCGCGCACGGCTGCTCGAGTGCGGCCGGGCCGCTCGGGGACGGTCTATGCCGGCTGGCGGGGCGAGCAGACGGCAGAGTTCATCGCCGCGGTCGAGTATGCCGTCCTCGACCCGTTTCGGGCTGTTTGGATGCGATCCGCGACGAGCTCCCCGACGCAGCCGCGGTGCTCGGCGCGTTCCACGTCGTGCGCCTGGGCACACAGATGCTCGACGAGGTCCGCCACCGTGTCCAACAAGACACCCTTGGCCACCGAGGCATGAAGACGATCCGCTCTATATGTTCCGCGGCCTGCGCCACGGCGCCGAGCACCTGAACGACCGGCAAGTCGCCAAGCTCAACACGCAGGTGCTGGCCTACTTCGACACCAGCGGAATGAGTAACGGCGGCACCGAAGCGATCACTTGATCATCGACAAGACCCGACGCCTCGCCCACGGATTCCGCAACTTCAACAAAAGACGACTTCGCATCCTGCTCGTCGCCGACGGATCACGGCGTTGGCGAGCAGGAACTTCTGCAGGCTGCCGGCGCGTGCGTCCTCGACGACACCAAGTCGAACACGACCAAGACCCCTGGGGCTGTGCAGCTCCACGGCCGCAGCGAACAGCACTTTGCCCAGCGCGCCGCGCCCCGTGACACCCGGTTCAGGACCACCCAGGAACGCTTCGTCGACCTCTACGTCGCCGGTGAGCCGGTCCCGACCGGGGCGCACCATGACCGACCGGTACCGGTGCAGCATCGCCCACGCGGTCTGGTAGGAACCGAACTGCATTTCGCGCTGCAGCTCGGTCG
>JAABUZ0100007226.1_pt1 | contig 13487 bp, 8 predicted proteins | sample 5562091 | NCBI WGS metagenome assembly JAABUZ01 (sample SAMN12813069, study PRJNA571459) | rock metagenome | isolation source: Antarctica rocks | place: Antarctica: Victoria Land, Linnaeus Terrace sud | collected 2015-12-21 | reverse complement strand
TAGCTCGCGATACACAGACCTCGAAAGTGAAAGTCGTACCGCCCAGCATGAAACTGCTCTTACCGATGAATCTTTGATGTCTGGTGTCCGCAGCGTCGGTCTGCAACAATTAGAGGCTGAAAACGAGAAACTACGTGTGGCCCTGGCACGTTTGCGAGAGGTATCAACTTCTCGCGAAACCGGGCTTCAGTCTGAGGCGAGAAAATTGCAGCGAGAAGTGGAGGAATTACGTGTATTTCAAAATCACCATGATTTGATATCCGCTCAAATGGGAGATGCGGAAGACGCTATTGAAGATCTGCGCAAGCAATTGGATGCCGCACTGGGAGCACAAGATCTCGCTGAAGATTTGACAGAGCATAACCTCATTCTGGAAGAAAAGATAACGGAGATGAAGGTCACTATTGATGATCTCGAGACACTCAAAGCCGTTGGTGATGAAATCGAGTCTGGGCATCTAGATTTTGAAAAATTACTGCAGACTGATAATGTGGACCTTCGCTCTCAGTTGCAAATGCTGCAGGACCAAGTAATCAATTTCGAAAACGGCGAGAGGCGTCACCAGCTATCCGAAAAACGACTACAGGATACCATCTTAGACACGCAAAAGTACACTAAATAAGTCGTGAAGCTAATCTGTAGATCGTTAAAATCATTACGCAACGAATACGATCAAAAACTTGCACGCCGAGAAAATGAAGAAGATGCTCATAAGAGCTTAAATAGCCAGGCTATAGACAACAGAGCGGAGATGGAAGTTGTCGTGAAGGGATGCATTGAGGTTGGAGATTAATTCGACTCTACTAATTGTAGCTGGCAAAACAAACCGGAAAGATTTTTGAGATTTTTGAGAAGGAGGCTGTTGCGGTCGATGAATCTACTTTGGCCCATGAAGGCTTTGACTTTCTTGAGTTTGCCGCCTTGTTTGAAAGCATTGTCGGAGATGTCATTTCTTGCTGCTCTTCAATAATCGAAGAACATTCTACTGCGAAAACAGAAAATATGCAACCAAAATTGGATGTAAGTGGAAGCAAAGCTTCCGTTGCCAACACTGAATCATCTCAGAGACTAGCAATAACCGACATTGATATCGAAAGGGCAAGGGAACCTCTTCTTAAGAAGATATCCGAAATTACCATGGATCTAAAACTGAAGGTTTGTGGTAGAAGTATCTTCTCTGATTTGTCAGAACGAACTGGTCGAGGAACGCGCTATAGAAATTGACATTTTAAAGAAGAGGATGAATGAAATTGAGAAGCAGTGTCGGGATCTGAAAACTGTTAAAGAGGAGCTCCTATTAGCTAAAGCCCATTCGGATGAAATTGAAGAATTGCTTCTCCAGCTGAAAATTCAGAACGAGTCACTGCGGCAGTCTAAACAGATCACTGTGGAAACTAATTATGTAAAGAACGTGAATAAAACACAGACAGGCAGCAAGCGTGAGGAGAGTTTTAGTCACTCTTTGAAAGGAGGATCGAACGAGAACGCGTTGAGGCAACTTGTAACGAATCTGCGGATGGAAAATCTGCAACTACGTATGCCCGATTCACTAGATCATTGGCTGCATAAACCTTTATTGCAGTCAGCAAAGAAGCCGCAGAAGAACGAGGACACATTCTACATTTATGAAAACGCATTAATGGTTGCTTTGAAGACGCCATGTTACTAATTATCAGTGCTTCCGAGAGGATACTCTCAGACTCAAAGTCACAATCTTGAAATCTCACAATTTCCCGACACTCAATACTCAGTCGCCATCGCTAAAACAAGCTTCGTGCGACTCTACCGCACTTTTAGGATCAACATAAGAGACAAATGCACAAGATGCAAATCTCACCACAATGTCTTCATCTAGTATGATATTCGCGTGCTGAAGGAGTCAGAGATCACTTGTCAAACGCACGCCATGCATTCAAATCCCGACTACTCGCTCGGTAATACGGGCAACGTCAGCCAAAACACCCATTGCCGTAACTTCAGCACCCGCACCCGCTCCTTGTATGACTAGTGGACGCTCAGAGTACCTCGCTGTATGAAATAAAATAATATTGTCACTCGCTTGTAGGGTGGCAAAAGGATGAGAGGCCGGGTAGGTTGCCAGCTTTACTTCCACCTTCTTGTTAATCACATCCAGCTCGCCGACGTATCGAAGGACTGAGCCTGTCGCCTCGGCATCTTTCCGCACCTTGTCCATTTGAGCGTCAAAGTCCTTCAAGCCAGACATGAACTCGTCCACAGACTTTGCTCCTTCTAGCGGCTTTGGAATTAAAGAGTGGACAGGGAAGGACGTTGGCGAGGTGACAGGCAATCCAGAGAGCCGTGCAAGGATGGTTAGCTTCCTGGCTACATCCTGCCCGTTGAGATCTTCTCGTGGATCAGGCTCCGTGTAACCTTTACCCTTTGCCAGCCCAACAACGTCACTAAACGCTTGCGTACCACGAGACCCTGCGGGAGACAGATTGTTAAAGATAAAGCTCAGTGTACCACTAAAGACGCCCTCGATTTTATGCACCCTGTCACCAGTGATGAGTAGGTCCTTGAGAGTCGAGATTACTGGCAAACCTGCGCCAACTGTAGATTCGTGGTATGCTCGTGCCCCAGACGTGACGGAAGCGCTCAAGATCTGCTGGTAGAGCCCGATGTCGGAAGAGAAGGCGCGTTTGTTGGGCGTCGCAATGTGAATACGCTGTGCAAGGAAGAGCGGGTACGCCGCAGCCACATCATCCGAAGACGTATTATCAACAAGAATGGTCGGAGCTGGCGACTTCCTTAGGTAGTCCAAGATCTGGGAGACGCTGATGGGGCCCTGGGTGAGTGCTGCCTCCCAATTCGACAGGTCAATGGGCGCGTAGTCGGGCGAGTGAACAGACGCCGTGGACCGTGCAATCAGGACCACGTGGAGCCGGTGCAGCGCCTGAAACTGCTGCAGCTGTCGCATGAAGGCCGACCCGACGCCGCCGGTGCCCAAAATTGCAATATTAATCGCTTCATGAGCAGTCATTGTGGAGTGAGTCTTGTTTCCAGTTATCCAGCGAGGCGAAATGGAAGGCCTGGTAGAGACCTGCAGACACATCATTGTGGCCAATGCGACGCAGCGATGTGGAGTAGCATTGCTGTCGTCGGTGACGTCCCGTTTGACGGCAAAGGAGGCCCAGCTTTTGGATCTCTACGACAAGAGGGAGGAGCACGCGGGCAACGAGGGTTCCATTACGACATCTATTATTGAATCCCTGATCCAGACACACTCTACCTTGAAAGCCGTGCATGCTGGCTCTGGCTCGACAAAGCAAGATCGCGACTTGCTTCCTGAAATAATTCGCAGAGACGGTCTGGCCTCTGCTTCGCTGGCACTCGACGCTGACATGGCCGCTGCCTATGCTCGCCAAGCCGAGCTCCGCAGAGACGTTCTCACTCAAACACATGAGAATAAAGAGCTCGTCGACAAAATCGTGACCGTTGTGCAAGGTAAAAAGAAGAGGGAGCGACAAAATCTCTCAGCGGAGGCCAAAGCCGAGATGGAGAGTGTGGAAGAGAGCATCCGGACAACGTTGGACAAACGCGAGATCGTTAGAAACATCGTGCAGGGGCTTCTGCTAGAGAGCGGATTGAATTGGGTGGATAACGAAGGGCTGATGGATTTGATGCTGCGGAGTGGTGAACGAGACTCAACAGACTCGTGAGTGGTGCTATCCCTTGAAATCCTGCAGAAGATCGTCAATTTTTTGATAAGAAACAGAGTCTGACCAACTCAAACGCCCACGACTCAATAAAGATCGTAAGACACTCACACTTTTGTATCGCCAATCGGGAGCGACCTTACTTCCCTCAAGTCGGCCTTCCATGTCACCGAGACTGCGGTATGCATCAACGAGGTCCTCCGTGGCCGACACGGCACCGTTCCAGGCCTCTTCATTTCTTTCAAGATCAGCACGCGCCATCCATATCCTGTATGCTTTGACGTATGCGTCTAATGCTTCATCTGGACGACGGCGCCAAATGTGTAGGCGAGCCAATATTAGCCACAAACGTGGATTGCTTGTAATCAGCGGAGTGACGTCGGAAAGTGCAAGGTCCGCAACAGTTCGTTGAACGCCAAAAGTCGCAAAGTCCATCTTCACCAATGCACCGATAAGCAGCTCCAGGAGCTCCTCATCAACAGCAGCTTCTCCAACCTTTGGCCCTCGTATTTGTATGACATGTTTGAGGCCCACCGCAACGTCATTCCACCTGCCTAGATCTGCGGCAACAAGACTATAGTTTTCCCACGTTCTCCAGGAATCAAATTTATTGCTAGTCGCTTGTTTGAGAGCGTTCAGGGCATCAGTCTTCCTTCCCGCCCTCAATAGCGCAGAGCCGAGGTTGTTCCAGGATTCTGCATCTGTGACGTCTATCGAAATGCAACGAGTGAAGGCCTCGGCTGCAATATCCCAGGCCTGTGTCTCCAATCCGCAGCACCCGTATATGAACCAAGCCGGCTGGTTCAAGGGATTGATCTGCAAAGAGAGTTGGAAAGCTTCAATAGCTTCTAGGAAGTGACGTTGTGCAAAGTGGTGCTTACCAAGGCTCCTTTGAGCTCTAGCATAGCGCTTATCGCTCACAGCCCATGCCTTCTTCCAGTGGGTAGCATCTTTTTCCACGTCCCCTAACAGACACCAAAGTTTTGCATCATTCGGGTGCAGTTTCAGCTGCTCACGCAACACCTCCGAAGCACGAGCTTCGTTATTGGAAGCAGCATAACACATGGCAACCTCGCTCCACATCTGTAGCCGCTCAAAGATTTCCAGGGCGGTCTTCACAGCTCCGATAGACGTCCATCTCGATGCGAGTTCCAGCTCCAATTCTGTTACATTAGGTAGCAATAACTGCCAAAAGTAACGCAATCTTTCTCGTGGCGAAGCTAGTTCGGAGGCTTTCATCGATGGAAGGACGCTTTGTGCACTATTCCTTTCGTCTGATATCTGGTCTACTAGAGCTTGCAACTGTAAGACGCTACGCTCGACAGTGCGAGAACCAAAACTCTCCAGCCGGCTTCTCAATATAAGTGCCATGGTGTAAATCGACCAGTTGCTCGGATGTGCCAGTACTCTGGTGGTGTAGGGGGCCATTTGTTCTCTTGTGATTCCTTCAGCAGGATTTGTATTTTTTATACAGAAGGTAAGACCGAGCAATATGATACAGTCCGTCGGATTTAATGGCTCTGGTTCCGCTGGATTGAGGACTGCTAGGTCTGCAGGCAGTGTATCGACGACATGAATCTGATGATTCAAAGAGAGCTTATTCAAGAGAACTTCGTCGTCTAATTCAATTGAAGCTGGAACATTCGTACTACCAGGCTCGAGGTCAGAGGCTTTTGCGAGTACTATCAGTTGCGAGACTTCAGTCTTCTGGAATTTTGTACGCTTTCCCAATACTCCAGTACTGGCGTATTGGAAGCCGGATACTTTTGCGGCTTCCTCGAGACACGACAACGATTTTTCATCGTAGCCATAGAAGGAATAGAGTGTTGCCTTCTCTACCAGCCATGTTGTCCTAATGGCCTTCGATTCTGAATTAATTAAATCCTCCATATTCTGCAAGTCTGTAAAGATCGAGAGGTGCAAAGACGAGATCGGTTCATTCAGCAGTCGTTGATGTAGAAAATTAGCTCGTATCCTCCATACTTTACTGAAAGGAAGGGTCTGATAATCGAAGTTAAGTAGTCTTTTAGCGATGATAAACAATGGGAGATGAGAGGTAAGCTCGTGAATCGCTTCACCATCAATCTCAAGAGCCTTCAAGCATTTCTCCCTCAACATGTTCTTGGTTTGAGCTTTGTACAAACTCGTCTCGTCAAAGTTCAGATCAGGTCCCGTGTAGACCGATTGTACAAAAGCTTGTAATGCTGATATCCCGACCATTAACATTGTAGATTCATACTGAATATCCGCATTTGATCCTATAGGAGCATTGATGGCGAAAAAATCCTCATCGATGGGGTCGTTGCGGCAGTGGGACTGCAGTATGCTCTCTGCTTCCTTGGAAAAGAGAATCTCTTCAAAGTTGCATTGTCGAATACTTCGTGCCAGTTGCCATAAGTGATCCTCTTTGGCCTCGTCATTCTCCTCCCAATTGGTGTCCAACAGCGATAGTTCTAATTGGTGGACATCCAAGGTCATCTTTGGTCCGATCTTTTGCCCGATGCAACAACCCGAATCCATGTGAATGATGGGTGGAATATAAACCTGCATGGCCAGGACAGGATCAGGCGGTGCAAAGAGGAGACGCAAGGAATCAGACGCTCCTGTCAAGACGATACTTGACTTCTTCAAGAAGCCGGGGACTGCAGGATCAGAGCTACTCTTCTTGAGTCAAGATGAGATTGCGGTAGCGGATGCAAAAGTCGAGGGAACAGAGGAGGATTGTACACTAGATAGGAGCTACAATGACGACCATACAACTGATCGTGAAGATGCTGAGGTCGTCAGGGATGGCCTCATGGGAAGGAAAACGGAGCCTTCGCATCTACCAGCCGAGCCTTTCATTTTGGAAGCCGAGTCTGACAATGCAAATGCAGGCCAGGACTCAATACATAGCAGAGCATCAGGCAATGACATTCTCGAAAGGCCCGACATTAATCACGGTCCCGATGTGGTCGAAAACTTCGGCATTGATCACAATCTCGATGAGATCTTGACAAAAGATGTCGACGGACGTGACGATGATGCAGGCGTCGGGCTGTGTGATCAGTCTATCCAGGTCTTACAAAGGGAAAGTACGCTCGACGATCGGGATGAAGGAGATTGCTCTCCTGCTCTGGAGGAAGCTGAGGAGTTGAATGGCGAGTATATGGACGAGGAACAGCAAAACATGGACGAGGAGGAATTTGACGCAGAAATCTGGAATGACGGTGTTGAATCTGGCGATGTACCAAGCTGTCCTATATGCAATGTTGCTCTGCCGAATCTCAAAGAGGACGAAATATCTGTTCATGTCAATCGCTGCTTGGATGCACCTCCAATCTCCAGGCCTCCACAAGCAAATCCAAATGCAGGCCTGGAAACAAATACCTCAGCTTTCTCCAAGATTATGGCCGGGCATGCGGAAGATAAAGCCTGGATGGCTGCCGCTGCTACAGAACAGTCGAATCGAGGGAAACGAGCAGTGATGCGAACCTGTCCTTTCTACAAAATAATGCCTCATATGCCTTTTGCAGTAGATGCTTTCCGTTATGGTAGAGTGGAAGGCACTGAGGCGTACTTTTTGTCGCATTTCCATTCTGATCACTATGGTGGGCTAACCTCGAGTTGGAGCCATGGCAAGATCTACTGCTCAAAAATCACAGCAAACCTCTGCCTGCAGCAGCTCAAGGTTGACCCTCAGTACATTGTGGCCATACCATTTAACCAGAAAGTGACGATAAGTGGGGTGGATGTTACTCTTCTCGACGCTAACCACTGCCCAGGCTCAGTTTTATTTGTCTTTGAAAAGCTAAGGTGGGGCCGAGTATTTCGCATCCTGCACTGCGGGGATTTTAGAGCACATCCCGTGCAGGTGTCTCATCCCGCGTTGTTTGGAAACAAGGTAAATGCATGCTACCTAGACACTACTTATCTCAATCCCAAATACGCTTTCCCTCCACAGGATGATGTAATTGATGCTTGCGCAGAAGCATGTATGAGTATGGCTCAGGAATATGCAGATTCTGAAGGGACTTTCGAAAAATCGAGATTCGACCAAGGTATCTCCAAAGTCCTCGATGACACAGTTACAAATGCGGACAAGCAAACCAAAAGGGGCAGAGGAAAACTCTTGGTGGTTGTTGGCACGTATAGCATTGGGAAAGAGAGGATTGTGGTTGGGATTGCACGCGCGCTGAAAAGCCGTGTCTACGCCTCTTCAGCCAAAAGGCGGTTGTGTCAGTGTCTGGAAGACAAAGAGTTGAATGGACTTCTCACAAATGACCCACTTCAGGCCAGTGTGCACATGACCAGTTTGATGGAAATCCGTGCTGAGACGCTCCAAGACTATCTTGTGCAGTACAAGAGTACCTTCTCACGAGTTGTGGGCTTTCGCCCAACTGGATGGAACTATAGGCCCCCAGCATCTCGTTTTACCGACTCGCCAACTGTATCCACCATTATCAATGCTTGGAGCACGACCTATTCTTCTCGGCAGCTTCGGCCTCAGCGGGGCTCGACTTCAACAGCTGTCTGCTATGGTGTGCCGTACTCTGAGCATTCAAGCTTCCGCGAGCTGACCTGCTTCTGCTGTTCGCTGGATATTGAGAGGATCGTGCCGACGGTGAATGTAGGCTCAGCCAAATCGCGAGAAAAAATGAAATCTTGGATCGAGAAGTGGGATGCAGAGAAGCGGAAGCAAGGACGGCTTCAACTGGATCCGGATCAGACACGGTGGTAACGACATTTCATGCGCATGTATCATAGGAGTACTTTTCTTTGAGCTAAAATATCTATACAAGTACTGGGAGAATCTGCCAACTTACCTTTCGCAACTCATTTAAAAACATCAATCAAAAGTCTTCTTGTTTCCAGTGAATTCACCAAAGCCAGACCGGTTTGTCGTTTGTGGTCGAGCGCCACGGCCTCCGCGATCAAAACCACCTCGACCACCGCGTCCGCCACGATCGAATCCACCACGACCACCACGACCACCTCGGCCCCCGCGATCAAATCCACCACGACCGCCGCGACCACCGCGACCACCGCCACGTCCGCCGCCAAAGCCACCACGATCTCCACCGCCTCCTCCTCCTGCCCGAGGCGTTGAGAAATCAAGGCGTACTTGGCGCCCTTCAATATAGCATTCGTGTTCAAGAGCGTCAATGGCAGTCTTGGCATCGGCCGGGCTCTCAAACTGAACGTAAGCATACCCCTTCGGACGCCCATCCTCCTGCTGGGTAGGAATCCTCACGCTGATAATGGTACCATGTTGAGCAAAAATTTCTGTAATGGCATCCTCTGTGGCGTTGAAGCTCAAGTTACCAAGGAACAACGTGTCGCTCTGTTCCGAGCGAACATCACCAAACTTTTCAGCTCTCGACCCACGGGGGGTGGTGCTGCTGCTGGGTTTGGTAGCCGCATCCACGTTGATTGCACGACCGTCAACTTCCTTGCCATTCATCTCTTCCAACGCTTTCTTCGCTTCATCAGCGCTGTTGAAGTCTACGTAGCCAAAACCTTTGGACCGGTTGTTTTGCATCCTGTCGGTAGCAACTCGGGCAGATATGGCACCACAGTCTTGAAACTCTCGCAGAAGCCACTCGTCGTCGACACTCCAGGATAGATGGCCAACAAAGAGAGTCGTACCCTCCTCTGCAGACTCACCTTCTGTTGCAGCTTCAACTTTGCCCTTTTTAGCCGGTGTCTCATGCGAAACCTCGGCTTTACGCTTCTTTGCAGGTGCTGCTTCTTCTTCCATTGCCTCATCGTCTGAGGAGTCATCTGACGAGCCACTTCTTGCATCAGAGTCGGAGGAGGAGCCACTCCCTCCATTTGTCTTATCCCCTGTGCGAGATTTCTTTGCAACCGGAGCCTCTGCTTCGTCTGAATCGTCGTCGGAACTATCGTCTGAGTCACCAGAAGAAAGCGCAGCCTCGACCGCACTGGCACCTTTCTGAACCCCCTTAAGCACCCCATCCTTGGCATTATTGGCAACTGACTTCGCTTTGCTAACGACATCTTTTACAGATGGGTTTGGCAAATCGGAGTCTGATGAATCCGAATCATCGTCAGAATCACTTTCAGAATCATCTTCAGAAGGAGAAGCTTGCTTCTTCTTTTGAGTGTCAATCACTTTCTTACCTTTTTGGGACCCCACTGACGGCTGGCTCTTGGCATCTTTTGCTGCAGGCGCCTTTTTCGTGGCGGCAGCTTTAGGCAACTTCTCCTCGTCACTCGATGAGTTATCCGAAGAGTCCCCTTCTGATGACTCAGAAGTCGAACTTGAGGCAGATTTCTTCACCTGCTTCGCAGTCTTGCTCACTCCTTTGAGCAAACCATTCTTGGCATCCTTTCCAGCATTCTTGATGCTGTCGGCAACCCCTCCTTTAGTAACGGGAGCATCTGATTCCGAATCCGAATCCGAATCCGAGTCCGAATCAGAGTCTGACTTGGGAACTGGGGCCTTCTGGGACTTCGCATTCTTTTTGGGCGCTTGGTCTCGTGCAACCTTCTTTCCCAACTCCTTCTTCTCCCCTTTCTTATCGACTCGTCCTGTAACTTTAGACACTTCCGCAATTCCCTGTGCACCACTCTCAGCTACCTTTGTCGCTTTACCACTCGAATTGCTCTTTGATTTGGCCATTGTCATCTGTGTATGGATGGAAGGGGATGAGATCGAAGGCAAAAATTGGAAAAGGTACGCATCGGATCAGGCACAGGATTTCTATTCTACAGCCAAAACGCCACCGCTCTAGTATTTACATATTTCCATGGCAATATCAAAAAACACACCGCCCCTACAATGCAGATGCAAAACATACTTCACGTTGAGAGCTGCTCTGCCTTCCGTTTCAGCAGCGTCCCGTCGCCATTGCTTGCCGCAGATGGTTTCTGCGTCGAGTCGTTTGGGCGACCTTCTTCAGGCGTTGCAGACTGCACGGCTCGATTCAGGGACTCCAGTCTCTTGACTTCCTTTGCCAAAGCTATTGCAACAGCGTTGGTGATCATTTCCTGACTTGCGCCGCTCATTTGTGCGGCAATCTGCGCCTTTAGAACCTCAAGTGCCTTCATCGTGGCACTGTTCATCCCAGATGTACTCTTGCCGCTTAGAATATTCAGGATGTTCTCCAGCGGCTTGCTATTTTTGGTTTTCGTCTCTTTCGTGGATGATGGTGTCGCGCTGGCGGCTTTGGAAGTAGACGAATTTGTCGGTTTTTGTGATGATGGCGGCGTGTAGGCAGTGTCTATTGTCCAAAAAAAACCCTTTCCCTTCTCATCTTTTTCGCGTGGGATCTTCTTGAATTGCTTGGAGAGAGAAAGATTATGCCGAACAGATGCCTGCCAGCCTGACGGGCAAGACTTGTAGTAACCATGTTGGTCTTGTATGACATTGTAAATCTCGTGAAGTGTGAGACGTGGGGCTGTCTGGAGTGCTTGCAGGATTAGGGATGTATAGGAGTGCGGGGGTTTTTCGAGAATCGGCGCGGGAGGGAGTGTAGGTTCCGATGGAAGATGAAACGAGAATGAGATCCCGTCGATTTGAAGCTTAGTGTCGTCCTGTAAGGATATCGTTGTGCCCTGCTCCACAAAGTCACCATTCACAAATATCCCATTACGTCCAAGCACGTCCAGCTCAAAGGCAGAGCTAGCAAAGTTGTAAAACATCCGTGCATGCCGCTTACTGATTCCCTTGCTCTTACCCAGATGCACGTCGACAAGATCACGCTTGGAGGACCTCCTGCCAAGGAAGATCTCCAACGTCTGGATGTAGAAGGAAAAGGACGAGAAGTTCAATTTGGCATAAGCCGAAATGTTTCCTGGAGCCGTCAGCTTCCGAAGATTCGGCTCAAGCTCGTCGTCTTGGCCGTCCTGAGAGGCTTCCTGCTCTTCCATCGCAGGACGTAACTCCGTGTCTGTCAGGTGTTGTTTGTAGTTCCTGGAACTCGAGCTCGCTTAAGCGCCCTACCAACCAATCGAAGTCTATAAAGTCTAAAATGCCTAATTACCATAGCCATTGGCTGCAACTTTATGGCTGCTGCCGTTGTCTTGTTTGCGGTTGTGCAATCCTCCAAGAATTGCCAGCTTCAACACTTCCCGCAGCTCCTCTATTGCCCCCGGGCTATTCTGATAGTGCAAGACAATACGTCCCCCACCGATATTGATTCCCCTGCTGGCCGCGTCTTCGACCATTAGCTTGACATCCACGTTTGCTTGTTCCGTATCCAGCCATATCATATTCGTATCTACTGGCATTGTGAATTTCCAGCCTACATTTGTCAAAGTGCGTGCGAGATCCTTTGTGACGGAGTGGGTATACACCATCTGCGGTAGATTTTCAGTCAAGCAAACGTCAGCCATAGCCGCAATTATTCCCGTCTGTCGCATTCCACCTCCCATAGCCTTGCGAAACCAAGTAGCTTTTCGTATGTATTCAGACTTGCCAACAATAACAGAGCCAATAGGCGCACCTAAGCCTTTGGACAAGCAGACCGATATCGAATCAAACAAATCCCCATAATCTCCAAGAGGAGTTCCTGTTGCGACATGAGCATTCCATAATCTGGCGCCATCTAGATGCATTCGTATATCATGCTTCCGGGCAAAGGCAGATATCCGTTTGATTTCTCCAAGAGGCATGATTGATCCTCGAAGCGTGTTCTCCAACGAGATGACACGGGTTGGGGCATCGTGGATATCCTCACCATATATGACATTCGGCTCAATATCTTCGAGAGTCAGGTAGACTCCATTCGACGCCTTCACTGGACTAACCATAGCCTGGGTAAACATACCAAGTGCACCGGCCTCATTTCTATATACATGAGCGCGGTCGTCACAAATGATAGAGTGCGGGGGTTGATGAAGATGGGTGCGCAGACAAATCTGATTTGCCATGGTCCCCGATGGTATGAAGAGGGCAGCCTCTTTCCTAAACATACCAGCAATCTTCTGTTGGAAAGCTTCCGTCGTTTTATCTTCGCGATAGACGTCGTCTCCTATCTGATTGGCGGCCAGCGCTTTGGAGGCTGCAGCAATCATGCGAGAGGTAGGCATGGTCACCGTATCCGACTTAAAGTCGAATGCACAAGGCGGAATGAATTCGGCGGCTTCGGCCTGTAAGTGGCCGTTGTGAGATTTGCCTGTGCTCGCCTTCATCGGAGTAGTCTCAATGACTTCCTGAATGGCCATTCGGAGTGTCCTTATGTGATTGGTAGAGAGTCTAGTGCCGTAGGTGAAGTGTCGTACTAGGTTCATCCACTTCTCGGATATCCGACTGAAGCCGACTTCTCACCACTAGTCGGGCCCAACGGACCCATATCGCCAGGGGCAATATGGCAATATGGGTCTGACACCCAAACGCCAATTCGTTACGCAACCGCCCAAACTTATTATTACCACACCTTGAATCAATTAAATTAAGGCTACGGTGTTTAAAGTAAGCAAGTATGGGTCAAAGTTTTTGCTATCTCACTTAATGTGCCTACAAGCCGGAATCTGATTACAGCCTAGATTGTTTGCATTAAGTGAGAATTTGTCAAGTAAATAATAGCAAGAGAATCTTATAGTTAATTTAAAGGAAATGTGGGACTACAACTATCACTTGACTTAGCTACATCTACGTCTCCTAGTGTCATAAATTCGCTGGTACGGATTAAGGGCAGGCAACCGTTGTTCTGGGTCTTTCTCAGCTAGTTGCGCCCTGTATTGCAGTCGACGATTGACCTTATTCTTACCACACCGTTTTCCAACCTCTTCGGCGTCGTGCTTACGCTGTGCCGCGCGCCTCTCCTTCTCCAGTGATTTAGCCTTGCGCTGCAGTTCACGATT
>JAABUZ0100007225.1_pt1 | contig 13487 bp, 13 predicted proteins | sample 5562091 | NCBI WGS metagenome assembly JAABUZ01 (sample SAMN12813069, study PRJNA571459) | rock metagenome | isolation source: Antarctica rocks | place: Antarctica: Victoria Land, Linnaeus Terrace sud | collected 2015-12-21 | reverse complement strand
GACTCGAACCTCCACGGGGTTGCCCCCACAGGCACCTGAAGCCTGCGCGTCTACCAATTCCGCCACAGCCGCCGGAGGTCGCGTTCTAGCACGTCCTCGCCCGCGTCCGGGACCATAGCGGCGGCGCGCGGGAGCCTCGTCGTGAGCTCCTAAGGCCCGGAGCCGGTTGCTAATCTCGGCCTCGCGCGCCGCTATCGTCCAGGGGACTAGGACGCCGCCCTCTCACGGCGGAAACCGGGGTTCGAATCCCCGTAGCGGTACTCCTGAAGCCCCCGCCATCCGGCGGCTTGACAGCCGAGGACGCACTCTGCCTTTGCTGCTGGTGCCCACCACCGGCTAAGAACTGTTCTTAGCCGGTGAGCCAGCCATCTACCTACTTGGCGATGCGTCGGCTCGGTGCCCGGCCGCTGCTTGAGTCGCACGGACCGGAGCTCCAGGAGGGACAAGCGCCCAACCTTCCCCCGTCCGCGGCGTTCGACTGGGTAGGAGCAAATCCAAAGATCGGGGCATGAACGCATGAGAGTCTCCAAGACGGCGCTGGGCTTCGTGGGAGCCGCGGCGGCCATGAGCGCGGGAGTCACCGGCAGCGCCGTGGCGGCGAAGCCCGCGCCCAACCAGAATCAGACCCTGACCATCGCGGCCAGCCCTAACCCGGTGGTCTACGGGCGCACCGCCGTGCTCGCCGGCCGTCTCAGCGGCAGCGCGAACGCCGGTGTCACCGTGAAGCTGCAGAGCAACCCGTACCCCTTCACCGGGTTCAAGTCGGGCGCGAGCACCACGACCGACTCCACGGGGCACTACGCGTTCAAGGTCACACCGGGCCTCAACACGCGCTTCCGCGCGAACGCGGCCACCAAGCCGGGTCCGAGCACCACGAGCACGGAGATCCTCGAGCTGGTGCGCACGCGACTGACCTTTGGACTGAGCACCTACCACCCGCGGCGTGGGCAGCTCGTCCGCTTCTCGGGAAGCGTGTATCCCGCCCACGACGGAGGACTCGTGGCCATCCAGCGCCGGCTGAGCACCGGTGCCTACAGCACGATCACGCGCGTGCGGCTCGCCCATGTGATCGGGGCCAACCGCTCGTCGTACTCAAAGCGCCTTCGGGTCTACCGCACGGGCACCTTCCGCGTGGTTCTCGGGTCGCACGCCGACCACGCCCGCGGGGTGAGCTCGGCGCGCACGGCGCGCGTCGGTTAGGCACGCACGGCTGATGACGCGCGCGCCGACCGGCGCGCGCGTCGTCGCGCTGCCGCGTGTCCGAACCGCGCGCCTGGCGGGTAAGGAGGAGACGACGTGGCTTGAGACGGCATGGACGCGCTCCAGATTCCGCGTGCGGCGGCCCTCGCGGCCCTCGCCACGCTCGTCGCTCTGGTGAGCCTCGCCTGCGTCCCGTCCGCCCGCGCGGCCGACACCGGCGCCAACGCCGAGCTCTCCTACGGCATCCCGCGGGCGGACATCGACCGCGAGATCAGGCTGCTCGAGGGCGCGCACGTCTCGTGGGTCCGGATGAACGTCGGCTGGGCCGGGGTCGAGCCCACATCGCGCGGACGGCATGACGAGCGCCTGCTCGGCGACTTCGACCACGCCGTCTCGCGCCTCCATCGCGTCGGGATCGGCGTGGTCATGCCGGTCGCCGACGGGGTTCCCTTCTGGGCCTCTGGCGATCCGCGCAAGCGCACCGTCCACGGTGCCCACGCTGGAACGTCCACTACCGCCCGCGACGCTTCGCCGACTACGCGCGCTTCTTCTCCTGGGTCGTCCGGCGCTACTCGCGTCTTGGCGTACACGTCTACGAGGCTGGAACGAGCCGAACATCGCGCGGTTCTGGCCCTCGGGACCAGACCCCGGCGCCTACACCGCGATGCTTCGCGCGGCGTATCCGGCGATCAAGCGCGCCGATCCCGCCTCCACCGTCGTGCTCGGCGGGCTCTCCCAGAACGACCACGAGTTCCTACGCGGGATCTACGCCCACGGCGGAGGACGCTCCTTCGACGCGGTCGGCGACCACGTCTATCCCGACGGCGATCCGGCGCGCTGCCAGGACGAGGCCTCCGGCGCGCGCTCGCGCGATTCGCTGTGCGGCGTGGAGGAGATGCACCGTGTGATGGAGGCCGCCAGCGACGGCCAGAAGCCCGTATGGATCACCGAGTTCGGGTGGTCGACGACCACCTCGGCCCAAGGGGTGAGCGAGATGCAGCAGGCCTCCTATCTGAAGACGGCGCTCGACCAGTTCGCCTCCTATCCGTGGCTCAAGGCGGCCCTCGTCTACCAGCTGCGCAACGTCCCCTTCCTGCACGACCGCCCCGAGGACTGGGAGGCCAACCTTGGCCTCGTGCGCACGAACTTCTCGCCCAAGCCGGCCTACGGCGCCTTGGCCGACTACGCGACGACGAACTGGCTGCTCGGCGGTCGTGGGGGCACGCTCGGCGCGGCGCTGCCCTGAGCGCGAGCGCGAGCGCGGCTCTTGTGTGCGCCCGCTCACGTTCGCGCGCCGCTCCTCGGGTATAGAGCCCGAATACGGTTATGCACCCCCAAAACGAAGCGAGGACACGTACATGAGCTCATTCGCCGACAAGGCCCGCAAGCTTCCCGGAGTGGCCAAGGCCGAGGGCGCGGTCACCGGTGCGCTGGCGACGCCGGACGACCTTCCGATCAAGGACTACGACAAGCAGAACGCGGCCGACATCGCGGGCAAGCTCAAGGGATTCTCCCAGCGCGAGCTGAGGCTGATCGACGCCTACGAGCGCAAGCACGAGAACCGCACGACGATCACCGACAAGATCGCCTCGCTGAGCGGCGATGAGCCGTGGGCCGGCTACGACGAGCAGGGCGTGGATGCGATCAAGCAGGCGCTCTCCGAGGCCGGCGGCGAGCTCGCGCGGACCGTGCGCAGCTACGAGCGCGAGCACAAGAGCCGCACCGGCGTGATCGAGACCGCCGAGGAGCGCAGCGCGCGCTAGGCGCTGGCGAAGAACGCGAGCGCCCGCTCGAGCACGAGCTCCGGTGTCTCTTCGGGCAGGAAGTGCCCGGCGCTTGGGACCCATTCGAGGGTCATGTCGTCGGCGTAGCGCTCGAAGGTGCGATCGACGCCCTTGCCGATCGGGTCCCGCTCCCCGATCAGCAGGCGCGTCGGTGTATGCAGGCGCTTCGTGCGGAAGTGCCCCTGCACGAACGGGCGCAGCTCGTGCAGCAGGAAGGTGCGGTAGAGCTGGGTGGAGGCGTGCAGCGACGCGGGGCGCTGAAGCGCCTCCTCGTAGAGGTCGAGCTCTGACTCGGTGAAGCGGCCGATCGTGCGGGCCTGCTCGAGGATCCGGCGGGCGAACCCGAGGCGGCCGACCGCGAGCGGGCCGACGCCGGGCGACGCGATGACCACCTGGTACCAGGCCTGGGCCAGCCGGCGCGGATCGGGCGGGCCCTCGGGCGGCCAGAGGTGGGGGATCGAGAGCGGCATGAAGTGCGAGATCCGCTCCGGATGTCCGAGGCAGGCCAGGAAGCCGATGAACCCGCCCCAATCGTGGCCGACCAGCCGGACCCGGTCGAGCCCGAGGGCGTCGAGCAGCCCGATGAGGTCCTGGGTGAGCTGGGGCTTCTCATAGCCGCCCCGCGGCGCGTCAGACCAGCCGAAGCCACGCAGGTCGGGGCAGATCACCCGGTAGCGCTCGGCGAGCGGGCCGATCAGCTCGCGCCAGGAGTACCAGTGCTGCGGCCAGCCGTGCTGGAGCACGAGCGGCTCGCCCGCGCCGGCCTCGGCGTAGTGCACACGCACGCCGCGGACGGTGACGTAGCGGTGCTCGACGCCGAGCACATGAGGCTGGGGGAGCGGGGCCATGGGGCGGAGACTATTCGCGTCGCCGCGCGCGCGTCGGAGCGAGGAGGGAACGAGCGCCCAGAGCCGGTGCGCCCCGGCGTTAAGCTGGAAAGCCCATGCCCCGCCATCCTCGCTACCCGCTCGCCGGCGCGCTCCTCGCGGCCGTGCTGCTCGTGCTCGTCTATTTGACGGCGTTTCATACCTCTCTCGGTCTGCGGGTGGACTCGGCCACGCTCGGCGGGTTCGCCGGGCTCTCGCGCCCGTCGATCGACCCCGTCGCCCAGGCCGTCGCCGAGCTGGCCAATCCGCAGCCCTTCGTCGTCGCGCTGCTCGCGCTCGTGGGCATCGCCCTGCTGCGGCGCCGGCCGCGGCTGGCGCTTGCCGTGGGCGTTGCGCTGCTTGGCGCCAACGCCACCACGCAGCTCCTCAAGCCGGCGCTCGCCGCGCCGCGCGAGAGCTTCGGACCGGCGGCGCACTTCATCTCGCCCGCGGCGTGGCCGAGCGGACACGCGACCGCCTCCATGACGCTCGCGCTCGGAGCCGTCCTCGTCGCCTCGCGGCGCTGGCGTCCCTTCGTCGCCGCGCTCGGAGCGGCGTTCGCGATCGCGGTGAGCTACTCGTTCCTCACCCTGCAATGGCACTACCCGAGCGACGTGCTCGGCGGCTTCCTCGTCGCCTCGGTGTGGGTCGGGCTGGGTGTCGCGGGAGTCTTCGCGCTCGAGCGGCGCGGGCGCGTGAAGGCCCCCGAGCGAGGCGCCACGCCGGTGTGGCAGGCGCTGGCCCCGGTCGCGGTCCTGCTGCTCGCGGGGTTCGTTCTCGGCGGGCTCATCGCCTTCGCGCGGCCGGAGGCCGTGCTCTCCTACGCGCGCGAGCACACGATCTTCCTGGTGGGCGCCGCGACGATCGGGGCGCTCGGCCTGTCGCTCTCCGCGGGGTTGTCGGTGGCGCTTCGCCGCTAGCGGTAGCGCCCCGGCTCCCAGAGCGGCTCCTCGCCGGCGTTGGCCGCGCGCGAGAGGATGAAGAGCAGGTCGGAGAGGCGGTTGAGGTAGCGGACCACCTCGGGCCCGGCGTCCTCGCCGCAGGCGATCGCCAGCCGCTCGGCGCGCCGGCAGACGGTGCGGCAGACGTGAAGCTGGGCGGCGCCAGGGCTTCCGCCGGGCAGGACGAAGGACTTGAGCGGCGCGAGCGTCGCGTTGACCTCGTCGCAGCGCTCCTCGAGCCACGCGGTCTGCTCGGGGAGCACGCGCAGGCGCTCGCGCGCTCCTTCGCCGCCTTCGGGCACCGAGACGTCGGCGCCGACGTCGAAGAGGTCGTTCTGGATTCGACGCAGCCAGCCGGCGTGCTCCTCGTCGAGACCCGGCGCGTTCAGCGCCACTCCGAGCTGGGCGTTCAGCTCGTCCACCGTGCCGTAGGCCTCGATCCGCGGGTGGGTCTTGGCCACCCGGCTCATGTCGCCGAGGTGGGTCTCGCCCGAGTCGCCGAGGCGGGTGTAGATGCGGGTGAGGTTGACGGTCATCGGGCGTCGACGGTCGAGTCTAACCCCGGCTTGCCTTCTGGGCGCTAGGATCCGCCGCGTCAGAGGCCGGTGGTGTTAAGGGAAGTCCGGTGAGAATCCGGCGCGGACCCGCCACTGTGACCGGGAAGAACCGCCGTGGCGCACTCCTCGCGGAGGGCGCAGCCACTGGATCGCCGCCGGCGAGCCGGGAAGGTGCGGACGGGACGAGGCCCGGGAGCCAGGAGACCTACCTCCGGCCTGTCAAGCTCATACACCCTCGCGGAAAGGGGTGGCTCTCGTGCTCCATCGTCTCTCAGGCGCCTTTGCCGGCGCTCTTCTGCTGTTGCTGTGCTCGGCCGGGTTGGCCTTGGCCGGCACGCCCGCTCGCGTTTCCGTCCGCGTCGAGGACCAGACCCGCACGCTCGTGCCCTCGACGACGCTGACCACGACTAACAAGCCGGTGGTCAAGGACGGCAACCCGAGCCACTCTTGCACCGGTACGAGCGCGGCCGGCGCCCTGGAACAAGGAACCGCGGGTGATTGGAAGGGAACGTACAACTCTTCCTTCGGTTACTTCATCGACTCGATCAAGGGCGTCACCCCGGCCAGTAGCGACTACTGGACCTTCTGGATCAACAACCACGAGGCTTCGCAGGGAATCTGCGGGATCGAACTGCGGCGCGGGGACGACGTGCTGTTCTTCAACTGCAAGGGCGGCAGTGTCGGCCCCAATTACGCCTGCAGCAACCCGCCACTGGGCATCCAGGGGCCGGTGTCCGTGCGGCGAGGACGCTCCTTCCAGGTCAGGGTCGTGCAGTTCTCGCCGAGTGGCGCCGCGACGCCCATCTCGGGCGCTCGGGTCCTCGGCGGCAGCCAAAGCGTCGTGTCGGGAACCGACGGTCGTGCGACGCTGACCGCCTCCTCGACGGGCTCGTTGTCGCTCCTGGCGAAGCGGGGCGGCGCTACGCCGTCGGGGCCGAAGGTTGTTTGCGTCTACGCCCAAAGCGACGGCAGCTGCGGCACGATCGATCGCACTCCGCCACGGGTCCGGATCGGCGGCATCAGGGAAGGGCAGCTCTTCGGCGCTCGGCGGGGCCCGCGGACGCTGCATGGTGTGGCCCGCGACTCCTCGGGGGTTGGGAGCGTGCAGCTTCGGCTCGGCCGGCGCGTCGGCGGACGCTGCTACCGCTACGACGCCCGCACGGAGCGCCTGCGCCGGCGGACCTGCCGGAGCACGCGCGCCGGGTTCTTCTCGGTCGGCGACCGCGCCGACTGGTCCTACCTCCTCCCGAGCAGCCTGCCCGTGGGGCGCTACGTGTTCGACGCGGTGGCCACGGACAAGAACGGCAACCGCTCCGGTCTGAAGCTCGGCGTCTCGCGCGTCGTGTTCTACGTCGGGAGCCGCCGGTGAGGCGCCGGGCGCCGGCGCTGCTCGTCGCTCTGGCGGCGGGCACCGGCGCCCTCGCGGGGCTAGCGCCGGCCGCGCCCGCCGCGCGGCCGGCGCCCCGCGTGCAGCTCATGGTCGTCGGGAGGAGCCGGGTCCTCTACGCCGCGCATGAGGTACGGGCGCTCGCGACGACGGTCGGGGTGGGGCGCCGCCGCTGCGCCGTCGCGTCGGCCACGCCGCTGGCGGCGCTGGCCGCGGGGAGGCGGCGCGGCGCGCCGTCCTTCCGTCTGCGCGACTACGCGTCGTGCTCGCGTCGCCCGTCGGACTCCGGCCAGCTCTTCGTCACGCAGATCGGACACGACCGCAACCGCGGTCCCGCCGGCTGGGTGTACAAGGTCGACCGGCGCTCGGGCACGACGGGCGCCGCCGATCCGAGCGGCCCGTTTGGGACCGGACGCCGGTTGCGCTCGGGCCAGCACGTCGTGTGGTTCTACTGCCGCAACGCCACCGCATGCCAGCGCACGCTCGTCGCCTCGCCCTCCTCCCGCGAGGTTGCGCCGGGAGCCTCGATCACGGTCACCGTCCGGGGCTACGACGATCAGGGAGGAGCCGAGCGGATCGCCGGGGCGACCGTGCGCCTGGGCGGTGCGAGCGTGATCACCGACAGCGAAGGAAACGCGCAGCTCACCGCGCCCGCCCGGGCCGGCCGCTACGAGATCGCGGCATCGGCCCCGGGACTCGTCCCGAGCTTTCCGGAGGCGGTGCGGGTGCGGTGAGGCTCGCGCGCGCCGCCGCGCTCGCGCTGGCCGGCGCGGCGCTCGCGGCCGGAGCCGCGGGCTGTGGCCTCGGCGCCGGCCCGCGCACCTCCTCGGGGGTCTCGCTCACCGTCTCGCGCGACTTCGGCGCCCGCCGGCTCGGTGCGGCGTCCGCGCCGTCGGTACCCGGCGCCGAGAGCGTGATGCGCTTCCTGCAACGGCGCTTCAGCGTGAAGACCCGCTACGGCGGGGGGTTCGTGCAGTCGATCGACGGGCTGGCGGGCGGTCAGGAGAACGGACGGCCAGTCGACTGGTTCTTCTTCGTCAACGGGATCCTCTCGCCGGTGGGCGCCACACAGGCGACGCTCCACGCCGGCGACCGCATCTGGTGGGACCGCCACGACTGGAGCGCGAGCGGGGCGAACGGCAGCCCGGCGGTGGTCGGCTCCTTTCCCGCGCCGTTCACCCACGACCTCGCCGGCAAGCGCCCGCCGGTGCGGCTCGAGTGCGCGCCCGACGCCGGCGCCGCGTGCGACCGGGTCGCCCAGCGCCTCCAGGCCGTCGGGGTGGTCGCGGCGCGCGCGGTGCTCGGTACGGGCGCGGGCCGGGAGACCTTGCGGGTGCTCGTCGGCTCGTGGACCGCGATCCGGCGCGACAACACCGCTGCCCCGCTCGAACGCGGTCCGACGGCCAGCGGGGTCTACGTGCGCCCGGCGCCCTCGGGCCGCACGTTCGCGGTGCTGAACCCGGCCGGCGGCGTGGCGAGCAGCCTGAGCGGCGGGACGGGCCTCGTCGCGGCGACGCGCTTTGAGAAGCAGGAGCCCGCGTGGCTCGTGACCGGCACGGACCCCGCCGGCGTCCTCGGCGCCGCCGACGAGCTCAAGGAGAGCTCCCTCACCCGCCGCTTCGCGCTCGTCGTCTCGAGCGGCCGACTCGCCTCGGCGCCGACCGCGGAGCGGGGGCCGTGAGCTACCGCCGCCGCGCCAGCCCGCTCCACGTCGCCCGTACCGGCGCCGCGCTGGCCTGGTTCGGGGCGCTCACGCTCCTCACGCTCCTCTTCGACCATCCGCTGCTCCTCGGCGCCGAGCTCGTGCTCGTGCTCGTGGCGGGAGCGGCCGCGGGCGTCGGTCGCGAGCTCCTCGGCGGTCTCGGCTGGTGGGTTCTCTTCTTTGCGCTGCCGATCGTCCTCATCAACGCCCTCGTGACCCGCAGCGGGCTGACGGTGATCGCGCGCCTGGGCACCGTCCCCGTCTTCGGACCACTCGACGTGACGCTCGAGGCGACCGTCTACGGGTTGATCCTCGCGGTGCGTGCGCTGCTGCTCGTGCTCGTCTTCCGGCTCTTCTCCGCGGCAGTCGACCCCGACGAGGTGCTTCGCATGAGCCGCCGGCTCTCGTTGCGCTCCGCGCTCACCGCGACGCTCGCCCTGCGGATGGTTCCCATGCTGCGCCGCGACGCCCACCACCTGGCCGAGGCCCAGCGCTGCCGCCCTTGCTTCTCACGGCGAGCGCCGCGGGTGGCGCTTCTGCGCGCGGTGAGCGCCGGCGCCCTCGACCGCTCGCTCGACCTCGCCGCCGCGCTCGAGCTGCGCGGCTACGGAGCGGTACGGCGCCCGGCGCGCGTACGGCACCCGCTCTCGCGGCACGACCTCGCCTTTCTCGCCTCTGCGGCAGCGCTCGTCGGCCTGGCGGCGATCGGGAGCGTGGCCGCGCTCGCCCCGTTCTCTGCCTATCCCTCACTGCACGCCTCGCCCGGCTGGGGGCCGGCGCTCTTCGCCGCCGCGCTCGCGGTCGTGGCGCTCGCACCCTTTCTCCAGCGCCGCGGGATAGAAGGCTGAGAACCGGCGTGCTGCGCCTGCACCGCGTCACCTACCGCTACCCGGGCGCCGCCGCGAGCGCGCTGCGCGACGTCTCGCTCGAGGTCGAGACGGGGGAGTTCGTCCTCGTCGCTGGGAGCTCGGGCTCGGGCAAGTCGACGCTGGTGCGCGCCGCCGCCGGGCTCGCTCCCCACTTCCACGGAGGGGAGTGGAGCGGGACGGTCGAGGTGGGGGGAATGGACACGCGCGAGCACGGACCGAGTGAAATCGCCGCGGTCGCGGGCACGCTCCTCCAAGACCCCGAGACGCAGATCGTCATGGGCGGGGTCCACGCCGAGATCGCCTTCGGGCTCGAGAACCTTGGCTGGAGCGCCGCGGCGGTGGCTCGTGCGGTGGAGGAGGTGGCGCTCGCGCTCGGCATCGCGCACCTGCTCGAGCGCTCGACGCACGAGCTCTCGGGCGGCGAGCTGCAGCGCGTGGCGCTCGCCGCCGCGCTCGCCGGTCGCCCCGAGCTCGTGCTGCTCGACGAGCCGACCTCCCAGCTCGACCCGGTGGCCGGCGACGAGCTGATCTGGCTCCTGCGGCGGCTGAACGAGGAGTGGGGCACGGCGATCGTGCTCGTCGAGCACCGCCTCGAGCGTTGCCTCGCCGCGGCCGACCGCGTGATCGCGTTCTCCGCGGGCGCCGTGAGCTGTGACGCGCCACCGCGGGACTTCCTCGCCTGGGCGGCGCGCGAGCAGCCGGAGCTCGCGACGCCGGCGGCGCGGTTGTTCGAGCGTGCCGGGCTGCGACCGCTGCCTACCGGCGTCAAGGAGGCGCGCGCGACGTTGCGCGCGCACGGGAGGGCGCCTCAGGGAGCAGCGTCGCCGGCGGGCCAGGCTCCCGCGGTCGGGCCACGACGCCGCCGGAGTCGCGGAGTTGCCGCGTCCGAGCCGGCACTCGCCTGCGAGCGCGTGTGGCACGAGCTACCCGGCGGTCGCGCCCTGCTCCGAGGGATCGATCTCACGCTCGCGCCGGGCGAACGGGTCGCGCTAATGGGCCGCAACGGGGCGGGCAAGTCGACCCTGCTCCGCCACGCCGCGGGGCTGCTCGCGCCCACCCGCGGGCGCGTTCGGGCCGAGGGTCGCGTCGCGCTCCTGCTCCAGAACCCGAACGACTACCTCATTCACGACCGCGTCGATGAGGAGGCGCCGGCCGAGGCGCTCGCCACGGCCGCTCTGAGCGAGCTCGCCGACCGTCATCCGCGCGAGCTCTCCGGGGGGGAGCGCCAGCGCCTCGCGCTGGCCGTCGTCCTCGGCGAGGGCACGGGCGCCGAGGCGCCCGGCGTGCTCTGCCTCGACGAGCCCACCCGGGGCTTGGACCGCGCCGCCAAGGCGCGGCTCACCGCCACCGCGCGCGAGCTCGCCGCGCGCGGCGTCGCGGTGCTCATCGCCACCCATGATCCCGAGCTCGCGGCCGAGGCGTGCGAGCGCGTCGTGCTGCTCGGCGACGGTGCCGTGCTCGCCGACGCGCCGGCCGCGGAGGTGCTCGCCGGTGGCTGGTACTTCGCGACGGAGACCGCCCGGGTGCTCGGCGGCGCCGGCGGCGCGCTCCTGCCCGAGGAGGGCGCCCGCCTGCTCCGGCCCGAGCTCACCCTGGAGCCCGCATGAGCTGGATCGTCTCCTCCTTCGCCCTGCTCGCCGTGGCGCTCGCCGCCGGGGTGGCGTGGTACGAGCGCTCGCACCCCTCCTCCCGCGTGCTCGCGCTCGTCGGCACGCTCGCCGCGCTCGCGGTGCTGGGGCGAGTCGCCTTCGCGCCGCTGCCCAACGTCAAGCCCACGACCGACATCGTGCTCATCGCCGGCTACGCGCTGGGCGGCGCCCCCGGGTTCATGATCGGCGCGGTGGCGGGCCTCACCTCCAACTTCTTCTTCGGCCAGGGACCGTGGACGCCGTGGGAGATGGCCGCGTGGGGAGCGGTCGGAATGGGCGGCGCGGCGCTCGCCCGGATGAGCGGCCGGCGCATCGGCCGAATACCACTGGCAATCGCCTGCGCGCTCGCGGGCCTAGGATTCGGAGCCCTCATGGACTTCTCGGACTGGACCCTGTACTCCGGCGATCACTCTTGGCGCTGGTTCGTGGCGCGCTCGGGCACCTCGCTTCCCTTCAACCTCGCCCACGCCCTTGGCAACCTCCTCTTCGCGCTCGCCTTCGGGCCCGCGCTCCTGCGCTCGCTCGAGCGCTTCCGCCGCCGCCTGGACGTGCGCTGGGTCGCCTCCTCCTCGCCTGCAGGCATCGCCTTGCTCGCGCTGCTCGGCGCGACGGCTCTGCTCGCCGGGGCGCCCGCCGCGCGCGCCGCCGGCCCGGCGAGCTACCTCGCCCGTGCCCAGAACCGCGACGGGGGCTTCGGAGACCGACCGGGCCTCGGGTCCTCCTCGCTCTTCAGCGCGTGGGCCACGCTCGGGCTCGCCGCCCAGAACCGCAATCCGGCCGACGTCGCGCGCGGGGGACGTAGCGCGCTGGCATACCTGCGTGCGGGCGCTCGCGGGCTGAGCGGCGCGGGCGACCTCGAGCGAACGCTGCTCGTGGTGGGACCCGCGGGCGTCTCTCCGCGCTCCTTCGGTGGCCGCGACCTCGTCGCGTCACTGCTCGCCCACCGCCGCTCGGACGGCTCCTTCGACGGCCAGGTCAACCTGACGGCGTTCGGAGTGCTCGGGCTGCGCTCGGTCGGCGTGGGCGCGGGCTCCTCCACCGTGCGCTCGGCCGGAGCCTGGCTCGCCCGCCAGGCCGACGCCGACGGCGGGTGGAACTTCTACCGCCGCGGGGGCGTCAGCGACATCGACGACACCGGCGGAGTGCTCCAGGCGCTCCTGGCCTCCGGCCAGGGCGGCAACGCGGCGCTGAGCCGCGGGGTCGCGTTCCTGATCCACCGCCAGAACCCCGACGGCGGCTTCCCGGCCAATCCCGGCGGGACCTCCAACGCCCAGTCCACCGCCTGGGCGGTGCAGGGGCTCGTGGCCGCGCGTCGCGATCCCGAGGCTCTCCATCGCGGCGGAGCGCGCTCCCCCCTGGCCTACTTGCGCTCGCTCACCGCTGCGGACGGGAGCGTGCGCTACTCCCGCACGAGCACCCAGGACCCCGTGTGGGTGACCGGCCAGGCCGCGCTCGCGCTCGCGCGGCGCCCGTTCCCCCTCGGGCGGGTGGCCCGGCGCACCGGGGCGCGGCGCGCCTCCGCCGCGGGCCCGGGCGCGGGCGCGGTGGGCGGGAGCTCGTCCGCCGCGCAGCGCCGCGCAAGCGCCGTCGCTCGTGCCCAGGCCACGCGCCGGGCGGAAAGCGAGCGGAAGGACGGCGTTGACTGGTCGCGTCTGCTCTCCCCGTCGGGCGGCGCCTGGGCGAGCGAGGCGGGAACGCTGACCGCGCTGCTGCTCCCGCCGGCCGAGGCGCCGCCTCCGGCGCCGAAGCGCTGAACCGTGCGGCGGTCCTCGGCCGTCGCGACAAGCCTCAGAGCGACTCGAGCTGCTTCTGGATGTCGCTCACGCCCGACTTGGCGTCGGCGAACATCATCTGGGTGTTCTCGGCGTAGAACAGGTCGTTGTCGATGCCGGCGAACCCGGGGCTCATGGAGCGCTTGATGACGATCACGCGGCGTGATTTGTCGACCTCGAGGATCGGCATCCCGTAGATCGGGCTGCTCTCGTCGTCGCGAGCGGCGGGGTTGGTGACGTCGTTGGCCCCGATGATCAGCGCGAGGTCGGTCTCCTCGAACTCGGGGTTGATCTCCTCCATCTCCTTGAGCTTCTCGTAGGGGACCTCGACCTCCGCCATGAGCACGTTCATGTGCCCGGGCATCCGGCCGGCGACGGGGTGGATGGCGTACTCGACGTCGACTCCACGCTCCTCGAGGGCGCTCGCGAGGTCGGCGACCGCGCGCTGGGCCTGGGCGACGGCCAGCCCGTAGCCCGGCACGATCACCACCTTGCTCGCCTGCGAGAGCTGGGTGGCGGCGTCCTGGGCGTCGGTCTGGTGGATGGGTCGATCCTCCTCCCCCTCCTTCTTGGGGGCCGCGACCCCCCCGCCGAAGCCACCCGCGGCGATCGCGGGGATCGAGCGGTTCATGGCCTTGGCCATGAGGTTGGTGAGGATGGAGCCCGAGGCGCCGACCAGCGTGCCGGCCACGATCAGCGCGGTGTTGCCCAGGGCGATGCCGGTTCCCGCCGCCGAGAGGCCGGTGAAGGCGTTCAGCCC
>JAABUZ0100007223.1_pt1 | contig 13488 bp, 7 predicted proteins | sample 5562091 | NCBI WGS metagenome assembly JAABUZ01 (sample SAMN12813069, study PRJNA571459) | rock metagenome | isolation source: Antarctica rocks | place: Antarctica: Victoria Land, Linnaeus Terrace sud | collected 2015-12-21 | reverse complement strand
CGCGTCGCTGTTGGCCCCCACCGACCCTGGCAGCCGCAGGCCCCGAGAGATCACCCCCGGCATCCCGAGGCGCTGCCACAACGACGCGACCTGCAGCAGCCCCGCGTGCGACACCAGATTCGGGTCGTCGAAGCTCACCTCGACCCGGCTCAACTCATGCGATGCTCGCATCCGGCAGATGCCCTCTCCTGCGCGACGGTTTGGTCCCTCGACAAGACCAAACTATCTGCAGCGCAGGGCATCTGCCCCTAGACACGCCCAACAACATCAAAGCCTAACGGTGCATCCAGGCTGAGGCGCGCCAGCGCTTGCGCGACGCGATGCTGGACGCCGCGCGGGAGCTCGCGCTTCGTTCCGGGAGGCTGGGCCGGCGTACGGATGGGCGCCGTCGCCCACGCGGTAGGGGTGAGCCCCAGCCGGCGCTGCCGCTCGTCCAGGTGCGGACGCAACACCGCGTACCGGCGTGCCATCGACTCCGCGACCTGCCCGCTCTCCGCCATACCACGACGGTAGAGGCCCCAACATCAGAAACCTAGGTTATTCTGACGCGCGCCCTAACGGGAGCTCCAAGGGCAACGGTAGCGACGCCTCGATCCTGGGTGACCAGACCGGTCAGACCCAGATCCGCGAGTAGCGGGATGATCATGGCCGGTCGCAAGGGGTGATCATGGTTCTGCTGGTGGTGGGGTAACGGGCGTGGTGGGGTGCCCGACGTGGTGGTCGGTGTCTCCGGGTCCTCGGGTCGTGGGCGGTCAAGGGGGGTGGGCGTCAGCCCGGTGGTGGGAGAGTTCGGAGCAGTCGGAGTGCGTCGGCGATCGCGGTGTGACCGGCGGGTAGTCGCAGGGTGATGCCGCGGGCGTGTCGCAGGATTCGGCCGGGGATGGTGAGCAGCCGGTGCCGCAGGGTGGTGCGGGTCCGGTCACCGTGGTGGGCGTGCCAGCCGATGAGGGCTTGCAGCATGACCGTGAGGGCGCCGGCCAGCAGGCTGGCCCAGGTCCACACGGTGTTGATGGTGTGGTCGCCGGAGGGCAGGTGGTGCAGCCCGCCGCCGTGCTTGCCGTCGCGGAACCGGTCCTCGATGCTGGTGCGCCGCCGGAACCAGGCCTCCAACCCGACGATGTCGGCTCCGTCGTCGGCGGGGATATTCGTGACGATGAAGCTGGCGGCCCAGGCGTGCTCGGCCTGACCGTCCAGCGCGAGGGCGAGCTGCCCGGTGGGGATGGTCCGGCGGCGCCGGGACCGCGGGTCCGCGCTGATCTGCTCGGCGGTGACCTTCACGCGGCGCACGATGCAGTAGCTGCCCTCGGGCCAGCCCGCGGGGGTGTAGTCGCAGGCTGCGACCTGCCCGCCGGGCATGTCCCTGGCGTCGGACCACGCGTCGTCGGGGATCGCGGCGAACGCCCGCCACACGGCCGGGTTGCGTTTCGCGGCGATCGCGTAGTCGCAGCCCTGGGCGACCGCGGCGTGGGCGAGCGACTGGTCGAAGTACCCGGCGTCGGCCCGGACCCGCGGCCGGCCGCAGACCTGCGCTGGGAGCACCGCCAGCGCCCGGCGGAGCAGGTCGGGCGCGTCGGGACGCACGTCGTCGTTGCCGGCGAGCAGGTCCGCCGCGAGCGGCAGCTCGGCCTGGGCCCAGCTCGCCAGGTGCACCCGCCCGCACCGCACCCCGGCGTAGTTCCACCCGACCCGGTCCTTGTTGCTGCCGTAGACCTCGATGTCGGTGGCGTCGCAATCGATGGTGGGATCGCGCAGCACCAGCGGTGCGCGGACCGCGGCCGGCACCAGGCCCAGCCAGCGCTGGTAGACCTTGGCCAGGCCGGCCTCGATCCCGGCCAGCCGGTGCGGGCCGTGGGCCTGCGGGTCGAACCGGCGGGCCAGCCCGGCCGCCGTGGTCGCCGCCGGTACCGGCGCGAGCGCGAGCAGCCCGCTGCCGGGATCGGCGCGGACCCGGTCCAACCCGGTCAGGCAGTCCTGACCGGCCAGCAGCCCCGCGGCCATCCCGACCAGCAGCTGACCCGCGGTGTGACCGCGGTCCCGGTCCTTCACCGGCCCGATCGCCCGGTCCAGCTCGGCCACGATCCCCAGCCGGACGGCGAGCTCATCGACGGTGACCAGCCCCGCCAGCCCCGTCAGCGACGCGTCGGGCTTCCCGATCCGCACCACCCGCCCCGACACCCTCGCCCGCCGCAGGGCCCGCCGCTTGTCGCCCCGCTGGCGACCTCGTATCGTCTTCACCTGGCAGGTGCCCTTCCCGTGAACGATCGTCAGCTCTTAGACAAGCCGATTCTCGCTGCAGGACAGGGCATCTGCCTTCAACGACACACCTTCAGCGCGGAACTACTCGCGGATCTGGGTCTGACGCAAGACGCTTACGGCCAGTGGCTGTCACCCCGCTCGACCGCCGCGACGGCGGGTATCGACCCGCAGACGGGGCTGGCGCCGCCCGACACCACGGCTGACGGCTGCACCCACCCCGCCTACGTGCCGATACTGCCCGACCAGTTCGAGACGCCAGGGGCTTGTCGTGGAAGGCCTACATGGAGGACATGGAGGTGCGCCCGTCGTCCGGCCGACGACGTGGGGCCACGAAGGTGCCCCCGGCCGCGACCCCCGGCGACACATCGCCTGACGCGACCTTCGACCTGTTGGCCAGCACGTCTGCAGACGACCTCGCCGGTCCTGTCAGCGGGTACCCTCCGGCGAGCCTGACTCGCCAGTGTCGTCAACCTGGCCAGATGCCGTCTATGCCCCGTGCGACTGCGCAACATCTCGACGGTGGACTGTGCCCATGTGATGTCTCGACGCGTCAGCGCAGCAGTGGTCCTGACGATCTCCGCGGTGGTTCTGCCGCTGTTGCCGCGTCAGGCCGCCGTTGCGGCAAGGCCGCCCGGCCACGCCCGGACGACCGCGCAGGTAATCCGCCTGGCGGGAGTGGTACCGGGCAGTCTGGACCGCCGGCGTGAGGCCGAAGACGCCCCAACCGTGCGGGGCGCGGTGACGTCAGCGCAGGCGGCAGCGAGCCCCGTCGATGCCTCCTACGCGAGTCCCGCCGGGCAGCTCTCCACCGGACCTCGCAGCAACGGCACTGCGGTCCTGCCGAGCGGACGGTTCGTGACACCGGCCGGCAAGACGGCGGTCGTCGATTTGCAGCCCACGCACATCGTGTTGACGCGCGACGCCACCCGCCTGCTGGTGACCAGCCAGGGCCTGGATGACAACCCCAGCGCCGACGCCCACACCGACTCCTCCTTCGATCGTCACGTCGACGTGCTCACCGCGGGCGGGCAGCTTTCCTCGATCGACCGGGTCGCGGACCCGGACCTGCAGTACGGACTGGTGGAGCAGCCGAACGGGACCCTCTGGGTCTCCGAGGGCAGGACCGGTTCGCTGGGGGTTTTCGCCCCGCAGGGCAACAGCTACGTCAAGACCGGTGACGTCAGCCTCGGCTCGGGCACGTTCCCCTGGGGCCTAGCGGAGTCTCCTGACGGCCGCTACATCTACGCCGCCGACTTCCAGAGCAACCAGATCTCGGTAGTCGACGCGACGAGCAAGACCCTGCTCACATCGGTGGCGGCCGGGGAGTACCCGCGGGACGTGACTGTCAGCCCTGACGGCACGCTGCTCTACGTCACCAACTGGGGTCTCTACAACGGCAACGGCGCCGGACGCACGTCCCCGGCGGGCAGCCTGGCGACCCCACCGCCATCGGGGAACTACAACGCACCCGGTGCCTCCAGTGTCTGGATCTACAGCCTGGCCGCCCCGGCGGCCCCGGTGGTGTCCAGCCAGAACCGGATCGGACGCGACCTCAACGGCACGACGGTGGTCTCCGGGAGCCTGCCGACCTCCCTGGCCCTGTCGCCGGACGCGTCAACGCTGGCGGTGACCGCAGCCAACAACGACCTCGTGGAGCTCCGGGACGCCAGGAGCGGTGCGCTGCTGCGCAGCTTCGACATGTCAGCCGTTCCCGGCGGCCCCACGGGGGCCGCGCCGAATGCGGTGGCCTGGTCCACAGACGGGGCCACGCTCTACGTCACCCTCGGCGGACGTGATGCGGTCGCTGCCGTGGACCCGGTCGCCGGCTCGGTGACGGGCCTGATCCCGACCGGGAACTATCCCAGTGCCGTCACGGTCTCCCCCGACGGGTCCCGGCTCTATGTCGCGAGTTACCGCGGCCTCGGTGCGGGACCGAACACCGCAGGCGGAACACCGAACAGCCACTCGGCTGACAAGATCGGGACCGATCTGGACTACATCGACAACCTGCTCAAGGGAACCGTCCAGGACATCCCCCTGCTGGCCGCGTGCGCCGCGCTGCCGAGCCTGACCCGCACCGTGACCGCTGACAACGGATTGGTGCCCGGGCAGGTAACCGATCCCAGCGGCGGTGTCGTCCCGGCGACCTTCGGGTCGGGGCCGAGTTCCACGATCAAGCACGTCGTGTTCATCCTGAAGGAGAACCGCCCGTTCGATCAGGTCTTCGGAGACCTCCCGGGCAGCGAACGGGACGACTCCGTCGCCCCCTTCAGCGGTTCCGTCACGCCCAACCAGCATGCCCTGGCCACCCAGTACGCGGTCGGCGACAACTACTACTCCACGGCCCAGACGTCCTATGACGGTCACTACGTGGCCGACTCCGGCGACATCAACGACTTCGCCCAGCAACTCAACCCCAGCTCCTACGCCAACAAGTTCGCCACCGACCCGTTCGTCACCAGTCCCGAGAACCTGCCCCAGGGCGGGTTCACCTGGAACAACTTCGCCCGCAGCGGCATCTCGTTCAAGATCTACGGTGAGGCGACCTACCTGGTGGGCTTGGGCCCGGCTGCGCTCAACGCCGGCGGAAGCCCGACGAATCCGCTGCCACCCGCGCTTTACGCCCTGGGCAGCCCGACAGGCTCCTTCAGTCCCACCTATCCCAGCCAGATCACGGTCCAGCGACCCGTGCTGGGCGGCGGCTCGAGTGATGAGGACCGGGCCAGCAACTTCCTCCAAGACCTCAAGGTCATGGACACCACGGGTACGGTCCCGCAGTTCCTGCAGCTCACCGTGCCCGATGACCACACCAACGGGTTCGCGCCGGGCGCACCGACCCCGCAGAGCCTCGTCGCGGAGAACGACCACGCGGTCGGCGAGATCCTCTCGGGTCTCTCGCAGTCGAGCATCTGGAACTCCACCGCCGTGTTCGTCACCGAGGACGACACCCAGGACGGTCAGGACCATGTGGACGCCTCCCGCACCTTCGCCATCGTCGCGGGGGCCCACGTCAAGACCGGTTACATCAGCCACCAGCACCAGTCGAACCTCTCCCTGCAGAAGACGGTCGACCTCCTCCTCGGCGCACCACCCACGAGCACCGACGAGCTCACCGCCACCTCGATGGCCGACTTCTTCACCCCCACCGTCAACGCGGCCGCCTACGCCGTGCGGCCCAATGCGACCCCAGCGGGAACCAACCCGCCCTACGGCACCTCCCCGAGCGCGCAGATCACCGCCGCGCAGCGAATGCAGCAAGGTCTGCCCCAGGGAATCGACAAAGGCGGTGCGGCCTTCTCGGCAGCGCTGCAGACCGGATTGCGGGGCGAACAGGCCATCGGCTCGCCAGGGCTGGCCGCAACATCCAACACGGTCGAGCACACGCTCCCCGCCGGATCCCCTGACCCGGTGACCCTGCCCGCCGGACCCTCCCGCGCCCAAGCGGGCGTCTGCGGCGCCAACGCAGCTCTCAGCCCCAGCCTGCCCGAGACTCGCCGACCCGTGGTCGTCGTCGTACTGACACTCGCCCTGGGTGCCGGGTTGCTGCTCCTCGCCCGGACCCGACGCCGCAGGCAAACGGCGGAGGACCCAGCTATCTAGGCGTAGTCCTTCAGACGGTCACATTCGGCTGGACGGCCACTGGTGAACGTCAGCACGCTGACGTAAGACGCGGTGACCGTGACGGTCTCCCCTCGTCGACCTTCACCGCGAACACGCCCCTGCTGGTGAGGCGGGCGAATGTCAGCTGTGCCGCGGCTCCTTCCTCGCCACGACCCTCAGCAGGACCGTGTCCACTCCCTCGTTGGCAGGGCCTCCGTGGCCGGTCACCGTGGGGTTGTTGCCGCTGACCCGGTTATTCACCGTCCGCGGGCACGCTGTTTCCCGATCTGCCAGGTGGCCATGCGCGGGCTGCGACGACCAGTGTTCGGGGCCGGAGGTCGCGCCGCCAGCCCAGGTGAGGAGGACGACCGCTGCGACCGGTTACGGCGGTCAGCCGACGAGGTTCGGGTCCGGCGTCTGTTGAGCAGGGGCGGCACCGCGCCGACGGGGAGCAGGAGCAGGGCGGGGGTCCGCAGGTCGACCGCGCCGCGCCGCGTGCGCATCTGAAGGGCCTGGACCGCGCATGCAGATCCCCCGTCGGGGAGTGGACCCGCTCATTTGCGCCGCGAGCGGAGTGCTGGTCTTCGTCAACCGCGGCGATCCGGCGTACCGAGGCACGGCGCGTCGGTCGCCGAGCCTTCGCCGACAACCTGGCCGTGCGCGTGTACGCGATCGCCCGCTCACAGCGGCCGTGGTCAACCGGTGCGTGGAGATCGCTCGGCGGTAGGTCTGCTGGGCGTCGGCTTCGCGAACACGCAGGTCATCGTGTCTGCCGACCCGGGGGTCCCGATCGTGCGGTGCCTACGCTCGACCACCGGCACCTCCGTGCCGATACGGGCGTGCCCGGAGACGACTTGCGCCTGCTCCCCGCCGACGCCTGCGGCCCTCAGACCTCGCGACGTGGCGGCGCGGTCTGCAGGCGCTTGGCGGAGGAGGCCCGCAGGACCGGCGTACGACGGGCGGGAACGCCGGGCACCGGGTGGGTGTGGGCCTCGGGCAGTGGCAGCGGCACCTCGGCGTCGGCGTCGGGGTCGGCCAGGCCGGTGACGGCGAACCACTGCCCGACCTCGGGCGCGGCACCCTCGAGGCCCCAGGCACCCAGCACGGTCACGTGCAACGCGCCCTCGGCCCCGCAGCAGCCCGGGATCCAGCGGGTGAGCAGCGCAGCCTCACCGTCGACCACGGTGATCTGACCCGTGAGCGTGACCGACTCCCGCCAGCGGGGGTCGCTGGCCCATAGGCCGAACTCGGTGTGCGTCACGGTCCGTGGCCCCGGCGCGCGCCGGCGACGGACGGCGGCGATGGCCGCGGCGCCGACGGCTAGCCCCGCCACCGGCAGCAGACCCGGCGTGCCCAGCTCGGGCAGGGCCGTCGGCGCGCTGGTCCCGTCGGGGGGCGGCGGCTGCGTGCCGTCGCGGACGGTGCCGACGGGGACGGCGCCCAGCTGCAGCCACACCGGGTTGGTGAGCGCCTCCATGTCCAGCCGCCCGGCCGTGGGGTTGGTGGGGTCGACCTGTGGTGTGCCGCTGTGCAGCTCGGCGCGGACATAGCCGCCCGGGCCCATCAGCGTCGTCGTGGACACGGTCTGGTCGGGATCGGTGAGCATCGTGGTGGAGAAGACGGCACCGTCGCGAATGAGGTCGAGCCGGAATCCGACCGCCCGTCGGACGTCAACGGTGACCGTGAGCAGGTCGCTGGCCGCGCCGTACACGGTCCCGCCCATGATCTGGCGCTGGTCGCCGGTGGCGTTGGTGACCGACAGGTAGGCCTCGGCGCCCATCGGCAGCCGCGTGATGAAGCTGCGGCCTGCCCTAAGCGCGGCGATGACCTGCTGCTTGCCCAGCGCGGCCGCGAAGACGACGGTCGTCGGCGTCCCGGCCATGGTGTTGCCGCTGTTGACGACGCCGTGCAGGTCGCTGCCACCGTTGGCCACGATGCGCTGCCCGGCCTGCAGCTGGGAGTCCCAGGTGTTCACCGATGCCTGGTCATCAGGCTGGAACGGACCGGTCCATACCTCCAGGGAGTCAGTCCGCGCGGCCGGGTCGGCTGCGGCGTCGCCGAAGAAGCGCCACGCCAACGTCGCGCCCAAAGGGTGCGCCGCCGCGATGAAGGCGCCGAGCGAGCGGGCGTGGGAGATGAAGTCCTGGATACGCCCGGTCGTCGGGTCGTTCATGGCCTGTGCGTCGTACTGCTCGCCGGGCAGTTGCCGCCAGTCCAGCCAGTCACCTGGGCTGATACCGGAGACCGTCGCGTGCCCCCAGAACCAGTTGGTCATCTCCTCACCCGCCATCACCAGGACCTCGGTGCCCGCCGCGGCCGCCGCCAACGCGAAGTTCTGGTTGACCACGTTGTGGTCCGTCAGCGCTACGAAATTTAGGCCGATGCGCTGGCATGTCTTCGCCCAATCGGCCGGCAGCATCGCCGAGCCCGACGACAGCGCGTCGCTGCTCGCCTGGGTGTGGCAGTGCAGGTCGCCGCGATACCAGCCGGGCGTGTCACGGACCAAGTCGACCTCCGCGCCGTAGACGAAGGCCGTGGGCTGCTCGCCGTAGGTCATGGTCGCTGTGATCGTGTAGGTCAGCGGCTGCGGCCCGACCATGAAAATTGGCACGACGAGCGTCCACGTGCCGGGGGTGAGCGGTCCGGGGATGAACGCGTTCGTCGCGGTCGCAGGCGTGATCGTGAACGCTGACCGCTCCTGGCCGAAGATCCCGCGGAAGCCGTTCGGGGCATCCTTCGTGGCGTACTGCGAGCCGCGCGGGTCGAAGATCCCAAGGCCCACGTTGTTGTACGTCGGCATCGGCGAGGTGGTCTTGGTCAGTGCGACGTCCAGCTTGTTGACGCCGGCCGGCATGGTGAACGTGTGGTAATTGTACGTCCCCGTCCCCACCCCGCTGCCGGTCACGGTGACGCTCGTGGGCGCTTGTGTAGCGGAGGCGGCCTTGGCGGTGGTGCCGAGCAGCCCGGCCGTGACCGCCGCACCACCCCCGAGCAGGACGCCGCGCCGCGAGATTTCATCCATACACCCAGGATCTCCCAACGCCATGGCCTGAGAATGAACGGCGCCCATCCGGCCAGTGGCCCGCCCAGCCATACCCGGCCTGGCTCGTCATCTAGATGAAGCTGCCCGGCCGACCACGGCCACGACGGGATCACAGTCACCGAGTACTGAGTGAGGACGGCCGGCGGGTGATGGCACGCCAATATCAGGCCTTCCACGGCGGCCCTGCCGCAGCGCGGGTCCACATGGGACCGGCTAGGGCGCTATGACCGCGTACACGGCCGCCCAGCTCGTCACCAGCCGGACACCCCACCCGCAGCACAACACTGGGCCGGCCCACCATGGGCCGTCATGAGCCCACGATGGCACCTGATGAGTCCAGCGTCATCGTCCGGCGCGGCGGGCACCGCTGATGGCACTCACCACCTTGCCGCCAACCGCGCCAATGCGCCAATGCGCCAATCGTCGCGGTGATCGTCGGCGAGCCGAGCCGAGTCGAGCAGGTGGCCTGTTGCGGTGTCGCGTGCCCGACTTCCCTGTATCCCGGCTGGTCGCCATGAACGCCAGGTGAATAGTCGCTCCCGGGTGGGCTGGGGGGCGGGCGCCTGGGGTCAGCGGGGAAGGACGGCAGGGGTAAGGCGCATTGACGCGTCGCAGCGAACCGCGTGTAGAGAGGACCCCCACGTGCAGACATCAGCAAGCAAGCCCCGTGGCCGACGCACGCACCCTGATCGGGCTGGGATCAGCCGTTATCAGCGTGCCGTTGCTCGCCAGCGCCGCCACGGCCGGCGCCCCCGCCGGTCTGCCCGGCAGGCTGGTCGAACGGTTGTCCATCGCTGCGCCGAGCGGGGTCAGCGGGCCCGATGACATCACCCGCCTGGCGCGCGAGGGCATCGACGGCGGCCGTGAGGTGGTCTACCTCGCCTACCAGAACGGCATCAACCCCGACGGCACTGCGGGCACCCCCGGCGGCCCGACCAGCAGCACCATCAAGGGTTTCGACGCCGTCACCGGCCGCCTCGTCATGTCCGTCCCGGCCCCGGGGAAGGTCGACGGTCTCAGCGCCGACCCCGCCCGCGGTCGTCTGCTCGCACAGTCAACGAAGACAGCAACTCCGCCCTCCTCACCGTCACGCCCGGCGTGGACAAGCCGGTCACTCGTTACACCTACCGCCCCGATCCCGCCGTGGGCGACAACGGTGGAACCGACAGCATCGCGGTCCACGCCGGGCACATCTACCTTGCCCACTCCAACCCCACCGATGCCACCCAAGCCGCCGATTACGAGGCCACCCTCGATCCGCGGGCCCAGACCGCCGCGCTGCGTCCGGTCTTCCTGGACAACACCATGGCCACCGACGCGAGCACCGGCCACGCCGTCACCCTGGGCCTCACCGACCCCGACACCAACCTGATCATGCCGCGGGACAGCCGCCGGTTCGCCGGGCAACTGGCCACGATCGGTCAGGCCGACGGGCAGATCGTGTTCGCCGACCACCCCGAGCACACCACGCCGGGGCTCACCCAGCTGAGCCTCACCGACTCCACCCCCGGTAACGTCCCGACCCTGGACGGCATCGCAGTCGCGACCGCGCCCACTGGGACGCTGTACGTCGTGGACGCCGGCACCGGGGGGTGCTGCACGCCGTCGACACCCGGGGATTCCCCACCGGGACGGTGTTCGTCGGTGAGACCAAGGACAACGATCACGCGCAACTCGCCACCGTGGACCTGACCACCGGGCAAATCACCGCCCTCCCCGAGACCGTCGTCAACCCCAAGGGACTCCTGTTCATTCCCCGCCGCCGCGACGGCTCTGACCGTGGCGACAACGAAGGCCACGACGCCTAGAACTGGCTGACGATCGACCGGCAGGATCCTGGACCAGCTCCGCTGCTGCCCCCGCTCCCCCGCTCCCCCGCCACCCCGCCGGGGAGCGGGCGCAGCTCATCGTGGACACCGGCGCGTGCCGGGCTCCCCCGCCGTCGCACGGCAGCGGGGTTCGCACGCGAGCATCGAACTGGCGACCTCGCCCGGGAGGTGTCAGCTCCGGCGCCCTGGAACGGTGAAACCAGGGTTCAAGAGCGCGTGCCAAGCTTCGCGCCTACCGTCTGGAGCAGGTGGAGGTGTCGCTCGATCTAGTGATGTGGCCTACCTTCAGCTGCCTCACATGGGTGGTGGCTCGCCTGCCTTCGGCCTCGGGGGCCCCGTGCGCGCCGCGCGGGCGATGCTCAGCGGGAGCAGCACCGCAACGGCTACCGGTAGGAGCCACCACACACCGGGGTGGCCGTTGTGGGCGAGTCCCCAGGTGGCCGTGAGAGCCACGACGACGCCGAGGGCTACCCGCCAGTCGTCGCCGACGACGAAGTCGTACCCAAAGGCGCCGAACGCTTTCAGGCGGGTGATGATCATGCCTTGACCCCGGTCGCCAGGACGCCACCGGGCGCGCGGGCCGCCCCCGGCCCCGGTGGTGCGGGCTGGCGGAAGATCCGAGTGAGCGCCAAGGCGAACACCGCGATCGCGGGCACCAGCACCAGCAGGGCGCTGTCGGAGCCAGGCCAGCGGACCCCGGCACCCTCGGCCCCCCAGAACGTGCCGAACGCGGTCAACATGATCCCGACGGCGAACTTCATCGAGTTCTCCGGCACCTTGGCCAGGGGGGCGCGTACGGCCACGCCCGCCAGTGCGACCACGGCGACGGCAGTTCCCGCGGCCAGGGCGGCGAGTGGGACGTCGTGCTGGTTGCTGCCGAAGGTCAGTGCGATGAACACCACCTCCAGGCCCTCCAGCACGACGCCTTTGAAGGACAACGTGAAGGCATACCAGTCACCGACCAGCGGTCGCCGTTCCACTGGTGCGTCCCGTGCGGCGGTGAGTTCGGTGCGGTAGATCGAGGCCTCGTCGTGCTTGGCCTTGTTGCCGCTGGCGCGCAGGATGGCCTTGCGGAGCCACTGCAGCCCGAACACCAGGAGCAGCCCGCCGACGAATAGGCGCAGGGTGTCCAACGGGATCGCGGTCACGGCCGGGCCCAGTGCCGCGACCAGACCCGCCAGCACCACCAGTCCCGCGCCCAGGCCGGTCAGGGCGGAACGCCAGTCCCGCGCCGTGCCGGCCGCCAGCAGGATCGTGAGGGCCTCGACGGCCTCCACCGTGCAGGCCAGGAAGACGGCCAGAAACAATGCCGAACCACTCATGGGCCCATGGTGCCCCACCTGGCCCCGATAGGCCGGCAGCGCTGGCGTGGAGCCAGCCGCCAGACCTGGATCGGCCAGCGTCGCGGGGGGCCGCCCGCGGCCAGCTCGCCGGCTCCGTGGCTGATGCATCGCAGCAGCCGCCCCGTGGTGGTCTCGGGACAGGCTCACGCGCCGATGCACCACTGGGCGTGGCTCGAGCCGCTGGTGCAGCGTTGCGGGGTGGGGTCAGATTTAGCTGGAAGTCCGACCCCTAAAGCCTGGGTGGAGCCCGTGCCCCCGGGACGCCGGGGCCACCGTCGGGTCGCCTTGGCGGCCCCGGGCGTTGCCGCGTTCCCAGCCCTTCTGGCACCCGGCCGGCCCTGCCGCTGGCGCGGTGGGTTACGCCACCGCGCCAGCGTGGGCCCCCGACTCACTGACCTCCGGTTCGCCAGGTTCGCGGGGGACAGGTCCACGTTGACGTCAAGGAGAGGGATGGAATGTCTGTTGACCAGAGCACGGCGAATTCAAGCGGTGGGTGCGTCACGCTGCTTCTGACAGTATCAGGTCGAGTTCTTCTGCGGGGGTTTTCCAGTTGTGTCGTTGGCGGGGCCGCCCGTTGAGTTGCACGGCGACGGCGTCGAGAGTGGCCTGGGTGTGATGCGACAGGTCGGTGCCTTTGGGGAAGTACTGGCGGAGCAGCCCGTTGGTGTTCTCGTTGCTGCCGCGCTGCCACGGGGAGTGCGGGTCGGCGAAGAACACCGGGACACCGGTGCGGACGCTGAAGGTGGCGTGCGCGGCCATCTGGCCGCCCTGGTCCCAGGTCAGGGAGCGCCACAGCTGCTGCGGCAGCCTGGGAACCAGCGTGCCCAGGATGGTGGCGACCCGGTCGGCGGTCCGGTCGTAGGGGACCCGGCCGAGCAGCAGGTAGCCGGTGGTTCGCTCGACCAGGGTGATGATCTGGCTCTTCCCGCCCTGGCCGATGATCAGGTCGCCTTCCCAGTGCCCGGGCACGGCCCGGTCTTCGGCCTCGGCGGGCCGCTCGCTGATGGTGACCATCCCGGTGATCCGGGCCTGCTTGGGCCGGCTGGAGCCGCGCACGACGCGGCGGGTCCGCCCGGTCCGCAACGCCAGCTTCAGCTGCGTGTTCAGCTCACCCCGGGCCTGGCAGTACAAGGACTGGTAGATCGTCTCGTGGCTCACGCGCATGGCCTCGTCGTCGGGATGCTCCACCCGCAGTCTCGCCGAGATCTGCCGCGGCGACCACGACGCGGCCAGCCCGGCAGCGACCGCGTCGTGCAACCGCCGGTCCGCCGCCAGCCGGTGCGGCTTCGGCCGCCTCGCCCGCTCCGCGCCCAGTCCCGCCGCAGCGGCCGAGCGATAGCCCTCGCGGCCACCGCACCGAGCGACCTCCCGGTTGATCACCGAATAGTGCCGGCCCAACCGGGACGCGATGTCACGC
>JAABUZ0100007222.1_pt1 | contig 13489 bp, 10 predicted proteins | sample 5562091 | NCBI WGS metagenome assembly JAABUZ01 (sample SAMN12813069, study PRJNA571459) | rock metagenome | isolation source: Antarctica rocks | place: Antarctica: Victoria Land, Linnaeus Terrace sud | collected 2015-12-21 | reverse complement strand
GGATCGAACTGCTGGCAATACGCCTCCAAGGGACCGGGGGCGGGGCTAACGGGGCGACGGGCGGTCATGGTGTTGTCCTCCTGCCCCTGTGTTACCACCTCGCTCCTCCTCTGTCAACAAAGTACCGTTAGAGCCTGTTATGAACTTTCGTGGGATCTCATAGAAGCGGTGATTCAAGGAAGTCGAACGCGAAGCGCATGAATCGTAATAGGGATGCGTTCCAAGAGTGCGTGTGCCACGTCGATGACTCCACTCGGTCGAGCGCGCTTTCTGTTCGTGCGATGTCAGCTCAACATCTCTGAGAGGTACCTTTCATATGTAACCTCGAAAGTTCATAACAGGCTCTAAGAGAAAGCGTAAACGTGATCCTACCCTCTCGCGCTTCGATCAACTCCGCTTGACTTTGGCCTCAATCGCTTAACTTGTAGACTTTGCAGTAAGCCCTCTATTTGCGCGGAAGCACCAAGAGCCTGTGCATGCACGGCAGCAGTAGTGGTATGGTTGTCGGCGCACTGGACAAAGGTGACGTTCGTTCCGTCAAACACAGCGCCATCGATGTTGCGAAGTGGTTTCGTTGTCCCAGCAACGATTAAGGCGTCGCAGGTAATCCGCTGCCGTTCTTTGTGTCGCTCAACCATTAACCCTGTGACGCGGGCTATGCCCATCACTGCCTGAGGTACCCAGCCGGTCCAGTGAACGGCACCGTAAGACGGTACCTCGTCGTCGTCCAAGACCACGACAGACAAGCGCGCCTTCTGTCGTTCCACCTCATGCGCCGCGCGCTCTGCCCAATCACCCGTTCCGACGACAAGCACATTATTACCAAGGCGTACCCTGGCTTCCATGAGATGCACAGCCACCGTCGCTGACAGCACGCCGGCCAACCGGCTTCCGACAATGCGCATTTCCGCGAGCGTACTAGGCCGACTACCCCCTGCATATACAAGATGATTTGCCGCAAGCCATTGGATACGTAACGGACTGGCCACCAACAGCCTGTGCTCCTCCCACCTGAGTGCCGTTGCACCTAGCAGGAATGTCACACCAAGCCGCTCACAGCGTCGCTGATACTCACGCACCATACGATGCTCGTACCCTAAAATGCCTCCCACAGCAGGTAAACGGTCGATCACCGTCACATCATACCTTGGGGCTAACTCGGCGGCAACGGTAAGGCCTGCGATGCCCGCACCAACAATAACAATACTATGCTGTTTCACTGGCGATCCCCAACGTGGCGCCGGCCGGTCCTTGATGCACTTGATACGGTTCACAACCCGTATGTAACGTGCATAAAAATGCCACGCCGGCCATACACACCGCTCCCTGGCACCTACCGCCTGTGGCCCGTGTACGCTTACGGACCCCTTCAATTGACGGCGCTGGCACATGGGACGTCAGCGCAGCTGTGATCTCAGCGGCAGTAACTTGCTCACATGCACAAATAACCTGCCCATATAAAGGATCGATCTTCGCCAAGGACTCAGGATCAGTTTCCCAAAGCAGACGGGGAACGTGCGGTACCGTGCTCGCAGCATCTTCCCGCTCTTCTACCACTAGTCCCGCCTGCTGCAAGAGCATTAAGGTACGCTCTGCCACAGCGGGTGAGGCCGACACACCGTTGGAACGACTGCCAACGTGTACCAGATTAACAATACGCGTATCGCGGTCGGTGCGGAAGGTCTGCTTACTCGCGGGCCGTATACCGGCAAATGTCTTGATCGCATAGTCAGCGGAAATAGAGGGAACAAGACGCTGCCCAGCCGCCAAAATATGTGCAAGCGCTTCGGTCTCGGTGCTCACGTCAAAAGGATCTTCTTGATCCAATGCATCGGGTCCGATTAAGACTGAGCCATTGGTTGACGGAGCGACCTGAATGCCATGCGTCTCTCTATTGGGTATCGAGCGAACAATGCGGGTCATGCGCGCTCCAAACGCCCGATCAAGAATCCAGTACTGGCCTCGACGCGGCCACATGCGTATGTCATCACCGTGCGCCAGGCCACTGACCATACCCGCGAACACGCCGCTCGCATTGACCACAAAGCACGCCTCGATCAGCCCATGTGACGTATACGCCCGTGTTATGTTGTCTCCTTCATTTTCAAAGCCGAGCAACCGCGTCGATAGTCGGACATGCACGCCGTTAGCGGCGGCCAGTTCGGCGTAACCCCACGTCAAGCGAAACGGGTCGATGATCGCTTCATCAGGAAGATAAAGAGCGCCCCGGCATTGCGGCGAGATCAGCGGTTCGAGCCGCTGTGCTTGATCGGCCGTCAAGACCTCTGCCCTTGCACCGTACGCTTCTGCATCAGCCAAAAGCTCTGGAAGCCGGTCATATTCCTCATTGGTTAGAGCCGTCGCTACCATGCCAAGGCGTTTAAACGGTACATCGAGACGGCGACAAAGGTCCTCCCAGAGTGGCACGCTCGCCGTGATCATCTGCGCCTCAAGCGAGTTAGGGGTGCCATAGAAGCAGGTGGCAATACCCATATTTCCCTTGCTGGCGGCGTCGGCTATGTCGTTTTCTTGCTCGATCAAAATAACGCGAGCCGATGTTTGTGACAAGCGTGCAGCGATTGCTGTACCTAACACCCCACCGCCAATAATTAATACGTCGCAACGGGGTGTCATAGTTCTTTCTCCATGTCCTGTACTGGTCTTGGTTGGCGCGTTGCCCCTTCGCTCGAGCTTATCTGACTTTCCCGGACCGATGCGTAGGCAAGTGCAAGGCAGTCGTAAACATGCTCGTACGTGTGACGAATATGCGTGTAGCGCTCGTGTCGCTCTTCGTCCGGGACATATAACCTGTCTTGATGAACCATCGCAGTCACCGCCGTGTCAACGTCGGCAAAAACGTTAGCAGCCAGGCCAGCTAAGACACAAGATCCAACAGCGGCCGATTGGATAATGCGTGGAACATGAATTTCTCGCCCCAAAACATCGGCCTTGATTTGCGTCCATAAAGCGCTACGAGTTTCGCCATCGACCATTGCGATCGAACCTTCAGCGAAACCCATGCCGTGTAACATGGCCAGATTTGGCACGTATTGAAAGGCAACGCCCTCTAAAATAGAACGTATAAAGTGAACGCGCGTGTGACTGCTTACAATACCGAAAAACACGCCCGTCGCGTCGTCATTGAACCTGGGTGCCCGCGCACCTTCGAGGTACGGGTAATAGAATAAACCGTTTGATCCTAGCTCGACATCCTCAGCAAGCGCAAACAACTGCGTGTAGGCGTTTTCACCGGTTATCGCTTCTCGAGCACGAGCATCTTCTCCAAACACGTCGCGAAACCAGCGTGTAGAAGAGCCGGTGCTGGAGATAGTGTTTGCCAACAGGTAACAATCGGGAACAAGATGAGGGGCAACGTCTGCACGTCCAGCACGATCAGGAGTGGGTTGCTCCATCACGCATCGCCAGTCGCTGGCTGTACCCGTTCCCATGCACAGGTCGCCAGCTTTAATAACACCGGCCCCGAGTGCTGCACTTTGGTCGTCGCCACCTCCTGCCGCCAGGGGTGTACCAGCAAGTAAACCAAGGCGGTCTGCCGTCGCTTCTGACAGGGTATCAAACACCTCCCAGGGCCGGTAGCTAATGGGCGATAGCAGGTCAATATCAATGCCGGCCGCCTCACAAATGTATGGTGACCAACAATTCTGCCGAAGGTCGTTCAATATGCTTCTAGACGGCGTAGAAATGTCAGTCCCGATCTTGCCGGTAAGCCGGTAGAACACATAGTCTTTGACGAACATAATATGCGCTACCTGTTGCCAAACCTCCGGCAGGTTACGCCGAGTCCATATAAGGTTAGGAAGTGAGAGACCTGGAATAGGGACAACTCCGGTCAGTTCGATCAGCTCTTGTTTACCAAACCGCAGGCAAAGCTCGCGGGTGATTTCCTGCGTTCGCCGGTCCATCCAGCTAATACAGGGCGTCAATACTTCTCCACGTGTGTCAAGTAGAACAACGGGATCCCGAACCGCAACAACGCTTAATCCAACTACTTGTTCGCGCGACACTCCCGCCATGTCAACGGCCGCGCGAACCGTCTTTTCAACGGCTCGCACCCAGTCATCAGGATCGTTCTCGGCCCAGCCAAAGCGTGGACGATGCATTGGATATTTCGCTACGGCTTCCGCTGCCAGGACCCCGTCCGTGCGCATCAAAATGCTTTTTGTGCTTCCAGTACCGATATCTACGCCGACTAAAAAACGATCATCCATCCCCCAGCGTGTCGCTGCTGGATCATAAGCCATGACAGCACTCCAATTGCTTACCTCTTTGTAATATGCACTAGTGCAGGATTAAGGAGCTGACTTTGCAGTGCCGACGAACAACCGACCGCAGTCGGCCCGTGGTTTGCCATGCGACCGCAGTCGCAGGCTTTGTCCGCTGCAAACAGACCGCTTTAAGACGACACTAGGACGTAACCGGCGTAGTCTTTGGGGTATCAGACGGGGCTACAATAATTCCTCTGCGGGATTTGGGAATAGCAAAATAGTAGATAAGCAGGCCAGCAATGACCACGCCTAAAAAGCCCAACCCTACTTGTTGAGGGTTCTGATAAATAAGCACGAAGCACAGTACAAGTGACCACACCAGCGCCACCCCATCGATCAACGGCCACCATCGACCGTAATGCCAGGGGTGTGCAGGTAACGTACCGCGCATCTTGGCCATTATGCCGACAGCGACAGTAACGGCGTAGCCAGCGGCCCATGCAACTGCCGTTACAGCTAACAGCACGTTGAGAAACGGCGAGTACAAGGCGAATAATATGGCTACGACAGCACTTAAGATCGTGGTGATGGCAGGAATCTGCTGACGATTCAATGTACGCAAGCGCGTGGCAAATGGCATTTGTCCATCGCGCGCCTGCGCCCACAACACGCGCGCCGCCGTCAACTCTAAAATCTCCATGTTAACGAAAAGTGCGATAATCGCCAGAACCTGAAACACGTTTGCGGCGAAGACACCGATGCTACTCTTAAGAACGTAAATAAGAGGAAACGAATCACCCATTGCCGCCGGTAAATTAGTGATTGATAAAAGAATTACACCGATACCAAGAGTCCCGTAGAGGTAGGCCGCTATGTTTGCGGTCATCTGGCTTTGCGGAACCGTACGCGCAGCATTAGTTGTTTCTTCACCGGTACTGCCGTTTACGTCAAATCCTGAAATAATAAACGCGGGCACCAATAGCGCAAACAAAAAAGGCAAAAGGTATCCACCATGCTGCTGCGTGCCGCCGGTATTACTCAGGAAGCTGAGCGGCTGGAAGTGGTGGACAAAAAACAGCAGAATAACGATAACGGAGCTCATCGCCAACAATTCCGCTATGACGCCAATGTTATTAACAATTGCCGCGATTTTGACACCAACTAAGTTAATGGCTGTAATTAATAGAATTAGGGCAATGCCCCATTCCAGGGTGCCAGCCGTATCCAGCGATTTTATGCCGAACCAGCGCGCAATAAAAGGGGCAAGCCCAATTGCTTCACCAGAGAAGGCCGCTATATGCGCCATAATCAGCCACCAACCAACCTGCCAGCCGAGCACAGGGCGCGTGATACGCCGTACAATTTGGTACGCCCCTCCCGCTAACGGATAAGCGGAAAGCAGTTCTGCGATGGAAAGTGCCACAATCATCTGCAATCCACCGCCAAGCACCCACGCCCAGAACATACCGGGACCTGCCGTCGTTAGCCCAAGCCCAAGTGTTAAGAACAAACCACCTGATATGGCGATGCCGGTAAACTGGACACCAAAACTAGAAAAGAAGCCCAATGCACGCTTTAACTCTTGCTTATAGCCAAGTTCTTGTAAGTACTGCGCGTCATCTACCGCCCCAGCATCAAGACCGGTATCGTCAATGCCCTGAACACGTGCATCGGCGCCTACCGACGGCTGTGTCGTACTACCTATGTTATGCGCCTTCATGGAATTAAACCTCCCGCCTAACTTGACACAAAATGGCTGTTTACCCTGCTGCAACGGCTGCAGTTCATCGCTCGCAACCTATAGTACTGGGCGACCAATCATCGCTTGCTTGAGAATAACGCGTGCCTGCGGCTGCGCCCGCATTGCCCTCATGTTCCGAATGCATGCTTCCGCATTTAAAATCGTGTTTCTGCACACTTGTACCCACTTTTGGTACTAGCATACGTCGAGACACCCGCTCTGTCAATAGAATTAACAAATTAACAGTGGCCAATTTTCCACAATAAAGATACGAATATTTAGAAAAACCGTAGACGAGAATGGGCTGGGCACGGTTATCGCAGTTAAGGATGGCGGGTGCGTATTGACAGGCCTAGGAAGATGCCGTATCCTGAACGTGTAGATAGCAGCAAAAATGCGTATAATCACGCAAATTATGCGTACTAATGAGCCGGGAAAGAGCTTGACATTAGTGGTGGCGCATGTGAAATAGCCGTTGTACCATATGCGACACCATATATTGGGCGGCACATGGCAGCCCGCAGCGCCAAGAAAGCAAAAGACAGCGGCTAAGGAGCGATACAGTTATGAAAGTAAGGTCGCCTGTTGGGGAGTTTCCATTTAAACTCAACAGCGTGTCCGTTGATGGTGTTGGCTTACGGATTGAAGGAGCTATGGGCGCATGGCCCACGGTCATGGAAATGGAACCGAGGGATATTTTGGACGTTGCGCTGCTCGTAAAGTGGCCATTACTGCTGGTGGTGACTGCTAGCGTCATTCATGTGCTCTCACGGTCGCGACGGCTCAAGACTGGGTAGCCGTCTTGCCGTTCGGCACGGTAGACCGGCGGCGCTCATCCAGAACTGCGCATCAGGATCCAAGGCACACACGTGCAACAAGCTATTTGTTAGACCTAGTAGTGTTGAAAGAAAGAGGGTTTGACTATGCCTGCCCCAACTGTTAATACGGATACTCCGCCGACAAACAATACTGTGCCGACGCACGTCGCGGCGGCACGCAGCTATCAGCCTAGGTCATCCGTTGGTCATAGTATTCGTATGCGCCGCATATTAAATCCGAACGACAATCGGACAGTCATTCTTCCTTTGGATCATGCCATGGTGTTGGGCGTGGTTCCAGGGATAGTCGACCCACGGATTACGGTTGAACTCGGTATTGCTGCAAACGTTGATGCTGTCCTATTTCAGCCTGGTATCGCACGCTATACGGTGGACATCTACGCCGGGCGCGCCGCCTCGCTACTTAAAATAACCAACGGGGCGTCTGTCGATACGGAGCAATGGGTAATAGGGTCCGTCGATCAGGCGCTAGTCTATGATGCTGATGCAATATGCGTCGAATTCTACCTTGGGGACCCGAATGAGATGCGAGTGCTACACGACATCAGCCGGTTGCAGCGAGAAGCAGAGCGTTACGGCCTACCGGTCATTATGCATGCGTACGTGCATCCGGACTACGACGCAAAAGTAGGAGTAAAGGCGTGGATTCACGCCTGCCGTATTGCTGGAGAATTGGGTGCCGATATTGTCAAAACGGCGTACATTTCCGACAAGGATGCGCTGATTGCCTTGGTTGAGGGAACACCTGCGCCAGTTGTCGTCGCGGGCGGTGATTCCCAGGCCACGACTCACCAACTCTTAAGCGATATTAGTGGCGCGCTACGCTGTGGCGTTTCCGGTGTCGCCGTGGGTCGACGTGCTTGGGGTGCAAAAGATCCGCAAGCAACGATTGAGGCCATACGGGCGGTCGTGCACGAAACGGCAACAGTTGACGACGTTATGTCGCGCTTCGGGCTTAGTTAACGTGAGATGCAGAAAATGATAGTCCAGCCCACGGGGCAGTTGAACAAAAAGAATCTTTTGGCGATTGAAAGGCAGCAGCGTATCTTGGACATGTTACGGCGTGACGGAAGAGTTCACGCCACCGACCTTAGTACCGAGTTTGCTGTTTCCGAAGACACGATTCGGCGCGACTTGCGCTCGTTAGATGAAACGGGCTTACTTCACCGTGTTCATGGTGGTGCAGTCCTGCATTCGCCTTTGGAAGCCGACTATCTCGTGCGCCAGAACGAAGCTGTGCCAAAGAAGACGGCGATAGCGCAAGCGGCGGTGCGCCTTGTACGGGACGGGCAGGTAATAATCCTGGACGGCGGCACGACGACATTGCAAGTCGCCAGACAACTCCCCCTAACTTTACGTGCGACGGTTGTTACAAATAGTCCAGCAATCGTCCTTGCTCTAGATCAGCATCCGGATGTTGAGATACTCCTTGTAGGCGGGCATATTTATAAACACTCCCTTGTCGCAGTCAGCATAGCGACCGTCGAAACACTGTCAACAATTCATGCCGATTTATGCTTTTTAGGGGTGTGCGGGCTGCATCCTGACGTGGGCATTACGGTTGTCAACGCGGAAGAGGCGTACGTGAAACGGGCGATGATCGCCGGATCAGAACAAGTTGCCGCGGTTGCCACCTCTAACAAACTGGGCACTATCTCTCCGTATATCATTGGCTCTATTGAACGACTAACCCATCTTGTAACCGAACCAGGCGTGCCAGAGGAGATATATGCCCAGTATAGGTCTCACGGCGTTTCAATCGTACATGATCGCCGGGAAGCATTACCAGCATGACAAAACCTAAGTGGATGTAGCACAGATAAACAAAACACGAATGCGCAATAGAGAAGGATTGGAGAAAAACATGGTAACGAAAACAAAGCTTGCTCCCGAAGTGACTAGCTTTCTAGCTCCCGAATCCCAAAAGATGCTTATCGGTGGTCGCTGGGTCGAATCCATTTCCGGAGACACGTTCGACACAATTAATCCCGCGACCGGCGATATCTTGGCACACGTTGCAGCTGGGAATCGCGCTGATGTCGATCGTGCCGTCGCCTCGGCGCGAAAGGCCTTTGACGAAGGTCCTTGGCCGCGGCTGACCGCAGCCGAGCGCAGTCGCATTATCTGGAAAATTGCCGACCTCATAGAAGAGCGCGGTGAACTGCTCGCGCAAATAGAAACCTTGGACAACGGAAAACCAATTGTTGCCGCGCGGCGCGATGATGTGGGGCAAAGCGTTGATATGTTTCGGTACTACGCTGGTTGGCCAACCAAAATTCAAGGCAATACTGTGCCGATTAGCATGCCTGATATGTTCGGCTATACCTTGCGCCAGCCGGTTGGAGTTTGTGCGTTAATCGTGCCCTGGAATTACCCATTGATGATGGCTGCATGGAAAGTAGCACCGGCGCTCGCCGCTGGCTGCACAATGATCCTCAAACCGGCAGAGCAAACACCACTGTCCGCGCTTTTACTTGGCCAGATATGCCTTGACGCCGGCGTGCCGGAAGGGGTGGTAAACGTGGTGACCGGGCTGGGTGAGTCAGCCGGTGCTGCACTGTCGGCACACATGGATGTTGATAAAATCGCGTTTACAGGTAGCACTGAAGTCGGACGACTGATCTTACAAGCGGCAGGCAAAAGTAACCTCAAGAAAGTCAGCTTGGAATTGGGCGGGAAGTCACCCAACATTGTGTTTGCTGACGCTGACCTTGAGGTCGCCAAAGCCGGTGCCGCCGGCGGCATATTCTACAACATGGGACAGGACTGCACGGCGGGTTCGCGTGTGTTCGTGCAGCGTAAGGTTTACGATGAGGTAGCGCAGTACATCGCGGACAGCGGCCGGCGCATGGTTATCGGTAATGGCTTGGATGAAAGCACGGATATAGGCCCGCTGGTCAGTAAAGAGCAACTGGATCGCGTTACAAGCTATCTGCACATCGGTCCTGAAGAAGGTGTACATGTGTTGAGCGGTGGAAACCGCGTCAGTACAGGTGACTTATCGCGCGGCTATTTTGTCGAGCCAACCGTATTCACAGACGTGCGCAACGACATGCGTGTAGCTCAGGAGGAGATATTTGGGCCGGTCGTCAGCGTGATCCCTTTTAACGATGTGGAAGATGTCATACGATTGGGCAACGGCACCACCTACGGCCTCGGTGCTGGTCTATGGACAAATAATCTACAGAAAGCCCATAAAGTTGCGGCGGCGCTCAAGGCTGGTAGCGTTTGGGTTAATGTTTACAACACAAACGATCCCGCCATGCCCTTTGGCGGCTTCAAGCAGAGTGGCATCGGCCGTGAAATGGGTTTTGAAGCCATCGAATTGTACACAGAGGTTAAGAGTGTCTGGGTCAACCTGTCATAAACACGGACCTTTACCAGGGAGAACGTGGTGACACCTATGCGATGGCCGGAGTTGGATACGCCCTGCTTGCTTATCGATAAAAGCCGCTTGGAACAAAACATGGAGGAAATGGCGGCCGGTACCAGGGAACACAATATCGCGTTGCGCCCACACATCAAATCTCATAAAATGGTCGAGATTGCCCGCCGTCAAATGGAGCTTGGCGCCGTCGGCCTGACTACCGCTAAATTGTCCGAAGCAGAAGTCCTAGCAAATGCAGGCCTTAAAGATCTGTTCATCTGCTATCCGTTGATTGGGCACTTGAAGCTGCGACGACTGCGCGATCTTGCACGTGAAGCGCGAATCATGACGATTGTAGATAGCATGGAGGGGGTTCATGGCTTAACAGAGGCTATGACGAACGAGGAACGGCCACTCGACATTCTGATTAAGCTCGATGTGGGTATGCACCGCATCGGGGTTGATCCGGATCACGTATTGCAGCTAGCCGAGACAGTGCGAAGCTCGTCCAAGTTACGGCTACGTGGCGTATGTGTTCATGAAGGCTCAACCTACGGCGAGCCGGACCCGGTACGTAGAACGGCCGTCGCGCGGGAGCAAGCGGGTAGCCTGATCGCTGTTGCTCGTGAACTGCGACGCGCGGGCTATGAGATTGACATCGTTAGCGCTGGGGCAACTCCGGCGACGCTTGCTACCCTCACCATGGACGGATTAACTGAAACGCGCCCGGGAAACTATGTGTTTTACGACGCCACCCAGGTAGCACTCGGAGTTGCGACCCTGGACCAGTGTGCCCTCTCGGTTGTAACGAGTGTTGTCAGCCATGCATCTCCCAATCGCGCGGTTGTCGATGCTGGATCAAAAACGCTGACGCTTGATCGGGGGGCTCATGGGACTGAACTTGTTCGCGGCTACGGAATCGTGATTGGCAAGCCAAACATGGTTATTGAAAAGCTATCGGAGGAGCACGGTTGGCTCACGCTAGGCGCGGCTACGCCGATAGACATCGGTGATCAGCTTAAGATTATCCCTAATCATGCGTGTCCCGTTGTTAATAATTTTAACTGGGTTGCTATCGCGCAGAACGATAAGGTGGTTGATCGATGGACGGTCGACGCTCGGGGCTGCGTGACCTAAAACCAGACCACGTAGGCGCTTGGGTGCCGACACCGACAAATTTTGTCGGTCTTTACTGCTCCTAATATGGGCAAACATGGTGCAATTGAGTCAAGTTTTCGCGTCACGGCTCGTCGGTCTGAGGCGGAGCCTCGCTAGACTCCTAATACAGGCAAACGTGGTGCGATTGAGTCAAGTTTACGCGACGAGTTTGGCCCGGTCGATCCAGCGGTCGATGGCGTCCTCCACATGATCGAACGAGGGGCGTAGCTCGGGATCCTGGGCGGCAGCGACAGGCGTGATGCGCGCCATGCCGGGGCGCAAGATGCGCCCATAGACGCGGGTGAAGAACAAAGCCGTGCGCAGTCCCTCTCGCGTGACGCGGTAGCGCTGGGTGTGGGGGATGCGTTCAATCAACCCATGCAGGCGCAGGCGGCGCAGGTCGTAGGTCAGTCTGCCCGGCGTGAGGTGGCTGGGGTCGAGGCCCAGGAGCGGCGCGAGGTGCGCGCGCACGTCTTTGCGGGCGAAGCCGTTGGGCAGCAGACAATAGAGGAGCAGGACGCTCAGGAGCGCCTGCACCCGTGGGTCGGCAAAGGGTAGTGCGGCGACGCGTTGGTCGCCCACGACCTGGGGGCGGGTCACCTGCCGGAAGGCGTCCTCACCGAGGAGGCAATCATGGCTGAGCTGTTGGACATCGAGCAGACGTCGGTTGGCCTGAAAGCCGACTGACCGCAGGGCGGACAGATTATGCAGCCGCTTGCCGATGGCGAAGTCACGCGTATCGTTGATGGTCGTTTCGGTCCGCAGAGCGCGTCCCTCCTTGTGGTACTGCTTAATCCGACTATGCTTGTAATCCGCGTAGAGCGACGGGATGACGCCCTGCGTGATCACGCGGGTGCGGAAACGGTAGCGCGCTGTGGTCTGCTTGGTCACGCGGCGGCCGAAGATGAGATGCACCTGACTGGGCCGGCCCACATCCAGGTTCTCGCGGATGATCTCCTCGAAGAGGATGCGCCCGGTCACCGGCCGGTCAAGCACCTGTGTCAGGGCGAACTCCGCCTGTAGGATGGAGACATCGTAGCGGAAGCCGGCGTCGCGCTTCTCCGGCGTGAACGGATGGGGGACGCGGGCCAGCCACTTGCGCAAGAGCGCATCAATGCGTGGAGCATCTACGCCGTCGCAGATCTCTTGCAGGCGGGCCGGATCGGCACAGGAGAGGAGGCCGTTGTCCAGGGCCTCGAAGGCAATCCCCTCCTTGGTCAACTGACGCTTGAGATACTCGTGCCCATTGAGGCACAGCTTGGCGTTGTACGGGAAGTACGAACAGAACTTGAGGAAGAAGGGGCCGAAGTCCCGGTCCACGGCGTAGATGTAGTAGTGGTTCACCAGAGCGGTAGACTTGACCAGCCACGCATAGGACTGGCCGGTCTGGGCGTTGTAGCGGCGCTCCGTGCGCCATACCGTGGCCTTCTCCTGTGCCTTGCCAATGAAGAGCACGCCCTCTTGACCTTGGAACGTCGCCAGGTACTCCTGCGCAACCTCGTCCTTGCGTTGCCCGTGCGCGAAGGTGAGCAGCGGCACGCCCCGCGCCTGGGCAAAGCGTTCCAGCGCTTTCACGAAGGCCGTGGTGATCGGCTCCATCAGCACCGAGGAGGCGAACGTCGCCCCGTGCAGTTCCCGGAAGAAGCCAACCACGCCCCCCACGCGTTGCAGCTTGGGCACGTACACATTGAGATACAGGCGGTCGATGCTCTCCACTTCTAACGTCACATGCTCCCGCAGTATGTGGGCGACGGATTGTGGTACGCTCATGGTGTCCTCTGGTTGTGGCTTGCCCTTGGGGGCCTCCGACCGCTTGACGGTCCTATCTGGAGACGGTATACCGTACTCCGTTTGTGCTCGCAACCAGAGGCTTTCCCTCTGTCAAACTACCCATGCCTCGTCGGTCTGAGGCGGAGCCTCGTTAGTATTGAGGTAGGACCGTAGGATGAGCTTGGGGCAACTGGACCTTGTGTGCATCGGCAACCTTGTTGCCGATGTAATCGTTCGCTCGGTCGATGTACTACCGCCTGTAGGACAGCTAGGTTTAGTTGATGCAATCGACCTTCGAGGCGGCGGCGGCGGCTTTACCACCGCAAGCGCTATGGCCCGACTCGGGGGTCGTACGGCATTATTCGGTATGGTCGGGGATGACGATTTC
>JAABUZ0100007221.1_pt1 | contig 13490 bp, 12 predicted proteins | sample 5562091 | NCBI WGS metagenome assembly JAABUZ01 (sample SAMN12813069, study PRJNA571459) | rock metagenome | isolation source: Antarctica rocks | place: Antarctica: Victoria Land, Linnaeus Terrace sud | collected 2015-12-21 | reverse complement strand
GCTTGATGTCGCTGCCTCATTTGCTCTGCTAGCCATGTTAACCATTGCAGTGTCTGTTTGAGATCATAACTTCTTTGGGGAGTGCCGCGAGAGAGCATACGTTTTACATACTCCTCAAAGATTTGTCTTAGACTGTCGTCAGAAGGATTGGCATTGGAGAGATTGTCTGGTGATTCACCTTGAAATACACAAAGCAATATACTAAGGACAAGTGGTGTTTTCGCCAATTCTTGCAGGATTGGGTCGCTATGCAGCACTTCTCTGAGTTTCGATCCCTCTTGTTTCAACTGCTCAAGATAGGCATCAATCTGTGAAAATGTGAGAGGCTGCACCACAACTGCTGTTTTTAGTCTGAGAAGTGTCTTTGATGCCTCATAGTCAGCGTTGCGACTACAGACGACTATGGAGACCAAAGGGTGCTCGTGCTGATATGCATTGATAGCATTAATACATTTGGCTCGGTGCTGTAAGGGAACTTCATCTAATCCATCGAGCAAAAGAGTAATTCTGCCTTGCCGTATCAACGATGCTCCAGTTGGTTTACGTACATCGTATCTCATATTCAATTCTTGGACGAGCCATGTGGAAAGTGGAAGTCGTTTCTCTGTCCATGACGCAAGGTTGAATACAACTGGGATCGCATTATTTTCATTCTGTTCTGCCAGTCTCAGGAGAGCATTCGTCAACTGGAGTAAGAGCGTTGTCTTCCCACTACCAGACTCCCCTAAGATTAATAATTTCCCAACGGCGTTCTTATAAATCTCTGTAATAGTCTTAGCTACCCGCACTGGGTGTGCAGATCGTGTCGACTCATGTACAAGATCTTTCCAGGGATTGTGGACGGCATCGGATTGCATACGCAGGTCTGGTCTGAGAGAGGGAGCATCGCGAGACATTGGATCTAACAGGTCATTGTAAAGTGTTGGCTCTAACAACTCTGTAATCCAGGTCTTGCGTACTAATTGTAGAAGAGGAATACGGATCTTGCTCTCAACTGTTATCAGTTTTTGCTGTCTATCTACTGATACCGAGGGTGGATGGGAGAGAGTGAAATCAAGATCGTTCCGCATGTCTTTAACGACCGCACGAATCCCTTTTGCTACGTCCTCAAATGCTTCATCTGGCTTTGCCCACGATGTCACTGGTAGTGCATTTCCTGGCAAACATCGAAGCTCAGCAAAGGGTGCCTCTTGCCAATCAACGGCTCGAAGAAGGATGGGAATAACACGTGCAGTACCATTGTTATGCCGCTCTAAAGCAGATTGCATCTCAACGCTATAGCAATAGTCGGAGGCTAAAAAATCAGAACTGACGAGCAACAGAATAAGGGAAGATGCCTCTAAATGTTCATTAATAGTCTGAGACATGTCAACTCCAGCTTCAATTTTATAATTATGCCATTCCGTGATCACTCCCTGCCGCCGCAAAACGCTAAGATGCTTTTGCAGTTGTTCACGCAACTTTTCATCTTCGGGAGCATAGGAATAGAAGACGTTTATAGGGCTATCTCTCTGGGCTGGCTCTCTCATGCTCTTCCCTGAAGATACAGCACTGCACTAGCCGAAATCAATGTATGCCTCTCTCTACTTACATCGCTAACCTTCGGATGCACTATACCACAAATTGCTTCAGTACTCCACATGGAACTGTTTTTGAATTTCAAATAGTATAGTACTCTGGAATGACTTTTAAATTGCCCGCAAAATCGCTGAGTTAAATGAAAATCAAACATTCTCATCTAATTTTATACGTAGACGTTGTGCAACCGCCTCTCGAACTGTCACTGGAAAGCCTGAAAAGCCCGGAATATCATTACTTTCCAGCAACACATACGAGCCGTCGTCCTTCTCAAGAAAGTCCAGCGCCAGCACATCTGCTTGCAAGTAATTCATCGCCCGGCGCGTATACTTTTCTAACTGTAAAAGCACTGAAATAATCTTACATTCCTGCGTCTGCAAGTTGGCCTTCCATGAGACGCCCCGTCGCGTCATCGCCCACACCTGCTTGCCTACTGCCAGGCAGCGGATATCGCGGACATAATCAACATATGGCTTAAGCGTCACGTAGTCCTCAGTGATAAAGGTCATATCTTTAGCGTCGGCCCACTGCTCCGTGTCCTCCACCCGCATCTTGCCAAAGCCGCCATGAAAGTTACCTACCTTAAGCACCGTCGGAAAATCGGGATGCAGCAGATCCAGCACCAGCTCACCCAGCGCAACCGAGAACGTCTGGACCGGCAGCCCCGCCTCCCGCAAATCATTGAGCATCGACAGTCGATCGTATCCCCTCAAGAGAACACGCGCTGGATTCACGCAAGGCGCTCCCGCCATCCTGATCAGTTCTAGAGCAGAACGCTGACTCGGATGCGGCTTAATCGCCCCCACCCGCCACAGCACAGCATCCACGCGCTGCCCACCACTTGTATCGAAGACCCATAACGCACCTTCATGATAGAGCCAGGAACACTGTTGTATACGGCGATAATGAACGATGTAGCCGGGAAAATACTCCGGCCAATCCACCTCACCATTCACCACAATAATATTCTTCATCTCAATTCTACTATCCAAAGCACCTATCCAAGCCTTCCTGTCAAACTACCACGATTTGGAGTATATCATACTTTCGTAGCAACTTTGCTATTCACCCTTTATGTAAAGTGAGCACCTCGCGTAGCGACAAAGCGAAGCGGCCCTTGCGGTTGTCGCCGTTAGCTCCAGGCAAATGAACGGTTCACACACTATTGTTTCCCTTGTCTTAACAATGCGCTCAGCGGAAGCAAGGCGAACAGTGCGGATTTCAAGGTGAGTTGGGTGGCAGGCGGGGTTTTACGGACGCGATGAGCGAGGGCGAGACGAGTCATCGAGGGCGAGACAATCTGGTCCGTATGCCCCCTTGTGCTAAAGGGCAAGGAACGGAGAAGAGATAGAAAAAAGTATGGAGCAATAAAGCCTGAAGTCTCTCAACACTATACGCTATGTTATAATGGGCGGCAACGATGCAATGTCGGAGAAGGAGTGTGATGTGGCATGGGAGCGGGCGAAGCTGCTGTGGGAGAAGATACATGCACACGCAAGCGAGGATAAGAAGTTGCAGGGGGCCGCGCTGATAGTCTCGGCAGATCCAGAAGATGAGTCAATGCAGACAACTTTTGCTAAGGCGTTGGGGACACAGTTAGAGGCTGATCCTGCATTTGCTGAGGAGCTGGTACACTTGATGGGCGGGTCACAGGCTGTCCAGGAAGTAGTCGCCGATCATCAGAGTTTGGTGGAGAACGTGGGACAGCAGCTTAAGGGGGCGGGCAAACAAAGCGTGCGAGCCAGCGATAATAGCGTTATAAGAGGTGTACAGCAGTCCAAAGAATAACATACTGTTCTTTGTCAAACGTTATCCAGCGTTTGTTTTTCCTGCCCTTTAGTGCAAGAGAATGTACGGACCAGATTTTCACGCCTTTGATAGACGATCTCGCCTTTACTTCATCGCGTCCGTACATCTTGCCTGCCTCCTTTGTTCGCCCCGAAATCCACCAACTTCACTTACCTGGGTCCCTTTAAAGTTTGATAAAGCAGTACACCTCACGCGCTTCTCGTGTTCGCCCCGAAATCCACCCAACGTCCCGCGCTTTCGACACACAATCAAACCTGGCAACACCCTCTCTTATTGAGCGATATAAAAAGGTTAGACGCCCATCGAGCGGCCGATGATCTCTTTCATGATCTCGTTCGTCCCCGCGTAGATGCTCTGGACGCGGGCATCCAGGTAGGCGCGGGCGACGGGGTATTCGAGCATGTAGCCGTAGCCGCCGTGGAGTTGGACGCACTGATCAAGGACGCGCTTTTGCAGGTCGCTGGTCCACCACTTGGCCATCGCCGCCGTCTCTGCGCTCAACTCTCCCGCGTTCAGCTCCTCAATGCAGCGATCGACGAAGACGCGAGCGATCTCGATCTCGGTCTTCATCTCGGCGAGCTTGAAGCGCGAGTTCTGGAAGCTGCCGATGGGCTGTCCAAAGGCCGTGCGCTCTTTACAGTACTCCAGGGTGATATCCAGCGCGACTTCGCAGGCCGCCACCGCCCCGATAGCGACGTTCAGACGCTCCTCCGGCAGCTTGCTCATCAGATAGTAAAAGCCCTGTCCCTCTTCGCCCAGCAAATTATTCAGCGGCACCTCAACGTCCTCAAAGAACAGTTCGGCCGTATCCTGTGCTTTCAGACCCATCTTCTCCAGCTTGCGACCGCGCTGGAAACCCTCCATGCCGCGCTCCACGATCAGCAAGCTGATACCCTTGTGCCGCTTCTGTGGATCGGTCTTGGCCACCACGATGACCACATCGCTGAGGATGCCATTGGTAATAAAGGTCTTCTGCCCATTGAGCAGATAGTGATCGACCTTGCATTGAGCCGTCGTGCTCACCGAAGCCAGATCGCTGCCCGTATTCGGCTCGCTCATCGCGATGGCCGTAATCAGCTCGCCGGAGCACATACGGGGGAGCCAGCGCTGCTTCTGCTCTTCCGTTGCATAGCGCAGAAAGTAGGGCAGAACTATATCGTTATGCAGCCCCATGCCCATACCCGCGCTCACCACCCCTGCCCGCGCCAGCTCCTCCGCCACGATCGCACTATAGCTAAAATCGCTCACGCCCGCCCCGCCGTACTGCTCCGGCACCGTCAGCCCCAGAAAGCCCTGCTCACCCGCCTTCAGCCACAGCTCGCGCGAAACCATCCCATCCCGCTCCCACTGCTCATTATAAGGAACAATCTCCTTCGCCACAAAATGTCGAAACGTCTCGCGAAACATCGCATGTTCTTCACCGAACAAAGTCCTCTTGATGCTCATTCTCGTATCCTTCTTATAGCCACTGAAGCGATGAACGATCCTGTATGCTCTGTCAAGCTTCATAGAGACTCTTCGTGGACGAGACTCTCCGTGAACGGAACCCTCTGCGAGCAACACTCTCTGCGAACGAGACTCTCTGCGAAGCAGAGGTGCCGATTTATCGCGCACAGACCCCGTTTACGGGGAGGCCACCAACCACCTCGCCCCGAAGCGCTCAGTACCCCCTTGTTTTGGGTCGCCACAAGTTTGACAGAGTATTTATCTGCTAAAGAGTGTACCATATCTGGCTTATCCATAGATTCATCTATAGCGAATGCAGTCTATCATTTAACGGCCCACTGGATAGGTATTATCAAATATATTGTCTTTGCATCAAGGACAATCTCACGTATAATGAGGATCACTGAACAACCACATAGCAGGCAGAGTAAGGCAAAGGATCAAGATGGCATCAGCTATTGAACGAGAATTTCCCTCAGAAAAACTAAGCGTACTTGCCGAGTTAGAAAGCTGGCGTAAAGAAGTTAACCGCCCGACGTACCATATGCACAAGTGGTGGGCTACACGCTTAGGGTCTGTTTTTCGCGCTATTTTAATAGGAGCACTGAGCGAACCTGAAACTGACATATGGGAAAACTTTTACAGTCCGATAAGCTTTCCTGATAAAATTGTCCTGGACCCGTTTATGGGCTCAGGGACGACGGTGGGAGAAGCTTTAAAATTGGGGTGCCGTGTGATAGGTGCTGACATCAACCCGATTAGTACTTTTCAGGTTCGTAAAGCGTTAGAGCCCGTTGACATTGACGAGCTAAAAGAGGCATTTATCCGTGTCGAATCTAAAGTCAAAAATCAAATATATGAGATGTACCAATCCATAGACCCTGAAACTAACACGGAAGCTGATATTCTCTATTGCTTCTGGGTTATGACTCTTCCCTGTCCTAACTGCAAAATGTCCGTAGATTTATTTGATACATCAATATTTGCAAAAAATGCCTATCCTCAAAAAATACCTGTAGCGAGATCAGTATGCTTTAGCTGTGGACATATAAATACTACAGAATATGATACAAATCGTTTACAATGTTCCGGATGTAATCGTACCTACAATCCCCAAGATGGAATTGTAAAACGCGATATAGCTATCTGCCCTTATTGTTCGCTGAGTATCAAAATTGCTAAGACGATCCAACTATCGGGGAAACCTCCAACTTTTAAAATGTATGCTTTGCTTATTTTAACGTCTGAGGGAAAGAAGAAATATATTCGGGCCACAAGCGCGGATGAGTTCAAGAATGAAAAGGCTAGGGCGTTGCTGCAAGGCCAGAATATGTTGCTACCGACAACCACTATTGCATCTGGTCATAACACAGATCAAATACTTAAATATAATTATACTGAGTGGCAACAGCTCTTCAATTACAGGCAGCAGTATTGCCTTTCGTTGTTACTGCAAGCAATTCTCGATGAAACCAACGACGTTTGCCGTGAACTTTTGCTGATACTTTTTTCCGGAACTTTAGAATTTAATAATATGTTTTGCTCTTATAAAGGAGAAGGGACAGGCGCGGTCAGGCATATTTTTAATCATCATATACTCAAGCCGCAAAGAATGGCCTTAGAGAATTCTGTCTGGGGAAGATCAAAGAGCTCGGGCTGTTTCTCAACACTTTTTGAATCTCGACTACTACCGGCTTTAAGCTATCGTGAGATGCCATTCGAGTTAAGCGTAGTCAACGAAGAAACGAAAAACATAGGTAAGAAAGTCATGGGGCTCTCTGATCCAGCTACAACCCTTATCGCCAATAATTTTCATGAGCTGAACGCGAGCAAGAGAGCGCTCGTTCTTTGTGCTGACTCTGCCCATCTCGATCTTCCAGAAGGATCTGTCGATGTTATTGTAACTGACCCTCCATATTTTGATTTCGTTCACTACTCAGAATTGGCCGACTTTTTCTATGCCTGGTTACGTTTAGGTCTACAAAAAAGATATCCTGAGTTTAGAGCATCGACAACACGCCATGCTCAGGAAGTTCAACAAAAAGATGCTGAAGCATTCTCCACTGCATTAAATAGAGTGTTTGTTGAATGTAAACGTGTCTTAAAGCCGGAGGGATTGTTGATTTTTAGTTTCCATCATTCAAAAAATGAAGGATGGAACGCTGTCGGAAAAGCAATCTTTAACGCTGGACTAAAAGTGGTTGCGGCCCACCCTATTAAGGCAGAAATGTCGAGTGCAACCCCTAAGACGCAAGCAGGATCTCCCATTAATTATGATGCAATACTCGTATGTAAGTCTCAAGGAGACCCGGTAGATGCATCTTTACAGGATGCGATAAATACTACAGTAAGCAAGGCAAAGAGAAAGTTTCTTGATCTATCAGAAGCGAGTCTAAATGCTCAGCTTTCAACAGGAGATCTATTTGTAATCACACAAGCGGAAGCTTTATGCACGTATTCACAGCATGTTGGGCATCTAAAAGACGCTGCTGGTTCAGTTGTTACGCTCTTAGATTTCCTTACTGCCGTAAGTCATTCTCTTAATATATCTGCTGAAGACTGGAATCCACAAACTGAGATGGAGCAAGCTTTAATATAAAATGAACACTATACTACTCATTAGCTTCATCATCAGTAGAATCAATTTCGATGCTAATTGATTGGATGGGGCGCATTGTTACAGCCGTCGCAGGTGCTCCCTTCAATCTCCACGCTCTAAAAACATGTTTTGTTCCCGCACTTGGATTTAGCATTTTCTTTGATAGTATTTCGTTCGTCTGCAAATCGAAAGAGTAGCCTACAATCAATTCTGTGGCCTCTGTACGAATTAATTCTCCAACTTCAAAAAAATCCGTGCCTGCATCGACATCAGATGGAAGAACCAATGTATGATGATGAGCTAAACCACCGGCAATGCGATAAGGAGTCGGAACAACATACATTTTTCTGTCATGAATTAAAAGATCCCCGTAACCTCCAAAGTGTTTAATACTTTTATTTTTATGCACATAATTGTGATTAATGTTGAGAAAGTCTCCATGACAAATAACCAAATCTAGGACAGGATACTCATCTCCATCAGGCTTCTTTGGATATCTACCAAAGACATAGTAAATACTTCTGCCATTATGAAATCCTGTGGGAATCTGACTATTACTATCATAAGTTGCGTCTCTACCCGGATAAGCCAGTCCCTTTAATTCATAACCTTCTGCCGTTAATACCATTCGAAAATCAGGATAAGTATTTCGACCGGAATCTTCGTAGTGAAATGGAGTTTCTTCGAGCCTCTCCCTAAACCAATTTTGAAAATGATACTCTTTATCCGGTACACTTACCCTTTTGATAAATACGTTCTCACGGATCGCTTCTACACACCTTTTAAAAATTGACAACACCGTTTGGTTCTCGCTAGCCACTATATATCTTCCCTTTCTAAAATTAATTTACCTCAACACAGCAAGCGACAGTCGTTCTCATTGTATCATAGAAGCAAGCGAGGAGACAGAAGGCAATGGATTCGTAGCAGTATATGACTGAAGAGAAGATGTATAGTCTCAAGTAACAACTGCGCCTGCTGAATGAGGAAGACAACAGGCACAGTTGTTTGTTTACTACTAAAGGTGTTGAGTGACAAAGGCTAGGGCGGTCTCGGCTACTTCGCGCCAGCCGTGATCGATGATCAGGGAATGTGCGCGAGCGGGGATTTCGCGGTATTCGGTGATGGCGGGATTACTTTGCTGTTTCTTATAGGCGGCATTGACGACGATGGGTGGGACGGTGTGGTCTTTCTCGCCCGAAATGAGCAGGAGGGGTCCGCGCTCAGGATTTCTGGTGTTGACCTTGTCCTCCGTCCACGGGTTGAAGTTGGCACCTGCGGCCTGAAAGAGTGGTGCGCCGGGGGCAGGGACCGCGAACGCTTCGTATAGCCTGTGGGCCTCATCTTCATCCACGGCGTTGGCAAAGGCGAACTGGAACTGCTCGAAGGTCAGGGGGACGGCCCGGCCATAATTGGCGGGATTGCTCAAGACCGCAGAGGCGGACTTCAGTGCGGAAAGGGGCAGTGGGAGCCCGCCGCGTTTCGCGGCGGGCGAGATGGCGACCGTCACAGCGGATACGCCCTCCCCGGCGATCTGTTGTGCGATGAGGCCACCGAAGGAATGACCAACAATGGCTGGTCTCCTCTTGAGCTGCTAAATAGCCGAAACATAATGTTGTGTGACCTGCGCAAGCCGCTTGTGCGCAAATGCCTCCGGATCGTCGTTGGCCTCTTGAACTGTCTCCGGATCATCGGGCCAGCCCGGCGCGAGCGTCGTGTAGCCCTGCTCTTCAAACAGTGCGCGCCAGCGGTCCCAGCTTGACGAGAGAAGCCAGAGGCCGTGTACGAATACGATTGGCTGCTTGCCTTCATCATTAGCGCGCTCGATCTCTTGCTGTTCGTGGGGTGTAAGAACTGTTCTCATTATGCTGCTCCTCTTAGAGATGTCTATTGGTCACCAAGCAACGTTTAGTACGGTGTTTATACTAGGACTGATCTTTTGCAGTCAGGCTTAACCTGTTGCTAGTATCTAGTATAAGGTGGGGAGGTCGAAATGGCATGGTCCAAAAGGCTACTAGTGAAGCAGGAGGAGTTATACAACCAAAGTCGTAGTGATGCAATCTTTTACACACTTATCCGCTCAAGGAGTTTCCGAGATCTCGCCACCAAAAAGGGAAGGAGGCGCGCACGACGGCGACCGTGCCTGAAGTGACAGGCCGGGCTGCCACATTCGCCGCCTCCCGAACTGTTCAGGCTTCGACGCCTTGCGCGCTGCCTTCGCGCCCCCAACCGGAGTCTTTGTATCCCCCGATCCTGCGCCTCTCAGAGCTTTATCTGCATTCGACACGACCCAGCGGATTGGGCGTGTCCATCAACGCGGCACAGGCTGTGGACCAGGCGGAGTCTTCGGGGTAGAGCGCGGTGCGGAGGTAGGCCCAGGTAAGCTGCTGGACCACAGCCACTCGCTCGGGGTTCTCGTCCGTCGTCTCAGCCGCGTCGTACCCAGAAACTCCGCCGAGCCCGTGTCCTGCGCCAAACAAAGTAAGCAAGCACTTGGGGCCTGGACTGAGGAAGTACGGATCAGCATGCCAGTCCGCACCTCGGACCGTCAGATGGGGCGAGACGTCATTATCGCCCGCGACCACGAGGGCTGGCGTCGTCATCTCAGTAAAGCTGGTGTGCAAGAAGAATGAATAATGCTCAGCCGCGAACGCGCTGAGATCAGCACCGCCCCTGCCAGGCGCGGCAAGCAGCACACCCGCTTTGATCCGGGAATCAGCCATATCCACTTCCGTTCCGTCATTGGGATCGGTAAGCCGTGCGCCCAACAGCATACTTGTCGTATACCCGCCCAATGAATGCCCGGCCGCAGCAATCCGGCTGCGGTCCAGGCGCCCGCTGATCTGCGGAACGGAAGCCTCGATGAGGTCAAGCTGGTCGAGGATGCGCTTCATGTCCTCAGCTCGGGACCGCCGGAACAAGGGTCCTTCGGGACTGTTTGGATCGAGTCTAAGCGTCTTTGAGTCCAGATGGGTGGGCTGGATCACGACGAAGCCGTGAGCCGCCCAGAAATTGGCGAGCGGGCCGTACCCGTTCAACGAGGAGAGATTGTTCGAGTTTCCGTGGCCGTGCGACAAGAGTATAATGGGTAGCTCTCGTCCGGTAACGGGCGCGGAAACTCGCATCTGCAAATCCACAGCCCGACCCGGAGCTGCTAGCACCACCGGACTGACAGAGACGACAGGAGTAGGCGCGCTGGTTGCTCCATTTTCAGCTACATTGGTCGGTTTGTTCATGGAATGATCTCCTTTTGTGTATCGATGTGCGCCCAACGCCACCTTACTGTCAATGCAAACCTTGTCAGAGCGAAAATCACACAATGATCCTGATGAGCAGTGTGCCCGAGAAAGCTCAATTCAAGCGATCTTCTGTGTTGCTCACTGGGATAGATGTTGTAAAAATGACCAGTTTAAAGGCAGGATGTACATCCATTTCTTGTGGTGGATCGCTCTTCCCAATGGAAGTATACTCTCCACTCGCTTGACAGGGAAGAATAAAAAAGTTTTAGTGGTATAAACCTGGAGTTGATGCAAAAGGGAGATAGTATGATCAATCGTCTCAACGTGATCATGATCGGTAACCGCAACCAGGTTAAAGGCTTCTTACGCTAGATAGTCCACAAGCTGCTCCGCCGGCCAACGTCCATCGCTATACGTCGTATGCATATGCAGATCGATAGACGTGTCGGGGGAGATTGACATGTTCAAACGAGACTCCTTAATGTTAGTCGAAGACTTGTTTTTCGACGACGTGCGGGTTGGTCCCCCAGCAGGTGAGCAGGTGCCAGGTGGCGACAAAGTCTGGTTGTTGCAGCTCTCGGAGCGCTTGCTGATAGAGACTTTCGTAGTCGGGGGGAACAGTGGTCCATTTGCGCAAGAAGGGAGCGGCGGTGCGAAAGACGTGTTTTGTGTCTTCTGCGAAAAACTGACCTTCAGGCGTGCCTGCGCGAAACTCCAGCTGATAGGCACGGGTCTGAAGATTGAGCAGCCCCGCTTGATGCATAATTGGCTTCAGTGAGCTCGTAATACCGCCTCTCTCTTCTGAAGAGAAGGTGTGGCCCGCGCGCCCAAAGGCGGCGGTGAGCAGTTCGTACAGGGCGCGGGAAGCAGGCAGATTACTCGTCGGTATATCATCTTCTGTGATGCGGATGACGCCGCCCGCCCTGGTCACCTGCCGATATTCTTGCAGCAGGCTAGCCCAGTCCCAGGTGCGCAGATAGCTTGTGCCCAGGCGTTGATTGACGAGGTCGAAAGAGTGGCGCGGGAAATCCAGCGTGCGTAAAGCGTCCATCACGCGAAACTCCACCCGGTCGCCTACTCCGGCAGCCTGAGCTTGATGGCGGGCTTGCTCCATCATACGCTGGCTCACGTCAACACCAACCAGCGTGGCGGTGGGTAATTGCTGCGCTAGCGCAATCAGCCAGTCACCCGTGCCACAGCCCACATCCAGCACGTGCTGGAAGCGCGCAGGGTCATCCTGTTCAGGCAGCACTCCGCCCATGCCTTTGGTGAGGAGCTGGTCCTGAATATGTAAACGCGTGATTTCATCTTTATTTGAGCGATCCTGTACAAAATAGGTGCTGGGCTGCTCCTTTGATTTCTGCGACTCTGTTGCCATCGGCTCTCTTCCTTCTTATTCCTATTTCCCTGTAGAGGGAGGTTATTTAATGTGGATCGAAGACCTATGTTTCGATTGCAGGTGGATTTATTCCCCACACTGTAAGCAGCCGCCAGGTGGCGACAAAGTCCGGCTGTTGCATCTCCTGAAGTGCCTGTTGATAGAGATGCTCGTAGTTCTCGGGAACTTTTGTCCACTTGCGCAGGAAAGGCAAAAGAGTTCGAAAAATATGTTTGATATCTTCTGCAAAAAGTTGACCTTCGGGCGTGCCCGCATGATACTCCAGCTTATGGACACGTGTTTGGAGGTTGAGTATCCCTGCTTTATGCATAGTTGGCTCTAATGCGCGTGTGACTCCGTCTCGCTCTGGAAAAAATAAATGGCCTGCTCGGATCAATGCGTCGGTGAACAGGTCTTGCAGAGCACTACATGCGGGCGTATTACACACAAGCATATCACTCTCGGTGATGCGGATGATGCCGCCTGCTCTACACACGCGCTGGTATTCTTGCAGCAGGCCTGGCCATTCCCAGGTGCGCAGATAGCCCAGGCCGAGGCGCTGATTGACGAGATCGAAAGACTTTTGTGGGACCTCTAGCATGCGTAAAGCATCCATCACGTGGAACTCCACGCGGTCGGCGAGTCCTGCCACCTGAGCCTGACTCCGGGCGTATTCTAGCATGCGATGGCTCACATCAGCGCCAATCAGCAGGGAAGCAGTGGGTATCTGCTGTGCCAGGGCAATGATCCAGTTTCCCGTGCCACAGCCCACATCCAGCACATGCTGGAAACGGCTCAGGTCCTCCTGCTCTGGCAATATTCCGCCCATCCCTGCCGTGACGAGCTGATCCTGGAGATGTAACCGGTTCATTTCCTCTTCGTTCGAACGATCCTGTACGACATAAGTGCTAGGATGCTCTTTTGGCTCCTGCGGCTCTGTTGTCATCGTGCCCCTTCCCTTATTTTCTTATTCTGCTTTTCCCGCTTTATTGTATCGTATTTATAAATGAAGAGGCAATAGTCTGTGTTATGTAGTGCAATGAGAAAGTTCTCTATGGATTGGTGCCCCAACAGGTAAGCAAGCTCCACGTAGCGACAAAGTCCGGTTGCTGCATTTCCTCAAGCATCTGCTGCTGGAGTTGGTCGTAGTTGCTCGGAACCTTTGTCCACTTTCGCAAGAAGGGTGCGATGGTCCGAAAGAAATATTTCATATCCTCAGCAAAAAGCTGACACTCTCTTGTGCCTGCATAATATTTCAATGTATGGAGACGAGTTTGGAGGTTGAGTATTCCCGCTTGATGCATCATTGGCTCCAAAGCACGTAGAGCTCCATCGCGCGCCGAGAAGAACGAATGTCCGGCCTTATCTGATGCACTTTGGAACAGGTCGAGCAGAGTGTTGAGAGCGGGCTTATTGCTCATGCCGATGTCGCACTCGGTAA
>JAABUZ0100007220.1_pt1 | contig 13490 bp, 7 predicted proteins | sample 5562091 | NCBI WGS metagenome assembly JAABUZ01 (sample SAMN12813069, study PRJNA571459) | rock metagenome | isolation source: Antarctica rocks | place: Antarctica: Victoria Land, Linnaeus Terrace sud | collected 2015-12-21 | reverse complement strand
GTGGCGGGACTGGTGAACCGGGCAAATTGGCGGATACGCGACTGAGCGCAGCGAGTGGGGAAGGGGCAGACTACCCCCTCACTTACTGCGCATGTTATCTACTCACTTGGCAGGACAACCTCACCCCCCAGCCCCCTCTCCATTAGCGATGGAGAGGGGGAGTAGCCTTCTCATTGCCATGATATTTGGCGGAATACCACGGCAATTCCCGCAAGACACCCCCCTCCATCGCAATGGCTCCGTACGAGAGGGGCGGGGGTGAGGTTCTTTAATCCTCCGGTGTTGCAGTGAGCCGCATACCGATGAGTCCCGGATGGCCGCTCGCGTACGCGGCGGCGGCGATGGGCGATTTCCCTTCCGGCTGCACCCGTGCAACCTGCAGATCGCCCTCACCCGCACGGACACGCAGGCCGTCGTGATTGACCGCGACGATCGTGCCCGGGGAAGCAGATTCCTGTTCAGATGGCACGGCCCGGAGGTCGTGCAGCAGGAGCCGTTTGCCCGCGAGAAAGGTAAAGACGCCAGGCCACGGACGATAGGCCCGTTCCATTCGGGCGATCCGCGCGGCGGCTAATTCCCACTGCACATTGCCATCTTCTTTCCGAATGAGATGGGTGATCGTTGCCGCGTCACTATCTTGTGGGATGGGGACGACCGCGCCGCGCAGCCATTGCACAGCGGTTTCGACCAACAGCGGCGCGCCCAATGTGGCAAGTGCATCAGTCAGCGAGCCAGTTGTCGCACTATCGGGGATTGGCATACGCGTCTGCGCGAGAACCGGCCCGGTGTCGAGGCCAACATCCATCAGCATGATCGAAACGCCGGTTTCCGCCGCACCATCGAGCAGCGCCCCGTGAATCGGCGCTGCACCGCGATAGGCCGGCAAAAGCGATGCATGAACATTGAGCGTCCCATGCGTAGGCACTGCCAGAGCGTCCGGGCGCAGAATCCTGCCATACGCGGCGACGATAAAGAGCGATGGCGCAACTGCGGCCAGCATCGCCACGACGTCAGGATCGCGCAAACGGGTCGGTGTGGATACCGGTAAGCGGCGAGTATCCGCCGCCTCGTGGACCGCGCTGCGATGCACCTGCCGCCCGCGACCCGAGGGTCGCGGTGGCTGCGTCACGACAAGACGAACCACAAAGCGCTCATCGTCCGCAAGCGCGTGCAGCGTCGGGACAGCAAAGGCAGACGAGCCGAAAAAGACGACCGAAACCGGCGTCGGCTCCAGCGCCTCCGGGCGGGGAACGACCACGAATGACTCCCTCTCAAAAGGGCTGAGTGCTGAGAGGAGTCGGATTCCATCTCAGCACTCAGCCCTACCCATCATGTGACGCGATAGACCGAGACGCGGCCCGACCGGAAGGCCAGATCGAGCATACCATTGAATTTTGCCAGCCCTGCGGCGGCATACGGCGGGCAACCGAGCGGCACCGAGCAATGCCCTTCACCTTCCTCTTCCGTCAGGCCGACGATCACCCAGGTGATCCCATATTTCACGAGTATCCGCCGCGCCTCAGCAGTGTTCGTTGTCCCATACAGCGTGCCAATATCGGCGGCTCGCTCCGGTAGTGCGTGGGTGACAATCTGCTCCGAGCCGCCCCGCCATTGGGCCTCGTGGAAATACCAGCCGAGGATGCCAGGGATGCCCGTCGAGGCGGCGAACCGGCTCTGGAACCAGCCGTGCGCGTCGCCATATGAGTTCCCAACCGCCTCGGCAAGCCGGTCGTCCGGCGATGCGTGATCGCGGAGCCACTGCATCGCCCGGAACTCATCGGGATTCGTCTCGCTGACGTACCGAAAGCCGTCGAGACCCTGCCATCCATTACCTGCCCCACCAAAATCGGTCCCCTGCTGGCCGAAATGACCCGTGCGCTGGAAGGGCACGACCGCTGGATAGACCGACGCCATCAGCGCGAGCAATGCCACTCCTACAGCGACCGCCGCGAGACGCAGTCGTTCGGGGTTCAATGTTCGGGGTTCGATGTTCGATGTTTGATGACCCACTCCGAACTCCGAACTCCGAACTCCGAACTTCATAGCCGTCCACACGAGCGTGACGACGCCGTACGCGCCCACGAGCATCAATAAAACCCATGATTGGTAGTCCACCTTGAACATCGTATTCATCCGGTTGTCGAATGCGTCGCGGAGAAAGACGAATTCGGGGATAACCGGGAGAAGCGCACCATAGACGGCAATCGCGACCATCGCGCGGTCCATCGGCGTCCAGACCGACCACGCGCCGTTGCGACTCGTCGCGCGGACGAAAGGCCGCTGCAGGGCCAGCATACCGGCAACCACAAAGAGACCGGTCGGGAGCAGCATCGCCGTCCGCGTCACGAGCGCGACCGCACTGATCGCAATGCCCGCGATGAGCATGAATCGCTGCTCGTCCATCGTCATCGTCAAGCGGCGACCAATGCTCCCCCGCACAATAAGCGCACTCGCGGCGAGCAGTGGCACGGCAAAAACCGCGAGGAATTGCGAGAGACTCGTGTGGGGCCAGGTGACAATCCCAAAGGTACGGATGATCGTCCCGATCACTGGCTCACCTTCGAGGCTCTGGATGAACGCAGGAACATCGCCAGGATTACCAACGAGGCTCTTGAAATGGAGATAGTATGGGAGATAGAGCAGAACGGACCCCGCGCACAGCAGTACGACTCTGGCAAGCGCGACGAGCCACCGATCCGGGCGACGGAGCGCCACCGCTGCGAGGATCGGCAGCGCGAACGTCGGCAGATCCCAGGCATTTGTCGGATAAAGCGCGCCAATGGCGAGGGCCGTCAGCACGTACCGTCCCACGTCCGGGCAGAATTTCGCAGCCGCCCGCACGACGTTGGTAGTGTAGGCTTCAGCCTGCGTCCCTGCCTGCGTTTCTGTCCGCGTCCCTGCCCCCGCGACGAGCGGCATGGTGGCGTGGGCTTCAGCCTGCGCGAGAGACCGCAGGCTAAAGCCCACACCACCAGAAGAGGAATGGACGGGCCGGAGCCAGTGGCCGATCGCCACAGCGACGGCGAGCAGGACGGTCGGGAGGGCGAGGACATGGGGATGAATATCGCCGAGCAGGAAACTGAAGAGCGGAAACTCGGTAATCATCTCGGCGATGGAACCGGAGACAATATGGTCCTTGACGACGCGCGTGCTATTCCAGCCGATGCCGGTCCAGAAATTCGCATGCACCACTGCCGCTGGGTTCGTGAGCAGGCGTGCAAAGCCGAAGGCGTTTCCCGCAATCGCGACGAGCAGCCCACCAACGACCGACGCCAGGAGTGGATGGAGGGCGCGCGCGATCTTCCGTCGCTCCCGCCGAAAGCGGACCAACAGATCGTAGACGATGCCGCTCGCGCCGCAAAAGGTCAGCGCGGGCAGCGAAATGCTCATCAGATTGAAAGCGACCTCCGGGCGCACGCCGGAGAGCAACCCGAGCGTCGCCGCCTCGACGTAGCCGAAGTAGTAATAATTGATCCCGTACCCCGAGAGCCACGCATCGTGCGGCGGCATCCATCGCGCCCGCATCGTGCTCGTCAGAAAGCCGATCTCCATCGGCTTTTCCGTACTGCGCACATCCGGGTAGAAGCCCCGCAACCAGAAGAAGACGGCGAACACAACGATGAACATGACCGCAAATGTGGACGCGATGCGCAGGTTTGGCCGCAGCCAGCGGAACAGCGCCACCCGATCCGCGACGGCGGAAATGGCGGAGAGCGCCGCGACGATCCCGACCGCGCAGAGCAGCGAAACGCGCCCAAAGGGGAGGAGATGCACGGATGCGAGTATCCAACTGAGATACGAGACGAGCAGCAGGCCGACGATTGGACTGAACGCGATGCCGCGGCTCGGTAACCCGCGCAGCAACCGGTAGGTGAGGGGCAACGCGACAACCGCGAGGATGGCGAGCCACGCCAACCACGCGGCCGCCCAACCGAACGCACTAACGAGCATCGGTCACTCCCGCGCGCCAACCGCCGACGACTTCGTAGAGCATCGTCGTCCCCGACTGCCAGACCACTCGCACTATCCCGTGATCCGCCATACTGCCCAGTGTCGTCAGCCCAGCGGGCGAGGCATAGGGTTCGCCTTTCGCCGCCGCGCCGATTTGCCCGGCGGCGAGTTTTGTCTTCCGCTCGACATCACCGACGACGATGTACCGCACATGGTAGCGGTCGAGCACGTCCTGCACGGCACGCGGCTCACTGCTCGTGTAGATGCGTCGCACATCATTCACACGCGCCGACAGAACAGGCAGCGCAGCCCGCTGCTGCTCCTCATGCCGCTCCCAGCCGACAATCGTCGGGAAACCCGTTGCGCTCGAAATGCGCGAGCCGTTCCCACGGTACGGGCCGATGCTCGCCTCCGCGATGACCGGCGTCCCCCGCACCGTATCGTTCAGCCACCGGATAAGGGCGAGATCGTCCGCGAAGGATACCAACTCGCCGCTCCCGCTGTTGTTGAACTGATCGGCGGGCACGGAGCCGGTCGCCATCCATGCGAAGCCATCGAGGCCAGCATGAGTCGGTGGCGATGCCATTCGCTGCCGCAGTCGCGCCGGTGTGCCGAAGACCGGATAGATCAGCGAGAGAAAGACCGCCGCGCCGAGCAGACAGGAGACCGCGACCTGCCACATGGCGGGCGTCACACGCCATCGCTCCACAATGATGCTGATCAGGGCGACGCTGGCGAGAGCGAGCAACGTCCATGCCTGAAAATCGAACTTGAAGACCGTATTCATCCGCTCGAAGTCGCCGCCGATCAGATCATCGGCGAGGAAGACGACTTCGATTACCGAGAGCAGCCCGAGACCGACGCCGGCGATCCCGAAGGCGATCCGCCGCCCCGGTTGCGCGTCCATCCGCAGCCACAACACTGCGAGCGCGCCGAGCAGCGGCAGCGTGACGGCAAGCACGAAGCGATGGGTGGCAAGCGCCGCACCCAGCGCGCACGCACCGGCACCCGCGACCAGTGCGGCACGCGCGTCGGCGCGGATCGTCGTGAACCAGCCGCGTGCGGGCCGCAGGAGTAGCAGCCCGAAGGTGATTATCAGACACGGAATCCCGAAAATGACGAGGAATCCACCGAGCGGCGACGGCTGGCGGACGCGCGCGAGTGCGCCATAGAGCGACTGAAAGTGCGTGAAGAATGGCAGGTAGCAGAGATAGGCGACGATAGCCACGAGTACCGCGCACGCCATCGCGTAGACGCCTGATCGTAACCACGTCATACGGGAGGCGCGGAATCGCACGAGTAAGCCGAGCCAGACAAGGGTCAGCGCGGTCGGAAAGTCCCACGCATTCGTGCAATAGAGCGCCCCAATGATGAGACCGGCCAGCGCCATCGCCCCCCACGGCAGCGAGCGCAGTATGCTTCTCGATGGAGTAGGCTTCAGACGGCAATCCCGGGACGGCAGGCTGAAGCCTGCTCCATCGGTATTCTCACTTTCCTCCCCCTTCCCTCGGAGGGAAGGGGGCTGGGGGGTTAGGCTAATCGCCACACTGACTGCGACAGCAAGGATCACGAAGGGCAAGGCGACAACGTGGGCGTGCAGATCGGCCCAGAGGCCGCTGAAGAAGGGAAATTCGTTGATCGTGCCGGGGATGATCCGCGTGCTCTCCCAGAAGTCGAAGCGATCCATCGCGCCCCGGATACCGAGGCCGTCACCCAAGGCGTGTGCCACCTGTCCGAACGCATCGAGATTGCCGAACAGTCCGATCGCTGCGGTGGCGCAGGTGCCACCAACAATCGTACCCAACGTACGCCTACTCTCAGCGGTAGCGTAGGCTTCAGCCTGCGATTCCCCCGGTAGCGTAGGCTTCAGCCTGCGTTCGGTGGGATAGGGACGCAGGCTGAAGCCTACGCTACTGTGGGTACGACGCACCGCAGCCCAGAGGGCGGCACCCGTCGAGAAGGCGGCGCCCCAGACAAGCGCCATCGTGATCGGGACGGCAACATTGAAAGCGACCTCCGGAGCGATGCCCGTCAGTTTCATCACGAAGGCGTGCAGGTAGCCGCCGAAATAGTAGTAGTTGATGTATCCGCCCGCGAACCAGGGATCGTACGGCGGAAAATGCGCGCTACGGAGGATCGCGTTCAGATGCGCCATCTCGAACGGCTTCTCGCCCCCCCAATACGTCTGCCACAGATCGGGATTCTTCAGCCGGAATGCCAGGAACACAAGAAACCCCATCAATGTCGCCGTCTCAGCGGCGAGTATGACTGGCCACGACGACCGTAGCAGTGCGCGGAATACTACTCGCTGACGCCAATAGACGAGGGCAGCGACGGTGCAGGCGATACCGACCGTCGCGACGCACCACGGGAGCGTGAACGCGAAGGCATGGATGCTCGCGCCGAGCCAGACGGCATACGCACAGCCGAGCCATCCGACGAGTTTTCCCAGGCCCCAGCCTCGATCCGGGAAACGCCGGAAAAGTCGCGCCGTCATTGCCCAGCCGATCAGACCGAAGAGTTCAAAGAGCGCAAGATAGAGCAGCACTGCGACGACGCCGGTGCGCCCGAACGATCCGGCCCAGGCGCGATCCGACACGGCGGGTAATGATTCGACGGGACCGGCGAGAAGCAGCGATTTTGGTGGCGGATCCCGTTGCGGCAATGCCGTCACCGTCAGCACGTCAGCAAAGAGCGGCCGCAATTGTTCGCTGCTCAGCGTCTCGGTCTTCTTGAAGATCGTCACGCGCGGATGGTCGTAGACCGTGAAACTCTCATCGGCGTGCTGATCGTCAATCCGCCATGGGCCGAGATGCGGCGAAACCGTCTGATCGTAGACCGTTGTGAACCCTAGTTTGCCCGCGAACAGCAGGTCGTAGTAGCGAATTGTCACCGGATAGCGCCACGGCAGTTTCGGGATCGAGCCATACAGGCGATTGCTGGACTCAACAATATAATCGGACTGGCCTAGCGCGCGCGCGAGGTATTGCAGCCGTGCCTCACCGCTTCCCTCATCGGGATAGAGGTCGAGGCCGGTACATTGGCCAGGGTTCACGCTATTCAGCCGCACACACCCATATCCCGGCACGCCTGGCACTGACAAGGGCAGCGAATCGTCCCAGACTTCCGTCGCCACCGTCGCGCCCGCCGGAACATGGTCTTTCATCCAGACGCTCGCCGCAACGCGCGACAGCGGCTGGTCATAGATTGTCGAGAAGGCCAGCGCCCAGAGCGCGGTGCATACGAGCACGACGGCTATCGTCGCTCTGCCGCCCACGCGGAGATACGGAGCGAGCGGCCGCCACCGTTGTGCGAAGTAGTGCGCCCGCGCGTGGATGCAATCGCGGAGCAGGGCGACGCCGAGCACGATCAACGCCGGATAGACGGGCTGAAGATAGCGCATAAACTTGACGGACTGTGGGATCGTGTAGAGCAGATACGGCACGACCCAGGCGAGCAGCACGAGATCCACCGTCGCGCGCCGCCGCCAGGCACGAACGAGCGCCCAGACAAGACCGGCGATCACGAGCAGACCGAGCGCGGGTCCCATGCCCCAGAGGACGAGATTGCGGATGTGAGAGAGGAGGCTCGTCCCCACGTATTGCCGCGTATAGGGGTAATCGAGGTCGCCGCGCACCAATCGCGCCTGTGCTCCCACCGCGTCACGATAGGTCTGCAGTCGGACGAGCGCGTACGGCTCAGAGAGAGCGAAGGTGATGAGCGCTGCCCAGAACGTTGTCAGCGTGAGAAAGAGCGCGCGAAGCCCGGGCGATACCGCGTCTTCTTCCGCACGGTCGCGTGCGGTACGCGCGCGCATCACCGCAAGAGCGAGCGATGCAAGGGCAGGAAAGGCAAGAAAGGCGACCGAGGCTTTTGACGCCACGCCCGCGCCGACAAGCGCACCGGCGATCACAAAATCGCGGGTGCGTTGTCGCTCCGCTGCCCGCACGAAGGCGAGGACGGCCGCCGTCGCGAAGAATGTCACCCAGGTATCCGTCGCGAAAAAGTGTGCCAGTTGGATCGGCAGGACGCAGACCGCGAAGAGCGCGGCGGCGAGGTTCGCATACGCGCGGCCATAGCGCCGCGCGAGGGCATAGACAAGCAGCAGCGTGCCGATGTCCAGCAGCGCCGACAGGACGCGACCAACAAGATAGACATGGTCGTAATCGGTCCACGCGGTGCCGGTGACCGCCTGCATTGTCCCGGTAACCGCCTTGGTCATGTACAACGGCAGGCTGCCATAGGCGAAATCCCGTGGCTGGCCAGTCGCGGGATCGTTCGAGCGCGGGTTGAGCGGGCTGTGCTCGGGATCGAGGAGCGCGTGCCAATTAGGTGGCCAGTCGGGCAGGATGCGATCCGTGATCACCTGGGTGATGAAGCGCTCGTCGGGGTGGAGATGGTATCCGGCATCCCAATTGAGGCCATGTACCCGAAGCAGGAGCGCAATCAGCGCAATCGGCAGCACCAGCCACGGTGACCGAACGAGCCGTCCGAGCGCACGCCCCGCACCGCGTTTGTGCCCCGCACCGCGTTTGTGCCCCGCGACAACGCGCTGTGCGTCCGTCGGCAGCGCCTTGATGTCAGATTGTGGATGCACCGACGTTCTCATCACCCTCGTAGTGTAACGCAACACCGCGCGATGAGGCCAAACGAACCACGGAGGCACGCATCATCGGACAGAAAAACAGACCGTTTGGTGTTCCCCATGCCCTGGACACGGGCGATCTGTCTTTACCGCGATTGCCGCAATGTCGCCGGAGTCTTCGGACTGACCTGGTCGAGGTCGACGCGGATCAACTCCTCCCGTCGAAGTCCCGTGGAGAGCAGCACAGAGATCATTGCCCGATCCCGCAGCGGCTGGCCGAGCCGGGCAACCGGTCGGCACGTCGGCCCCCGCCTTTGCTCTCACCGGCCTGTACGGCGAGACGCTGACGCTGGAGACCCTGCGCGCCGGCGGCAAGCCGACGCTTCTCCTCTTCACCGACCCGCATTGCAGCCCCTGCACCGCCCTGCTGCCCGAGCGCGGCCGCTGGCAGCGCGAGCACACCGCCGCGCTGACCATCGCCGTACTCAGCCGCAACACCCCCGAGGAGAACCGGGCGAAGAGCGCGGAGCACGGGCTGGCGCACGTACTGCTGCAGCGGGATCGCGAGGTGGCGGAGGCGTACAACGTGCACGCGACGCCGGGGGCAGTGCTCGTCAGCGCCGACGACACGATCGGCAGCCCGGCGGCCCTTGGCGCGGACGCGATCGGACGCCTGGTCGCTGACGTGGCCGAGGCGCCGATCCCGCTGGCCGCGCCGACGCTGCTCCATCCCCCAGTGAGCCACAGGCGCCCGTCGCGCCAGCGCCGACGCTGACGCTGCCGGACCTAAGTGGGCAGTTGGTCGGGCTGAAGCGCTTCCGGGGCAGGGCGACGCTGATGCTTTTCTGGAACCCGGGCTGCGGCTTCTGCGCACAGATGCTGGACGACCTGAAGGCGCGGGAGCAGAGCGCGGAACGGGAGGCACCACTGCTGCTCGTAGTATCGACAGGGGCAGCGGAGGTGAACCAGGCGATGGGGCTGAAGGGGACGATGGTCCTGGATCACAGCTACCAGACGATGCAGGCGTTCGGGGCGGGCGGGACGCCGTCGGCGATCCTGGTGGACGCGCGGGGGAAGATCGCGTTGGAGCTGGCAGTAGGGACGGACGCGGTACTGGCATTGGCGCGGCAGGAGCACGCCAAGACGGCGTAGCCGCCGCGTCAATCAACGCCATGCTGGGACGGCGCTCGATGCGCCGTCCCACGTCGTCCATCCCGTAGCGTAGACAGGATCGGGACCGCAAGGGGGTCGTCCGGCGGTCCCTTATGATGATCTGGGTGTGCTTGTGGGGCGACGGAGATCGCAAGAGGCGTCGTGACCATTTGCCGTCATCACCTTTTTGAGATGCCTACCGAAGTTGGTTCTGGCGGGGTGAGCGGGAGGAGGGAGTCGGACGGCGAGTCAGGCCGGTACAACCCCGTGGATCGCCTCGCTGACCGCCCGCTCCAGCCTCAGATCCCACCCCTCTGCCCAGGCGGCCTCCCAGGTGGCATCGTCGAGGCGGGCACGGGCGACCGCTCGGTGGTGCTCGTAGGCGCTCTGCGAGGAGTTAGACGGCGGACTGGTTGTCTCCCGCAGCCGCTCCGCTGCCCCGAACAGCCGCGCGGCCCGCCCGGGCTCTCCCGCCTGCCCGGCCACCGCTCCCAGCCCGCGCAGACAGTCGGCGACATGGGCCATGCCCCCCCGCTCGTGGGACATGCCGAGGCACTCGCCGAACAGCGCCGCTGCACGCCTCCAGTCGCCCGCGCGCAGACTCACCCAACCCAGGCCGATCAGTGCATCCGCAGTGCCGTTATAGTGCCCCAGTTCCCGGAACAGCGTGAGCGCCTCCTCCAACAGTCCGACCGCACGCCCGCTGTCGTTGGCGTAGTAGGCTGTCCAGGCCAGGCCAATGAGCGATGCGCCGGTCGCCACCCCGTCCCCGAGCGCACGCCCGAGCGCCAGGGCCTCCTCCAGCAGCGCCACTCCGCGTGGATAGTCACCCTGCTCCACGAGCAACGTCCCCAAGTGGACCAGCGGGAGGCCGCGGACGATATCGCCCGCCTCGCCGCCCGCCCCCGACAAGACCAGGCTCGCCTCGAACAGCGCGACGGCGCGCTGCCGGTCACCACCGAACCGCACCGCCTGCCCCAGGCGAAAAAGGGTGAAGGCGGTCCACCGCGCATCCCCGAGGTCGCCGAACAATCCGAGGGCCTCCGCTAAAGGCGGTACGGCGCCCGCGTGATCACCCCGCTGGATCGCCAGACCGCCCAACTCGTTGAGCGCACGAGCGCGCGGTGATCCCGGCTGTGGGGCCGCGACGAGCACCCGCTCCAGCCAGCGCTGCCCCTCGGTGGCGTGGCCGTGGATGAACCAGAATCGGCCGAGCGCGGCCGCCAGTCGCAGGCCAAGCTCCGGGTCGCCGCCCTCGGTGGCCCAGGCGAGCGCCGCCCGCAGATTGTCGTGCTCGCCCGCCAGTCGCTCCAGCCACAACCGCTGCTCCGGCCCTCCCCACAACATCGGCTCCGCCGCTTCCGCGAGCGCGAGATAGTACCGCGCGTGCCGTGCCCGGGCCATGTCCCCCTCGTCACGCTGCTCAAGTTCGGACAGCGCGAACTCGCGCACGGTCTCCAAAAAGGCGAAGCGTGGTTCATGGCCCCGCTCCCGGACCACGAGGCTATGATCGACGAGCACACCCACCATGTCGAGCACGGCGGGCGGCCTCGCGTCGGCGGGCGCGCACACCGCCTCCGCCGCAGCGAGCGTACAGCCGCCCGCGAAGACGGCAAGTCGCCGGAATACTGCCCTCGCCGCGTCCGGGAGGAGGTCATAGCTCCATGCGAGGGTCGCGCGCAGGGTGCGGTGCCGTTCCGGCAAATCGTCGGGTCCGTCCGTAAGGAGGGGGAGTCGCGGCTCGAGCCGCGCCAGCAGCTCCAAGGGTGGGAGGAACGAGGACCGCGCGGCGGCGAGTTCGATGGCGAGCGGCAGTCCGTCCAGTCGCCGACAAATGGCGGCGACCGCGAGCGCCTCGTCCCCGCCGGGAGCGAAGTCCGGCGCGACGGCCCGCGCTCGTCCGACGAACAGTGCCGTCGCGGCATAGGGGGCGAGCGCTTCCGCATTGGCAATCGCCGCGAGATCCGGGGTGGCGAGGGGCGGCACGAGATACCGGTGCTCGCCGCGCAGGTGCAGGGCGGCGCGACTGGTGGCCAGCACCTTGAGATGGGGACAGGCGGCAAGCAGATCGGCGACAAGGGGCATCCCTGCGGTGACGTGTTCGCAATTGTCCAGCAGCAGAAGCGCCCGCTTGTCGCGCAGGAATCGGATCATCCCATCCACGACTGACCGGTCGGCGCTCTCCTGCACCCCAAGCGCCCGCGTGATGGCGTTCGCTACGTCTGCGGCGTCGGCCAGGGGCGCGAGGCCGACGAAACGCACGCCGTACGCAAACAGCGGGGCGACGGACTCAGCCACCGCGAGACCGAGGCGCGTCTTCCCCACTCCGCCGATCCCGGTCAGCGTCAGCAGGCGCACATCATCGCGGCGTAAGAGCGTCGTCACCGCCGCGATATCAGCCTCGCGCCCGAGCAGCGGCGTCGGCGCGACGGGCAACATCGCCAGTGATCCAGCGGCAGCCGGGCCGCGTCGTCGCGTGATGGTCGCCTCCAGCGCGGCTATCTCCCCGGCGCCGAGGCCAAGCGCCGCAACCAGCATCGCGACCGTCTCGCGGTAGGGCGCCCGCCGCAGACCACGCTCCAGCGCGCTGATCGCCTGGGCGGTCAGCCCCGCCCGCTCGCCTAACGCCTCCTGAGAGAGGCCTGCGGCAATGCGATACCGCCGAAGCCGCGTACCGAAGGTCACCCCTTCGCCCATCGCTCTTCCCTCGCTCGTGCCGACTCGACGCTGCGTGACGTCGCACCGCGACATGGTAGCAGGAGGGACACGCAAGTGTATGGGGTAAGTGTATGAGTTGTCGCTGGTAGCGGCGAGGGTACCGATGCATACTCAAAGCACGACAGGGGCCGGGAACGCGGCCCTCGCGCTCACGCCGGGCAATACTAAGGAAAGGACGGACCGATGAACCTCTGGCAACGTATCCTCACCGTGCTCATGCTGGCGACAACGCTGGCGGTGACGCCCGCCGCCGCAGCGGCCGATGATCCCCTTTCGGCGATCGACGCACTCGACGCCACCTTGAACGCGCAGAACGTCGACGGCGCGCTCGCCCTCTTCGCCGACGATGCGACGGTGCGGCAAAGCCCGCCGCAGCCCGGCTCGACCGGCGTCTACCAAGGAAAAGCGGCGGTGCGGGCATTCCTGGTGAGCGATGTCGCGCAAAATATCCACTTCGACCTCGCCTCGCCTCGCCAAGTGGTCGGGGAGCGGGTGACCTGGATCAACAATACCGCCATAGACCCATGGCGAAATCTCGGCATCGCGCCGTTGCAGGGCCAGGGCGACGCGACGGTGCATGGCGGCAAGATCGTCTCCTTGACCATCACACTCACCCCCGACTCGCTAGCGAAGCTCCAGCGCGCGGTGGCTGCCTCACTGCCGAGCGGGCCGCCCCGGGCGGGCGGGGGCAGCGAGGTGTCCTTCATCCGCCGTCTCGGCGACGGATAGGACCAGCCAACGTCCCGGATCACTCGCTGACGCCGTCGCCTTCGGGTGGCGGCGTTCAGCTTGTGCCGAGAGAGGCGCTGTGCATGCAGCGGAAACGTTCGTCTCAAGATGGTCCAGGACTGCTGACCCGCGCTTGCTGGGAAAAGCCGACGCCGTTTCGCGGCGATCCGAGCTAGATATGCGCTGTTGTTCAGCCTTTGGAGGATATCCTGGCCCCTACGCGGTACCCAGTAGATAACATGCGCAGTAAGTGAGGGGGTAGTCTGCCCCTTCCCCACTCGCTGCGCTCAGTCGCGTATCCGCCAATTTGCCCGGTTCACCAGTCCCGCCACCGCTCGGTTGCGGGACGTGATCC
>JAABUZ0100007219.1_pt1 | contig 13496 bp, 14 predicted proteins | sample 5562091 | NCBI WGS metagenome assembly JAABUZ01 (sample SAMN12813069, study PRJNA571459) | rock metagenome | isolation source: Antarctica rocks | place: Antarctica: Victoria Land, Linnaeus Terrace sud | collected 2015-12-21 | reverse complement strand
TATTCCCCAAAAAGCTCGCGTTGAGACCTACCCAGTGCAGGAAAAATACGGGTTTGTTTGGATGTTTTATGGGGACTTACCAGAAGCAGAACGTCCGCCAATTCCACCCCTTCCAGAATTTGACGACCCGACTTGGCATCGTTGTTTCTTAGACTTTAAAGTCAACACCCATTACACTCGTGTTCTGGAAAATTCTATTGACATATCCCATTTGCCTATCGTCCACGCCAATTCTTTTGGTGCAGGATTCCGGCAAAACCAAAGGGTTGAAGATTATGAGGTTCAAGAGGAGTCTTGGGGCATAAGTGCCAAAACTATGTACAAAAATTACACCAAGCCCAAAGGTTTGTTTAGTCACTTCTTCCGCCAAGAAGCCACAGATGTAGATACAAAATTCACCTTCTATTTGCCTAACATCACTAAAGTTGCGAGTGGCTCTGGTCGGATCAGGATTATAAACTATGCGGTTCATTTTCCGGTCGATGACAACACCACTATCAGTAAGCGAATTCTTTTTCGCAGCTTTTTACCCTACTCTTGGATGGATAGTAGATTCCTGAAGTATTACAACAAGATTTATGCGGAAGATAGCCGGGTTAGTGAGTCACAATATCCTAGAGTTGTACCCGCTAGCTTGTCAGCCGAAGTCCATGTGGCTTCTGATGCTTTGCAAATTGCTTATCGCAAGCTTCATCAAAAATATCTGGCGATGGGCTGGGGTCTGGAGCCTTATCACAGCCAATCATACAACTCAAACGGAAATTTAGTGCAACCTTCTTTTGCTACATTGGTGAACTAGATTTTTATCTCATACTGAGTTGCATCCATCGAGGTATTTGTTTTGTCTTCTGCTTTACCGTTGATTCTGTATCTGTTTTACCATCTATTCCATTAGAGCAAAATTGTGAATGCAACTTAATAATGAATTATAAGACAACTTCTCCAAAAAATAGGAGCTAAGAGTAATGTCGAAGAACTTGAAGAACTTTTGGTACGTTTGTGAATGCAGCTCAGCCGTCACTAATAAGCCCAAGCAAATTGTGATGTTCAATCAGAGATTTGTCCTCTACCGCAACTCTCAAGGACAAGTCGTAGTACTCAAAGACCAGTGTCCCCATCGCGGCGCTGCCCTCTCTTTGGGCTGGGTAGAAGACGGCTGTATCCGTTGTCCCTATCATGGATGGAAATTCCAAGCGGATGGGCGATGCATTGACATTCCTGCCAATGCACCTGAAACACCTATTCCCCAAAAAGCTCGCGTTGAGACCTACCCAGTGCAGGAAAAATACGGGTTTGTTTGGATGTTTTATGGGGACTTACCAGAAGCAGAATGCCCCCCCTTGCCAACTATTCCAGATTACTTATTCTCAACTATGCGCCCTGCTCCCCATGTGGATCTAGATCCTGCTAACTACGTCCGCCTCATGGAAACTAATCTTGACTTTTCTCATGTCATCGCCATTCATAGGAAATCTTTTGGTCAGAGAATCCCACTGGATTCAACTGTTAAATATCAAGTCCACGAGGACGACTGGAGTGCAGTTGCTACATTCACTTATGATTCTTTAGGTAGCTCAAGAAGTTTTTTGAACTTTATACTGGGTGGACGTCCGCAGGTGACACTAAGATTGAGCTTCTACCTACCTAACTTTACCCTAGCTGAAATCAGCGTAGGTGGAGATAGCAGGTTTGCTATCAAGTTCGCCATTTTAGCGGGCTACTGTCCAATTAATGACAACACTACTTCTGTAAAACGTATTTTGTTTCGCAACATTTTCCCCCTACCTTGGCTAGATAGTTTGTTCGTCAAGCTTGACTCTAAACTTGCCCACGAAGATACAGTAGTCATCAAATCTTTAGTCCCTCAACCACTTCCCGAAATATCAGAAGAACTTCACGTTGCTGCTGATGCTCTGGGTATTGCTTTGCGCAAGCTTCAGCAAAAATATCTGGCGATGGGTTGGGGTCTAGAGCCTTGTCAAAGCCAATCAGAAAACTCGAACGGAAACCCAGTGCAACTTTCTTCCGCTCCGAGTACACTTTTGGCGGCTCCTAGACATTAGTCCTTAAATGTATGAGCAATGCTTGAACATATGGAGAAATGTATGGGCAATGATAGGTTACTTCAAGCAGCCCGAGGTGAGGTACTGGATCGCCCTCCAGTGTGGGTGATGCGCCAAGCGGGTCGCTACATGAAAGTCTACCGGGATGTGCGCCAGAAGTATCCCTCGTTTCGGGAGCGCTCTGAGAACCCTGACCTGGCAGTGGAGATCTCGCTGCAACCCTTCCACGCCTTCAAACCCGACGGTGTGATTATGTTCTCAGATATCCTCACGCCGTTGCCCAGCATCGGTATCCCGTTTGATATTGTCGAAAGTAAGGGTCCGGTGTTTGAACACCCAATTCGCACCCAGGCGCAAATTGATGCTCTCACTCCTCTTAACCCCGAAGCCTCTTTGCCATTTGTGCGTCAGATTCTGACGACGCTCCGTCAAGAAGTTAACGATCAAGCTACTGTCTTGGGCTTTGTCGGCGCTCCTTGGACGCTAGCTGCCTATGCCATTGAAGGCAAAAGCTCGAAAGACTACGCCATCATCAAAGGCATGGCTTTCTCACAGCCAGCGATGCTGCATCAACTTTTAGGGAAACTCGCAGATGTGGTCGCTGTCTATGTCCGATACCAAATTGATTCCGGCGCGCAAGTTGTGCAACTGTTTGACTCTTGGGCAGGGCAACTCAGTCCCGAAGATTACAAGACGTTTGCTTTGCCTTACCAGCAACAAGTCGTGGAACAGGTAAAGGCAACGCACCCAGGCACGCCTCTCATTCTGTACGTCAACAATAGTGCCGGGATACTAGAGCTAATGGCACAATCTGGCGTAGATGTCATCAGTGTGGACTGGACTGTTGATATGGCGGTGGCGCGGCAGCGACTCGGAGCCAGTATTGGAGTGCAAGGAAATATAGATCCGTGTGTGTTGTTTGGTCCCAAAGAGTTTATCCGCGATCGCATCCTCGACACTATGCGTAAAGCTGGGAACCAAGGGCATATTCTAAATCTCGGTCACGGGGTTTTACCGAACACTCCAGAAGAGAATGTCGCTTTCTTTTTTGAGACTGTAAAGCAGCTCAACTATTTTTCAAAGGAAGCTGAGTTGTATGAGACTTTCTTGAAGCCTCAAGATTCGGCTAGCTGGACATCTCCCATTACCGTAGCATCTTAATCACTTACGAAACGGTTCGGGTCGGCTTTGACATCTCTGTAATCTTTCAAGCAATTTTTGGCTTCCATTTCCCCCTTAACTGCATAAATCAACCGCAATTAGTTTTTCTCTGAGGAGATATATGGCGACTCTGTTGATCACCGTGCCAGCCGTTACTAGTCACATCCTTCCTATGCTGCCAACAGCCGAGGCTTTAGTTAAGCGCGGTCACCGTGTTCTAGTACATATCGCACAACGTCATTATGACAAGGTACAGGCAACTGGTGCTGAGCTTATCCCAATGCCCGAACATTGCAACATTGTATCTGGAAGCCCAACGCCTTGCCCTTCAGACTCTGCAAATGTTGTTAAACCTGGATACGGAAGAGCAACGCTCTGTAACCAAAACACCCTCTAGGACTTGATTCGACGGCATGTTAAAGCGCCGACTTGTTAATCGGGATTGACCGAGAAAATGCGACCTGCGCTAGAAAGAAGCATTGCTCAACTTGTCTATCACTACTTGTTCAGGACTCGCTCTGAATTAAGGAAAAAGGAATCTATTTATCTGAATAGGAGCTAACTATGTTAAACAACTTTCGGTACGCTTGTGAATTCAGCGCAGCCGTTACCAATCAGCCTAAGCAAATCGTGATTTTAACTCAGAGATTTTTCCTCTATTACAACCCTCAAGGACAAGTGATAGAAGATTTTTGAGACTGACACTTTTTGGACGTTGATTTTTTCTACTTGATATTAATTCATTAAGGAATCACTATGCACTACTTCAACCGAAAACTCAGTCTCAGTGAGCAGATGTATCATTTTTCCCATGATTCAGGAGGTGCAATTATTACATTTGCTGCTCTAATCGAAGGTTCATTAACTCCTGACATTCTGCGGTAGGCTCTCTATTTGCTTCAAAAGCGTCATTTATTACTTCAGGTTCATATCCTTGAGTCACCAGATGGTCTTTATTTTCAATCAGAGGGGACATCTGAAATCCCCTTACGGGTTGTAGATAAACAATATGAAAATCAATGGATGGATATGGTCGAAGATGAGGTGCATCAAAAATTTTCAGTCAGCCTAGATCCTCTTTGTCGGCTAACTGTTCTTCGTTCTTGCGAAAGAAACAGTATAAGTGAAATTATTGTAACATTCCATCATAGTATCTGTGATGCATTATCAATAATGAATTTTATCGAGCGGCTGTTGTCTTATTGTCAGCAAATTGAGGGAGGCGAACATATTGAAGTAATCACTATGAAAGCACTTCCCCCGCTTGAAGAGTTGTTGATTAGTAGTTCAATCGCTAAAAAAGGGTTAATCAGTAAACTGAAGCAAGCATCATGGCTGTTTCAATTAGTGGGACCATTCAAGAAGGCAAAGTTAATTATTGAACGTCAAGCATACCAAAGTGAGCGCCATACCCATTTTTTACCCACAAGTCTTAATAAAGAGGTACTTATTAATCTGAAAAAACGCTGTAAAGAAGAGAAGACAACGGTACATGGTGCTTTGTGCGCCGCTATGTTATTTGGAGCAGCAAAGACTGCTCATGCCGACATGCCTATACACTTGTCCTGTGGTTCGACTATAAGTTTACGAAAATATTGTGAACCTGAAGTTACAGAAGATTACATGGCTTGCATAGCAGATGGCACCGGACACACTTACACCTTGAAAAAAGATACCTATTTTTGGGATTTAGCACGAGAATCAAAATCAAGAATCAGTCATTCTATTCAGAATGGAGAGATGTTTATGAATTTTTCCAACTCGGGAAAGTCAAATCAAAGCGAGAGTATGAAAAAACAATGGGAAACCCGAATGGGGCGATTCTTTACAGTAATGATTGCCAATGTCGGTCAAATGACATTTTCAGGCCAGTATGGAAAATTTCAACTTAAAGAGATATATGGTGTGCAGGCGGTGCATAACATAGGTCCTTGTTTTGGTTTGAACGTAGTAACTTTGTGTGAACAGATGTTTTGTGGCTTTAACTATGTAACTCCTCTTGTAAGTACTAAAACAGCAAAGTTTTTTGTAGATTATTTTGTGAACACTATACACACAGCATGTATGCCTCAATCTTCAACATTAAGTTTTTTCGATGAAACGGAAAAAGCGAGTGTGTATCAACTTGAGAAAACTGCTGGTTCCGGGAAGGATGTAGGAATTTGAAAACAGATGTCCCCATCGCAGTGCGGCGCTCTCTTTGGGCTGGGTAGACAACGGCTGTATTCGTTGTCCGTATCATGGATGGAAATACCAAGCTGATGGGCAATGCGTTGACATTCCAGCCAATGCACCCGAAACACCAATTCCCAAAAAAGCTCGCGTTCAGAGCTACTCGATGCAGGAAAAATAGACTGTGGACGTCCGCAAGTGACACTAAGATTGAGTTTCTACCTTTCTAACTTCACCCTAGCTGAAATTAGCGTAGGCGGAGACAGCAGGTTTCCTATCAAGTTCGCCATTTTAGCGGGCTACTGTCCAATTGATGAGTACACGACTTCTGTCAAATGTATTTTGTTTCGCAACGTTTTACCCCTACCCTGGCTGGACATCTAGCACGACCTTACGCTTCATTATCAATCAACCGCAATTAGTTGTTTTATTAGGAGATATATGGCGACTCTGTTGATAACTGTGCCTGACTTTACTAGTCACATACTTCCTATATTGCCCATAGCTGAGGCTTTAGCTAAGCGGGGTCATCGTATTCTAGTGCATACCAGACAGCATAATTATGCCAAGGTACAGGCGGCTGCTGCTGAGCTTGTCCCAATGTCCGATCAGTGTGATATTAAGTTTCAGGTAGAAAATTCTTCAGTACGCCAACCTTGGTGGTTTCCTGTGTTTGCCCGTGGACTTTGGCGCTTTCGCAACGGAGTACTTGCAATGATCCCATATATGGTTGCGGAACTGGAAACCATCATTAAACAGGAGCAGGTAGATTGCCTAATTGGTGACTACATTGGTTATGGTGCATCTTATGCAGCAGAAAGACTTGGCATTCCCTTCATGACAGTGTCTGTATCGTGGACGGTGACACCCAATGCTGATGCTATCCCTTCGTTCCTCTCCTCCCTACCGCTACCGCCTCGGGTTGTCCATGCTGCGATTGATTTCATCTTCCCGCTACGTCGTGTTCGCGAACAGATAGGTCTGCCTCAGCGTCCCAAAAACGCACCAGCTGAGTTTCTTTCTGTGATAGTTTCCAAGCTGCTGAACTTAGTTACGATTCATCGGGAGTTTGTCCCCTCCGGACGGCTTCAGGAAAACCAAGTGTTCATCGGACCAACTGCTTTTCAAATGCCTCACACAACCGATGCCCCCCCCTATGGAACAAGTTTAGATCCTGACACCGTGTTGGTCAGCACCACGACCTCATCCACGACGGACGATGGTCAATTCCGTCTCGTACTGGAATCGGTTGCTCAGATGGGAATTCCCGTACTTGCGACCTCTGGTAACGCCACTGATATCCCATCAGGACTTGGGGAGAACGTGCGTCTGGAAACTTTTGTGCCTTTTGATGAAGTGTTGCCTTATATCAGGGCAATGGTTACACATGGTGGTGCTGGATCGGTGGGAAGGGCTTTTAGGCTTGGCGTTCCTATGCTAATTATCTCTGATTTTGGAGATCAGGCGGCTACAGGTGCCCGAGCAGCAGAACTTGGCTTAGCCTATCACCTACCTAAGAGCAAAGTCACTCCCAAAGCAGTTCAATCCAAACTCAAAGCTTTGCTAGAAGACCATGCACTACATGCTCGAGTCAAGGCTTTGTCTGAAACGCTACGTTCAATGGACTCTCCAGAACTGGCGGCGAACGCAATTGAGGGCATACTACAGAATTCACAGATGACGAGGGAAGCGATAAAAGCAACGGATAAAATCGCCTTAAGCTACTGATATTGGCAATTTTCCACCTGCATTACTTGCAAAATCTCGCCTCAAGCAAGAGCGTCATCCAAAACATCAAACATTTAATTGTCAGTGAAGTTAAGAACACGGATTTAATACATCCTGAATCTTTTGTACGAGCGGGTTTTATTGAATTTTTTACTATCACACCAATCAAATCATCAGTTCAACCCGCCCCTACACCAACGAAATTACACTTTATTTGAGCCAGATTCCCAAGTTTTTGGCGGCTCTCAAAATGTTAATGATGTTTCCCAAACATCAAATGGTTTATAAAGGATTGTTATGACAATGCAAGCAGCAAAGATGTCAATTAAACAACCGCAACTTATTGAAGCAGTTCCTAAGATTACCGACCATTGTGGTAGGACGAACATTGAAAACAGCCAAAATGTTAAACATGCTAATATTTTTAATTCAAAAGATCCAAGAATTTCTATATTTGGAAGTACTGGCTTTATTGGCTCTAGGTTTGGTCATCTTTATAATAATAAAGTTATCAAGATATCAAGAAATGATTATGAACCGAAATCGAAAAATGTACTATACTTGATAAGTACGACTCATAACCATAATGTTTTTACTAATCCCAAACTAGATATCGATACTAATCTAACAGTACTGCTAGATGTTTTGGAAAAGTGTAAAGGTAAGGATATAGTGTTTAACTTTATCAGTTCATCTCTTGTCTATGGAGACTGCAATTTACCAGCAACTGAAAGTACTTTTTGTAATCCTAAAGGCTTTTATGGTATTACCAAAAAATGTGCTGAAGACTTGCTAATTTCATATTGCCAAACCTTTCGCATTGCCTATCGAATTCTTCGTCTATGTAGTGTATATGGAAATTCTAATGTAAAGGAATGGAGCAAGAAAAATGCCTTGCATTTTCTCATAGAAAAATTAAAAAAGAATGAACCAATAAAACTATATTTTTATGGAAATTTCATCAGAGACTATATGCATCTTAATGATGTAGTTAAAGCAATTAATCTTGTTATTGAGCGTACCCCAGTTAATTCAATTACAAATGTTGGTAGTGGTATTCCTTGTCAATTTAAATACCTGATTGAAGAAGCCAAAAAACTAACAGGATCTCAAAGTCAAATTGATTTATGTCCTCCAACAGAATTCCACACAATTGCTCAGGTAAAAGACTTATCTCTTAATGTTGAAAAACTAACTTTATTAGGCTTTCAACCAACTATTACTATTGAAGAAGGGATTGCGGAGCTATGCCATTGATAAATCAATTAGCCATAAATAGCAATAATGATGTTCGAGACTTCAGTCAAATATGTATCTAAATAACAACCACAACTTTTAAGCGTATATTGAGGATTTAACTATGAAAGGCATTATTCTAGCTGGCGGTTCTGGTACGCGGCTGTACCCTCTCACCCAAGTAGTGAGTAAACAGCTGATGCTTGTCTACGATAAGCCAATGATTTACTATCCCCTGTCCACTCTGATGTTGGCTGGAATTAGTGATATCCTCATTATCTCTACGCCCACCCACCTACCACTGTTACAACAACTTCTGCAGGATGGTAGCCAGTGGGGACTCAAGTTTAGCTATGTGGAACAACCAAAACCTGAAGGCATAGCACAGGCATTCATCTTGGGAAAAGATTTTATTAATAACGACTCTGTATGCCTAATTCTAGGCGATAACCTTTTCTATGGGAATGGTCTAGTTGAGGTGCTGACTCGTGCAGCCAAGTTGCGTGAGGGCGCACTCATCTTTGGTTATCGGGTATCTGAGCCTCAGCATTATGGAGTGGTTGAATTTGATGCAACAGGGCAGGTAGTGCGTCTAGAGGAAAAACCCTGTATTCCCAAATCTAATTATGTTGTGCCTGGTATTTATTTCTACGATTCTCAGGTTTCAGAAATTGCTGGTCAGCTCAAACCCTCAGTCTGCAACGAGCTAGAAATTACCGACTTGAACCAGGTTTATCTCCGTCGAGGGCAACTGAGAGTAGAGCTTTTGGGTCGAGGCTACGCTTGGTTAGATACAGGTACTCATGAATCCCTTCACCAAGCTGCTAGCTTTATTCAAACCCTAGAACAACGGCAGAGCTTCAAAATAGCTTGTATTGAAGAAATTGCCTACCGCCAGGGATATATTGACGGAGAACAACTGTATCGACTCGCTAAACCATTGTCTAAAAGCAGTTATGGGCGTTACCTAATGGACATCATTCATGATGATATCCGTAATGCTCAAGTTCAGCAGCTCAATCGGGTCATACCATTTTACGAAATAGCTGATACAAATAAAGCCTCTTAAATGTACGGAGAATTCCTGAATAGTCTCGGTCATAGGGTTTTACAGAACACTCCAGAAGAAAATTTGGCTTTCTTTTTTGAGACTGTAAAGCAGTCCAACTACTTGTTGAATGAATCCCACTAAGATTTATGACTCTACTTCACTCCGCTTCCTCTACCATTTCCAGTCCTGACCGCACGCTCCGCATCGGTTCTCGTAAGAGCCAACTCGCTCTCGTTCAGACTTACTGGGTACAAGAACAACTCCAGAAGCGCTTTCGGGATCTGTCTATTGAAGTCCACGCCATGTCCACCCAAGGCGACAAAATCTTGGATGTGGCATTAGCCAAGATTGGTGATAAGGGACTCTTCACCAAAGAACTCGAATTGGGAATGCACAAGCGAGAGATTGACTTTGCCGTTCACTCCCTCAAGGATCTGCCGACTCAATTGCCAGAGGGGTTAGTGTTAGCAGCCGTTACAGAACGAAAAAACCCAGCAGATGCTTTAGTTGTGCATGAAAAACACAAAGACAAGCAAATTGATACGCTGCCAGAAGATGCAGTAATAGGTACATCTTCCCTGCGGCGATTAGCCCAGTTGCGGTACCACTTCCCCCACTTCACGTTTAAAAATGTGCGAGGAAATTTGAACACGCGCATGGCAAAGCTGGATAATGGGGAGTACGATGCGCTGATTTTGGCAGTAGCAGGGTTACAGCGATTGGGGATGGGCTCGCGCATTCATCAAGTTCTGCCAACTGAAATTTCCCTCTATGCTGTAGGACAAGGAGCCTTGGGCATCGAATGCCGTGCTGACGATACGGAAGTGCTGTCACTACTCAAGGCAATTGAACACGTACCAACACGCGATCGCGTTCTAGCCGAGCGTGCTTTCCTGCGAGAACTAGAAGGCGGCTGCCAAGTGCCAATTGGTGTTAATACACAGCTGGACGGAGATACGCTGATGTTAACGGGATTAGTAGCCAGCGTGGATGGTCAACGTCTAGTAAAAGATTCTATTACTGGTTCTGCTAACGAAGCAGAACATCTAGGTATCCAACTGGCCCAAAATTTGCGCCAACAGGGAGCTAGGGAAATTTTGGATGAAATTTTCAAGGCAGTCCAGCGGGACTAAAAAACTTCGCTTTTTTCCTTTAATCAACGCTATGTTTCCAATTCATCGTCCTCGTCGTCTTAGAAGCCATCCACAACTGCGGCGGATGGTGCGTGAAACAGTCTTGACAACCAGTGATTTAATCTATCCCCTCTTTGCTGTACCTGGTGAGGGAATTGCCAAAGAAGTGAAATCCATGCCTGGAGTCTACCAGTTGTCGGTAGACAAAATCGTCGAAGAAGCAAAGGAAGTTGTAGACCTCGGCATTCCTGCAATTATCTTGTTTGGCATTCCTGAAGATAAAGATTTAGAAGCCACGAACGCATGGCATGATTGCGGTATTGTGCAGAAAGCTGCCACCGCTGTGAAACAGGCAATACCCGAATTAATCGTTATTGCTGATACCTGTCTGTGTGAATACACCAGTCATGGACACTGCGGCTATCTGGAACTGGGTGACTTAACTGGACGCGTCTTGAATGACCCAACACTGGAGTTGCTGAAGAGAACAGCCGTTTCTCAAGCCAAAGCTGGTGTGGATATCATCGCTCCTTCGGGGATGATGGATGGGTTTGTGCAGGCGATTCGGACTGCCTTGGATGAGGCTGGTTTCCAAGACACGCCGATTCTGTCGTATGCGGCGAAGTATGCTTCGTCTTACTATGGTCCTTTCCGAGATGCAGCTGAGTCGGTACCGCAGTTTGGCGATCGCCGCACCTACCAAATGGACCCCGGTAATGCCAGTGAAGCCATTAAAGAAATTCAACTTGATGTTGCTGAAGGGGCCGATATGCTGATGGTCAAGCCAGCCTTAGCCTATATGGATGTTATCTGGCGTGTCAAGGAAGCGACCAAGTTACCAGTTGCCGCCTACAACGTCTCTGGCGAATATTCCATAATTAAAGCCGCTGCACTCAACGGTTGGATTGATGAAGAGCGGGTGGTAATGGAAACTTTAACTGGCTTTAAACGGGCTGGCGCTGACTTGATTGTGACCTATCATGCCAAAGATGCTGCTCGTTGGTTAGCTAATTTAAGGAGATCAAGTTGAGATGACAACGACCGCTTCAACTCCTCAAGCCACTCAATCTAAATCTTTACCCCCAGTTGATGCAAAGGCTAGGGTCAGCCAGTTCATGCGACAGTTGCAAGACGAAATCTGTCAGGTCTTGCAACAGATAGATGGGGTAGGCACATTTCAGGAAGATGTATGGGAACGTGTTGAAGGGGGTGGAGGGCGATCGCGCGTCATGCGTGACGGTGCTGTATTTGAACAAGGTGGGGTCAACTTCTCGGAAGTTTGGGGTGACCATCTGCCACCCTCAATTCTGGCACAACGTCCAGAGGCGGCTGGACATAAATTCTACGCTATAGGCACTTCAATGGTGTTGCATCCGGGCAATCCTTACGTGCCAACTGTCCATCTCAATTACCGCTACTTTGAAGCGGGACCTGTTTGGTGGTTTGGTGGCGGTGTAGATTTAACGCCTTACTATCCTTTTGCCTCTGATGCCGCTCATTTCCACTCCACATTAAAGCAGGCTTGTGACGCTCACCATCCAGAGTATTATCCAGTGTTCAAGCGCTGGTGCGACGAGTATTTTTATCTCAAACATCGCCAAGAAATGCGGGGTGTGGGTGGGATCTTTTTTGACTATCAGGACGGGCAAGGTCAACTGTATCGGGGATCGCAGTTAGAGGGTGCCGCCGCTGTTCATAGCAACTCGATTGGCATCCCAGCCCCGCAGAATTGGTCAGAATTTTTTGCCTTTGTGCGCAAATGTGGAGAGGCGTTTTTACCAGCATATGTGCCGATTGTAGAGCGGCGACGGTCAATGAAGTATGGCGATCACCAGCGCAACTTTCAACTGTATCGCAGAGGTCGGTACGTGGAATTCAACCTGGTTTATGACCGTGGTACCATCTTTGGTCTCCAAACCAATGGACGCACAGAGTCAATTCTGATGTCGCTACCGCCTCTAGTGCGCTGAGAATACGGCTATAAACCGGAACCCAACACAAAAGAAGCCGAGTTGTATGATTTCTTAAAGCCTCAAGATTGGGCTAGCTGGACATCTCCCGTCGTCGCGTAGGAAGTCTATAAACCATTCCACACAGGACTTGACATGAACTTCCAATCTTTATCAAAGCCGTCAAATCAATGGACGCTTGCTTTGATTGTTGCTGCCACTGCCATCTCAGGCACCATAGTTTTCTATGGTATTTCCCAATTAAGACAAACCAGTAAGCCATCTAAATCTGTGGTAACTGCTCCAAGGATTCAGCGAGTCACCGCTCTAGGACGACTAGAACCAGAAACGGAGGTGATCAAATTATCTGTACCTGCTACGTTGAGCAATGATCGTGTGGCTAAACTGCTGGTGCAACGGGGCTCGCGCGTTGCAGCTGGTCAGGTAATTGCGATTATGGATTCACAAGATCGTCTGCAAAATGCCTTACTCGAAGCGCAAGCACAGGTCAAGGTATCGCGCTCAGAGCTGGCAAAGGTGAAAGCTGGCGCAAAATCTGGAGAGATTGCAGCTCAGTCAGCTGAAATTGTTCGCCTCCAGGAACAGCTAAAGGGCGAAATTGCCACTCAACAAGCCACGATTGCTCGTTGGCAAGCCGAGGTCAGAACTGCCAATGCTGACTACAATCGCTATTTGTCGCTTTCTCAAGCGGGAGCGATCGCGGCTTCGGAGCTAGACCGAAAGCGGCTTGCTCTAGAAACAGCGCAGGCACAGCTTAACGAAGCCAAAGCTAAGCAAGACCAGAGTGTATCTACACTACGGGAGCAGATCAGACAAGCTAGAGCCACCTTGAACAAGATTGCTGAGGTGCGTCCGGTTGATAAGTAGTTAAACAAAATTAATTACATAATTTCTGCCAAATTCTCTTAAAATTTTCTCGACAGATGCCACAAAAGTTGACCAGGATTTATAAGCCTCTATCTCAATCCATTCATACTTAATA